>Ga0187893_10001014_pt1 | contig 70116 bp, 77 predicted proteins | sample MA1701074metaG_FD_139574 | JGI IMG/M metagenome (GOLD analysis project Ga0187893, IMG submission 139574) | White microbial mat communities from a basaltic lava cave in the Kipuka Kanohina Cave System on the Island of Hawaii, USA - MA170107-4 metaG ...
ACAAGAGATCCGAGGGAGGCCACGGGCCGCCGAAGCCCTGAACGCCGACAAGAGATCCGAGGGAGGCCACGGGCCGCCGAAGCCCTGAACGCCGACAAGAGATCCGAGGGAGGCCACGGGCCGTCGAGGCCCTGAACGCCGACGTGAGATCGAGGGGGGCCGCGGGTCCCCCGCGGCTCCCCGAGCGCGGGGGGGTTTGGGGGGCCGCCGAGGCCCCCCATGACAAAAGGAGGCTGGATATGAACGCAACCGGGGTCGCTCCCGTCCGGCTCAGCAGTCTCGCTCACGGGGGTGGATGCGGCTGCAAGCTCGCCCCGGCCGTGCTCGAGCAGATCATCGCCAAGACCGCCGGCATCGTTCCCCGCGGATTACTCGTCGGGATTGAAACGAGCGACGATGCGGCCGTGTACCAGATCAACGAGCGGCAGGCCATCGTGGCCACCACTGATTTCTTCATGCCCGTCGTCGACGATCCGTTCGATTTCGGCGCTATCGCCGCCACGAATGCCATCTCGGACGTTTACGCCATGGGCGCCACCCCGCTCTTCGCTCTGGCCTTGGTGGGGATGCCCATCGACAAGCTCCCGGTGGAAATCATCCGCCGTATCCTCGAAGGCGGTGAGTCGGTATGTCAGCGCGCGGGTATTCCGGTGGCCGGCGGGCACAGCATCGACTCCGTAGAGCCTATCTATGGACTGGTAGCAATCGGACTCGTCGATCCGGCGCATCTCAAACGCAACGCCGACGCCAGACCCGGCGATCGGATCGTCCTCGGCAAGGCGCTCGGGGTCGGCATCTACAGCGCCGCCCTCAAGCAAGATCGCATCACCGACGAGCAGTATCGCGCCATGATCGCCAGCACCACCAAGCTCAACACACCGGGAACCCAACTGGCGCGGTTGCAGGGTGTCCACGCCCTCACCGACGTGACCGGCTTCGGGCTGCTCGGGCATCTGCTCGAGGTGTGCCGGGGCTCGGGGGTACGCGCCAACGTCAAGTGGAGCGCGGTACCTTTGCTTCCCGATGTGCTCGAGTTGGCCGGGCGGGGCTACGTGACGGGTGCTTCGGGGCGCAACTGGGCCGGATATGGATCGCTGGTCGACCTGAATGGCTTCGGAAAGATCGAGCAAGCCCTGCTGACCGATCCCCAGACGAGCGGAGGGCTGCTGGCAACCTGCGCCCCGGACGCCGTGGACGAGGTGTTGCACATCTTTCGCTCCGATGGCTTCGAGCGCGCGACCGTGATCGGTGAGGTGACGGCGGGCGCCCCCGGGGTGACGATACGATGATCGAGATCCTCCCGCCATTACGGAAGAGACAGGAGTGATATCGGTGCCATGAAGACGCTCAAGGAACTGATCGCCGAGGCGCGAGCGGCCGTCCCCGAAGAGGGGCCGAGCGATCTCCAGCGCCGCTTGGCGGCCGGCGAACCGGTCGCCGTCATCGACGTCCGCGATCCGGACGAGTATCGCGAGGGTCACATCGAGCCAGCCACCAACATCAGTCGAGGCTTCCTCGAGTTCAGGATTGGAAGCGCGGTGGCGGATCCCACGACCCCCATCGTCCTGTACTGCCAGACGGGGCTTCGTTCTGTGCTGGCCGCCAAGGCCCTCCAGGATCTCGGGTACCGCAACGTCATCAACCTGCAGGGCGGCTTTCAGAAGTGGGCCCAGTCGGGGCTGCCGGTCGTCAAGGACGTGGCCATGACGACGGAACAGATCCAGCGCTACAGCCGGCACTTTCTGCTGAACCAGGTGGGTGAGAAGGGGCAGCGCAAGCTGGTGCGGTCGAAGGTGTTGCTCATCGGCGCCGGCGGACTCGGGTCTCCGACGGCCCTCTATCTGGCCGCAGCCGGCGTGGGCACGCTCGGGCTCATGGATGGTGACATCGTCGACATCACCAACCTACAGCGCCAGATCTTGCACACCACGGCCGACATCGGCAAACCGAAGGTCGAGTCGGGGACGCGAACGCTGAAGGCGCTCAACCCGGATGTCAACGTCGTGTCCCTACCGACGCGAATCACCGTCGACAACGTGATGGACACCATCCAGGACTACGACCTCATCGTCGACGGTTCGGACAACTTCGAGACGCGCTACCTCGTGAACGACGCCTGCTACCTGGCTGGCAAGACCAACGTCCACGGATCGATCTTTCAGTTCGAGGGAATGGCGTCCGTCTTCGCCCCCAACCAGGGTCCGTGCTATCGCTGCCTCTATCCCTCACCACCACCGCCGGGCCTGGTACCCTCCTGAAGCGAGGCTGGCGTCCTGGGCGTGCTCCCAGGAGTGATCGGATTGATCCAGGCCACGGAGGCCGTGAAGCTTCTGCTCGGGATCGGCGAGCCGTTGATCGGCCGGCTGCTCACATACGATGCGCTCGGCATGCGCTTCCGGGAGGTGCGCTTGCGCCGCGATCCTAAGTGTCCGCTCTGCGGGACGTCCCCGACGATCAAAGACCTCTCGATCCATCGGCCCGGGGCAGACGGTATTCGTGCCGCGGACGACAACGGTGCGGGCGAACCCGCCCTCGCCGGCCCTCCGGCACGGGCGGGGGGCTGAGGCGGGGACACCGACACCGGCGTGTCCCGTCAGGTAAGCGTAAGCGTCGAGCTTTCCCCTCAGCTCCTCGAACGGTTATCGCAGCGCGACCTGAGGAAGCGACTCGGGGTGGTCCTGCCCTTCATCACGGTGGACACCGAGGGCCGGCCACACCCGATGCTGCTCTCGTATCTGGAGGTGCGCGCCTACGACGTGGGCACCCTCGGCCTCGTCATCCAGCGGCGGAGCGGGAGCGCGCGCAACCTGGTCCAGCGCGGCGCCGGAACGCTGCTGGTCATCGAGCCGGACATCACCGTGTACGTGAAGACCCGGCTCGTCGACGGACCCCTTGATGTCCCCGCCGGCGACGAGTTCGAGCTTGGCTACTTCCTGCTCGGCGTGGAGAGCGTGCTGGAGGACGCGCCGACGGACTGGGAGTCCGGCATGGGGATCACGATCGCTTCCCAGTACCGCCCCCTCCCCACGCTCAACGAGCCATGGGCGCGGGCCACGCTGGCCGCCCTCGCCACCCCCCGCGCTCGAGGGTAGTCGTTCACCTCATGGGGGGCCGCTATCTTATGGGGGGCCCCGATATGGCCCCCCATACCCCCCAACGCTCGGACCCGCCCCAGGGAACCCGGGGCGGGCCTCGGTCACACGCGGTAACTTCTGGGTGCGTCGGCTACTGTTCGCGATAGCGGCCGATTTCGACTTCCAGTTCCTGCTTCTGCCCTTCGCGTACGAGACCGACCCGCACGCGCTTGCCGACAGGGGAAGATGACACAAGCCGCTGGAGATCCCGCGGGCCGTCGAGCGGAGTGCCGTCGAGCATCGTCAGCACGTCATTTGCCTTGATCCCGCCACGCTCGGCAGGCTCGCCAGGAATCACCCCGCGCACGAGCACTCCCTTCGCATCGGCCAGCTTCAGGCGCTCGGCATCCTCATCGCTAACCTCGGTGATGCTCACGCCGAGCCACCCCCATTCGACCTTACCCTTGCTGGCGAGCTGGGGCACGATGACCGATACGAGATTCGAGGGGATGGCGAAGCCGATCGACCCGTTGCGGGCAGCCATGGCGTTCACGCCGATGACCTCACCGGCCATGTTGACCAGCGGGCCCCCCGAGTTTCCGGGGTTGATGGCGGCGTCGGTCTGGATGAAGTCAAAGCCGGGAGCCGCCACCGTGAGGGGAGCACCTTTGCGGCTCACGATGCCGAACGAGACCGAGTGCTCGAGCCCGAATGGGTGACCGAGGGCCATCACGAACTCACCCACGCGGAGCCTGTTGGCGTCGCCGAACGTGAGAACGGGCAGGGCACCCGCGCCCTCGATCTTCAGAACGGCCACGTCGACGCGGGCGTCCCGGCCCAGGACCGTCGCCGTGAAGCGGCGGCCGTCGAAGAGCCGCACCTGGATCCAGTTCGCTCCCTCGACCACATGGGCATTGGTGACGATGGTGCCACTGGGATCGATCACGAAGCCGGAGCCTGATGGGCGGCGAGGATCACCGGGGGAGTCTTGCTCCTCCTCCTTGGGGGCGCTGGCCCGACGCACCCGGATGTGCACCAAGGCGGGCTTCAGCCGGTCCGCCAGATCGGCGAGCAGCTGATTGAAACGAGCCAGTTCCGGGGGCACGGCAGCCGGGGCGGTGCCGGCAGCCGCGGGCGAGCTGGCAGTCTGAGCGCCAATCGGAGCGGCCGCTCCCGCCACCACGGCCGTCATCAGCAGGGCCGCGAGGCGGACGGAGAGCCTGCATGGTCGCATGTGATACCTCCCGTTCACAGATCCTTCAGTATAGCGCGCCCTCAGCGACTTACCTCGCGCACGAGATGGGGTAGCTCGGGGATCAGCAGCTTCTCCAGGGCCAGCCGGCACGCGTTGGGGGAACCTGGCAAGGAGACGACGATTCGCCGAGCATGGATACCCATCTGGGCCCGCGAGAGCATGGCCGCCGCCCCCACCTCCTGATACGACAGCACCCGGAACAGCTCACCGAACCCGGGGAGGCGCTTTTCGAGGAGCACCTCCACCGCTTCGAAGGTGGAGTCGCGCGAGGTAATCCCGGTGCCCCCGGTGAGGATCACCGCCTTCACGTCGGGGTGCGCGCAGGCCTCCCGGACCGTTCGTTGGACGTCGGTGGGCTCGTCGCGGACAATGGCCGTACCGATCACGGGATGCCCGGCCGCCGCCAGCAGTTCGCGGATCAACGCGCCGCTGGTGTCGGTCGCAGGAGTCTTCGTGTCGGAGATCGTCAGCACGAAACAGCCCACGGTGGGCGGCGCGCTCGCCTTGTGCTCGCGGGGCGTCCCCCCTGGATCGTGGGGAGTCACTCGCCCCCGCCGTACGCCCGGTCCAGCAGCTCGACGATGTGTAGCACGCGGACGGGTGAGCCGCGCCCGCGGAGGCCTTTCTCGATCTGCAAGATGCAGCCGGGGTTCGCCGTGACCACGGCTTCGACCCCGGCGGCGAGGACGTGGTCGATCTTGCGCCGGAGCAGACGATCGGCCATCTCGGGCTCCGTGAGGTTGTAAATGCCTGCCGATCCGCAGCACCAGTCCGATTCGATCAAGGGGACAACCTTGAGCGAGGGAATCTGGGCCAGGAGCTGACGGGGCGCGCTCCGTATCTTCTGGCCGTGGACCACATGACACGGATCGTGGTAGGCGATGGTCATGGGTACCGGCCGCAGGGGTCCACGCAGGGGCGTTTGGGCCAGGAATTCGGAGATGTCCTGCACCGTGGCCGCAAAACTCCGGGCACGCTCGGCGTAGGCAGGATCGTTCTCGAGCAGCGCGCCGTACGCCTTCATGTGGGCCCCACACCCCGACGTATTCACGACGACTGCGTCCACGCGTTCCCGCTGAAAGCGATCGATCGTGCGCCGGGCCAGATCAAGGGCCCTTGCATGATCTCCGCCGTGAGCGTTCAGGGCTCCGCAGCATCCCTGGCCCGGCGGCACCACGACCTCGATGCCGTTGCGCGCCAGGACCCGGGCGGTGGCGAGGTTGTGCGGACCGAAGACCACGGACTGAATGCACCCCGTGAGCAATGCCAGGCGAGCGCGGCGCGGCTCTTCGGCGGCAATCAACGGCGGCAACGAGGCTCGATCGGCCGCGGCGGGAATGCGCGGTGTCAGTGCCTCCCAGGCTGGCAGGGTACCGGGGAGCAGCCGCACCAGTCCCGTGGCACGGGCCAGCACCTGGAGCCCGGTAGTCTGGTAAAAGCGTAGCGCGGCCGCGGCAGCACGCAACAGCCGCGGTCGACCGAGGAGAAGGCCGAAGTTGAGGGTCCGGAACAGGCGACGCGCGAGCCCGCCGGGTCGCTGGTGCTCGATCTCCGCCTTGGCCGCCTCGATGAGGCGCCCATACGGCACGCCGGCAGGACAGACAGTCTCGCATGCACGGCAGTCGAGGCAGAGCGACAGATGACGCACGGTGGAGTCGGACAGCGCGATGCGTCCCTCGGCAAGCGACTTGATGAGAACGATGCGACCGCGGGGCGAATCCATCTCGGTCCCGAGTTCCGAGAAGGTCGGGCAGTAGGCGAGACACAGCCCACAGTGCACGCACTGGTTGACGCCCTCGACCGACATTCCCTGCAGGGAGAGCGACGCGACCCGAGGCGTGGGATCGGCGGCCACGTGCACGGTCCGGATCGTCCCTCAGATGCCGGCCACGAAGCGGCCGGGATTGAGGATGCCCTTGGGATCGAGCTGGGCCTTGATCCGCTGCATGACCCGACCCGCCGCCCCGAGGTCTTCCCATACCGGGGTCTGGGCCTTCACGGCGAGCGGGGCCCACTCGAGCGTCGCGTGCCCTCCGCCCGAGCGGGCCAGACTACGCCACTCCGCCAGGACCGCCGCCACCGTCTTCAACTCGGGCCGATCGCTGGTAGAGAACAACGCCGCCGTCACCACCCCCACCCCCGCATGCGCGATCCACGCCGCCTGGAGCCCTCGCTGCCGCGCCGCTCCTGCGCCGTGCTCCATCAACTCGGTGACCAGGGCGGGAAGAACGCTGAAGCGCATGATGGCCACCAGTCCTCTGGCCGACATCCAGGCCGGCTCGGGTCTGAGCACCGCTGCGTCGGGCAGGGGAGCCACGCTGGGACCCCCGAGCGGGGTGGTGACGGCCGCCAGTTCCGTGCATTGCCAGTCAACCTGTTCCGGGAGGCCATCGAAGGCAACGAGCAGGGTGGGCGTGCCCTCGAGGCCGAGGGCACGGCTGGCCTCGGCGTCGAGCAGCTCGATCGCGGTCGCGATGAGATCGGCTCCCATGATCGCCCGCACGGCCACCCCCGCATCCTTCAGGTGGTCGAATCGAACACGCATCCAGCGTTCCGTCTCCGGCAGGGGACGGAGCCGGACCGTCAGCTCGACGATCACCCCGAGGGTTCCGTAGGAACCCACGAAAAGCTTGGGCAAGTCATACCCAGCCACGTTCTTGACGACCTTTCCCCCGCCGCGCACGAGGGCACCCTCGGCCGTCACCACGGTGATGCCGATGAGCTGATCGCGCACCGTGCCATAGAGGTGGCGCCGGGGACCGGACGCATTCGCGGCGACGACACCCCCGAGGGTCGCCCGATCGGCATCGGACGGATCGAGGGAGAGCCACTGTCCCCGCTTCCGCAGCGCGGTCTGAAACCGCTCGACAGTCATGCCGGCCTGGACGGTCGCGGTCAAATCGCCCGGCTCATGTTCGACGAGCCGATCCAGACGAGCCAGCCCGAGCACGATGCCCGTGCGGGCAGGTGGGGTGCCGACGGTGGCCGCGGTCCCCCCTCCCCAGGGCACCAACGGAGTTTCGGTCTCGGCGGCGAGAGCCACCACACTCTGCACCTCATCCACCGATCCCGGAAACACGGCGACGTCGGGCGTGCGGCCCTCCACCACGTACGAGGACAGTTCGATGCCGGTGAGGGCGTGGGCCCCCCCGACGAGGCCGCGGAGCTTATCGAGAATCGCCGGCTGCACGACGCCGCAACCAGCCCGCGCCTAGAAGCGCTGGGCGAGACCCTTCTCTTCGATGGCGTGGGGCTTGTAGGCCACCGGTCCCACTTCGACGCACGACTTCTTGGTGGGAAAGACCTTGCCAGGATTGCAGAGCCCGAAGGGATTGAAGGCGCTCTTGAGACGCTGCATCAGCTCGAGATCGGCCGCCGAAAAAATGAAGGGCATGAAGTCGGCCTTCTCGAGCCCGATTCCATGCTCTCCGGAGATTGAACCGCCGACCTCGGCGCACACGCGCATGATCTCGGCGCCCGCCTCCACCACCCGCGCTTCCTCCCCCGGCTTGCGCGGATCGTAGAGAATGTTCGGGTGCAGATTGCCGTCCCCGGCGTGGAACACATTGCCCACCCGAAGCCCGTGGGCCGCCACGATCTCGTTCACGCGGCGCAACACGTAGGGCAGCTTGGTGCGCGGAATCACCCCGTCCATCACCATGTAGGCGGGCGAGACGCGGCCATACGCTCCGAAGGCCGACTTTCGGCCCTTCCACAGAAGCTGCCGCTCGGGCTCGTCCCGGGCCGTGCGGACCTCGCGGGCGCCGGACTCACGACACGCTTGCACGATTCGCTCCGTCTGGGCAACCATGCCCACCGCGAGCCCGTCCAGCTCGATCAGGAGGGCCGCCGCCGCATCGCGCGGATAGCCGCAATCAAAGGCGTCTTCAACCGCCTGGATCGTCAGGTGGTCGATCATCTCCATGGCGGCCGGCACCAGGCCGCGCGCTATGACGGCCGACACCGCCTCCGATGCCTGGTCGGCCTCGTCGAAGACGGCGAGCACGGTCTTCACCGCTTGGGGCTTTTTCAAGATTCGCACGACGATGGTGGTCGCGATCCCGAAGGTCCCTTCCGAGCCCACGAACAGCCCGGCCAGGTCGTAGCCAGGCGTTTCCCGAGTCCTCCCTCCCAGCCAGACGACCTCCCCATCGGGCATGACGACCTCGAGGCCCAGCACGTGGTTGGTGGTAACGCCGTACTTGAGGGTATGCGGGCCCCCCGAGTTCTCGGCGATGTTGCCACCAATGGTGCATGCCTGCTGGCTGGAGGGATCCGGGGCGTAGTAGTACCCGCGCGGCGCCACGGCCCACGACAGGTGCAGGTTGACCAGCCCCGGCTGCACCACGGCGATCTGGTTCTCGTAGTCGACCTCCAGAACGCGGTTCATTCGCATCAGGGAGATGACGATGCCGCCCTCAGTCGGCAGGCAGCCTCCCGACAGCCCTGTCCCCGCCCCCCGCGCCACGAACGGGAGTCGTTCGCGATTGGCCAGCTTGACGATGGCGGCGACCTGGGTCGTTTCCTGCGGAAAGACCACGAAGTCCGCCAGCGCTCGGAAGAGGGTCAGTCCATCAGACTCGTACGTGAGGAGCTCATCGGGGTCGGAGAGGACACCTCCCTGTCCGACAATGCCTTCGAGCTCCTGGCGAACGGTGGCTCTACCGGTATCGGTCAAGGCGGTCATGTGCTCGAAGTATACTCGCACGCCGAGGGGGAATGCCATGCGCGACTATCTGAAGAAGGCCGTCCAGGCGCCGCCCGAGTCGGACGAGGCCGTCCGTGCCATCGTGGCCGAGGTTCTGGCTGCTGTGCGGGGGCAGAGGGACACCGCCGTGCGCCGCTATTCTGAGCAGTTCGACCGGTGGGCGCCCTCCAGCTTCCGGTTGTCGACGGCGGACATGGAACGCTCGATGGCGGCCGTGAGCGCCGCCGATCGCGCCGAGATCGACTACTGCCGGGACCAGATCGCGATCTTCGCCCGACATCAGCGCGAGAGCATTCGCGACTTCGAGGTCGAGCAGCAACCGGGTATCGTCCTGGGGCAGCGTCTGATCCCGGTCGACTCGGTGGGAGCATACGTTCCGGGTGGCCGTTACCCGCTCGTCGCCTCCGCCCTCATGAGCATCACCACCGCCAAGGTTGCGGGAGTACGGCGGGTGATCGCATGCTGCCCCCCGAGCCCCCCGGGCCCAGCCAACCCCGTCCGCGGCATCTATCCTGCCACGCTGTATGCCATGGTTTCCGCCGGCGTCGACGAGGTCTTCTGCCTGGGTGGCGTGCAGGCGCTGGCGGCGATGGCGTACGGGACCGAGAGCCTCCCGCGCGTCGATATGGTTGTTGGCCCCGGCAATCAGTACGTCGCCGAGGCCAAGCGCCAGATCTTCGGGGCGGTCGGTATCGACCTCCTCGCGGGCCCGACCGAGATTCTCGTCATTGCCGACGAGAGCGCCGACCCGGTCGTGGTCGCCTGTGACCTGCTCGGCCAAGCAGAGCATGGGCCCACCTCGCCGGCAATCCTGGTCACCACCTCGGTGTCGCTCGGCCAGGCGGTCTTGCGCGAGGTCGAGCGACAGCTCCCTGCCCTGGCCACCCGGGAGGTCGCCGGCGAGGCGTGGCAAAACAACGGTGAGGTGATCGTGGTAGACAGCGACGAGGAGGCGGTCCGGGTAGCCGACGAGTACGCGCCCGAGCACCTCGAGATCCAGACACGCCGTGACGATTGGTACCTGTCGCGTCTTCGCAACTACGGTTCGCTGTTCGTGGGGGAGGCGGCGACCGTTGCCTACTCCGACAAGACGGTCGGCCCCAACCACATCCTGCCGACTGGTCGGGCGGCCCGCTATACGGGCGGACTGTGGGTGGGAAAGTTCATCAAGACCGTGACGTACCAGCGTCTGACTCCCGCGGCCAGCGCGAAGGTGGCGCCCACGGTGGCCCGCATTTGCGAGATCGAGGGCATGCTGGCCCACAAGGCTACCGCTGACCTACGCGAGCGCCGGTATTCCTAGATGATGGGGGGCCTCGACAGGGCCCCCCATACCCCCCGGCGCTCGGGACGCCCCGGGACACCCGGGACGGGTCTCGGTCAGCGGCCTGCTTGGGGCCTCGAACGCGCCCCGAGCTCGCGGCCCGCGTCAGCGGTCGCCGGGTGGGGGATCGAGGGGCAGCGCGAGTTCGCCGGGGCGCCCCTCGACCGCACTCAATTCGCGGCCTTCCCTGGGGTCGCCGCTCGAGCCGAGGAGATCGAGCATTTCGGGCAGGCGCGGAGACTGCTCGTACAGCTTGAGATCCGTGATGCGGGTCATCCGCTGCACGATCACGCGGATCCGGTCGACCGCGTCGAGGGTGGGCCGGATCCGATCGCTCGCTTCACCAGTGACCTGCTGAGCGATGATTTCGACGTTTCCCATAATGATCGCCAGCGGATTGTTGATCTCGTGGCCCGCTGCGCTGGCCAGCCGCGCCACCGAGCGGAGGGCTTCCTCACGCCGCTCGGCCTCGTCGGCACGCCGGCGCTCTGTGAGGTCCTGATGCACCCCTACCACACGCTTGGGGCCGCCTCCGTGCAAGCGGGTGAGCCGCACCGCGAACCAGCGTCGCTCTCCCCGCCCCTGCTGGAGAAACTCGCCGAAGAACTCGCGGGGCTCGCCCCCGAGAACCTCACGCATCCCGACCTCGATCGCGCTGGCGGCTTCGCCATCGCCTGAGCGCCAGACGTCAAGATAGTTCGTCCCCACGGCACCAGGAGTCATCCGCTCCCCGGTCTCGAAGAACCGGTGCCAGGCTGCGTTGGCGGCCACGATCACCCCTTGGCCGTTGATGAGGGCGATCTGGACGCTCAGCGAGTCGATCGTCGACTGGAGAAAACGCTCGGAATGGGCCGCGGCATCCTGCGCGCGGCGGCGCACCGTGTTGAGTCCGGTGATCAGGGTTGCTACCAGGACGAACGCGACGAGGTGGGCGACCTGCACGTACCACGGGCCGTCGGTGGCGGGCTGGCGCGTGCCCAAGTGCGCCAGGGCAAGTGTCGAGAGGGCAGTCGCGACGAGTCCCGGACCAGCCCCCCCGGTCCACGCGCTGATCATCACGGCCGCGAGGAACAGCGGCGTCGGAAAGGGCCGCACCAGGGGCCACAGCCAGGCTGTGATGGCGGAGGCCGCCGCCACGCTGAACACCATCACGACGAACCCGCCCCAGCCTCCTGACAGCAGCCACGTATGCCAGGGGATTGCCGCCCCTGCGAGAGACCGGTCAGGCTCCGACGGGCTGACCATCAACGAGGGGCAGGATAGCGGCGGGCCACCCCAGGCGCAACCACCTGTCGACCCCACGCCCAATCGCCACGCATCGACCCCACGCCCAATCGCCACGCAACATCGAGGCGCGCCCCGGGTACCCCGGGGCTCCCCGAGCGCCCAGGGGGGCATGGGGGGCCCTTTCGAGGCCCCCCGTATACTTGACGCGGAGGCGGAAGCCGTCGATAGTCCAGTCAAGTAGGGACAGCAACCTCATCGAGGAGGATCCTCGCCATGGATCGGCGCGTAAGGCAGCTGGCAGATCAGCTCGACGCGGGCCTCATTGCCCGGCGCGAGTTTCTCAGAAAATCGGCCCTCATCACCGGCGGAACGGCGGCCGGTCTTCACGTACTCCGTTCGATGGCGCATGCGCAGAGCGGTCCGAAGCTCCGCGTCTGGCTCTTCAAGAGCTTTGTCACCGCCGGCAACGACGTCCTCGCCAAACAGATCGAGGCCTGGGGAACCGAGCGTAAGGTCCAGGTAGAAACGGACTGGGCCACCTTCGGCGACCGCGAGCAGAAGTTCGTGGCCGCCATCGAAGCCGGCAACCCGCCGGATCTGGCGGAGATGAATGCCCTGGGCCCGATGCGCTACAAGGCGGCGCTCCGCGATGTGAGCGCGCTCGGCAAGGACATCGCAAACGCGCGGGGGGGCCTGCTTCCCCACGCGGAGAAGTACGTGGTGATCGGCGGGCAGTACTTCGCCGTGGCCCGACAAACCTGGCCGGGGGGATTCTTCGTCCGCAAGGATCTCCTGGACGCCAAGGGGGTGCAGCTCCCCAAGACCTACGACCCCGACGTCGTCGAGATGGCCAAGAAGTGCCAGGACCCCGCCCAGGACCTGTGGGGCTTCGGGCAGACGTTGAACCGCTCCGACGACGGCAACGGGTTCATGCAGAACATCCTGTGGAACTACGGCGGCAGCTCGTGGGACAAGGACGGCAAGCCCGCCCTGGGCACCACCTTCCTCAAGCAGAACCTGGCTGCGCTGCAGTTCGCGGTGGACACCATCCAGAAGTACAAGATCCAGCCCCCGGGGGTCATGGGCTGGACGGACGTGCACAACAACGAGGCCTACATGGCCGGCAAGCTGGTGAGCACGAACAACGGCGCCAGCCTCTACTACGCGATGGTGGCCAAGAAGCACCCGCTGGCCGAGAAGACCCTCGTCATTCAGACCCCGGGTGGACCGGCCGGCTCCTTCCTGGCCGCCGGTTGCTACAACTGGGGAATCTTCAACAAGACCAAGAACACCGAGCTCTGCGAGGACTTGATCCGCTGGGTGGAGGATGAGAAGCGCTTCGACGAGTACATGAAGGCTTCAATCGGCCAGGCCGGTCCCGTCTATAAGGTGCGCGCGGAGAATCCGTACTGGAAGTCCGATCCGAACTTCTGGGGCATGCTCCAAAACGTCCTCCGGGGGGTGTGGCCGGGTTATCCAGGTCCCATCACGCCCGCCGCCATCGAGCTGCAGGCACAGTACATCCTGTGCGATATGGCCGGACGCGTGGTATCGGGCGGGCTGTCCCCGGAGGCCGCCCTCAAGGAAGCCCACAAGCGCGTGGAGGACATCTACAAGATCCGCAGCCGCGCCTAGCGGAGCTGACAGGTATGGCTACTCCTGCCGCGCGGCTCCGCACCGACGTCGCGCTCCCCGAACAACGAGGCGGGGCGGTCGGGCTCAAGCGAATGCTCGGGTCCGACTACCGCCTGGGCTTCATCTTCGTGTCGCCGATGGTGGTGCTGGTGCTGGCGCTGGTCGCCTATCCCTTCTGCTACGCGATCTATCTCAGCATGACCCAGAAGTTCGTGGGCATGCCGCCCGTGTTCGTCGGCCTCGAGAACTACATCCGCCTGGCCAGCGACGGCTTCTTCCAGCGAGCGGTGGTGAACTCGTTCGTGTTCACCTTCGCGTCGGTGGTGGGCAAGCTGGGGCTCGGCATGCTCATGGCGCTGGTGCTGACCTCCCAGATCCGCTTCCGCAGCCTCTTCACCGGTCTGCTCCTCATCCCCTGGGTGGCCCCCACCGTGGTGTCCGCCCTGAACTTCCTCTGGATCTACGACGGGAGCCTCGGCGTCCTCAACTATCTGCTGGTCAAGGTGTTTCGCATCCTGCCACAAGGGGTGGGCTGGCTCAGCGAGCCCGGCACGGCCATGGCCTCGGTCATCTTCGTCAACATCTGGCGCGGCTTTCCATTCTTCGGCATCTCCTTCCTGGCCGGGATGAAGAGCATCCCGGCCGAGATGTACGAGGCAGCCTCGGTGGACGGAGCCAACGTGCTCCAGCGCTTCCGTCACGTGACCCTGCCCGGGATCCGCAACATCCTGATCATCGTCATCCTGCTCTCGACGATCTGGACCTTCAACGACTTCGCCATCGTCTACATCCTTACCAAGGGCGGTCCCGGGGGTGCGACGCAAGTCCTGCCTGTTTTCGCCTACGAGATGGCCTTCGGCGCCCAGCGGCTCGGCGAGGCGATCGCGGTCGCCCTCTACATGCTGCCGGGGCTCGCCTTCGTCATCATCCTGCTGGCGCGCTACATGCGGCGGGGGCAGGCCCGGTGAGCAAGTCAGCGATCGAGCGGCTACAGACTGGCATCGCCTACGGGTTCCTCAGCATCCTGCTGCTCCTGGTGCTGTTCCCCTTCTACTGGATGACGATCACCTCGTTCAAGAACGAGGATCAGATGCGGAGCCTCGTCTCCATGTTCTGGCCCTCCCCGGCCGTACTCGAGAACTACTACCAGCTCCTGACCAAGACGGACTTCACCATCTGGTTCCGCAACAGTGCAGTGGTGGCCGTCTCGAGCACACTCCTGGCCACTGCCATCGGCACCATCGGTGCCTACGCACTAGCGCGGCTACGCTTCCTCGGGCGCGCCTTCCTGTCGAGCACCGTGCTTATCACCTATCTCGTCCCGCCGGCGATCCTCTTCATCCCGCTCTACGCCCAGATCCGCACACTGGGGCTCTCCGACAGCCTGGCCGGCCTGATCGCCACCTATCCGAGCTTCACGGTGCCCTTCGTCACCTGGCTCCTCATGGGCTACTTCGAGTCCATCCCGGTGGAGCTGGAGGAAGCGGCCATGATCGACGGCGCCACGCGGTTCCGCGCCTTCCGCGTGATCATCTTGCCCCTGGCGGCGCCAGGACTGCTGGCCGCCGGACTCTACGCCTTCACCCAGGCCTGGAACGAGTTTCTGTACGCGCTGGTCTTCATCACCGACGTCAAGCAGCGCACGCTCCCGGTGGGGATTTCTGGCTTCATCACGGGGGACGTGTACGGCTGGGGCTACCTGATGGCGGGGGCTGTGTTGACCACCCTGCCCGTCATCCTCGTCTATATCTATCTCCAGAAGTACATGGTCGAGGGGCTCACTGCGGGCGGTGTGAAGGGGTAGGTCGAGGTCGCTCATGTCCGCCGCATTGAACGAGCTTCTGCACCACCGGGTGGCGCGCTTCGTGGATCGCCGTGGTGACTGGGACGCCTTCGCCGACGCGCGCGTGGAGGGTTACCGCCGCGCCCAGCACCGGTTCATCGGCTCGGGGGCCTCCGGCAAGGTCGATCCGAGCGTGATCCCGGCCGAGCATTTCACCCTGAGCGTGATGTTCGTGCCGCCCGGCCAAGGGAACGCGGCCCACCTGCACGAAGTGGAAGAGGTCTTCTTCATCCTGGCCGGCAAGGTGCTCGTCTTCTTGGAGGACGAGGCCGGCAACCGTGCGGAGACCGTCCTGGGCCCCTGGGACTGCGTTTCGTGTCCGGCCAATGTCATCCACGGTTTCCAGAACGTGGGGCTCGAGCCCGCCTACCTACAGGTGATGCTGGGGAAGGCCCGGCCCGATCTCATGACCTACACCGACCGCGAGCTACAGCAGCGTCGGGCCGAGCACCTGGCGGCTCCTCGGACCTGACCTCGGCCGTCGCTCCGGCGCGCGAGGGCACGAGTCCTCTACGGCTCAGGGAGGCGTCTGGAGAGCATCCCGCATCCGCCCGAGGGCCTTCTCGAGGATGCTGCGCGGACAACCGAAGTTGAGCCGCACGAAGCCCTGACCGTTCCTGCCGAACAGGACCCCGTCGTTGAATGCCACCCGAGCCCGCTCCAGGAAGAATGTGAAGGGGTCCTGGGCAGCCGGGCCGGCCGCCCGGCAATCGATCCACGCGAGGTATGTCCCCTCCGGTGACACCATGGACACCCCCGGTAGGTGCCGCTCCACGAAACGGCCGAGGAAGTCACGATTGGCCTCCAGGTAGCGCAGCAGGTCGTCGAGCCAGGGCTGGCCGTCTCGGTAGGCGGCCAAGGCGGCCGTGTGCCCGAGGATATTCACTGTCTGTACCATGTCAACCCGGGCGGCGATGAACCGCTCGCGCAGCTGCTGGTCGGTGATGATGGCCACCGAGCATTTGAGGCCGGCCAGGTTGAAGGTCTTGCTCGGTGCCATCAGGGTAACCGTCCGCGCCGCGACTTCGCCATCGAGCGAGGCGATGGGCACGTGCTGGTAACCCGGAAAGACAAGGTCGCAATGGATCTCGTCCGCCACGATGGCTAGGCGGTGCTTCAGGCACGTCTGGGCCAGGGCGGTCAGCTCCCCACGCGTGAGAACGCGTCCCACCGGGTTGTGCGGATTGCACAGCAGGAGCACCCGCGTATCCGGCCTGATCGTCGCTTCGACCGCGTCCTGATCGACGCCATACCGGCCCGCCGCGTCGCGCGCGAGCGGCACCTCGTCGAAGCGCAGGCCAAGGTTGCCGGGAACCCGGAGCAGGGGAGGATAGAGGGGCGTCTGCATGAGGATCCCCTGGCCAGGCGCGGTGAGCATCCGACAGGCCACGTTGAAGCCCGGGATGACGCCGGGAACGGGCACAATGGCCTCGGGCGACACCCTCCATCCGTAGCGCTTCTCGAGCCGGTCGGCGAAGACCTCGTTGAGTTCCGTCACTTCGAGCTGATGGCCGTACCCGAAGACACCGTGCTCAACCCGGTCGCGCAGAGCTCGAACGACGGGCTCCGGCGACCGGAAGTCCATGTCCGCCACCCACAGCGGCAACACGTCGGCTGAGTATTTGAACCATTTCGAGCTGGCCGTGCCCCGGCGCTCGATCACACGGTCGAAGTCGTCGATCATGACCCCGATGATATACCGACCGGAGTGACCCAATCTCCGATTGGGCGCCTCCCGTAGTACCATCGGGAATCCCTTCGCTCATGACGACGCACGAGGCGGCTGTCGCGGAGTGGTTGTCCGTCGGGGACATGACCTTGGAAGTTGTGCGTCGGGGCGCGGGGCGCCCGGTGCTGCTCCTGCACGGCTTCCAGACGGTGGACCCGGGCGCGCCGTTCCTCGAGTTGCTCGGCCGGCACGCCGAGGTCATCGCTCCGTCCCATCCCGGGTTCGGCCGATCGACGCGCCCGGCCGACTTCGAGACGGTATACGATCTCGTCCACCTGTATCTGGAGGTTCTCGAGGTCCTCCCCTACGAGAAGGTGAGCCTGGTGGGGCTGTCTTTCGGGGGCTGGCTGGCGGCGGAGGTAGCGGTGAAGTGCTCTCACCGGGTGGACCGGCTGGTCCTGGTGGACGCCCTGGGTATCAAGCTCAGCGACCGGCAGACACCCGACATCCTGGATGTCTTCAACACCTCCCCGCGCGAGGTGCAGCAACGGAGTTGGCACGATGCGCCGACGTGGGCACCCAACTTCGACGCGATGACGGACGACGAGCTGATCATCCGGGCCCGGAACTGGGAGGCCCTCTGCCTGTACGGCTGGCACCCCTACATGTACAACCCTCGGCTAAAGCGCTGGCTGGGGCGCGTCAAGGCGCCGACGCTCGTGCTGTGGGGTGCCAGTGACCGGATCGTGACGCCGTTTTACGGGCAAGCCTACAGCGCGTTGATCCCGGGTGCGCGCTTCGAGCGTATCGAGCAGGCGGGGCACCACCCTGAAATCGAGCAACCCGGGACCTTCGTCGATCACGTGGTGAAATTCTTGAGTCGCTGAGGGCATCGCACTACCGAGGAGCGCCACCCCATGGACGTGTGGTTTCACAACGAGAATCCGTACCCGTTCGTGCCGCAAGAGGTCCTCGACCGCGCTGACTCCGTGCGCGCTAGCCTGCCCAACAAGTATTGCGATCCCCGGATCGCCGCCGACCTGTTCGAGGAGGTCCTCGACGAGTTCGTCCTGTGCGATGACGAAGGGCTGAACGTGGTGGCCATCGAGCATCACGCGGGCATCAACTCCCTCTTTGGAGCCAACCCGCTCATTCTCGGTATCCTCGCCCGCCAGACGCGCAGGGCGCGGATCCTCAGCCTGGGAACGCTGATCTCGCTCAGACCCGACCCGGTGCGGGTGGCCGAGGAGTACGCGACGGCCGACGTCATCTCGCGCGGCCGTCTGGAGATTGGCTACGTGAAGTCGGGGGGCAGCGAGATGGCGTCCAACAACGCGAACCCCGTCAACAACATCGAGCGCTACTGGGAGGCCATCGATCTGGTCACCAAGGCCCTCAGCCACCAGGACGGCCCGTTCAGCTGGGAAGGCAAGCACTACACCCACCGCCACGTCAACATCTGGCCCCGGCCGTGGCAGCAGCCGCATCCCCGGATGTGGGCGGCCACGGGCGACCCGGACACGGCCGCCGAGGTCGGCCGACGGGGCCTCGTCAACGTCCTGGTCCTGCGCGGTCCGGAGGGGACGAAGCGAGCCTGGGCGGCCTATCGCCAGGCCCGGTTGGAGGCGGGGCTGCCGCCCGTGAGCTCCGATCACTTCGGCTATGCGGGGCTCCTCTACGTGGGCGACACGCACGAGGAAGGCGTCCGCGTGGGTAGCAAGCTGCTGTGGTTCCTCAACACCAGCCTCAAGTCAGCGCCACAATACGCCCGGTTTCTCCCGGGGACGGCGCCCCCCCACCACGCGCCGCAGGTCTACCGGAGCGCCCCCAAGCCAAGCACGGCCGCCAACGGCGCGGCCGGCGCCAAGCCGGTCGCCTCGGCAAGCCAGAACGCGGCCACGCTCATCGGCATGACGGCGGAACAGGCGATGCAGGCAGGGATCCTGTTCGCGGGCAGCCCTGATACCGTCTACCAGCAGATCATGCAGTTCTCCGACACGGTCGGGCCCTTCGGTCATCTGGTCATGGTCGGACGCTCGGGATTCATGACACATGCGGAGGCCGAGAAGGGGATCAAGCTGTTCGCGAGGGAAGTATTGCCGCGCCTGAAAGAGATCGCGCCCGTCACCGTGGGCTGACGACTCGGCGGCCGATGCGCCTGTTGGCGCAGGAGTGGGGAGCCTAGCGCAGTCCCGAAGGCACGACGCGCAGCACACGCCCGTCGTGGCTGTCGGTGAGCAGATAGAGAAATCCGTCCGGGCCCTGGCGCACGTCGCGGATCCGCTCGCGCAGACCGGCCAGCAGCCGCTCTTCCCCCACGACCCGGTCGCCGGCCAGGGTGAGCCGCACCAGAAGACCAGGCCGGAGAGAGCCGATGAAGATGCTGCCTTTCCACTTCGGAAATGCCTCACCGGTGTAGAACGCCATGCCGGACGGCGCGATGACCGGATCCCAGTAGTAGACGGGCTGCTCCATGCCTGCCCGGGCGGTGCCTTCGCCGATCCGGGCCCCCGAGTAATCGACCCCATAGGTGATCACGGGCCAGCCGTAATTCTTGCCCGCCTCGGGCCGGTTCAGCTCGTCGCCACCGCGCGCGCCGTGCTCCACCGTCCAGAGTTGCCTGGTCTCGGGATGGAGGGCAGCGCTCTGGACATTGCGGTGTCCGTAGGACCAGATCTCGGGCCGAGCACCGGCCCGCCTCACGAAGGGATTGTCACCCGGGACCGAGCCGTCAGGATTGATCCGCACGATCTTGCCGAAGCCCACTGACAGATCCTGCGCGCCATCGCGCTCGCTGTAGCGGTCACCCTGGGTGACGAAGAGCGTGCCATCGGGGGCGAAGACGAGCCGCGATCCGAAGTGATGCCCGCCGGGGACCTTCGGCTGCTGCCGGTAAATCACCTGCACATCCTCGAGCCTGCCCTCACCGAGCCTTCCTCGCGCCACCGACGTTCCCGCCGTCCCACCCTCTCCCGGCTCGGCGTACGAGAGGTAGATAAGCTGGTTAGTCGCGAAGCCTGGGTCGATGGCCACGTCGAGCAGGCCCCCTTGGCTGCGCGCGACAACTGGCGGCACTCCGGCCAGCGGCGCCGAGACTCGACCGTCCTGACCCACGAGGCGCAGACGGCCCGGCCGCTCGGTGACGAGCACACGCCCATCAGGAAGGAAGGCCATCCCCCAGGGATTTTCGAGCCCACGAGCAACGGTCTCCACTCGCACGGGGGCGTTGACGGGAGCCGGCGTGGGCGAGCGGGGCGCCTGGGCTTGTCCCGCGCGCGGGACAGCCACGACGAGGCAGGCCAGGAGCAGAACGTGGATGATCCGAGACATCCCCCCCATGGTACCTTCAACCCGCAATGGGTCCGTCCGGAGTGATTCGGGCTGTGCTGAGCGGTCTTGCCCTGTCGCTCGTCCTGCCTGCGTGTTCGGGGAAGTACATGGGGATGTGGCCATCTTCCAGAAGGAGTCCATTCGATGGGTGAGATTGTCTTTGCCGGTGCGATGTCACACGTGCTGGACCCGGAGTACTACGAGAACGCCTGCGGCGCCACCGGCCGACGCAAGGTCGAGGCGTGCATGACGGAGATTCGCACGATGGGTGCCCGCTTCCTGGGGCGGCGGCCGGACGCGCTGATCGTCGTCGCCGACGACCACCTCAACGCCTTCTCGTTCAACGCCGTGCCTGCCATGTGCGTGCGGATCGGGCGCTCGGTCAACCGAATGATGCAGGAGGATGCCGAAGCTTTCGATCGCGCGCTGGAGGGAATGCCCGAACACTACGCGCTGCACGAGGAGCTGGCCAACCGCATCCTGGAGGAAGGAATCGATGCGGGCTTCGATCTTGCCTTGTCGTGGGAGGCGCCGATCGACCACGCCTTCCTCAGCCCCGTGATGACCATGCACGGGGCCGCCCCCGTGACCCCACTGGTGCCCATCTGGGTGAACTGTTTCGTCGCCCCCCAGCCCATCCCCGCCCGCTGCTTCGCCCTGGGACAACACCTGGCCCGGACGGTGGCCCGCTCGCCCTGGAACGTCGGCATCATCGCCACCGGCGGCCTCTCCCACTTCCCCGAGCTGCTCCTGCCCCGGGTGGGCGACACCGACAGCGTCTTCGACAAGAAGCTCTTGTACTGGATGGAGCACGGGGAGCACGCGCCGCTGGCCGCCCTGACGGTGAGCGAGCTGCACAAGACGGGGGAGCACGAGTTTCTCAACTGGATGGTGTTGCTGGGCGCGATCACACCCGCCCGCGCCGACGTGCGCTACTTCGGAGAGCTGCTGCGGATCAACCTGGCCGCCGTCGAGTGGAGAGTGCCATGAGTCGCTACGCGATCAACAGCCTGCTGTACCGCCTGAAGAAGGACCGGGCATTTCGCGAGCGTTTCAACGCCGATCCCCCGGGAGCGCTCGCCGATCTCGACTTGACCGCCGCGGAGCGCTCGGCTTTCCTTGCCCGCGACATGTACCGGATCAACCAGCTGGGCGGCTATCTCCACCTGACCATGTCGGTGCCGGGCATGGCCGCTCACGTGACCCACGAGGACCGCGAGACTCCCGGTACTCCGCACCGGTAGGAGCGCACCCGCGCCCCGCGCTCAGCCCAGGAAGCGCTCGAGCTCTTCGAGGGTTTCCCAGGGGGCCTGCTCCTGGGGGTAGTGCCCGGAGGGTACCGCCCGCATGCCGACGATGTTGGCCGCGTACCGGGGCCAGGCTTCACGCGGCTGGAAGTGTTGCTCCACGTGGCTCTTATCCCCCCAGAGGACCAGCACCGGGCAGGTGATCTTCTTGTCGGCTTCGTAGTCCGCGGTGTCCATCTGGAAATCCAGGGTGGCGGCGGCGCGGTAGTCCTCGCACACGGCGTGGATTTGCTCGGGGGTACAGCATCGGATGTACTCGGCCACCGCGTCCGGCTCGAGCCCGCCCTGACCGTGCATGTGTTTCTCCAGCTTCTTGCGCATGTAGTACTCGAGGTTGCCGGAGAGCAAGCGCTCGGGAAAGTCGTAGGGCTGGGCCATGAACATCCAGTGGTAGGAGTGCAAGGCCCATTCGCGCGGGAAGACGGTCCACACATGGTGGGTCGGCACGATATCGATCGAGGCGAACTTCAGGACCCGGGCGGGATGATCGAGCGCCATGCGAAAGGCAGTCCGGGCGCCTCGATCGTGGCCGACGACAAAGAACTGCCGATGGCCGAGCGCCTCCATGACCTCCACCTGGTCTTGTCCCATCCGGCGAAACGTGTAGTTGCCGTGATCGGGCCGCCCGCGCGGCTTGGAGCTGTCGCCGTAGCCGCGCAGGTCGGCCGCCACCACCGTGAAGCGCTCCGCCAGCTTCGGCGCGATCTTGTGCCAGGTGACGTGGGTGAGCGGATTGCCGTGCAGGAGCAAGAGCCCGGGCCCGTGGCCACCCTGGCGCAGGTTGATTTTCACCTCGGGATCGCTCGTCTGAATCTGCGTGAGCGCGAAACCCTCAAACATGACGCCAAGCCTAGCACGACGTGCCCGCCGGGACCGGTGACCGAGTCGATATGTTGTCTCTCGCCGGGCGGCTCACCACAGGCCGGTCAGCGCTGCCGGGTGATTTCCCTCACTAGCTCGTCACGGAGACCCTCGGGGCCCCGGTTCTGGAAGGCATCGCCGAGAGCGCGCGGCAGTTCGGGACTCAGCGTTCCGCGCAGACGCGCGTAGATGGCCGTCGATTCTCCGGCGCCGAGGAATACCAGATCATCGATCGTCGCACCGCCTTCACGGACGAGAACGACGGCGGACCGCCCTGGCTGGCGGGTACGGACGACCGGATCCCAGCCACGAATCGCCATCTTGGTGAAGTCGAGGGCGGCCCCCCGGCCGCTCGCGGCCGGGACGTCGTAGAAGGCCAGGTCGAAGCCGGTGAGCCCCGCCAGCGGCAAGGAGCCCCCACCGCCGGCGAGAGCCGTCTGGATCATGCGCATCGTCACCCGGCCGAGCTGCATTTCGAAGACGTACTGTGGGTCCTGGCCTGTCTGCGCCGCGATCTCGCGGCGGACACGCTCGGGACTGAACGCCGTCGCACAGCCGGCGAGGACCAAGCACAGCATCAAGGCAGCGAGCGGTCCCCTCGCCGGCCGCACGAGCTCAGCCGATGCGCTGGTACAGGACGTGGCGACGATTCTTCGTGAACGGCCGCACTTGCCCAGGCCAGCGGCCGGCGTCGACGGCCTTCGCCCACGGCTCGCTCGTCAGCACCTCGGGGCTCTCGAGCTCGTAGAGCGCGTTGTAGCTGGGCTCACCCTCGATCACGATGGTCTTGCGCTCACCGCCGATGATCATGGTCAGCTCCCGCTTCTTGAAGCGCGCGGCGCTGATCACCCCCGGCACCTTGAGGATGAGCGGGATGTGTTCCTGCTCGTAGACCTCGTGGAAGAGGGCATCCTGGGCAGGCTCGACGTCCATGGCGGCCGAGAACAGGTAGCGGCTCTGAATGGGCATGGGACATGCCTCCTCGTCGTGGATTGCGCTGCATGCCTGACACTATAATCCGGGCGGCAACCAAAGAGATTCCCGGAGGGACGGCATGCGTTTTCGCGATCAAGTCGTGGTGGTGACGGGAGCGGCGATCGGCATCGGGGCGACCATGGCCGGCATGTTCGCCCGGGAAGGGGCGCGGGTGGCCGTCCTGGACATCGATGTCGCCCGGCTGGACGAGGTGGTCCGCGGCCTCGCCGCCGCCGGCGCCGAGGCGCTGGCCCAGCGCTGTGATGTGACGTCGCCGGCTGATGTGGGGCGTACCGTCGACATCATCGTGGGGCGCTGGGGCCGACTCGATGTCCTCGTGAACAACGCCGGTGGCTTCTACAAGATCGCCTCCATCGAGGAAATCGACCATGACGAATGGGAGGCCATCCTGCGCCTCAACCTCACCAGCGTGTTCATCTGCTCGAAAGCGGTGGTGCCCATCATGAAGCGCCAGGGCCGCGGCCGGATCGTCAACATGGCCTCGATCGCCGGCCGTACCGGCAACATCCCCACCGCCGCCCACTACGCGGCGGCCAAGGCCGGCATCATCGGTCTCACGCGCCAGCTGGCACGGGAGGTCGCCGCGCATGGTGTCCTCGTCAACGCAGTGGCCCCGGGCACCACGGCCACCCCGCGCGTCCTCGCCGCGCGGCCGCCAGAGGCGACGCGCGCCCTCGCCGCCGCCATGCCCATCGGTCGTCTGGCCGAGCCCACCGACATCGCGGAGGTCGTGCTCTTCCTCGCCTCCGATGCCGCCCGCTTCGTGACGGGCGCCACCCTCGACGTCAACGGTGGCCAGGCCATGCTGTGACCGCCCGTCGGGGAACGGTGGAGGAGCGTCGCCGCCAGGCCCGGCGGCGGCGCGCCATTGAACGATTGCTCCGGCTGCGAGGTACGGCAAGGACCGTGTCCGCGGGGGCCATTCGCACGGCCAGGGTGAAGGGGAGTCGTGCTGTTGCAGGATTTTGCCGTCTCGACCAGATGAGTTTTCGGCTGGCTGCAATACCCTGCGAGCGAGAATTCGCTCCCTAGCGGCGGGCGAAGACGGTCATCACGTCTCTCGCGAACCAGTCCATCTGGTCGAGCATCTCGGAGACGGAGTCGTGCGGGAACTGGATCGCGCACACATGGTCGACGCCGACGTCGGCCAGGAACCCGAGCTTGTCGAGCACGCTGGCGGGGCTCCCGATGAGATTGTTGGCTTCGGCCAGTGCCGGATCGCGGCCGGAGTGAGCCAGCGACCGGCGGTGCTGGACCATCCCCGTGTGCCGGTAGCGCTCGGCGGCTTCCTCGGGTGTACGGCCCAGCACGAGTGTGAACTGCACGGCAGCCTCGACGTCCTTCAGATCGCGCCCGGCCTCGACGGTGAGCCGCCGCAGCAGCGCAGTGCGCTCGCGGACCTCGTCAAAGGGTCGCCAGCCAGGCAGCCAGCCCTGGCCGTGACGCGCCGCCCGCGCCACCGCCTCCTCGTTGTGACCGCCCACGTAGATGGGAAATGGCCGTTGCACGGGCTTGGGGAACATCTCGATCTTCTCGAAGGCGAGGTGGCGGCCGGCGTAACTGACCTCGCGCTCTGAGAAGAGCAGGCGCAGAGCCTCGAGCCCCTCGTCAAGCAGTTCGCCCCGGCGCGTCCCCGCCCGGCGCGGCCACTGCGCCCGGAACTCCTCCCGGTAAGCACCGAGACCCACGCCCAGGATCAACCGTCCCCCGGTGAAGTGATCGAGGGTCGCCACCTGCTTGGCGAGCAGAACGGGGTCGCGCAAAGGCAGGACAACCACGGCCGTGCCGAGGCGAACGCGCTGAGTATGGGCGCCCACCACGGCCAGGGCGACGAGGGGCTCGTAGAAGTTCGGCGGCACACTCCAGTGCGTTCTGACGTACGGGGCGGCGGTGATGTGATCGTTGCCCCACACACCGTCGTAGCCGAGACGTTCGGCGGCCTGGGCGAGTCGGATGAAGTCGGCCGGTGCCGCAAACGGGATGGGGTTCACCAGCCCTTCGGTGCACGTCGGGAGCTGTACGCTGAACCGCATGGCTATCCGAGGGCCACCCGGACCGCCTGCGTCGTTTCCTCGGGGGTGTAGAGCCCCCCCAGCACCACGTCATCGAGACCGGCGGCTCGGTAGGCAGCCAACCGCGCCTGCACCTGGTCGGGTGTCCCCGAGGCCGTGTGCTGGCGCACGACGTCGTCCGACACGCATGCCTCGGCGCGCGTCCAGTCCTCGCGGGCTATCGCGCGCCGCACCGCCTCCTGGTCGAGGGACGAGCCAGCCAGGGAGAGATTCATCGCGTGGTGCTCGCTGCGCAAGAGGATGGCCAGCTGCCGCCGGAAGCGCGGCAGCGCAGCAGCCTCGCGCTCCGCCACCGAGACGTACACGAGCCCTACTCGCCGGAGCGCCCGACCCCGCGCGCCTCGGGCCACCTGATCGAGGGACCAGCGCACGAACTCCACGGACGAGGCGGTAGAGAGCAGCACGCCATCGGCGATGGCGCCCGCCAACTCCAGCGTGCGCGGCCGCGCGGCGGCCAGAAAAAGGGGAATGTCATGCCGGCCGCCGGCGAGACGCCGGCCGTTGATGCGGAACAGTTCACCGTGGTAGACCACCGGCTCACCACTGAGCAGGGCGCGGACCACCTCGATCGTCTCCGCCAGCGCGCGGAGAGGGCGCCGCGGCTCGACACCGGCGTCGGCCAGATCACCCGGCACGCCCGTGCCCACGCAGAGCGCCACGCGTCCAGGCGCCAGCTCGTCGAGGGTCGCCGCGGCCATGGCCATGTGGACCGGATGCACGAGGTGCGGGCTCACGGCCATGAGCGTCGCCTGTATCCGCGTGGTCGCCGCGAGGACGGCCGCCGTCGACGCGAACGGGTCGCGGAGGAAGAGATGGCTCGACACCCACAGCGAGCTGGCCCCGGCCACCTCGGCCGCGCGCGCCTGCTCGCACAGCAGGGGCACGGGGTTGCGACCGTCGAAGGCCACGCCGAGCGCAGTCACGATCACGGCCACTCTGCCATTGCCCCCTACCCTTGACAAGCCTCGGCGGCCCGGCCACGATTCGTTCACCGATGAGCCTGCGCGACACGCTCGAGCGTCTCGACAAGCAGGGAGAGCTGGTCCGCATACGGCGTGAGGTCGACGCGAAGTTCGAGCTGGCCGCCGTGGCCAAGAAGCTCGACGGCGGCCCTGCCGTGCTCATCGAGCGCGTGCGCGGGCATGCCTTGCCGGTCGTGGTTGGCACCGACGGCACCAAGGATCGCGTGGCCCAGAATCTCGGCATCCGCGCCCGGGAGCTGATCGGGCACTTCAGTCGGGCTATCGGCGAGCCCATTGCCTGGAAGGCAGTGGCTGAGGGCCCGGTCTGCGCCCGCCGTGTCCGCCCGCCGTTCGACCTCGGCCAGCTCCTACCCGTCCCTCACCACTACGAGAGAGAACCCGCACCCTTCATCACGGGAGGCGTGGTAGTAGCGCGGGATCCGGATTCCGGCGTCCTCAACGCCTCCTACAACCGCATGCAGCTCAAGGGCGGCACCCGGTGCGGTATCTACGTGCAGCCTCGCCATCTCCTGCAGATCTACCAGAAGAACCTCGCCCGCGGACGGCCCACCGAAGTCGCGGTGGTCATCGGCATGGACAGCGCCTGCCGCTTCGCCTCCGCCACCTGGGGCTCGAACATCCCGCTCGAGCTGGACGAGTTCGCCATCGCCGGCGGGTTGCGCGGGCACGCCGTCGAGATGGTGTCGTGCGAGACGGTGAACGTGCAGGTGCCGGCCGAGGCCGAGATCGTCATCGAGGGCCATATTCTGCCGGGCGTGCTGGAGCCCGAGGGCCCGATGGCCGAGTTCACTGGAGTCTACGGCAACACCGATCCCAAGCACGTCTTCGAGGCCACCGCCCTCATAATGCGGCAGGACGCGATCTTCCAGGACATCGTGCCCTTCGGTACTGAGCATTTGCTGATGCTGGGCCTACCTTACGAGGGTGTGCTCTTTCGCTACGTGAAGGCGCAGGTGCCGGGCCTGCACGACGTGCACATCACGCCGGGCGGCTGCGGCAAGTTCCTGGCCGTGCTCTCGCTCAGCAAGCGGCACGACGGCGACGCCAAGAACGCCATCCTCGGCGCCTTCGGGGCCATTCGCGACATCAAGATCGTCATGGCCGTCGATCCCGACATCGACATCAACAACCCCCGGGAGGTGCAGTTCGCGCTGGCCACCCGGGTGCAGGGGGATCGCGACGTCGTCATGATCCCGGGCGCCAAGGGCAACGAGCTGGACCCGATCCAGGACGTGTACGACTACATCACCAAGATCGGCATTGACGCCACCAAGCCGCTGGCCCGCGCCGAGCGCTTCGAGCTGGCCAAGATCCCGGGGTACGACACTCTCGACTTGCGAGATCATCTTGCCTAGCGGGGCTGGCTTGCCCAGCGGGGCTGGCTTGCCTAGCGGGGCTGGCTTGCCTAGCGGGGCTGGCTTGCCCAGCGGGGCTGGCTTGCCGCCCGGGGCTGGCTCGGTCAGCGACACGTGACCACGTTTCGCGAAGTCGGCCACTCCGTCGAGCGCAAGGACGGCCTGGCCAAGGTCACCGGGCGCGCCCAGTATCTCGATGATCTGACGATTCCCGGCGTCGTCTACGCCGCGCTGGTCCGCAGTCCCTACGCGCACGCCCGTATCGTGGGCGTGGAGGCCTCGGCCGCTGCAGCCGTTTCTGGCGTGCTGGCCGTCGTGACGTCCTCCGATCTCGGCGAGCTGGGGGCACAGCGGTTCGGCACGTACACGAAGGACCAGCCCGTTCTCGCGTCGGGCAAGGTGCGTTTCGAGGGCGAGCCGGTAGCCGCCGTGGTGGCCCGCGATGCCGCGACGGCCCGACAGGCGGCGCGGCTAGTCACCGTGGACTACGAGGAGCTTCCAGTGGTACTCGACGTCGAGGCAGCCCTGGCGCCTGACGCTCGGCTCGTGCACGACAAGACACCGCCCGTCGGGCGCCAGGGGCGCTGGCCCGCGGTGCCCGGCACGAATATCTGCGCGAGCGTGCTCCTGGAGCAGGGCGACGTGGCGGCGGGCTTCCGCGAGTCCGACGTTGTCATCGAGCGCGTCTACACCTTCCCGCGCGTCTTCCACTACACGATGGAGCCGCACGGCGCGGTGGCCAGCGTGCGGCCCGCCGAGATCACAGTGTGGACGAATACCGGGCATCCCTATCAGCTGCGCCAGGAGCTGACCGACATGTTCGGCGTCGACCTGGCCCGGATCCGCGTGATCGTACCCTACGTGGGCGGCAGCTTCGGCGGCAAGTCGTTTCCCAAGCTCGAGCCGCTGGCCGCCGCCCTCTCCTGGAAGCTCGATCGTCCCGTAAAGATCCTGAACGGGGCAGAAGGCTCCATGCGGGTCAATCGACGGCACGGGGCGCGATGCGTGGTCACGCTCGGTGCACGCCGCGATGGAATCCTCGTCGCCAAGCAGTGCACGGTCCTCCTCGACACGGGTGCCTACGCGGACACGGGGCCGCTCGTAGCCGAGAAGGCCAGTGTCCGCTCGCTGGGGCCATACCGGGTACCGCACTACCGCATCGACGTGAAGGCCCTGTACACGAACACGACCCCCGCCGGCGCCTTTCGCTCCATCGGAGGACCCCAGACGGTATGGGCGACCGAATGTGCCATGGACGAGCTGGCCGATGCCCTCGCGATGGACCCCGTCGAGGTGCGTCAGCTCAACCTGATCGAGCGAGGGGAAGCCGTACGGCCCGAGCTGCGCCCGATGGACGCCGACCTCGGCGACGATCTCAAGCGACTCGTGAAGGGCATGGCGGAGACCGGCTCCCGCGACGCAGCCGGCCGCGGGGTGGCCATCGGGATCGCCAACCCCGCCGAGCTGCCGATCTCGACCTCGATCGTCCGCCTGCATTACGACGGCAGCGTGACAATCCTCTGCTCGACGGTGGAAGTGGGACAAGGTCTGCACACGGTCTTGACCCAGCTCGTTGCCGAGGAGTTGGGGATACCGCGGGAGGCCATCCTCGTCGTCTCACCGGATACGCGATTCGGGCCCTATGACTGGTCCTCGGGGGCGAGCCGTGGGGTGACCATTGTCGGCACGGCCGTGCAGCGCGCCGCGCGCGACATCAAGGAGCAACTCTGCGCGCTGGCGGCCGAGACGGCGGGTGTACCGGTGGCGGAGGTCACGTTCAGCGACGGACACGTCCACGTCGCCGGGCGAAGCCTCGAGCCAGCTCTCGTCATCCGCGAGTGGTACGGGCGGCCGGCCGGTGAGGTCATCGGCCGCGGCTACGTCAGGAATCTCGGCCCCTCTCCCGCCTTCTGGGAGATCGGCATGGGCGGGGTCGAGTTGGACGTCGATCGCGAGACCGGACTCATCCGTCTACGTTCCTACACGGGTCTCGCCGACGTGGGACGAGCCATCAACCCGCGTCTCTGCGAAGCGCAGGACATCGGCGCCATCGTGATGGGGCTCGGCCACACGCTGTTCGAACAGATGGCATACGGACCGAACGGCTCACTCTTGAACGCCTCGATGATCGAGTACCGCGTGCCCATGATCACCGACCTCCCCGAGACCTTCAACGCCATCCTGGTGGAGAACGGCGACGGCACGGGACCCTTCGGGGCCAAGGGCATGGGCGAGGGCGGCGGTCTTCCGGTGGCCCCCGCGATCGCCAACGCGGTGGCGCGCGCGACGGGCGTACGCATCCGGGAGCTACCCCTGACGCCAGAGCGCGTGTGGGCGGCCCTGCGTACATCCGGATCGGGATCCGTCGAGGGTTGACAGAGCTCCGGCGCGTCATCGAGCTGCCCGCCGCCCCTGCCGTCGTGTGGGAACGGCTGTGGGACATCCCTGCCCTCGCGCGCTGCATCCCCGGCTGCGACGGCGTCGAGCCCGTCGAGGAGCGCAAGCGGTATCGGACGACCATTCGCGATCGAGTGGGCCCCTTCCGGATCGCCATCCCCCTGGACGTCACAATCGACGACACCGCACCAGATCGGCTTTCCCTGAGCGCAATCGGGCGTGATGCCTCCCTCGGGAGTCCCGTCAAGGTAGGACTCACGGTCACCCTGGAACGACGGCCGGACGGAGGTAGCCGTCTTCGCATGGACGGGCAGGCCGACATTGCCGGCAAGCTGGCCGCCCTCGGGCAGGGTGTCATCCAGCGAAAGACCAGGGACGTGCTCGACCAGTTTGCCATCAATCTCGAAGCGCTATTCCGAGCACCCGATGCTCCCGCCGTTTGAGATTCACCAGCCGACTACACTCGACGAAGCGGCCGCGCTGCGGGCCCGGCTCGGCGAGACGGCGGCGCTCTACGCGGGCGGGAGCGAGCTGATCCTCGCCATGAAGGAGGGGCTGGGCGACTTCGCCCACCTCATCGATGTGAAGACCATCCCGGCTCTCCACCAGCTGGAGCTTGCCAGCGACGGAACAACGCTCGTGGTGGGTGCCGCCGTCACTCACCGCGCTCTCGAGCGCGCACCGCTCGTACGCGAGCGCTTCCCGCTCCTGGCCGAGGCAGAACGCCAGGTAGGCAACGTGCGCGTGCGGGCCATGGGCACCCTCGGCGGCAACCTCTGCTTCGCTGAGCCGCATTCCGATCCGCCCACTGCCCTCCTCGTCCACGACGCGACGGTGATTTTGCACGGAAGGGAGGGCGCGCGACGCATGGCGCTTGCCGAGTTTCTGGTCGGTCCCTACGAGACGTCGCTGAGGGCCGACGAGATCATGGCCCGGATCGAGGTGCCGGCGGCGCCACCGGGGTCGGCGGGAGCCTACCTCAAGTTCGGCATGCACGAGCGGCCGACGGTGGGCGTGGCCGTCATTCTGGTACCGGACGAGAAGGCAGCAGCCGTGGCCGAGGCTCGTGTGAGCGTGGGCTGCGTGGGGCCGGCGGCGACGCGTCTGCCCGCCCTCGAGGACCAGCTGACCGGCGTTCGGCTGAACCTCTTAGAGCCGGGATGGGCTCCGGCGGAGCGCGCGGGAGCGGCACTGGACGCCGTGTCCGATCTGCACGGCTCGGCGGACTACAAGCGGGCGATGGCAGGCGTCTTCGTCAAGCGGGCGCTGGCCCTGGCCGCTCGGCGCACGCGGCCTCTCGCCGCGTGAGTGCGCCCGAGGCTCACGGCATGCCCGCACCCGCCCATCGAGCGGCGGTCGGAGCGGTGGACCGTCGCATGGTGCTGGAGACCACCGTCAACGGCCGTCCGCTTGTGCTGCAGGTACTTCCCGAGGAATTGCTCCTCGACGTCATCCGCGAGCACCTCGGGCTCACCGGGAGTAAGCGCTCGTGCGACGTGCAAGTATGCGGCGCCTGCACGGTGCTGCTGGACGACCGGCCCGTCAGCGCTTGCTCCGTGTTGGCCTACGAGGCTCGCGGGCGGGCAGTGGTCACCATCGAAGGACTCGCCGACGGTGAGCGACTGGACCCCGTCCAGGAAGCCTTCCTGGAGGAGCGCGCGTTTCAGTGCGGCTACTGCACGGCCGGCATGATCATGGCCGTGAAGGCCCTGCTCGCCGACCATCCCGCAGCCAGCGCGGCCGAGGCCGCCGACTATCTCCGCGGCAACATCTGTCGCTGCACCGGGTATGTCAGCATTCTTCACGCGGTGGCGCGCGCCCAGCAACTCGGCCATTCACGCCCTGGCCGTCCCCCGGGGGCCAGCGCCACCACGGCGAGCTCGTGAAGATTCAAGGCTCCCGCCATCGTGACCAGCGCGTCGTACTCGCCGTGCATCCGTTCACCACGTCGTCGTTCACGAAGGACGCCAACGAGTTTGTCCGCATGATCGACACCAAGATCGTCCTGATCGATGGCGAAACTCTCGCGAGACTGATGATCGATCACGACGTGGGGGTATCAGCAGTGCGCTCGTACGATCTGAAGCGAATCGATTGTGACTACTTCAGCGAAGATTAGGGCTCGCCCGGCGGCGTCGCCGATCGGTCGACCCACGAGTCACGAGTCACGAGCCGAGCGCGCTCCCGGCCGCCACGATCGCGGCTGCACTCCACCGTGCGCCGAGCCCACGGAGCAGAAGCCCGGTGAAGAGCAATGCCGCCAGCGGATACCCGATCCAGGGCAGGAGCAGGCAGAAGCCGACGAGCAGGCCGCACGTCGCGCTCACTCGCGTGCGGCTTGGCCGATCCATCACGGTGCGGTCGACGGTTGCCGGCGTCTGCTGAAACGCGCTGACCACCCACCCGAGAGTGACCGCGGCCCCGAACACGCCGACGGCCATCGGATAGAAACCCGGTCCCGGCCGCGCCGCGGTGCCGAGTGGCAGCGGCCACGCGTTCGCCAGGTACACCAGGCTGGCCGCGAAGACCCCGAGGGCCAAGAGCCGCCCGATCATGGACCTACTTCTTCTTGATCATCCCCAGGCGCATGAGGATCTCGGTGTGGTACTTGTACTCCTTCCAGAGATCCGCGCGGAGCTGGTCGCCTCCCCGATAGTCGATGTCGATCACGCGCTGCTTGATCGTCTCAACGAAGAGCGGTTCCTCCATGGCCGCCTTGACCGCATCGTGAATGTACTTCTGCACGGGGGCGGGCGTGCCCTTGGGGGCCACGAACGTGAACAGGACGCCGCTGACGGGGCCCCAGCCCATGTCCGAGGTGCTCGGTGCGTCCGGGTAGGCCGGGTGCCGCTTGGCTTGAAAGACCATGAGCACCCGCATCTTCTTGCCCTCGACGAGCGGTTTCACCTCGCCGGGCTGGGCGACCAGGCCCTCGATGTGCCCTCCGAGGAGGGCCGGGCTCGATTCACCCCAGCCCGAGAAGGGCACGTGCGTGAAGTTGACCCCGCCCTGGCGCTGCAACTCCTCGAGGTTCAGGTGGCTGGCGGTACCGATGCCGGGTGTGCCCACGCGCAGCTTGCCCGGGTTAGCCTTGCCGGCGGCAATGAACTCCTGGATGGTCTTCCAGGGCGCGTCGGCCCGCACCGCGAACAGCGAGTAGAACGAGACCACGTTGATGATCGCCTCGTAGTCGTCCGGGGTCTTATAGGGAAGGTCGTTGAGCTGCGGGTGTATGACCAGCGTGGACAGCGGCGCCAGGATGATCGTGTAGCCATCGGGCTTGGCCTGCACCAGCTCCGCCACGGCCAGCGAACCGCCGGCGCCAGGCCGCGTCACGATGCCGATACCCTTGGGGAACTTCTTCTTGAGGCCCTCCGCGAGGGCGCGGGCCACGATGTCGACCATGCCGCCAGCCGGGTAACCGGTGAGAATGGTGACGGGACGATCGGGGTACTGGGCGGCGGTTGACCAGGGGGTCGCGGCCAGAAGCAGCAAAGCGATCACGATGGTCCGAAGCATGCGGTCTCCTCCGTGTCGAGGTGGATCGGCGTGCCAGAGCGCGAGTCAGAGGACTCTAGCACAAGTCCAAGATCGGTTTGCAGGCCGGGTGGGATACTCAAAGACATGCACATCAAGGATCTCTACACGATCGTGGTGACCGAGAAGCGCGTCGAGTGCCGCGACTTCTACGTTCGGTGGTTTGGCTTTCACGTCGTGTTCGAGGCGTCCTGGTTCGTCTATCTCGCCGCCCGCGGAGATCATCCGTTTGGCCTCGCCTTCATGGCCCCTGATCATCCGTCCGAGCCTCCTGGGCGCGATTCGTTCAGCGGCAAAGGTATCTTGCTCACCCTGCAGGTCGAGGACGTCGCGGCCGAGTTCAGGCGCTTGCAGGCCGGCGGTGTGGCGATCGCGTATCCCCTCCACGACGAGCCGTGGGGTCAGCGCCGCTTCGCCGTGCACGATCCAACGGGGACGTGGGTGGATGTCATTGAGCAGATCGCGCCGGCGCCGGGGTTCTGGGATCGATACCCGCCCTGAACAGCGGGCGACGTCGAGGGCTTCGACCCGTTCCCCTCATCGTGCTGACGGATGTCGAAGCAAGTGGGCGAGGCGATCGGGGGTGAGAGGCAGGTCACGGACCTCGACGCCCAAGGGGGCGAGGGCGTCGGCGATGGCGTTGGCCACCGCCCCGGTGGCGCCGATCGTGCCGCCCTCCGCCATGCCCTTGAAGCCGCTCACGCTCACCGCCGGCGGTGTCTCCACGTGGATCAGGTCCATGGCCGGCACCTCGCCGGCGCCCGGGATCAGATAGTCCATGAAGCTGGTGGTGAGGGGCTGGCCTGTCTCGTCGTAGACGAAATTCTCGTACAGGGCGTTGCCGATGCCCTGGGCCACTGCCCCTCGAAGCTGGCCTTCCACGATCATCGGATTGACCATCCGGCCGCAGTCCTCGACTACCACATAGCGCAGGATGTCTACCTGGCCCGTCTCGGCATCCACCTCGACCACGGCCAGGTGCGTGCCGTTGGAAAAGGTAGCCGGCGGCGGATCGTAGTACTGCGTAGCCTCCAAGGCCGGGTCCACGCCCTCGGGGAGCGTTCCCGCCGCCGGACGATACGCCAGGCGCGCCACGTCGGTGACCGTCACCGTGCGCCCCGGCGCGCCGCGCACGGCGATGGTGCCCCCGTCGATGACGAGATCAGACGGGGCCGCCTCCAGCATGTGAGCCGCGATGCGCGCGATCTTGTCGCGGACGCGCCGGGCAGCCAGCACGAGGGCCCCCCCGCTCACCACTACGCTCCGGCTCGCAAACGATCCGCTCCCGTACGGGCACCGTTCGGTGTCACCCTCGATGACCGTGACCGCCTCCAGGACTACGCCCAGCTCGTCAGCGACGATCTGAGCCAGAGTGGTTGCGTGTCCCTGGCCCTGGGAGGCGGCGCTGACGAAGGCGCGGACCTCACCGGTCGGCTCGACGCGCACCGTTCCCGCGTCGTGGCCCGAGACCTGGACCATGCCGCGGCGACGGAAGGTTCCTGAGCCCATGCCCGTGAACTCGGTGTAGGCGCAGAGGCCAATGCCTCGGTGCCGCCCATTGGGCCGAGTCTTCGCTTCCGTCCGCAGCCGCTCATATTCACCCGCCTCGAGCGCGCGGGCCAGCGCGGCGCCGGGATCGCCGCTGTCGATGACGAGGCCGGACGCCGTTATGAAGGGCAATTCCCGGGCCTCGATGAAGTTGCGCCGCCGGACCTCGGCCGGGTCGAGACCCGTCCGCCGCGCCACCATGTCGACCACACGCTCTCGGACAAACGTCCCGAGCGCCATGCCGACCCCGCGATAGGCGCCCGCGGGACACTTGTTGGTGGCCACCGCGTAGGCGTCGTAGGCGAGGGCGGGGAATCGATAGGGCCCAGGCAGGATCCCGGCCGCCGTGAGCGGTTCCAGGGACGAGGTGACCGGATAGACGGAATAGGCACCCGCATCGCAAATGAGGGTAGACCGGAGAGCGAGGATCGTCCCGTCGCGGCGGGCTCCGACCTCGATATGGTTGACGTGGTCGCGGGCCTGCGTGCTCGACAGAAGATTCTCGCGACGATCCTCCAGCCAGCGGAGGGGGCACCGAAGCCGTCGCGCGAGATCTGCCACCACGACGTCCTCCGGGTAGAGATGCATCTTGGGACCGAACCCGCCGCCGACGGCCGGACAGAGCACACGCAGGCGCGAGTCGGGGATGCCCAGCGCCTCCGCCAGTCCGGTGCGCAGCAGGTGCGGCGTCTGGGTTGCGGCCCACACGGTCAGGGTGCCGTCGACGGGGTCGAGGGCAGCCATCACACCGCGTCCCTCCATGGGGGCCGCAGTGCACCGCGCATGGCGGAACGTCTCGCGCAGCCGCACCTCGGCCGCTTCCAGGGCGCGGCCCACGTCGCCCTTCTCGTAGTGCGTGTGAAAGATGACGTTGTCGGTCAGCTCTTCGTGCAGGCGGGGCGCATCGGCCCGCATGCTCGCCTCGGCGTCCACCACCGCCGCCAGCGGCTCGTAGGTCACCCGAATGGCGTCCAGGGCATCCTCGGCCAGATAGCGGTCGAGGGCTACCACGGCCGCCACGGGCTCGCCCACGAAGCGCACTTTGCCGAGGGCGAGCGGCGGCCACACGCTCGGCTTGTAGCCCGGGTCGCGCATCTCGGCCCGAATGGGGTGAACGCTGGCGCCAAGGTCGGAGCCGGTCACTACCGTCTCCACCCCCGGTATCCGAAGGGCGCCGCTCGCGTCGATGCCGACCAGCCGGGCGTGGGGGTGCGGACTTCTCAGGAAGGCCACGACCCGAAGCCCGGGCAAGCGTAAGTCGCCCATGAACCGCGCCTGCCCCCTGAGCAGAGGCGGGTCCTCTGTCCGCTTGACGTTCTGGCCGACGTAGCGCGTCGGCATCACGCAGTGCGGCGCGGAGGCAACGGCCCGCTTACGATCCGTGGCGCGCCGGATCGGCCGGCACAACCGTCCTGGGTGAGGCGCCGGGGGCGGCCGTCGAGGTCCGCTCCGATTGGCGAATCATGGCGCGGAGCCGGTCCGGCGACAGCGGCAGCGCGGTGATCGCGATGCCGAGTGGCGCCAGCGCGTCGGCCACGGCGTTGGCGATGGCGGCGCCGCACCCCGAGCTGCCTCCCTCACCGGCGCCCTTGACGCCGAGCGGGTTCAACGGCGTCGGAGTCTCCTCGAGGATCCGGACGGCCGTCGCCGCCGGCATCTCAAGAGCCGTGGGGAGCAGGTAATCCATGAGGGTGGTCGCGAGGGGTTGCCCGTCCTCGTCATACACCAGCTCCTCGAGCAGCGCGCCCCCGAGGCCCTGGCCGAGGGCCCCCACCAGCTGACCATTGACGATCATCGGGTTGACGGCTCGGCCCACGTCGTAGCTAATCGCGTACCGGAGGACGGTGACCATCCCCGTATCAACGTCGACCTCGACCACAGCCACGTGGGTGCCATACGGATACGTCATTCTCGGCGCCTCGAAGAAGTGTGCGGCGTAGAGACCGGGCTCCATCCCGGGCGGTCCCGGTACTGCCGCGCGTGCCAGGTCGCGAAACGCCACCTGGCGATCGGGGACACCACGCACATGGACAGAACCTTCCTCGAGGATCAAGTCGTCGGGATGGGCTTCGAGCAACGACGCAGCCACGTGAAGCATCTTCGCCCGGACCTTGCGGGCCGCCTCCAACGCCGCCGGCAGCGCCACCGAGGCGCCACGGCTCGCGAACCCGCCCACCCCGAAGGGAACGAGCGAACTGTCGCCGTGGACGACCGTGACGGCCTCGGGTCTCACGTGCAGCTCATCGGCGACGACCTGGGCCAGGGTGGTCTCGATCCCCTGCCCCACGGCCGCCACGCCCGAATACACGACGACGTGGCCCGTCGCATCCACCTCGACGCGCGCGTACTCCCACGGACCCAGGCCAGCCTTCTCGACGACGCACCCGATGCCGATGCCGATGTAGCGTCCCTGCCGGCGCGCCTTGGCCTGCTCCTTCCGTGCTCCCTGGTAGTCCACCGCGGTGAGAGCGTGCTCGAGAGCCGAGTCATAGTCGCCACAATCGTAGACCGTCCGCTGATTCAGCGAGGCGCCGCCGACCTCGTACGGCATCTCGGACGGCGTGATGAAATTGCGGCGGCGCAGCTCGAGCACGTCGAGGCCGAGCCGCTGGGCGGCGATATCCATGAGACGTTCGCGCACGAAGGTGCACTCGAACCGTCCGGGACCGCGGTAGGTCCCGGTGGGCGTCTTGTTGGTCAGCACGCACTGGATCTGGGCAAGGTAGTTCGGGATCCGGTAGGGGCCGGGCAGCAGGGCGGCCGTCAGCTCGGGGACGACCACGCCGTGGGTGCGGATGTAGGCGCCCATGTCCACCGTGAACTGGTCGATGAGAGCCACGATCCGCCCGTCGGCATCGAAGCCCATCTCGATCTCGTGCTCTTGCTGTCGCGAATGGTTGGTGGCCATCAGGTGCTCGCGGCGATCCTCGATCCACTGCACTGGCCGCCCCAGCCGCATAGCCGCCCAGGGCACGACGAGATCCTCGGGGTAGAACTCGCCCCGTACACCGAAGCCCCCCCCGACCTCCAGCTCCACGAAGCGGATGAGGTGTTCGGGATGACCCAGCAGATCGGCGAGGACTCGGCGGTTGAAGTGGGGAACCTTGGCCACACCCCACAGGCTCAGCACACCGGTTCCCGCGTCGTAGGCCGCGGTGAGCCCGCGCGTCTCCAGCGGCACCCCGGTGTGGCGCTGGACGGCGAAGCGCTCCCGTACGCGGTAGCGGGCCGAGCCCATGGCCGCCTGCGCGTCACCCTTGCGAGTCTCCAGCCGGTCCACGATGTTGCCACCGATCGCCCCATGGAGAATGGGCGACGTGCCCTCCACCGCGCGTCGAGATGTGGGCACCGGGGAGAGTGGCGCGTAGTCCACCTCGATCAGCTCGAGGGCGTCCTCGGCCAGGTAGCGGCCCTCGGCGATGACGACCGCCACCGGCTCACCCACGTAACGGACCTTGTCACGCGCCAGCGGCGGCTGCAAACAGGCCACCACGCTGGGCCGAGGGCCGAGGCGCACCGGGATCTTCCCGATCGATCCGAGGTCCTCGGCCGTCATCACGGCCAGAACCCCCGGCACTCCGAGCGCAGCCTTCGCGCGGATCGCGCCGAGTCGCGCGTGGGGATGCGGCGAGCGGAGGACAGCTGCCTGCACCATGCCGGGAAGTCGAAAATCGGCGGCGTACTTGCCGCGGCCGGTCAGCAGCCGCGCATCCTCCTTGCGCCGCACTGACGTGCCGAACACCCGGGAATCTGTCACGGGCAGTCCTTCACGAGGCGAAAAATGCGGGCGGCATTACCGCCGACGATGGCGGCCTGGGCCTCGGCCGTCAGTCCGGCCTCGCGCACGATGGCGAGCGGCTCGGGATCACCAAGCCAGAACGGGTGATCGCTGCCGAGCATGACCCGGTCTGCGCCGACCGTCTGCACCAGATAGGCCAGCGCGGGCGGGTACTGCACGAGCGTGTCGTAGTGGAAGCGGCGAAGATAGCTGCTCGGCCGCTGTGCCCCATCGATGCGTGCCTCGGGGCGGCCCTGGTGACCGCGATCGAAGCGGCCGATGTGATACGGCAAGAAGCCTCCGCCGTGCACGAGCACGACGTCGAGTGACGCAAAGCGATCGAGCGTGCCCCCGAGGATGAGGCTGGCGGCGGCCAGGGTCGTCTCGAAGGGGTAGCCAACCAGGTTGTGCAGATAGTGGCGGCCGAAGCGCTCGACGGCTTCGAGCAGGAACGGATGGAGAACGACAGGAACCCCGAGCTCGGCGGCCATCCTCCAGAACGGGTCAAAGGCCCGATCACCCAGCGGGCGGCCGAGCGCATTGGGATCGATCATGACACCGCCCAACCCCAGGGACGTCACGGCCACTCGCAGCTCGTCGGCGGCCAGCTGTGGGTCCTGGAGCGGCACCGTGGCCAGCCCCCGGTGGTGGCCGCCCGCCTCGGCCAGGGAGGCGGCGAGCGCTTCGTTTTGCAGTCGGCTCCACGCGGCCGCTTGCGCGGCGGCGAGCGCGTAACCAGCCACGTCCATGAGGGGACCGAAGACGGCTGTGTCGATGCCCTGCGCCTCGAGGAAGGCCAGGTGACGATCGAGCGCATAGAGCGCCGGGAGGAGGGGACGGGTCGGTGCCTCGGCCCCGATCTGCAGCCGCGGGTGCTCCGCGTCGTCGAGCACACGCACGCCGTAACGGTCGGGCGCATGACGGGCCGCCTCGATCGCGTGAGGAGACAGGAAGTGAATGTGAACGTCCACCGTCTCCGGGCCGGGACGGCTCCTCGATCGGCTCATCTCACTGTGTCGTCCGCGCGATCCTCCGAGGTCCACCTGCTATCCTTGGGGCGGCTTACGCTGGAGCCGCCGTGCCACGATGTCAAGGGGTCATCGCCGCCTGTGGTCGGTTTACCGCACCTGCCGCCACGATCTGCGTCGGTGCTGGGCGGGCCAAGCTTGCATCGGTGCTAGCACAGTTGCTAGCATACGCGACATGCCGACCCTGCACGTGCGCGAGTTGCCTGAGGAGACGTACGAGGCGCTGCGCCGTCTGGCGGCCGAGCGCGGCTCCTCGATGAACGCCGAGGCCATCCGTCTCCTGCGCCGCGCGCTCCGCACCGACACGGCGACCATCAGGGCACTGTTGGACCAGATCGAATCCCGGCGCCCGGTGCCGCAGCGACGGGCACCGGCACCGGCGACGCTGATCCGTCGCGATCGGGATGGCCGCTAGCCGGTTGTTGACCACGCTGCGAGGTCCCGTCGTCATCGACGCATCAGTGGCCGTCGAATATCTGATCAGTTCGCCCCTCACCCCCCATGCCCAAGCCCTCGTCCGCGGCGTCGTCGACCGCGACCTCGAGCTGTGGGCTCCGGATCTCCTGTATGCCGAGTCCGTTTCGGCCTTACGCAAGCTGAGCCGGCTGCGGGCCATCACGTCGGCCGAGGGCCAGCAGGCGGTTGACGATCTCCGCCGCCTGCCGATCGCCACGACAGGTACGCGCGACCTCATGCGGCGGGCCTGGGCTCTACGCGACGCGGTCACTCCCTACGACGCCTGCTACACCGTGCTGGCCGAGGTGCTGGACGCCCCCTTTGTCACCGCCGATCAGCGCCTGACCCGCGCCCTCCGGGGAATCGGTGCCGTCGGCATCTACCTCGGCACCCTCTCACGCGTGTAAACGGGACCGGGGTCGGCGCTGCCCGGGATCGCTACTCAAAGACCTCCACCTTGACCGGCGTGCAGTGATACGCGTTGCAGGGCGCCAGCGCATCGAGGGGGCAGTTGGAGAAGCCCACGATGCAGTCCATCTCGGCGCGGAACTCGATGTAGTCGCCCGGCTTCGACACCGGCGGGCCGATGACCCACCGCCCCCGCGCGCAGTCGTGGTGATAGTTCATGAAAAGGTCCATGGTATCGGGGATGTCCTCGGGCAGGATGCCGTAGGGCGCCACCGCGTGGGCGATGTTCTCGTGGCAACCGTCGCGCGGACCGAGTCCGTAGGACTCGTAGAGAAACCGGTTGCACATGCGGTTGTGGGTGTCGTGGACCCCCTTCGGCTCGGGCGTCTCTTTGAGGATGGTCATCATCGGCCGACAGATGGTCGACATGAGCGTGTCGCCTTCCGAGAGCTTGTCACGCGGCACGTACTCCGCTCCCGGCTTGGGAACGTACCGCGTGCGCGAATAGGACGTCGACAGTTTTTCCCGAGGATTGGCGATACTGAACACCGCCATGTCGACGACTTGCTGGCCCTCGAGATCGGTGACGCGCAGATGTTGCCCTCGACGGATCGTCAGCGCGAACCCCTGTTTGGGCGGGATGATGTGCTCGAGCGCGACACGCATCGGACCGGCTCCCGCGGGCTTCAGTCGAGGAGGGCTTTACGCTGCCCGCCGTCGAGGGTGATGATGGCGCCGTTCATGAAGCTGGCCCGCTCGGAGGCCACGAAAACGGCCACGTTGGCGACCTCTTCCGGCGTGCAGATCCGGCCGAGCGGGATGCTCAGCTCTGCCCGCTTTTGTGCCTCGTCGACCGGTATCCGCCGGATGCGGGCTATGCCCGAGATGAGCCCGTCCCATCGCTCGGTGGCCACCGGCCCCGGGTTGATGGCGTTGATGCAGATATTGTGGCGGCCATACTGCTCGGCGAGGGCCACCGTGACCGCGAGGTCGGCGGCATTGGCCGCGCTCGGCGTCAACTCGATGCCGATGGGCTTCACGCCATCGTTACCAACGATGTTGACGATCCGCCCGCCTCCCTGCTTGAGCATGTGAGGAATGACCGCTTTCATGCAGCGGACGTAGCCCATGAACTTGAGCTGGAGAGCCTTCTGCCAGTCCTCTTCCGTGAGGTCGAGGAGCAGGCCGCCGGGGGCGGCTCCCGCGTTGTTGACCAGGATGTCGATACGTCCGAAGTGGCCCACCGCCGACTCCACGATCTTTCGAACGTCCGCCTCTCGCGTGAGGTCACCGGCTACCCCGAACACCTCGCTACCGGTGGCCTCGGCCAGGGCGGCCGCCGTTTCGTCGAGCTCGCTCTGGGTGCGCGCGCAGAGGGCGACCCGGGCGCCCTCCTGGGCGAGGCCGCGCGCCACGGCCTTTCCGATGCCCTTGCTACCGCCGGTGACGAGCGCCACCTTGCCCTTCAAGCCGAGATCCATGGCATTGGCTCCTTAGTCGCGATCGCCGCGCTCGCAACCTAGACAACCAACCCTCGATTGTCAACCGCCACCTCGGCGGATACTGGTCACGTGGGCCAGGGGCCCACACCATGCCCGTCTAGCCGCGCGTCGAGGTGGCTTCTCAGCGACGCAACGCCGGGAGCACTTCGCGTCCGAACAGCTCCACGGTGCGCTGAGGATCGGCGGCGAGGCTCACCGTGAACATGAGCTGCCTGGCGCCGGCGGCGATGGCCGCCTTCGTCTGCTCCACGCAGTCGGCCGGAGTACCGGCCACCGCCAAGCGGCCGCGCAGGTAGTCGAAGAGGCCGAGCCTCTTCACCAAGGTCGGGTCCATGGCCCGTTGCTTGGTCGTGTAGGTTGCACAGAGCTGCCGCACGGCCGGCACCAGTTCTGGAGGAACGCCCCGCCCCGCCGGATCGCGCCCGAGGATGTAGGCGGCGACGAAGCCGAGGATGTTACCAAGCTTCTCGAAGGCGGTCTCCCGCTGCTCGCTCACGTCGAGACAGGCCACGTACCAGAGGTCCACCTCCTTCGGCGACCGCTCCGCCTCGCGGGCACCTTCTCCTATGAGCGCCTCCACGCGGCTGACGTGCTCCGGCTGCAGCCCGTAGTTCACGAAGGCGCCATCGGCAGCGCCCCCGACCATACGGAGGGCGGCCGGTCCGGATGCCGCGCCATACACGGGAACGTGCCGGCGCACCCAGGGCAAGCGGGCAGCCGCGCCCTGCCACGATGCGGGCTCCCCGCGCAGGGCCGACCGCAAGAACGTGATGCCCTCGCGCAGGGCGCTCACCCCGGCCGGGGCCGCGCCGACGTTGGCGACACCGCTATGCCCGGCGCCGACCCCGAGGATGGAGCGCCCGCCCGAGGCCAGATCGACCGATCCCGCCGCGGAAGCGGTGATCGACGGATGCCGGGTGACGAGGTTCGTCACACAGGTGGCCAGCCGGATGCGCGAGGTCGCCGTTGCCGCCAAGGTCATGGCGACCCACGGATCCATGGCGTTGCCGGGCGTGTCCGCGATGCCGATCAGGTCGAAGCCGAGATCCTCGCCGAGACGCGCCATGCGCACCGTGTACTCGGGTGTGTAGGGCCAGAAGAAAAAGCCGAGTCTGGGCACGGCTCAGGGCTTGGCCGGCGGGTAGTCGCGACCCTGGCGGAAGCTGGTCACGAAATACAAATCTTCCTGCTCGGCGAGGCCGTCTCCTTGATGCGCACTCCGGTCGCCAATGCCGTGGTGCCCGTGGGCTGGCCGCCCTTGGCGGAGATCTTGCGCGCTACGGTAACGCTTGGAATTCCCATACACGTCTGAGGCGCATGCTCCAGGGCCCGGGGGGTCCTCGAGTCCGACCTGGCGGCAAAGAACGCCACCTTCGCCAATCCCTTGATCCTGGTGGGACTGATCGAGTGGGCTGACAAGCTTCTTACGGAGTGACGGCTACCAGAGACGCGCGGTTAGTTGAGTGCCCGCCCGCCTTCCGTCAGGCGCAGCAATCCCCATCGGCGCCGCCGGCGATCTTGCGCGGCTCCACCAGCTCCAGCCGGGTGTCATCCGGGCCGCGCAGGAAGGCGATGCGGGCGCCGTTCGGGATCTGGGTCGGGCCCTCGAGCAGGACCGGGCCCAGACCTTTGAGGCGGGTGAGGTCCGCCTCGATGTCGGTGGAGTCGAAGCCGAAGTGCTCGAGGCCGTGATGGGAGTTGGCGTCGCCCGACCCCAGTTTCTCGCCGGCGCGAGCACCCGAAATGTTGACGGCCAGGCCGCCGCCCTCGCTCATGCAGCGCACGAAGCGATCGCCGAATACACGGGTCTCGTCGTTGACGATGGTGAAGTTGAAGGCCCGCACGTACCATTCGGCGGTCTTGCGGGGGTCGGGGGCTTTCAGATGGATGTGGTTGATCCGGTAGGCCATGGTCACCTCGTGATGGCGGACGACTGGATGCGCTGCACGCCGATACCCTGCATGTCTGTCCAGGCCTTGGCCAGCGAGCCTCCGGCATCGATTCCCCGGCAGGCATCTTCGATGACGAGGGCCGTGAACCCCGCCTTGCGCGCGTCGATGGCCGACCACGCCACGCAGAAGTCCGTGGCGAGGCCCGCGAGGAATACCCGCTGGAGCCCACGCTCCCGCAAGTAGCCGACGAGACCGGTGGGCGTCTTGCTGTCGGCCTCGAAGAAGGCCGAGTAGGAGTCTACCCCCTTGCGGTAACCCTTCCGGATGATCAACTGCGCGTGGGGAATCCTGAGCCCGGCATGCAAATCCGCGTCGGGTGTGCCTTGCACGCAGTGATCGGGCCACAGCACCTGGGTGCCGTAGGCGAGCTGGGTCGTCTCGAAGGGTTTCTTGCCGGGATGCGAGGACGCGAACGAGATGTGGCCGGGGGTGTGCCAGTCCTGGGTGAGGACCACGTGGTCGAACATGGGCGCCAGCCGGTTGATGACCGGCACCACCTGGTCACCCTCCTTCACCGGGAGCGCGCCACCCGGAACGAAGCTGTTCTGGACGTCGACCACCACGAACACATCCTGCGGGGTGAGAGTGACCCCCGTTCCGGCGCTCCTTTCTGACATGCGCTAGAACACGAACACGCCTTTGCCTGTGGTTTGGGTGTCGAAGAGGCGGTAGGCGTCGGCGGCTTCCTCGAGCTTGAAGCGATGCGTCAGGAGCCTCTTCAGGGGCACCTTGCGCCGAGCGATGAAGCGCGCGCATTCCTCCTGGCCGGTGGCGCTGAACGTCCACGAGGCGTGAATGGTCAGCTGGCGACGCAGCATGTGCTGGCTGATGTCGAAGGTGGCTGTCCCGCCCTCACCGACGAAACAGACCCGTCCCCAGGTTCCGGCGCTCCGGACGGCGGCCACGCGGGCCTCCGCCTGGCCGGTGCAGTCCATGGTGGTCTCGGCGCCCTCGCCGCCGGTAAGATCGTGGACCGCTTTCACCGGGTCGGCGTCCTTCGGGTTCACGAGGGCGTCGGCACCGAGCTCCTTCGCGAGCATCAAGCGCTCGGGCGAAATATCAACGGCGATGACCCGCGCCCCCATCGCCACGCCGAGCATCGTCGCGCTGAGCCCCACTGGACCCTGCCCGTACACGGCGAGCGTGTCGCGCCCGGATACGTCCAGGCGTTTCAGGGCGCCGTAGGCGGTCCCCGTTCCGCACGAGACGGCGGCGCCTTCCTCGAAGGTCAGCTCGTCCGGCAGGGGCACCATGGTCACGGCGGGCGCCGTCATGTACTGGGCGTGGGCGCCGTGGCCCGTCACTCCGTACACGGTGATACCGGCGCGACAGAGCTGCGACCAGCCTACACGGCAGTGGCGGCAGCGCCCGCACCCCTTGTAATGATGGTTCATGACCCGCTCGCCTACGGTGAGGCCGCTGACCCCAGCCCCCAGTGCGGTGACCACCCCGCAGGGCTCGTGGCCGGCGATGACGGGACCGCCGCTTCCCCCGAGCCCGAGGGCAGCGGCGGCGTTGCTGGCGGCGCGGTAAGCGTGCAGATCGCTCCCGCACATTCCCGATGCCTTGATGGCGATCACCGCCTCGCCCGCCGCCGGTGCGGGATCGGGGAAGTCCCGAAGCTCCAGGCTGCGATTACCGAGAAAAACGACCCCGCGCATGCTAGTAGCCCTTTCGCTTGTCGATCAACGCCAGCAGTGGCTCGCCCGTGTGCAGGCGCCGCAGGTTCTCGATGAAGGTGTCGATCGCGCGCCCCGCCCGGCGCGGTGATCCCCCCGCCGTGTGGGGGGTCACGATCACGCGGGGGTGAGTCCAGAAGGGGTGGCCCACGGGAAGCGGCTCAGGGTCCGTCACGTCGAGGCCAGCCCCCCAGATCAGCCCCTCGTCGATCGCCTTCAGGAGATCTTCACCATACACGATGGCGCCCCGAGTGACGTTGATCAGAATGGCGTGCCGGCGCATCTGGCGAAACAGGTCGCGCGTGAACAGGTGATGCGTCGCCTTGGTGAGGGGGAGGGCGATCACCACCACATCTGACTCGCCCAACAATTGCGCGAGGCGGTCGGGCTTCCAGATGGCCTCGACGCCTGGTTCGGGCGGCACGTCCTCGATATCCACCGCCAGCACGCGCAGACCGAAGCCGAGAGCACGCCGGGCCACCGCGCGGCCGGTACCACCGAACCCGACGATGCCCATGGTTTGCTCGTACAGCTCACGCTGGGCAAGCCGGATGGATTCGCGCAGATCGAAGTCGGGCTTGCGGATGACCGTATGCAGCCCGCGGGTGAGGGCGAGGAGCAACGCGAAGGCATGCTCGGCCAGATGGATACCGACCTCGCCTTTCTCGCTCGTCAGGATCACGTCGCTCTCTACCAGCTCAGGGGTGAGGATGGCGTCGACACCCGCCCCCAGCGAATGGTAGTAGCGGAGGCGACGGTTCAGCGCGAAGATGTCGTTGCTCACGCGGCCGAGCAGGGCTTCGGCATCGACGATCTGCTCGCGCTGGCGGGCGGGATCCCGGGCTTCCACGAGGGTGGCGGCGGGGCCGGCTGCCTTGAGGATCCGGGCCCGCTGCTCGTCGGTGAGAGACGGGGCGATCAGGTTGGGCGTGTAGAGGATTTTCATGGGGCGCCTAGTGTAGCAGCGGGAGGCAGATCATGGAACCGCCGGCGCAGCCCGGCCGGATGCCGTATCTGGACGGGCTTCGCGGCCTGGCCATCGTGGCCATGGTCGTCAATCACACCGGCCGCTGGTGGATCGACCGCTCGTTCGGCTGGCCGCGCTATCACCTGATCTACATCACCACCACGGTGGCGGCGCCGATCTTCTTGTTCCTGGTCGGCTTCTGCCAGGCCATCGCCCACTACAACGCGACCATCCTCAAGGGGCAGAGCTTCGCGCGCGTCGCGCCCCGCTACCTCCGGCGCGGCGTGGAAGTCATCCTGGCCGGCTATCTTCTCAATCTCCTCGTGTTCTGTGACGTCTGGCGTGGTGTCGAGGCCATCCTCACGGGCTCTTCGAATCTCCTGAATCACTGCGTGGATCCGCCATGGCAGCTCGGCGTGCTGCAGACCATCGGGTTCAGCATCGTGGCCCTCGCACCGGCCCTGGCCGTGCTGCGATACCGGTGGGGCCGCGCCCTGATCGTCACTCTCTCGGTGGCGCTCTACGTGCTCTTCAGCGTTCTCGCCTTGCCCCTCAGCCACTGGTTGGCGACCCATCCGCTAGTTGCCCAGATCGTCTTCGCGGACTTTCCGCCGTGGCCCTGGACGACACTCGTGCTCATTTCGGCGGTGCTCGGCTGGAATTTCTGTGTCGCCAACCAGCGCGGCGCGAACGCGCGTACCCGCTACTTCGGCATCATGGCCGGGGTCGGCGTGCTGTGCCTGCTCGCCTTCCTCGCCTACGATACCTGGCACCACACGCCGGTGCGCTTCGGCTTCATGCGCGATTTCATCATCAACAGGCACTGGACGCCGCGCGGCATTTCTCTGCTGTGGATCGGCGCCGTGCTGTTGCTCTCGACGCCCGCCGCCTATTACCTGATGGACGTCCGGGGCTTCACCCCGCGCTGGCTCGTCAACCTGGGGCAGACGGCCATGATGCTCTACTTCGTGCATCAAGTCATCGTGTTCACGATCGTCAAGCGTTGGTTGGGGGTCACGTTCGATTCGTGGCTCCACTACTCGATCGCCAACGCCGTCCTCATGGTCGTCCTCCTCTACCTCGGTCGGGCGTGGATCATGGTCCGCCCACGCCTGCGCCGCCGACCGTCCTCCGGCCCCGAGTTGGCGCGCTCTACGGCGTGAACCCCGTGAACCCCGAGGGCCTTGACTCCCCCAGAGTCCCTCCTCTACGATGTGGTTGACCTTGGACGCCCTGATGCTCTTCACAGGAGGTGAGGGCAATGGCTTGGGAAGCGCCGGACTTCATTGAGGTCAGGATGGACGCGGAAATCAACTCCTACCAGGACGACTTCGACCGGGAGCAGGACGACCGCTTTTGATGGCACGGGGGGCCCCGAGACGGCCCCCCGTCTCCTTGGAGCCCCTCGCATCGATCTTGGCCCCGGCGAGGGGCTGTAGCGTCTCCGGGGCCTGTCGTGCGCGTCCGCGTCTTGGGGTCTGCGGCGGGCGGAGGCTTTCCCCAGTGGAATTGTGGGTGCCCCAACTGCCGTGGGATGCGTGCCGGCACGCTCAAGGCGTCTCCCCGCACTCAGGAATCGGTCGCGCTCAGCCCTGACGGAAGGGCCTGGTTCCTCCTCAACGCTTCGCCGGAAATACGTCAGCAGATCGAGGACTTCAGCGGGCTGCATCCGCGCGGTCCCCGGCAGAGCCCCATCGAGGCCATCGTGCTTACCAATGGCGATCTCGACCACACCCTGGGCCTGCTCTCCCTGCGCGAGTCCCATCCGCTCGTCGTCTATGCCACCGCGAGCGTGCAGCGCGGCTTCACCGAGGGCAACGTCCTCTACCGAACTCTCCAGCGCTTTCCCGAGCAGGTCACGTGGCGCCTCCTGCCGCTCGGCCGTGAGGAGGAACTGGCGGGAGGGAACGGACGGGGGTACGGTCTGTACGTGGAAGCCGTGGCCGTGCCCGGCAAGCTTCCGATCCATCTCGAGGGTCTCGTCTCTCCCGGTCCCGAGGACAACGTCGGGCTCATGATTCGGGCGGGGACGAGGGGGAGCCGCCTGGCCTACTTCCCGGCGGCGGGGTGCCTCACGCCTACGGTCGCCACGGCGCTCGGGGCAGCTGATTGTGTCTTCTTCGACGGGACGTTCTGGTCGAGCGACGAGCTGCCCGCGCTGGGTCTCGGCGAGAAGCGCGCGGAGGACATGGCTCACCTTTCGGTAGGCGGTGCCGGGGGCAGCCTCGTTGCCCTGGCCGGTCTGCGCGCGGGGCGGCGCATCTACATCCATCTCAACAACACGAACCCCCTCCTGCGCGACGATTCTCCCGAGCGCCAGGTGGCCGAGCGGGCTGGCTGGGAGATCGCCTACGATGCCATGGAGCTCACGCTGTGACGCCAGAAGCGGTACGGCCTCCCCTGTCGCAGGCGGAGTTCATCGCCTGGATCCGGCGGGAGGGCGAGCAGCGCTATCATGACCACCATCGCTACCATGTGCTGATGCACGAGGGTGCTCTCACCAAGGTGCAGCTCCAGCAGTGGGTGCTGAACCGCTACTACTATCAAACCCGGATCCCCATCAAGGACGCCGTCATCGTGTCCAAGTCGGAGGACCCGGCCTTCCGCCGGATGTGGGCCCGTCGTATCCACGATCATGACGGCGCCGAGGCGGGCCAAGGCGGGCTCGAGCTGTGGCTGCGCCTGGCGGAAGGGGTGGGGCTGGAGCGTGAGGAGGTGGCGAGTTGCTGCTCCGTCCTGCCCGGAGTGCGCTTCGCGTGCGACGCCTATGTCGAGCTCGTCCGCGAGCGGAGCCTGCTGGAGGCGGTGGCCTCGTCGCTGACGGAGTTCTTCGCCCCCGATCTGATGTCCAAGCGTGTGCTGGCCTGGGAGAAGCACTACCCGTGGGTGAGCCCCGACATGCTCGCCTACTTCCGCTCGCGCGTGCCGCGCGCCCGCCAAGACTCGGAGGAGGCCATCGAGTTCGTGGTGCGCCACGCGACGACCCAGGCGCTCCAGGAGCGCTGCGTGGCCGCCCTCATCCGCAAGACGGAGATCCTGTGGCACCTGCTGGACTGCACCTACGCCGCTTACATCGAGCCGGGCTGGGGCAGGGCGGGCGCCCGGGCCACGTGATCTCGACCGAGAGCCGGCCTCGCCTGGCCGTCAAGGCCCGCCTGCGCTTCGACCGCAAGTCGTCCCGCTACATGCTGCTCTACCCCGAGCGCGGTCTGGTCCTCAATCCCACCGCCGCCGATGTCCTGCAGCTTTGCACGGGCGAGCGCACCGTGAGCGCCATCGTGGACGAGCTGGCTCGCAAGTATGGTCACGACGTGCCTCTTGTGGAGCGCCAGGTCATGGATTTTCTACAGACGATGGCCAACCGGGGCCTCGTGCAGGCGGCGCCGTGAGCGAGCCGTATCGTCCGTACACGCTGGTGGCGGAACTGACCTACCGCTGCCCGCTACGCTGCGTGTATTGCTCCAATCCGCTCGATTACGCCCGGCACCGGGACGAGCTGGACACGATCACGTGGCTGCGTGTCTTCGCTGAGGCCGAGGAGCTGGGCGTGGTCCAGCTCAACCTGAGTGGAGGGGAACCGCTCGCCCGGGACGATCTGGAGGCGCTGGTGGAGGGGGCGCGCCGCCTCGATCTCTACACCAACCTCATCACCAGCGGTATCCCGCTCACGCAGGACCGGCTGGCGCGCCTGCGCGGGCTCGGGCTCGACAGCGTGCAGGTCTCCATCCAGGACGTGACGGCCGCCGCGTCCGATCGCATCGCGGGGACACGCTCCTTCGAGCGCAAGCTGCAGGTGGCCGCCTGGGTCAAGGAGCTGGGGTTCCCCCTCACCCTCAACACCGTCCTCCATCGTGAGAACCTCGCCCGGACGGCGGAGATCATCGCGCTCGCCGAACGACTCGGCGCCGACCGCCTGGAGCTGGCCAACACGCAGTACCTCGGCTGGGCGCTGACGAACCGGGAGAGCCTCCTGCCCACCCGCGAGCAGCTCGAGCGCGCGCGGCGGGTGGCCGCCGAAGCGCGCCACCGGTTGCGGGGCCGGATGGAGGTACTGTTCGTCACCCCCGACTATTACGCCGATCTGCCGAAGGCCTGCGTGGACGGGTGGGGGCGGCGCTTCATCGTGGTGAGTCCCGACGGCCTCGCTCTCCCCTGTCACGCCGCCCATACCCTGCCCGGGCTCAGTTTCGAGAGCGTGACGAACTGCTCCCTCGGGGACATCTGGCGCGACTCGCCGGGATTCAATGCCTTCCGGGGAGAGGCCTGGATGTCCGAGCCATGCCGGAGCTGCGAGCGACGTGCCATCGACTTCGGAGGCTGCCGCTGTCAGGCCTTTCACCTGACCGGCCGCGCGGCCGCCACCGACCCGGCGTGCCATCTCGCGCCTGACCATGACCTGATTGAGAAGGCCCGCGCGGCCGCTACTGAGGGGCATCCAGTCCCGTTGGTGTACCGGATGCCGAGGGCAGTGCCGGTGCCATCAGCACACGGTACGGGTGCCGCGCACGATAGGGGGGGTGCGCCAGGCACGGTCGGTGCGCCTTGACAAACCTGGACGGCGAGACGTATCGTCCGGCCCGCGTAGGCGTGGCCGGTACCGGCTACCTAGCTCGATCCTCAAAGGGGAGGCTCACCATGCGGCGTATCATCATGACATCGCTCGCGGTGGCACTCGTAGTCGGGCTCGCGCTCGCTCAACTGGCGCCCGCCCAGCAGCCAGCACCTCCGCCGGCCTGGAAGCAGGGCCAGCCTCCTGGTATGGCCAATTCTCCGCTCGCGCCCATTCCCTTACCGCCGGCGCCAACCCCCGCCAACCAGATCAAGATCGACAGGATCAAGCTGCCGCCCGGTTTCACGATCAGCGTCTGGGCCGACGGCATCCCCAATGCTCGGGAAATGGCCTGGGGTTCGCAGGGGACACTGTTTCTGGGTAGCCGGGTGGCCGGGAACGTCTACGCGGTGGTAGACCGGGGCGGTCGACGCGAAGTCAAGGTCATCGCCAAGGGGCTCACCCAGCCCAGTGGGGTGGCGTTTCGCGACGGGGCTTTGTATGTGGCCGAGATCCCGCGCCTGCTGAAGTTCGAGAACATCGAAGCCAATCTCGACAATCCGCCCGCCCCCAAGGTCGTGTACACCTATCCGCCGGACGCCCACCATAACTGGCGCTACCTGGCCTTTGGGCCAGACGGAAAGCTCTACTTCAACATGGGGGCTCCCTGCAACATCTGCATCCCGCCCGCGACCCACGCCAACATCTCACGCGTCAATCCCGACGGGTCCGGTTTCGAGTACTTCGCTTACGGTGTCCGCAACAGCGTCGGCTTCGACTTCCATCCCGTCACCAAGGAACTCTACTTCACGAACCACGGGCGGGACTGGATGGGCGACGATGTCCCCAACGACACGCTCCATCACGCCCCGAGGGCTGGTCTACACTTCGGCTTTCCGTACTGCCACCAGGGCGACATTCTCGACCCCGACTTCGGGGTGGGCCGGTCGTGCAGCGACTTCGCGCCCCCGTTGCTCAAGCTGGGACCGCACGTGGCTGGTATGGGGATCAAGTTCTACACCGGTACCATGTTCCCCCCGCAGTACCGCAATGTCGCCTTCGTGGCGCTCAAGGGCTCCTGGAACCGGACCCAGAAGAGCGGCTACCAGGTGATGACGGTCGACCTGAAGCCCGGCGCAGCCCCGAAGTATGAAACGTTCGCCGACGGGTTCACGGACGGTACCACCGTGTTCGGGCGGCCCACCTACATCGAGTGGATGCCCGATGGCTCGATGCTCCTGTCCGACGACTATCTCGGCGCGATCTTCCGCATCGCCTACCAGCGCTGATTCCGGCCTCCCCGAAGCGGGCTCGCCGGGGTGATCCCGGCGGGCCGCTTGGGGGCTCGGGCACCCCATCCCGGCGCCCCGTCCTCGTAGCATGAGCAGGGTGGCGGCATCTCGCGCGTGGATCGCGGCTCTCGTGACGCTCGTCGTCGTCGTGATGGCCCCTCGCACGGACGCTCCCGGCGGGGATCTCGAGGGCGCGCGCAAGAAAGCGGAGCCCTGCGCGGCCTGCCACGGGGCCGATGGCAATGCGTCGATTCCGGGCACGCCGTCCCTGGCCGGCATGCCCAACTTCTACACACACTGGCAGCTGATCATGTACCGGGACGGCCGCCGCCGCGACCCGCAAATGTCACCCTTCGCGGTCAACCTGAGCGACGCGGACATGGCCGATCTCGCGGCCTATTACGCCACCCAGATCCCGCGAACCCGGCCGGCCGTGATCGACCCCCGGCGAGCCGCGTCCGGGCAGCCGCTTGCCCTGCAGCACAACTGCATCTCCTGCCACGGGCCCCGGCTCTTAGGGCAACAGGGCGTACCACGGCTGGCGGGCCAGGATTTCGACTACCTCCTCAAGCGTCTGCGCGGGTACAAGTCCAAGACGACGAGCGATCTCGACGGGATGATGACGATGGTGGCCCAGCCGTTGACCGAGGCGGACATCGAGAATCTCGTGCACTTCATGGCGGGCCTCGCCACCCAGCCCTGACGCTGCGCGCGCCTCAGGACACTCCCAGATAGCGCGACTTCACCTCTTCGTTGGCCAGCAACTCGGCCGGAACCGACGAGTGCACGACGCGGCCCCGGCTGATGACGTGGACCCGATCGGCCACCGCCAGCCCCATGGCCCCGAAGATCAGCGAGAGGCCGCTCGCAAGCAGGAAGAGCAGCGCGCCGTAGGAAATCCCGTTGAAGGCCTGTGTGACCCAGAACTCGATGGTCACCACGGGGATTCTACTATGAGTGGCCCAGGGTCGGGGGCAGCCGCGGCGCGGTCACTCCCCAGAGGGGCGCGACATGCCGTATAGTGCGGGGAACCTTCGCCAAGGGGGCTACCGTGAAGCTGCCGACGGAGCGCTTCGATTACTCGCCGATGGTCAGTCGCCGCCCGTGGCGGCTCCCCAAGGGGGCCCGCCTCGCGGTGTGGACCATCGTGAACATCGAAGACTGGGACATCCAGAAGCCCATGGCCCGCCAGTACCTCACGGCCCCGCAAGGGGTGTCGACGGTCCCGGATGTCCCGAACTGGGCGTGGCACGACTACGGGATGCGCGTGGGATTCTGGAGGATTCTCGACGCGCTCGGCAAGCGCAAGCTACGGGCGACCACCTCCATCAACGCCCGCGTGTGCGAGAGCTACGAGCCGGTGGCGCGCGCCATGCTGGACGCCGGCTGGGAGTTCATGGGGCACGCCGTCGTCCAAGGGGCCCTGCACCTGGTCCCTGACCAGCGAGCGACCATCCGCGAATCCATCGAGATCATCCAGAAGTTCACCGGCAAGAAACCCCGGGGCTGGCTTGGCCCCGGCCTCACCGAGACCTGGGAGACGCTCGATCTCCTGGCCGAGGAGGGCATCGAGTACGTCTCCGATTGGGTGAACGACGACCAGCCATACGAGATCCGTACCACGGCCGGACTGCTCGTGTCCGTGCCCTACACCCTCGAGCTGAACGACATCCCGGTGATGGTCATCCAGCATCATGCCTCCGAGGCGTGGGTACGACGCTGCCGGGACCAGTTCGACCGTCTGTACGCGGAGGGGGCCCGCAACCCTCGCGTGATGGCCCTCGCCGTCCATCCGTACATTTCCGGTGTGCCGCATCGAATCAAGTACTTCGAGGCCGTCTACGATTACATGCGCAAGCACAAGGGGGTCTGGTTCACCACGGGCGAGGAGATCTACGAGTGGTGGAAGACGACCCGACCCTGACGGGAGGTCCATCATGAACGGCCCGCGCTTCGGTCAGCCGGCACCCGACTTCACGCTGCCCGCCACCAGCCCAGCCGAGATCACGTTGTCGTCTTTCAAGGGCAAGGCCGACGTCGTCCTCGTCTTCTATTGCTACGACTGGGGCACCATCTGAACGCCGGAGCTCACCGACCTGGTCAAGGTCGAGCCGCGGATCCGAGAGCGCGGGGCCACCGTGCTGGCCATCAGCGCCGATAGCATGCTGTCGCACGCCGCCTGGCACAAGGCGCACAACTTTCCCTTTCCGCTCCTGAGCGACATCCACCGGACGGTGATCCGCGCGTACGGTGTGCTGGACGAGGCACGCAACGTGGCCTGGCGCTCCACCTTCATCGTGGACCGCGATGGCATGCTGCGCTGGGGTCAGGCGGGCGACCGGCACATGGTGCGCGACGGGGCGGAGATTCTTCGCGTGCTCGGTATCATCGCCAGCGGGCGCTAGTCAGCGCTTCTTGCGGCTCCGGAGATCGATCACGCCCGGGCGCTGGCGTGGATCGTCCCCGCGCGGGAAGATCTGGGTTTTCTGCACCTTCTGGGTTCCGGTGGTGGGCAGATGGTCCATGAACAGGACGAAGCCCGGAGCCTTGAAGTAGGCGAGCCGAGCCAGACACCACTCCAGGAGACGATCGGCCAGCGGGGCGTCGCCAGAAACCCCGGGCATCGGCACGACGCAGGCCATGACCTCTTCCTCGCGGATCTCGTCGGGGACCGCCAGCACCGCCACCTGCGCCACCGCCTCATGTGCCTGGAGCACCGCCTCGACCTCGGCGGCGGCGATGTTCTCACCCGAGCGCCGGATGATGTTCTCGAACTGGACTAGCCCGCCGAGGTCGCGATACCAGGCGCCGGAGGTCAAGGAGTAGTAGTTGGTGAGGATGCATCCCTTCGGGCGACCCGTCGTCCCCGACGTGTAGAGAAAGCTGCACTCCGTGTCGAGCCCCGGCGACTCCCTGCGCGGCGCCGTCTCGGGTTTCGGCACCCTCGCCGGGAGGCGCCCGCCATCGACGACGGGCAGGGGTTTCGAGCGCTCTCGCGCGACGGCCTCGAGATCGGCCACGCGCGCGACCAGGGACACGGCGAGGTCGGCCCCGGAGTGATCCATCTGGTAGATCATCTCGTCCCGACGGTAGTCGGGGTTGATGGGTACGATCCCGCAGCCAAGGCCGTTCAGGGCGAGGTAATGAAAGAAGAACTCCGGCCGGTTTTCGAGGAGCAGGGCGACTCGATGCCCGGGCCCGTAGCCGGCGCTGGCGTACCGTTCGCGCAGCTCCAGCACCTGCTCACGGGTCTGGGCGTAGGTGTACTCGATCCCGTCCGGCGAGTAGGCGCGGCCGGGCGCTGGCGGGGCGCAGAAGAAGGCGTTGTCCGGCCACTGGCCGGCCGTGGTCACGAAGGCTCCGAACACCGTGGTCATCGATTACCCTCCGCAGGGCGGCCGCTGTCGGACGACTGGATGGCATCGATGAAGCGCGCGGCAAACTGCTCCGCTTTCCACACCCCCACACCTTTCACGGCCAGAAACTCTGCCCGGGTGGTTGGTCGCAAGCGAGCGAGCTCGCGCAGGGTGGCATCGCTGAAGATCACGTAGGGTGGCACGCCGCGCTCGTCGGCCAACTCCCGCCGCAGGCGGCGGAGTACCTCGAATGTGTGGCTATCCAGCAGATGGGGGGCCTCGATAGGACCGCCCACCATATGAGGGGCCTCGACAGGGCCCCCCATGCCCCCCACGTTCGGGGCGCCCCGGGAAACCCGGGGCACCCCTCTATCCGACGCGCGTGCGGGGCGAGCGTCCCGCGCCACGCGGCTGAGGGGGCCGGCCGGCGCCTCGCCCCGCAGGACCTGAGCCCCTCGCTTCGTCAGGGCGACGGTCGGGTACTCGCCCGTGGAACGCGCGAGGAGCCCCTGTCCGACGAGCTGATCGATCCAGGCGCGCGCGTCGCGCTTGGTCACGTCGCCCAGGGCGCGATACGCATCGCACCGCTCATGTGCGAGCGCGCGGATGCGGTCGGTCGAGGCGCCGGTGAGCACGTCGGCCACGTGGGTAGCCCCGAAGCGTCCCCGCAATTCGGCCACGGCACGCAGGATCGTGGTGACGATCCCTTGCGCACCATCGACCGAGGCCACCTCGCCCAGGCAGACATCGCACCGATCGCAGCTCGCCGCCGGGTACTCCTGACCGAAGTACATCGCCAGGGCACGGTGGCGGCAGACGGCGTTCCGGCAGAAGGCGAACATCTCGCCGAGCTTGCCGACGGCTCCGGGCGCCGTCGCCGCCTCGGCCTCGAGCAGCGACCTCCACGCCGCGTAGTCAGCCCCACTCCAGAGCAGGACGCACTCCGCCGGGAGGCCGTCACGGCCGGCGCGCCCCGCCTCCTGTTGGTAGTGCTCGAGTGACTTCGGCATGCCCGTGTGCATGACGTAGCGGACGTTGGAGCGATCGATGCCCATGCCAAAGGCGACCGTCGCCACCACGATGTCCACGCGCTCCCTGACGAAGGCCTCCTGGTTGGCGCGACGCACATCGTCGGGAAGGCCTGCGTGGTACGGGACCGCGCGCAGGCCACGTCCGACAAGGGCGGCCCCCAGCGCATCGACGTCCGAGCGGCGAATGCAGTACACGATACCGGCGTGGCCGCGGTGGCGATCGATGGCGGTGAGTACCTGACGTAACCGGTCGGCTCGCGGCTTCACCCGATAGACCAGGTTGGGCCGGTCGACCGGGCCGACGAGGGTCACGGGGCGCGTCAGGCGCAACTGGCTGACGATGTCGGCCTGCACCTCCTGGGTAGCGGTGGCGGTGTACGCATGAAGGGCCGTACCCGGGAAGGTCTCCCTCAGCCCGCGGAGCTGACGGTATTCGGGGCGAAAGTCGTGACCCCACTGGCTGATGCAATGGGCCTCATCGATGGCGAAGAATGTCGGGCGCGCCACACGGAGCCTCTCGGAAAAGCCGGCCATCGCCAGCCGCTCGGGCGCCACGTAGAGGAGGTTGAGGCGCCCCGCCCCCAACTCTCGCTCGATGGCCGCGCGCTCCGCCGGCTTTTGGCTACTGTTCAAATAGGCGGCGCGGACTCCGTTCTGGCGGAGCGCATCGACCTGGTCCTTCATGAGCGCAATGAGGGGTGATACCACGACCGCGAGGCGGTCCAGGTACACCGCCGGCGCCTGGTAACAAATTGACTTGCCACCGCCCGTGGGCAGCACCACCAGCGAATCCCGGCCCGTGAGGACGGCCCGCACGGCTTTCTCCTGGAGGGGGAGGAAGGCGGAATAGCCCCAGACGCGTTGCAGAGTCTTCAGAGCGGCGACCTCGGCGGTCTCTGGCACAGCTCGATGGTAGTCGAGGCCTGGGGGAGACGAAACATGTGCACAATGAGAGACGTGGTGGGCATCGAGCCGTTCGAGTTCGTGCCGGACGGGGGCCCGGGCGTCTACGGCTTCCTGCACCGTCTCGTGGGGCCGGGCGCGGACGGCATCGTCCTCACGCATGGTGCGGGCTCCGACGCGGATGCGCCATTGCTGGTTGCCCTCGCTTCGGCATTTGCCGAGCGTGGGGTCGCCGCCCTCCGGTGCGATTTACCCTACCGCCAGGCCAGACGCCGCGGGCCGCCCTCGCCCGCCACCGCCGAGCGCGATCGCGACGGCATCCGTCAGGCCATTCGTGCGCTCCGCGGGGTCGTGCGCGGTCGGGTCTTTGCGGGTGGGCACTCGTATGGAGGCCGCCAGTGCAGCATGGTGCTCGCGGAAGCACCTGACCTCGCCCGCGCTCTTCTTCTGCTTTCCTACCCTCTGCATCCACCGGGCCGGTCGGCCGATCGCCGCTCCGCACACCTGCCGCGACTGCGCGTGCCGACTCTGTTCGTTCATGGAACGAACGATCCGTTCGGGACCATCGAGGAGATCGAGGCCGGCCGCGCGCTGATCCCGGCCCGCACCGCCCTGCTCACGGTGAGGGCTGGGCACGATCTGGGCCAGGCCCGCGCCCGCACCTCGCTGCCGGACCTCGCCGAGCGCGTCGCCTCGAGCTTCCTGAAGGTTGTGTGAGCCTTGACTATCACTCTCCCGGAGCGCCGCGGACGCTCGCGTGGACCGTGGGGGAATAGCCTGCGCGAACGGCGTTGACCGTCGAGAAGGGAGTCAGCACAGTGACTGGACTACAGTCAAGGCGCACGGTAGGCCAGACGTACCCGGTCAGCGACCAGGGCCGGAGGGTGCCGTGCCACACGAGATGGGGCGCCGGGAGATCGGACCGGGTCACGAAGACACCGTCGGGAAGCTCGTCGAGGTTGGCGACGAAGACGCGCTGAGTGCCGTCGGGAAACAGGCGGTCTCGCTGCAGCACGCGATCGATGGTCTCGATCGGTGGATCCCCCTCGAGCCCGAGGTGCGAGTTCCCGGCCAGCCACGCCGCCTTGAATCGTCGATAGTCGGTCCGCCGACACTCGGCGCAGGGGCGGTGACCCGCGGCCAGCGCGGTCGCTTCGTCCAGAAAGAACAACTCGGTGTAGCGCCCGGGCGTCATGGGGATTCGCCGCCGATCCTTGAAGGCCAGCACGCAGGTAACCCAGGACCGATAGCTTCCGACATGACGGCGGACGAGCCGACGGTCGGCGTCGTGGAGGCGCCCACGGTTGCCCATGAGCGTGCCGCGGGCCGCCGTCGCCACGATGTTCCCCTGAGGGGTGACCCGGTTCTGAAGCGGCACTCGTCTCACATACCACAACGCACGATCGTGTTATCGTGCGGGTCACCCACGCGTGGCGCCTGCGCCGCTGCCAAAGGAGGAGGCCCGGTGAGCGAATCTGCCTGTCTGTTCTGTCCGGTGGTGGAGGCACTCGGGCGCAGCGAGACGTATCAGTCCGCCGGCGCTGCCTCCGTCTACCGCCGGATTGCGGTCCTCCCGGCCTCCATCGCCATTCTCGCCCACGACCAGTTCTATCCCGGCTACTCGTTGGTCATTGCCAAAAGCCATGCGACTGAGCTCTACCACCTCCCGGAGCGCGAGAGCACTCAGTACTTTCAAGACATGCTACGGGTGGCCAAGGCGATGGCGGCCGCGTTCAGGCCGAATAAGATGAACTACGAGCTACTCGGCAACACCGTCGGCCACCTGCACTGGCATCTCTTCCCCCGTTACGCGTGGGACCCCAATCCCGCCCGGCCGACCTGGGAGCATGTCCACGCGGCGAAGAGCCTGGGCCCGGACGAGTATGCGACGACCATCGCCGCTATCCGGCAACACCTTGCCTGACGAGCGATTCCTGGGATACTCCCCTTGCCGAGCTGGCACCAGCCACCTCATTTCTCAAGGAGGACACTATGGGAGCCCGTGCCGAGCAACTGGCCAACAAGTTCGAGCAATCGTGCCGTGAATTCAACATGCTCGTCGAGCGTCTCAGCGATCCGGAATGGAAGACGATCACCACCGCCGAGAAGTGGCCGGTCGGCGTGGTAGCTCATCACGTGGCTGAGGGTCACGCAGGCATCATGGGCATCTTGCAAACGGTTGCCAAGGGGCAGTCCATTCCCAACGTCACGATGGACATGATTCACGAGATGAACGCCCGGCACGCCAAGGAGCACGCCAACACCACCAAGGTGACAACGCTCGAGCTGCTCCAGACCAACGGCGCCAAGGCGGCCGCGGTGGTGCGCGGGCTCAGCGACCCCGATCTCGACCACAGCGGCACCGTGCTGACCGGCATGCCCCCCATGTCGGCCGTCCAAGTCATCGAGGGAATTCTCATCAACCATGTGCACGAGCACATGGGGAGCATCCGCGCCACCATCGGACGTTAGATCCGAACACCACGGGCTCGGCGCGTCCAGTAGTCCGAGTCGGCCGCCGTTCGCCCCAGACGCTCGGCTAGCGGGTGCCCGCGTACTCCTTACGGTGAAAATAGTTGGCGTTGTAGAACTGCAGGACGAGATCGCGATAGACGGCGGGGGGATAGCGCGGCGGGTTGTCGGCGTCGACGCAACTGGGCAGGCAGTCGATGACCGCGTCGACATTGGGGCTGAACAAGAAGGCGATCGAGTAGTGGTCCTTTCCCGAATCGTTCACCACTCCGTGGGGGGTCGACAGGAAGCGATCGTTCGACCATCGCTTCATCATTCGCCCATGCTAGCGCCCATGCCTGACGAACGCCAGCGTCCCGTGCGTCGATGTGTCTACGGCAGGGCGGCGATCAGATCGACCTCGACCAGCGCGCCGGGGACCAGCAAACCGGTTGTCCCCACCGTGGTCCGTGGTGGGGGGGTCGGGAAGAACTCCTTCCACACCTCGTCGAAGCCGTTAAAGTCACCGAGATCCAGCATGAACACCTGAGCCTTGACCACGTTGGCCAGCGACGTCCCGGCCGCTGCGAACGTCCGCGCGTAGTTATCCAGGATATAGCGCGTCTGTCGCTTGATATCCGAACCGTAGAAGGGAAAGGCAGGATCCGTGCGGGCCTCGGCGGGGATGCCGGTCTTGAAATCGCTGGCCAGATGCCCGGCCGTGAACACGAGGTTGTCCACGCGCACGGCCGGCGTGTAGTGAGCGAGGGGCTGCGGAATGCCGGGGACGGCGATCGGCTGCCGCATCCCCGACGGGAGGGCCGCGATCAGGTCGATTTCCACCAGGGTGTCCCGTACCAGCAACCCGGACGTCCCCACCGTGGTCCGAGGGGGCGGGGTCGGGAAGAACTCTCGCCACACCTCGTCGAATCCGTTGAAGTGCGTCAGATCCCTCAAGAACACCTGCCCCTTCACCACGTTCGCGAGGGAGGTGCCGGCGGCAACGAGGGTCTTGGTGAGGTTGTCCAGGATGTAGCGGGTCTGCTTCTTGATGGCGGAGCCGTAGTAGGGGAAGGCGGGATCGACGCGGGCTTCCGGCGGCACCCCGTGTTTGAAATCGCTCGCCAGCTGTCCCGCCGCGAAAACCAGATTCCCTACGCGGACCGCCTCGGAATAGTGAGCCAGCGGGCGGGGGGCGAAGGACATCACGCGTGTGGCCGGGCTGCTCGGCATCCCGGCGATGAGGTCGATCTCGACCAGCGTGCCCGGCACCAGCAGCCCGGTCGTCCCCACCGTGGTTCGCGGCGGGGGCGTGGGGAAAAACTCTCCCCACACCTCGTCGAAGCCGTTGAAGTTCAGGAGATCAGTGTGGAACACCTGGGCCTTGACCACGTGCTCCAGAGACGTGCCCGCCGCCTGGAACGTCCGGGCCAGATTGTTCAGGATATAGCGCGTCTGCCTCTTGATGGCGGATCCATAGTACGGAAAGGCCGGGTCGACCTGGGCTTCACGGGGCACTCCTGTCCGGTAGTCGCTCGCGATCTGACCGGCGGCAAACACCAGCGGAGCGGCGCGCGCGGCGGGTGCGTAGTGAGCCAGCGGCTTGGGGATATCGGGCACATCGATGGATTCTCTGGGCACCAGACTCCTCCCTCACGTGTGGCCAGGGTTCACCGCCTGCGATGGGCCGGCCGGTCCTCACGCGGGCGCCTTCAAGGAGGCGGCAACGATTGCCGCCAACCGCCGCGCGCCCTCCGGCGAGAGATGTCCGTCACCGGGCAGCCACAACGCATCATCAGCGGAGGTCAGGGCGGAGGTGTCGAGGAAGGGCAGGCCATAGTCACGCGCGATCCCGCGCACTAAGTCATACTGCCGACCATGGCCGGGGGTGATGGCGGCCACCACCAACTGCGCGCCCCCCCGCTCGCTGAGGAACTGCATGTACCCGATGGCGTGCCTCGTGTAACGCCAGGCGACAGAGCTTGCATCGGCCGGATCGATGGGGCCGCGGCGAGGGGCCGCCACCGCCTCGCGCAGGCCGAGCTGCCACCGCAGCCAGCGCCACATCTTGTACACGTACAGACGATCCTTGGCCTTCTGCAGGGCAGAGCGCTTCTGGATGGTCTCGCGGCGGGACTGCAGAGCGGTCGCGGGATCCTTCCGCGGCGGATAGCGGATGGTGTCGAAGGGGGTCGCGATGAATTCCTCCATCTGCTTCTCACTCAGAAAGGCAAAGAGGTCCGCAATGTCGTTCTCGTAGAAGAAGTAGACGACCCAGCGCGGGCGCAGAAGGGGAAGATACTCGGTGAGTAGGTAGGCCTCCTGGAAGGCGCAATCACCTTGCCGGGCCAGGTTGGCCACCGTCAGCCCGGTCAGCTCATGGACGCGATGGCCGACCGTCTGCTCGTAGGCGAGGCCATGACCATAGATGTAGGAATCGCCCAGCAGAATGACGTCGGCCGGGACCACCACCCCGCGATTGCGAAAGCCGAGATTGTCCGTCTCGTGGATCCACTCATAGCCGTTGGCGTACATCTGCGTGGTGAAATTCGGGATCATGAAATGGATGCGCAGATCGCGATCTCGATAGTAAATGCCTCCTTCGCGGGTCGTGTACTTGCTGAGGGCGCCGTTGGCGAAGGCGTGGCCGAGCATGGTGGGCCGCGCGCGCAGCAGGACCTCAAGCCCGGCCAAGGCGAGCACGAGGGAGACGCCCCCCACGAGCAGATTCACCAGCACCCGCCCACGCCGCTCGCCACCAGCCGTGGTCTGACTCCGGAAGGGCCCTGCTCCCGACGGCGGCATCACGCGTGGGGTTCGCCGGTCAGCGAACGCGATTCAAGGCGACGTCGAAAACGTCGAAGTTCCGCAACCGGCCGGACGCCGGAAGGTCGGCGGGGCGATTGACCAGCAAGGGGACCCGTTGCTCCGCGAGTCCTCCGTGCGAGCGCAGCGGCGCATCGAGGCCGGAGAGATCGTGCCGGGACTCGGAGGTGCCGACCACCGTGGAGCGGCCGGAGACGACGACCAGATCGCCCATGCGGTCGGGGGGCAGCTCGAAGCGTTCGCAGGCGGTGGCTCGGTCGAGCACGAGCTCGAGCCCATTCACCGCCCTCAGCCGGGCCGCGACCTCGTCGGCCAGGGCGGGAGCAGTCAGGTAGATGGTGGCGAAGGATCCGAGGGCTCCGTGGTGGACGACGTACGGATCCGTGATGGGCAGGATGACCCGCGCGGCGTCGACGTCGAGCCACTGGTCGAGGAGATCTTGAAGATAGACGACGTTGGGACGTCCGGCTGCGTCGGTCTTGGCATTCATACCGTGATCGGCGGTGAGGGCGACCGTGGCTCCGAGGGCCGCCAGCTGGGCGAGGTACGCGTCCATCATACGGTAGAAGGCGGTGGCCTCGGGAGCGCCTGGCGCGTGCTTGTGCTGGATGTAGTCGGTGGTGGAGAGGTACATGACGTCCGGTCGCTGGCGCTCGAGCAAGGTCACCCCGGCCGCAAACACAAACTCACTGAGGTCGGCGCTGTAGACGGACGGCAAAGGGCGGCCCACCACCCCCAACGCGTCGGCGAGGCCGTGCTCGTCCTCACTCGTCTCGTCGGCCTTCTCGGCGGAGAAGCAGATTCCCGTGAGTCCGTGACCGAGGAGCCGCCGCAGCTTGTCCTTCGCCGTCACCACGGCCACCTTCGCCCCCACTCCGCTGAAGGCGGCCAGGATCGTGTCACTGCGGAGGTATTTCGGATCGTTCATCATGACTTCGCCGTCGGTTTCGCGATCGTAGAAGTAATTCCCGGAAATTCCGTGCACGGAAGGCGGCATCCCGGTGACAATCGAGAGATTGTTGGGATTCGTGAAGCTGGGGATGACGCAATCCGCGATGCGGAAGGTGCCACTCTGCTGGGCGTCGGCCGTCCACGGCATGGCGCCTACCTCGACCGCACGCGAGATGTAGTCGGGCTCGCAGCCGTCGATGCACAGCACCACCAGGGGCCGATCCGGCCACCGGTACGTCCGCCCATTCACGATCACCGCCTCACGCGTGTTCACCACGGCTCCCCCTGCTGGAACAACCGCCCACGCCAGGTCCGGGCATTGGGCTCATCACGGGCGGGTGATCTCCGGCGGCACGATGGTCAGCCGAAACCGATACGGTGTCCCCGCTTCACCCAGGGCGATCTCGTTCGTCCAGTCCTTCAGTTCCACGCAGCCCGCCCGCTCCCGACCGCCGATGGTAATTCCGTTGACGATCGTCCCCAGCCGGCTGCCGCGGTCGATGAGAAAGTACCTCAGGCCCAGGCGGACGAGGGCGCAGTGATTCAGAGAGATCTGGTACGGGTCCTGATCCTTCAAGCCGAGCTCGTTCCGCGAGAGCGGATCGAGTCCATCCGTCTTCCGTCCGATGCGAAATGGAAAGCGGTTCACGGAAACGCACGCTTCCGGCAGACTTCCCGTCGCTTCCGGCGTCAGACCCTCGACGTACAGGACGGGCGCGGTGAGGACGCTGGCCGGAGAGGGATGCAACACGCTCTCGCCGAATGACATCAGCGCATTGGCAGAGTCGCTGTCGAGCCCCGACTGCCTGGCCAGTTCGATGGCCAGCGCGTCGAGGATGCGGATGCGTTCGCACAGCATGGCCACCAGCGGGATCATGGAATCCGGATCCGAGCGCCACACGCGCAGGAACGCCTCCCGGTCGAGAACGCGAACGTCGACATCCTCAAGGGCGCGCACGCTTGCGGAGCGGGAGCGTTCGCTGATCAGCGCCATCTCGCCGAAAATGTCGCCGGGACCGAGAATCGACAGCCGCTGTTCCGGCGGTCCGGCCCTGTACACCTCCACGAACCCGGCGTTGATGATGTAGGCGTCCGACGTGAATTCGCCTTCGGCGATGATCACGTCGCCCTTTCGATAACTGGACAGTCGCATGTGCCTTTTCTTTCTATCATGGGGGGCCCCGAAATGGCCGCCCATCCCCCCATGCGCTCGGACCGTCCCGGGAAGCCCCGTGACGCCCTCGACATTCCGCTCGCTCTTGGCACCCCGACACGGGCCCCATCCTCTGGACTTTCCGCCTCCCGTCCCGTGCTGGCGTACCCCGGCTGGTACAGGGGCCTGACACAACCCTAATGACGCACTATATGACTTATTCTAAAATAGAAAATATTAGTGATAGACACTAAATAATGGGAGGACGTTGGAACATGCTGCATGTAACGACACTTGCCCCGCTCACCCCGATGTTTCGGCTTCGCCGCGATATCGATGATCTTTTTGGTCGTGTTTTCGGGCAGATGTCGGGGGACTCCCGGGCATCTACGGGCGACTGGAGGGCATGGACTCCCGCGGTCGAGGGCTCGGAGGACGAGCGGCACTACCGGATCAGGATCGCGCTTCCGGGTGTTGACCCCAAGGACGTTGAGGTGACGCTGGCGGACAGCCAGCTCACGATCAAGGGCCAGCGCAAGCGCGAGGCTGAGGCCAAGCAGGAGAGCTACTTCGCCCGTGAGCTATCCTATGGCGCGTTCGAGCGGAGTTTCACCCTGCCCGAGGGTATCGACGCGACCAAGATCGGCGCCCGTTTCAGCAACGGCATGCTCGAGGTGCGGTGCCAAAGCCGGTCGCCGAAGCGCCGCGGAAGGTTGCCATCGAGGTCGAGAACAGCTCGCAGAAGGTACTGTCCTGATCTCGGAATCAGAGTTGGTCGGAGTGCCCCGCGAAAGACGGGGCACTCCGACCGTCGACCTTTGGCCTAGCCACCCGTTTGAATGACGGCGTCGGCGTCGATCTCGATCAGGCCGCCGTCAGGAATGAGCTGAGCCACCCGGACGAGTGTGCTTGCCGGATACGTGCCCTCACGGAAGAAGCGCGCCCGCACTTCGTGAACGTCTCTGAGCGACTGCTGATCGAGCTGGGTCACGTAGACCCGCACGCGCACGATGTCATCCATGGTGCCACCTTCGCGCTGCAGGATAGCCTGGATGCTCGACAACACCCGCTCGGTCTGTTCACGCATGGTGCGCCCAACCACTTTGCCGCTGTCGTCGGTGCCAACCTTGCCTGAGATGTAAAGGAAGGCACAGCCCGGGAGGTCGATACGGACGGCGTCCGAGAACACCGCAGGGACCCCGCTGCCCTTGAGGGCCTCGATACCACGCGCCTTGTCCTTCGCCAGATTGATAGTTGTCCGTTTCATAGTGCCGGCCAGTATACCTTCGCGGTCGTCAATCGCGGGCCGCGTCGTGAGCCAGGGCCCGAATCGACTCCAGACGTGCACCCACGGCTGGGTCGGTCGCCAGGTCCTCCAGTGTTTGGGGAAGGCGGTACGTCCAGTTCGTCTCGGTGACTGTCCCCGGCGCGTTGATACGCTCCATGGTCCCCAGGACTTCTTGCGGGAGCGTGAGGGTGAGCGCTGAGCCGGCGCGCAAGAGCAGCCCAAGCAGGGCCATGTTGCGCTCGGCGGGGCCCACTGCGGGCTCGATGCCGGAGAGGGCCGCCAGTTGTCGACGCTCGGCCGGTGAGAAGTCCTCCCACCATGCCGTGATCGGCTTCGTGTCATGGGTGCTCAACGAGGCCACACTGAGGGCGGGAAAGGCCCGGGGATCGCGAAACCCCTCCTGAGCATCCTTCTCCCAGGGAATCACGCGATAGCCGGGAACACCGAGCTCGGCCAGGGTCGTCCGCACCCACGGGGGAATCAGACCGAGGTCCTCGGCGACGACGTGGACCGCGCCTGCCGCCTCGGTCAGCATGGCCCGCAGAACGCGCGTACCCCGGTCCAGCTGGCCGGACTCGATACCGGGTTCGAAGCGGCCCGCGCCGCCCTGCGGCTTGACCCACATGCGGAAGTAACCCACCACGTGATCCAGCCGGAAACGATCGTAGAGGCGCGAGGCGTGGCGGGTGCGGGCGCGAACCCAGCCGAGGTCATCGGCATCCATGACCGGCCAGTTATAGGCGGGCAGCCCCCAGTCCTGCCCTTCCTTCGAAAAGTCGTCGGGCGGCGCCCCCAGCGAAACGTCGCGCATGAACTGCTGGGGACGCGCCCACACATCGGCGCTCTCTTCCCCGACAATAAACGGGAGGTCTCCCATCAACTCCACGCCGATGTCCCGCATCCCGGTCCGGGCCCGATCCCATTGCTCGTGGGCGAGCCACTGCAGATACTGATGACGCAAGACGATGCGGCCCAGCTCATCCGGGGGATCCCCGTCGGCGGTGGGTCGCGCCCGTGCCATTACCTCGGCCCCGCGGTCGCGCTCGGGAGGTGGCCAAGTCGTCCAGCCATAACCGTGGTGGCGCTCGCGCAGGGCGACGTACAGGGCAAGATCGGGCGCCCAGTAGTCCTCCTGCTTCACAAACGCGCGCAAGGCGCGCGCGCGTGCTGTTCCCTTCGCCCATTCCCGCTCGAGAAACCGGTCGAAGGCGCGGCCAAGAGCCCGTCGCTTGAGCGCCCGCACCGTGTGATAGTCGACGCGCGGCGCCCGCCGGACGCGCTCGAGGGTGGCTGTCCCCTCCTCCCCCAGCGCTTCGGCAATCTCTCGCCGGTCCAGATCCGGAACGCCGTCGATGGAAATGTAGATCGGATCGATGCCGAAGGCCGTTCGCGCTCCGTACGGGCTGGTCTCACCATCGGCCAGCTCGTAGGGAGGCAGGATCTGGAGCAATCGATGACCGGCGCCGCGGATCCAGGCCGCGCAGGCCACCAGCGCGTCGATGTCCCCGATGCCCCAATCGTGGGCAGTCCGGAGGGCGAAGAGGGGAACGGTGACCCCCGCCCGGCGAGCAGTGGGCTGCGGATTCCGAGCGGCGGTCACTCGCGGATCACGATGGGAATGGACACCACGTCGTGAGGGGTCGCAACGAACTCGAGAAACCCCCTGTTGACCCCGGTGGGCACCAGAAAGACGAGATCACAGGACGCGGGGCGGTTACCCACCAGGTAGATCAGTCCACAGCGATTGGACACCGCGGCCCCACCGCGCAAAGGTCCGGCATCGTCAGCCGGCGCATACGAGGTTCCCTGGTGCGTCATGAGACGAAAGGCCGACGCCCGAACAAAGGCGCGATCGCCGCTCGCGCCCCCCGGGTTGGCCACGGTCACGGGAAGCACCAGGTAGTACATACCCGCCGGCACGAACCGCTGCTCGAGGCCCAAGGCCTTCCCGTCAGCTACGTTGAGGGCCAGACGGTTACGCTCAGGCGTGTCGATGGGGCCGGAGGGCTGCGCTTGCGCGCGCCCCGCGAGCCAAATGCTCGCGACCATCAATGCCATCGCGAAGACCCTTCCCCAGTGCGCCATACGAGCCTCCCGAACGAGTATCGCATGGTCATCAGCGGCGCCGGGAAGACGCGCCGGCTGTTCTCGCTCCCGGGCTGGGGTAAGCTAGAGTGGCTTGCGAACCGCGCCGCCGCTTGACGCACTCCTCCGCCAGATTCCGAAGGCGGAGTTGCACATGCACCTCGAGGGATCGCTCGAGCCCGAGCTCACGTTCGAGCTGGCTGCCCGCCACGACGTGCCGCTTCGTTACGGGAGCGTGGAGGAGCTCCGCCGCGCGTACGAATTCGAGAACCTGCAAGACTTTCTCGATCTCTACTACGAGGGCGCGCGCGTGCTGCGCACGGAGCGCGATTTCCATGACCTGACCGCCGCCTATTTCCGGCGCGCGGCCCAGGCCAACATCCGTCACGCGGAGATCTTCTTCGATCCGCAGACGCACACCACGCGCGGTATCGCCTTGCCGGCGGTGGTGGAGGGCATCAGCGCCGCCATGCGGGAGGCCGAGCGCACGCATGGCATCTCCTCGGGCTTGATTCCATGCTTCCTGCGCGACGCGTCGCCCGCGGCCGCCATGGCCACGCTGGAGGGGCTCCTCGGCTTCGGCGATCGGATCGTGGCGGTGGGGCTCGACTCGGCCGAGCGGGGCAATCCCCCCGGGGCGTTCGCCACCGTGTTCGCGCGCGCGCGGGCAGCTGGCTTGCGGGCCGTGGCCCACGCCGGCGAGGAGGGACCGCCCGCCTACATCCGCCAGGCGCTCGAACTCCTGCAGGTTTCGCGCATCGACCACGGCGTCCGCTGCGAGGAGGATCCCGCGCTCGTAACCGAGCTGGCAGCCACGCGAATCCCCTTGACGGTCTGCCCCCTCTCCAATGTCAAGCTTCGCGTGTTTCCCTCACTGGAACACCACAATCTACGGCGCCTGCTCACCCGCGGACTCTGCGTGACGATCAACTCCGACGACCCGGCGTACTTCGGCGGCTACGTGAACGAGAACTTCCTGGGTGCCCGGCGAGCGCTCGGCCTCACCGGGGATGAAATCTACCAGCTGGCGCGAAACTCGTTCGAAGCAAGCTTTCTAGACGAGGCGCGGAAGCAAAGCCTCATCGCCGAGCTCGAGACGGCCGTGGCTGCCCATCACCAGAGCAATACCTCCGCATGACGAGAACCATGTCAGACTAGTAACCGACCGGTCGAGGGGCGTCCCGGGTCCCCCGGGGCGTCCCGAACGTCGGGGGGTTGGGGGGCCATCTCGGGGCCCCGGGCGCATACGGGAGATCGAGGGGCGTCCCGGGTCCCCCGGGGCGTCCCGAACGTCGGGGGGTTGGGGGGGCCATCTCGGGGCCCCGGGCGCATACGGGAGA
>Ga0187893_10001015_pt1 | contig 70057 bp, 78 predicted proteins | sample MA1701074metaG_FD_139574 | JGI IMG/M metagenome (GOLD analysis project Ga0187893, IMG submission 139574) | White microbial mat communities from a basaltic lava cave in the Kipuka Kanohina Cave System on the Island of Hawaii, USA - MA170107-4 metaG ...
ATTCCCCATTTTGATTCAGAAGATTGACGCAGAGCGAGTTGGAGGGTCACGCTCCGTCGTGACCGTCCCGCGAAGCGGGAGACGCGACAGAGCGCGTCCCTCCAATTTGGGGAATTTCTGGTTTTCACCTTCGCGCCTTGACGCTCGCAACTCGTTTCCCTACTGTATCGCGCCGTTTGAAAGAGGAAAAATCCGCTCATGCCAGCCCAAATCACCATCGAAGACACCGCGCCATGCGCGAAGAAATTCACCGTCGAATTCTCCGCCGAGGAAACCGCCTCCGAGCATGACAAAATCGCGAAGGAATTTCAGAAACTCGCCCAACTCCCAGGCTTCCGCGTCGGGCACGCGCCCGCCAACGTCGTGCGCCAGAAGTTCGCCAAAGACATCGAGGGGGAACTCAAAAAAAAACTCGTCCCCGAAGGCTACCGCCAGGCGCTCATGTCGCACCACGTTCACGTCCTCGGCGAGCCAGTCGTCGAGAAAATCGAATACAAATCAGGCGAACCCCTGCGCTTCACCGTCGCCGTGGAAACGGCGCCCCATTTTGAACTGCCCAATTACAAGGGCTTGACCGTCGAGGTCGAGCGCGCCGCCGCCACGGACGCCGACGTCGAGCGAACGCTGGAACTGTTGCAGGACCAGCACGCGCAGTTCGTGGATGTCGCCGACCGCGCGGCGAAGCTGGGCGATTTCCTCGTGGTGGATTTCTCCGCCGTCGCCGACGGCAAACCGCTCGCCGATTACAGCCCGCAGGCGAAGCACATGTCCGAGGCAAAGGATTTCTGGCTGCTGTTGGAGGACGGCTCGTTCCTGCCGAATTTCTGCCAGCAACTCGTCGGCGTCATCAACGGCGCGCGCCAGCAGGTGTTCGTGGACCTCCCCGCCGAGTTTGCCGTCAAGGAACTCGCTGGGCGCAAGGCGACGTATTTTGTCGAAGTCAAATCCATCAAGGAAAAGAAACCGCCCGCGCTGGACGACGCCTTCGCAGAACTCGTCACCAATGGCGAGCACCAGACGCTCGAGGCGTTGCGCGGCGTGATTCGCGACAGCGTGACCAAACGCAACGAATCGCGCGCCGTCGCCGACGCCAAGAACAAACTCGCCGAGCAACTCATCGCGCAGGTCAACTTCGACCTCCCGCCCACGCTGCTCGCGCAGGAAACGCGCGGCATCGTTTATGACATCGTGCAGCAAACCCAGCAGCGCGGCGCGACGCGTGAGGACATTGAGGGGAAGAAGGACGAGATTTTCGGGTTCGCGCAGAAAAACGCGGTGGGAAAAGTGAAGGCGACGTTCATCCTTCAGGAAATCGCGGAAGCCGAGAAGCTCGAAGTGACCGACGACGAAATGAACGCGCGCATCGAGCAGATGGCCGCGCGGTACCGCGTCACGCCTGCGCACTTGAAAAAGCAGTTGGACGAAAAGGACGCTCTCGGCGAAATTGAACACGAGTTGCTGCTGGGCAAGGCGCTCGATTTCGTTTTCCAGAACGCCACGGTGACGACCAAGCCCGAGGAAAAAGATAAAAAATAGTTAAACCGATGGTGGCACAGGCGTCCCGCCTGTGCTGTTAATTGAGGGCAGGCGGGACGCCTACCCCACATCGGAAATCAAAAAAAAGGTGGGACTCCAATGACCGAATACAATCAACTCGCACCCTACGTCATCGAGCAAACCCCGCGCGGCGAACGGGCGCTCGACATCTTTTCGCGGCTGCTCAAGGACCGCATCATTTTCCTGGGCATGCCCATTGACGACCATGTCGGCAACATTGTCATCGCGCAACTGCTCTTCCTCCAGATGGAAGACCCCAAGAAGGACATCAACATTTACATCAACTCGCCTGGCGGCTACGTCACCGCGGGACTCGCGATCTATGACACCATCCAATTCCTCACCTGCCCCGTCACGACCTATTGCGTCGGGCAGGCCGCGAGCATGGGCGCGGTGTTGCTGACGGCGGGATCGAAGGGCAAACGCTTCGCGCTTCCCAACTCGCGCATCATGATCCACCAGCCGAGCGGCGGGTTTCAGGGGCAGGCGTCCGATATCCACATCCAGGCGCAGGAAATCCTCAAGACCAAGCAGCGGCTCAACCAAATCCTCGCGCATCACACGGGGCAGCCGCTTGAAAAAATCGAGAAGGACTCCGACCGCGACTACTTCATGTCCGCTGAGGAAGCCAAGAAATACGGCTTGGTGGATGATGTCGTGAAGACGCCGACAAAACCGTAACTTTTTGGAGGGCCACGCTCCGTCGTGGCGGCAATCCGCAACTGGACGCGACGGAGCGCGTCCCTCCACACAATGGCTCGCAATCACCAACTCACGATGTGCAGTTTCTGCGGCAAAGCGCACAGCGAAGTGCGCAAGCTCATCGCAGGTCCGAACGTTTATATCTGCGACAGTTGCGTGCTCGTCTGCAAAAACATTATAGACAAGGAACTCGCGCAGGAAACGACGAGCGCGCCGCCCGCCGCCCGTCTGCACGTCCCCAAGCCCGCCGAAATCAAACGCCAACTCGACCTCCACGTCGTCGGTCAGGACGGGACCAAGAAGGCGCTCGCTGTCGCCGTTCACAATCATTACAAGCGCATCCAGCAGGATTTGCGCGCGACGCAGGAGGCGATGGAAAAAGGCGAAATCCCGCTGCGCCAGCATCACGACGTGCAGATCGAAAAGAGCAACATCCTGCTCATCGGTCCGACGGGTTGCGGCAAAACGCTGCTCGCGCGCACGCTCGCCAAGATGCTCCACGTCCCCTTCTGCATCGCCGACGCCACGACCATCACGGAGGCGGGTTATGTCGGCGAAGACGTGGAAAACATCATCCTGCGTCTGCTGCAAAATTCCGATTACGACGTGAAACGCGCCGAAATCGGCATCGTGTATCTCGACGAGATTGACAAGATTGCGCGCAAAGGCGATTCCGCCTCCATCACGCGCGACGTCAGCGGCGAAGGCGTTCAGCAGGCGTTGCTCAAAATCCTCGAAGGCACGGTTTGCAACGTCCCGCCGCAGGGCGGACGCAAGCACCCGCATCAGGAATACATCCAGGTCAACACCGAGAACATCCTCTTCATCTGCGGCGGCGCGTTCGTCGGCCTCGACAAGATGGTGCAACGCCGTCTCGGCAACAAAGTCGTCGGCTTCAACGTCGCGGCGACTGCGGAACGACAGGCGGAAGAGACGCGCAGCGCGCTGCACGAAGTCGAGCCAGAGGATTTGTTGCAGTTCGGGCTGATTCCCGAATTCATCGGACGCTTGCCTGTTCTCTGCGCGCTCGACGCGCTGACGGAATCCGAGTTGATGCAGATTCTCACCGAAACGAAGAACGCAATGGTGAAACAATACATGAAACTGCTCGCGATGGACGGCGTGCAACTCTCCTTCACGAAGGACGCCGTCCGCGCCCTTGCGCAAAATGCCCTTAAGAAAGGCACAGGCGCGCGCGCGTTGCGGTCATTGCTGGAAAAACTGATGCTCGACGTGATGTATGACGCGCCCAGCCGCAAGGACATCGCCACGGTCACCATCAACCGCGCCGTCGTCGAAGGCAAACGCTCTCCGATGATCCGCAAGAAAATCGTCCGCGACGCGGCGTAGAATTCTAACTACGAGACACTTTCTCTTACTGTCATGCTGAGCGCAACGAAGCATCTCCTCCACCTTCAAAGAGATTCATCGCTTCGCTCAAACAGAACGAATCACTTCCCATATTTCGCGCGTTTTTCGCGAACAGTCGGGGCAGGTTTCTTGTAGCCCTTGGGCAATTCATCGCCTGACATCGGCGGGACATCGGGGGAGGCTGCCAGAAACGCTTCAAAATCCTTCCTCTTGGCGCGGCGCGCCCGCTGTCGCAATTCAGCGACAGTTATCATCGCGCTCAACTTCTCGGCGGCGGCGGAAGCCAGGAGCTGCTCCACGGTCACGCCCTCCTTAGCGGCGCATTCGCGAAGCCCGCGCATCAAGGCGTCTGAGATTTGAATGGTAATGCTGCTCATTCCTTCGTCTCCAACAACTTGAGGAACGCCGACGGAGTAACCGCCTCGATCCCCCATTTCCCGCGCCCCGAAAATCTCGGAGATTGTGCGTGACAATATAGCGACAGCCTGCCGCCACTGCCAGTTCAAGAATCAAATCGTCATCCGCGTCAGGCAAGGTAGGACGCCACAAATAAAAAATTTCCTGCACGCGGCTCATCGCAACGAGACTATCGAGAAACGCCTCGACTTGCGCGGGCGAACGTCCGAGCACATTTTCGGGACGCAACAAAGCCGCCAGATATTCGACAAACAACGGCACGGAAATGACTGGCTGTAAACGCTCGTCAGGCAACAATGACAACAGCACATTCGATGCGCCGCGCTGAGACCGCGATGCTGCAACCAGAACGCTTGTGTCCAAGACAATCTTCATTTCCAGTCCGCGTTTGAATCGTGTCCGCTATCTGTGAAAATCTGTGTGAATCCGTGGCTAAGAGCCTCTCCTCAAACCCAATCCTAACAATCGGTGGCACGGGCGTCCCTGCCCGTGTCAGCCACAGGCACGGAGGCCTGTGCCACCAAGTTTTAGGATAGGTTCTAAGGAAATTCCGAGGTTCACATCTCAGAAGCTGGCGGAGGCTTGGGCGCTTGGGGTTGGTCAATTTTCACCACGGAAAAGCGCCGCTCGGTCAGAAGCTCATCGTCGCAAAGAAATTCAATCGTGTGCTGCCCTGGCTCGGGAAATTGCACATTCACAAATTCGAAATTGAGTTCCAGCATGTCCATTGGGTTCGGCACTTTGATTTTGCCCTGCGCCTTGACGATTTCCTTCTGGTTGCCCTCGTTGATGAGGCGCAGTGTCGCGGCGTATTCGCCCTGCCCGTTCGTGAGCGCGACGTAAACACAGAACTTCGGGTGCACGCACGGAAACTTCGGCGCGCCGAGGTTGTTAAAAATCCCGACCAGCGTCCGCTTACCCGTCTGCGCGTCGGTGATGAGATAGTCGCACACGATGAGCGCCTGGCAGATTGGTTTCTCGATTGGCATGGCGGGACTCTACAGGGCAGCAAGACATTCGTCGAGCCAACTTAAAAGCTGTCCGACCGTCTCGGGCGTTTCGTCGCCCATGTGCCCGATTCGGAAAGTTTGACCCTTGATTTTGCCGTAACCGCCGTCAATCAAGACTTGGTGACGCTCGCGGAGCAGTTGCTGCAACTTCGGGACATCAATGTTGCGCGTGTTCTTAATGCAACTCAGCGTAATAGATTCGTAGCCCGCTTTCGGGAACAACTCGAAACCGCTTTTCTTCGCCCAAGCACGAGTCATCTCCGCCATTTTCTTGTGACGAGCGAAGCGAGCGTCCAATCCCTCGGCAAGAAATTCCTCGAGCTTGCTGCGCAACGCGAAGATGTGCGGCAGAGTCGGCGTGCTCGGTGTTTCGTTCTTGTCGTGGTTGGACTTGAACTCAAGGAAATCAAAGTAGTAGCCGCGCCCTTGAACGGTGGCGGCGCGCTTGAGAGCTCGCTCGCTTACAGCAAACACAACCAAACCAGGCGGTAGTGCAAAGCACTTCTGCGTGCCTGCAAGCAACACATCTATTCCGAGTGCGTCAGTCTCGATTTTGACGCCTGCCATTGAACTCACGCTGTCCACGATGAACATCACATCGGGAAATTTCCTCATCACGGCGGCGATGTCGGGGAGTGGGTTCATCAAGCCCGTGGAAGTTTCGTTGTGAACCAGCGTGAGAGCGTCAAACTGACCTGTCTTGAGTCTTGCTTCGATGAGTTCGGGCAGGATGGGTTGCCCCCACTCCACCTTGAGCGCCTCGGCTTGTTTGCCGCTGCGGATGGAAACGTCATACCACTTGTCAGAAAACGCGCCGCAGCAACAGTTGAGAACTTTCTTGTTCACGAGATTGCGCACAGACGCCTCCATTACGCCCCACGCGGATGAGGTCGCAAGGAAGACGGGATTTTTCGTGTAGAGCAACTGCTGCAATTTCGGTTGGATTGCGCCGTATAGCTCGCGGAACGCGCTACTGCGGTGTCCAATCATCGGCGCGCCGAGCGCGCGCAGAGTTTTTTCGGAGACTTCGACAGGACCTGGGATGAAGAGTTTGGTATGTGCCATCGGTGTTAAATTCGAAATCCGAAATCCGAAATCCGAAGGAAATGTGAATCTCGAATTTCTGAAACACACAGAAGCAAGCTAAAGCTTGAACTCCGAACTTGCAGATTTTCCCCCATTTGATTTTCCCTCGAATTTCGGATTTGGTTCTTCGGATTTCTTACGTTCCGCGCTCGGAAATGATGCGGTTGTCTTCACCAAGGACGACGACGCGCGGCTTGAAATTGCGCGCTTCCTCGGGCGTCATGCGCGCAAAAGTCATGATGGTCAGCAGGTCGCCCTTCTTGCCGAGGCGCGCGACCGCGCCGTTGAGACAAATCACGCCGCTGCCTGGCTCGCCCGCGATGGCGTAGGTCTCGAAACGGTTGCCGTTCGCCATGTTGCCGCAGAGCACTTTTTCATAGGGGAAAATGCCGATTTTTTCCATGATCGCCCTGTCAATGGTCAGGCTGCCTTCGTAATCGAGCGAAGCGTCCGTCACGCGCGCGCGGTGGATTTTGGATTTGAGGATCTGGAGTTGCATAATCTTGCTGACAATTCGTCTGCCGCGACTACACTAAAAATTTCCCGCGGAAAAATCAAACCCAACTTCGGAAGATTTCACCATGACACGCACTCTCAACGTCGGGATGATTGGCTACAAATTCATGGGGCGCGCCCACTCCAACGCATGGCTCAAAGCCGCCAGATTTTTCGATCTCAAGGCGAAACCCGTCATGAAAGTCGTCTGCGGACGCCACGCCGACGGCGCGCAACAACTCGCCGACAAATTCGGCTGGCGCTCGGTCGAGACCGATTGGCGCAAGGTCGTGGAAGACCCCGACATTGACATTCTCGACATCAACACACCGAACGATTCGCACGCGGAAATCGCCATCGCTGCGGCGCGCGCGGGCAAGGCTATCCTCTGCGAAAAACCGCTCGCGATGAACGTTGCGGAATGCAAGGCGATGGTGAACGCGGTGAACAAGGCGGGCGTTGTGAACATGGTTTGCCACAACTACCGCCGCATCCCCGCCATCGCGCTCGCAAAGCGGATGATTGAGCGGGGCGATTTGGGCGACCGCATTTTCCATTATCGCGCGCGGTATTTGCAGGATTGGATTGTTGACCCCAATTTCCCGCTTGTGTGGCGTTTGCAAAGCAAGGTCGCGGGCAGCGGCACGCACGGCGACATCTGCGCGCACATCATTGATTTGGGGCGTTACCTTTGCGGAGAATTCTCTGAAGTGTGCGGCTTGATGGAAACGTTCATCAAGGAACGTCCCCTGCCCTCCGAAGAAGGCAAAGGCGCGGGTCTCATCGCGAAGGCGCAGAAGAAAATGGGCAAGGTCACGGTGGACGACGCTTCGACATTCATCGGGCGTTTCAAGAGCGGCGCGGTGGCGAATCTGGAAGCGACTCGCTTCGCGCTCGGTCGCAAGAACGGCATCACGCTCGAAATCAACGGCTCGAAGGGGTCGTTGTTCTTCGATTTCGAGGACATGAACCGCTTGAAATTCTATTCGCAGGAGGACGGCGACGACCAACGAGGTTTCCGCGACATCCTCGTCACCGAAGGCGCGCATCCTTACGCGGGCGCATGGTGGCCGCCAGGACACATCATCGGCTACGAGCACACCTTCGTGCATACCATCGCGGATTTCGTGAACGCGGTCGTGGACGGCAAATCCGTGCAACCGACGTTTGAAGACGGCTTGCGCAATCAAGCCGTGCTCGAAGCCGTGGAAAAATCCGCGAAGAAGCGTCAGTGGGTGAAGGTTTAACCGAACTTCAGACAGCCAAAGGAAAAAATGAAAACACGAATCGCACTACTCTTGCTGGCGGTGGCAACGACAGGCTGCAACATGCTGGCGTCGGACGGTCTGCCAACCTTGGGGAAAGCAACGACCATTGAGCGCGAATCGCGTGAGCAGGAAAAATCCGCCGCTGAAACGGCGGCGAACGCGCAGACTTCGCGGGCGAAGTAGTTCCCTTTGACGAACCGAACGGCGAACGAAAACGCGGGCTGACTCCTGCGGTCGCGTCATTCCTTGGTCTCGGATTTCTTTTCCGTCTTGTCGCCTTCCGTCGCCGCAACGGGCTGCGCGCCTTCTGTCCATTCGAGAATCGCGGTGTGCGCGGCGTCGCCACGGCGCTGACCGAGGCGGACGATGCGGGTGTAACCGCCGTTGCGCTCTGCGAATCGCGGCGCAATGTCGGTGAAAAGTTTTTTCACGGCATCGGCTTGCTTGAGCGCGGCGGTCGCCTGACGACGGTGGTGGATCGTGCCTTTCTTGCCGAGCGTGACCATCTTTTCAGCGACGGAACGCGCGGCTTTGGCGCGCTCGACCGTGGTCGTGACGCGGTTGTGTGCGATGAGGCTGCACACCAGGTTGGCGAGCATCGCCTGACGGTGCTCGGAGGTGCGTCCGAGTTTTGTGGTTTTGCGGAGGTGTCTCATTTTTCAGATGCGCAAACGCGCAGGTGAAGGTGCAGATACGCCGTTCGGGTCGCGCTTTATTCGCTGACAGCGGCGAGGTCGGGGGTGCTGGTTGTTTCGATCAAATCGGGATCGAACTTTTGCCCGAGGCTCAAGCCGAGCTGCTGGAGCTTGTCCTTGATTTCCTTGAGGGACTTCTTGCCGAAGTTGCGATACTTGAGCATTTCCGCCTCGGTCTTCTGCGCCAGTTGCCCGACGGTGACGATGTTGGCGTTGTTGAGGCAGTTGGCGGCGCGGACGCTCAACTCGATTTCGTTGACGCTCATGTTGAGCAGCTTGCGCAGTTTCTTGCGCTCCTCGTTTTCGGCGGATTCGGCTTCCTCGAACAGAATCTGTTCGGTGCCGTAGTTGGCGAACACGTCGAGGTGGTGCTGGAGGATGCTCGACGCCTGCACGAGCGCATCGTCGGGCGTGAGCCGCCCGTCGGTCCAGATTTCGAGGTTGAGTTTGTCGTAATCGGTCTTTTGCCCGACGCGGGTGTTTTCGACGGTGTAACGCACGCGGCGCACAGGGGAGAAGATGGAGTCAATCGGGATGATGCCGATGGGTTGCTCCGCCTTTTTGTTTTCGTCGGCGGGAATGAAGCCGCGCCCGATCTTGACGACGAGTTCCATCTCGAACTTCACTTTTTTGTCGAGCGTGCAAATGTGCTGGTCGGGATTGAGGACTTCGACAATCTGGTCGCCTTTGATGTCGGCGGCGGTGACGGCGCCCGCCTTGTTGACGATCAATTCGAGGCGGTGCTCGTCGCGGCTGTTGGATCGCAACAACACCTTTTTGAGGTTGAGCACGATGTCGGTCACGTCCTCGACGACGCCAGGGATGGCGGTGAATTCATGCGGCGCGCCGTCCAGCTTGATGGAGGTGATGGCGGCGCCTTCGAGCGACGAAAGCAGGACGCGGCGCAGCGAATTGCCGATGGTGTGCCCGTAGCCCGCTTCAAACGGCTCGGCGGTGAATCTGGCGTACGTCGGCGTCTTGGTGGCGTCGTCGCACTTGAGGGTTTTGGGCATTTCAAAACGCCCGAGTCTGATTGGCATACTGCTCCTTTTTTGAACGCGCAACGCTAACGGAATGTCGGCGTCGCCGTTCGGAGTTGGGTTACGTCAGCGCCCGCGACCCGTCGGGCGTCAACACCTACAACTCGTCTGGGTTGGTGGGTCGGAAAATCTTTTTGTCTGCATAGGCGGGACGCTCATGCCACCATTTCATTAGCGCGAATAAAATTGCACGACCATCTGCTCCTTGGCGATAGGCTCGATGTCGGCTTTGGTCGGGATGCGCGCGATCTGTCCGCGCTGGTGTTCGCGGTCAATGCTCAGCCAGTCGGGAACGACGCGCACCTGCGTGGTCTCCAGCGATTTCTTGACGAGCTGCTGGGATTTCGCCGCGCCCTTGATTTCGATGAGGTCGCCCGCCTTGCAATTGTAGGAGGGGATGGAGATTTTCCTGCCGTTGACGCGGAGGTGCCCGTGCAACACCGCCTGGCGCGCGGCGGGACGTGTCTGCGCCATGCCGAGGCGATAGACGACGTTGTCGAGGCGCGTCTCCAGCAGTTGCAGCAGTGTTTCGCCCGTGACGCCGCGCTTCTTGAGGGCAAGCTCGAAGTAACGGCGGAACTGCCGCTCGTAAAGCCCGTAGGCGTAACGGAGCTTCTGCTTCTCCGCGAGCGCCTCGGCGAACTCGGATTTCTTGCGGCGCGACTTGGGTCCATGCATCCCTGGCGGGTAGGCGCGGCGTTCGAGGTATTTGGAATTGCCGAACACGGCGGCGCCGAGGCGTCGCATGATTTTGACTCGTGGTCCTGTGTAACGTGCCATGGTGTGAAATGGTTGAGGGGTGAAAGGTGGACTCAGACGCGGCGCTTCTTGCGCGGACGACAGCCGTTGTGCGGCACGGGCGTCACGTCCTTGATGGAGGAAATTTCCAAGCCGATGGCGGCGAGCGCGCGCACCGCCGCTTCGCGACCCGAACCAGGTCCCTTGAGGCGCACCTCGATTTCGCGCAACCCGTGGCTCATGCCCTGGCGCGCGGCGTCCTGCGCGGCTTGTTGCGCGGCAAACGCGGTGCTCTTGCGCGAGCCGTGGAACCCGACTTTGCCCGCGCTCGACCAGCCGATGACGTTGCCCGCGTGGTCGGTGATGGAAATGGTGGTGTTGTTGAACGACGCGGTGACGTGGGCAATGCCCGACCCGACGTTCTTGCTGCCTTTCGCCTTGACGATTTTGGCGGGCTTGGCGGATTCGCCTTCGCCGAGCACTTCGGCGGCGGTCTGCGGCACGGCGGGCGCGGCAGGCGCGGCGCCTGCCGCTGGCTTGGCGGCTTCCTTCGCTTTTGCGGGCTTCTCGCCCTTTGCTTCGGCGGCTTCCTTGCGCGCGCCTTTGGATTTGTCCGCGGGCTTCGTTTCCTTGGACTCAGGTTTTTCTTTTGATTCAGCCATGGTTCAACTCCGTGTGCAAAAAATCACTCCGCCGCTTTCCTGGTTTCCTTGGCGCGCACGACGCCGACGGTCTTGCGCGGACCCTTGCGGGTGCGGGCGTTGGTGATGGTGCGCTGGCCGTGGACGGGCAATCCCTTCTTGTGACGGCTGCCTCGGTAGCTGTTGATCGCCATCAGGCGCTTGACGTTCTGCTGGATTTCGCGGCGCAAGTCGCCTTCGATGACGTAACGCCCCTCCGTGATCGCGTGCGTGATGTGGGTGAGTTGCTCGTCGGTGAGGTCCTTGGTGCGGACGCTGCCGTCCACCTGCGCCTTGGCGAGGATTTCGCGGGCGCGGGCGGGACCGACGCCGTAAATGTAGCGCAGCGAAAACTCTATTTTTTTGTTGTCGGGGATTTCGACGCCGATGATGCGTGCCATGGTGGTGTGGGGTTGCGTCCCGTGGGACTAGCCTTGTTTCTGTTTGTGTCTCGGGTTTTTGCAAATGACGCGGACGACGCCTTTGCGCCGCACGATGCGGCAGGCTTCGCAGAGTCGTTTGATGGAGGGTTTGACTTTCATTGGTTCGGTTTTGGCGCGCAGGCTAAAGCCTGCGACTGTATTTTCAGCTTTGTCGGTAGGTGATTCGCGCTTTGGTCAAATCGTAGGGCGACATTTCCAGCATCACCTTGTCGCCTGGAAGGATGCGGATGAAGTTGAGCCTCATCTTGCCCGAAATGTGGGCGAGGACTCGGTGCCCGTTGGGAAGCTCCACGCGAAACATGGTGTTCGGGAGCAATTCCACTACGACGCCTTCAACGCGGATGGGTTCTTCCTTTGCCACGTGAGTATTTCTGGTTCGCCTTTTGTAATCAAAACGGTGTGTTCAAAATGCGCGCTGGGCTGTCGGTCCGCCGTCACCGCCGTCCAGCCGTCGGACAGCACTTCAATCTTCGGGGTGCCCATGTTGACCATCGGCTCGATTGCGATGGTCATGCCCGCGCGCAATTTCGCGCCCTTGCCTGCCGCGCCGAAATTCGGCACCTGCGGCTCCTCGTGCATCGTGCGCCCGACGCCGTGTCCCACAAAATCGCGGACAACGGAAAATCCCGCCGCTTCCACGTGCTGCTGGATTGCCGAGGAAATGTCGCCGACTCGGTTGCCCTCGCGCGCCTGCCCGATGCCGACATACAACGCTTCCTCCGTCGTGCGCAACAGCGCCTGCGTGCGCGGGTGCACCACCCCGACGGGAACAGTGGTCGCATTATCACCGACCCAGCCGTTCAATACAATCCCAACATCGAGGCTGATGACGTCGCCATACTGCACGCGGCGCGAGCCAGGGATGCCGTGCACCACTTCCTCGTTCACCGAAACGCAAATGTTGCCAGGGTAACCGCGATAGCCGAGGAACGGGCTTTTGCCGCCGCGCTCCTCTATCCTCTGCTTCGCCGCGTTATCCAACTCGGCGGTCGTCACGCCTGGCGCGCACATCGCCTTGACCGCCGCCAAAATGTCCGCCGCCGCTTCGCACGCGCGCCGAATCTGCGCGATTTCCGACGGGGATTTGATGATGATCATGTCCGCGCCTCCGACCGCTCAGCGTCTGCCGCGGATTTTGCCCTTTTTCAAAAAACCGTCGTAATGCCGCATCAACAGATGCGACTCAATCTGCCGCATCACGTCAAGCATCACGCCCACCATAATCAACAAACTCGTGCCGCCGAAAAAGCTCGCCACGGGACGCGGCACGCCCATCGTCGTGCCCAGCAACTCAGGCACGACCGCCAGAATCACCAGCGCCATCGCGCCCGCAAAGGTGATGCGCGTCATCGTGAAATCCAAAAAGTCCGAGGTCGCCTGCCCTGGTCGGATGCCTGGGATGTAACCGCCGTGCTTTTTCAGGTCGTCGGAAATCTGCACGGGATCGAACTGCGTGCTCACCCAGAAATACGCAAAGAACAAAATCAACATCGCGAACGACACTTCGTAGATCGCCGAGCCTGGCTGCATGATGTTGGCGAACTTCTGCATCGCCGTCCACGGCACCATCTTCAAAATCTGGAACGGGAACAGCAACAGCGCCTGCCCGAAGATGATCGGCATCACGCCCGAATAATTCACCTTCAACGGCATGAACGTCGCGCCGCCGCCGTACATCTTCTGTCCCACCATCCGCTTGGCGTATTGCACGGGAATCTTGCGCACGCCCTGCGTCAGCATCACAACGAACCCAATCGCCAGCAACAGCAACGCCACCAGCGGGATCAGGAACATCGGGTTCTTCGGCTCATCGGCGCCGCCAAAAAACAACTGGAACGCCTGAATTGAAACGGAGGGGATGCGGTCAATGATGCCGACGGCGATGATGACGGACGCGCCGTTGCCGATGCCGCGCTCGGTAATCTGTTCGCCCAGCCACATGATGAACATCGTCCCGCACGTGATCGTGGCGACCGCGATGCCGATGAAACTCCAGTTGCTGTCGAGCACCATCAGGTTCGTCCAGTTGTTCGCGCTCCCGCCAAAAATCTGTTCGGGCGCAAAGGCAATCGTGCGGGCGAGCAAAAAGCTCTGTCCCAGACAGATGACCAATGTCAAATAACGGGTGTATTGGATGAACTGCTGCCTGCCCGATTCGCCGCCTTCCTGAATCATCCGTTTCAGCGCGGGCACGACCGCCATCATCATCTGCATGATGATGGACGCGGTGATGTAGGGCATGATGCCGAGCGAAAAAATCGCCGCCTGCGACATCGCGCCGCCCGACAGCAACATCACCATCTGCATCAAATCGTTCGCCTTGTGACCCGCGCGCGATGTGACTTCCTGTATCAACCCGCTGTCAATGCCAGGAATGGGAATCGCCGAACCGATGCGGATGAGCAGGATGATGCCGAGGGTGAAGAGGACGCGCTTCTTCAGTTCGGGCACCTTCCAGATGTTGGCGAATGCGCTGATCATACGGGACGACTACTTCGCTGCGGGCGCATTCTCCGAGGCGCGCGGCTTGAACGGCAGCGTCTCGCATTTGCCGCCCGCCGCTTCAATCGCCTTGTGCGCGCGGGCGCTGAACCGATGCGCGCGCACGGTGAGTTTCTTGGTGAGTTTGCCGTCGCCGAGAACCTTGACGCCCACACTCTTGCGGTTGACCGCGCCGAACTCGGCGAGCGATTCGGGCGAGACCGTCGCGCCGTTGTCGAACTGTTCGAGCACATCGAGGTTCACGACGGAAAACACGTTGCGGTGCGCGGTGTTGTTGAACCCGCGCTTGGGCATGCGGCGGATCAACGGCATCTGTCCGCCTTCAAACCCCAGCCGAATCCCGCCGCCCGAACGCGCCGTCTGCCCTTTGCCGCCGCGTCCGCTGGTCTTGCCGTGCCCCGAGCTTTCGCCACAGCCGTAGCGTTTGACGCGAAGCTTCGCGCCAGGGCGGTTCTGCAAATTGTTGAGTCGTTGTGTCATGGTTGCCACAAGCGTGGAACGCCGAGCGTCAATTCTGGCGGGCGGGTTCGGTTTGTTGTTTGGGTCGGGACTGGATGCCGCGCGCGCGGAAAATCTCCTCTGAATTGCGCAGGTTCAACAACCCCTGCACGGTCGCCTTGACGACGTTGAGCGCGTTGGACGCGCCGAGCGACTTGGCGAGAATGTCCTGCACGCCCGCCGCTTCGCACACGGCGCGCACGCCGCCGCCCGCGATGACGCCCGTGCCAGGCGACGCGGGACGCATCATCACGCGCGCCGCGCCGTATTGCCCGACCACCGCGTGCGGCAACGTCGTCCCGCGCAAGGTGACGCTGACCATGCTGCGCCGCGCGATTTCGGTGCCTTTGCGGATGGCGTCGGCGACTTCCTTGCCTTTGCCGAAGCCGTATCCGACCCTGCCCTTGCGGTCGCCCGCGACGACGAGGGCGCTGAAGCTGAACCGCCGCCCGCCTTTGACGACGGAGGCGGTGCGGTTGATCATCACGACCTTTTCATACGCGTCGTTTTGTTGCCCTTGACCTTGCGCGTCGGAATCTGATTGGGACCGCTGTCGTTTTGCCATGCGTGAATCCTTCGTTGCTTAAAATTTCAGCCCGCCTTCGCGCGCGCCGTCCGCCAGCGCCTTGACCTTGCCGTGGAAACGGAACCCGCCACGGTCGAACACAACTTGCGTCACCCGCTTCGCCTGCGCGCGTTTCGCAATAAGTCCGCCGAGCGATTTGGCGGTGGCGACGGTGCTTTTCACGTTGTCGCCCGCTTCCGCGTCGAGCGTGGAAACGGCGGCAAGCGTGACGCCCTTGTCGTCGTCAATGATCTGCGCGTAGATGTGCTTGGAGGAAAAATTGACGCACAGGCGCGGACGGGCGGCGTTGCCGCGCACTTTTTTGCGGAGCCGCCAGTGACGGCGCTGGCGTTGTTGGATGCGGGTGAGTTTCATCGGGTGTGAATGAGGTTACGCGACCTTCTTGCCTTCCTTGCGGCGGACTTGTTCGCCGACGTAGCGCACGCCCTTGCCCTTGTAAGGCTCGGGCGGATACGCGCGGCGGATGCGGGCGGCGAGTTCGCCGACGAGTTGCTTGTCGGGACCTTCGACGGAAATCTTCGTGTTGTCGGCGACGACAACCTTGACGGTCTTGGGAACCGTGATGATCACGGGATGCGAATAACCGAGGTTCATTGTCAGGGTCTGCCCCTGGATCGCCGCCTTGAACCCGACGCCCTGGATTTCGAGGTCTTTGCGATACGCGGTCGCCGCGCCCTTGACCATATTATTAATGAGGCTGCGGCTCAGCCCGTGCAACGCCTTGATCTGGCGCGTGTCGCCATTCGCCTTGACCTTGACTTTGTTGTCCTCGACCGCGGCGGTGATGTTGACGGGGAGCGTCCACGAAAGTTTCCCCTGGGGACCTTCCACGGCGATTTGCTGCCCTTGAATGGCAACCTTCACCCTGGCGGGAATTTCTACTGGTTGTCTGCCGATGCGTGACATGGAATTTGGTTTCCTGGTTGAAAATTTCCTCGATGCGGGCTTACCACACGTAACAAAGCACCTCGCCGCCGACGCCCGATTTTTTCGCTTCGCGTCCCGACATTACGCCGCGCGACGTGGAAATGACGGCGACGCCCATGCCGCCGAGCACGCGCGGGATATCGGTGGCGCGCACGTAACGGCGCACGCCTGGCTTGCTGATGCGGCGCAGTCCCGTGATGGCGCGCTGTTTGCCCAGCACCTTCAATTGCAGGCGCAGCGTCTTTTTGCCCTTGTCGCTCTGGTCAGCTTGAAATTCGGTGATGTAGCCCTCCTGCTTGAGGACGCGGGCAACCTCCTGTTTGAGTCGGGAATGCGGCATGTCCACGACTTCAAGCCCCGCGCGGCTGGCGTTGCGGACTCGGGTGAGCATGTCTGCGATGGGGTCGGTAACGTTCATTGAATCTCCTACCAGCTTGCCTTGGTGACGCCAGGGATTTTGCCCTGCAACGCCAGTTCGCGGAAACACAAACGGCAAATCTGAAAGCGGCGGATGAACGCGCGGGCGCGTCCGCAGTTCTTGCAGCGGTTGTAGGCGCGCGCCTTGAACTTCGGCTTGCGGCTCGCTTTGACTTCCAGACATCGCTTTGCCATTTCGTCTCCTATTTTTCCGCAAACGGAATGCCGAGCAGCTTCAACAGTTCCTTCGCCTCGTCGTTGGTGCGCGCCGAGGTCGCAAACGTGACGTTCATGCCCATGTTGCGCTTGATCTTGTCCAGTTCGATTTCAGGGAAAATGACCTGTTCCTTCACGCCGAGCGTGTAATTGCCCGTGCCGTCGAACCCGCGGTTGGGCACGCCGCGAAAATCGCGGATGCGCGGCAACGTGGCGATGATGAATCGGTCGAGAAACTCATACATCCGCCTCCCGCGCATCGTGACGCACACGCCGCACGCCTGCCCCTCGCGTAGTTTGAAATTGGAAATGCTTTTCTTGGAGCGCGTGACGACGGGTTTTTGCCCCGAAATCGTCGTGATTTCCTGGATCGCTTCCTCCAGCGCCTCTTTGGGCCAGTTGGAATTGATGCCCGCGTTGATGACGATCTTCTGGAGGCGCGGCACCTGCATGCGGTTCTTGTAGCCGCGACTTTTCACCATCGCGTCCACGACTTCGTTTTTATATTGGTCGCGTGAAATTGCCATGACTCGTTATTCCTTGACGGTTTCCGCCTTCTCGGGCGCGCCCTTCTTCTGGCGGGCATCCCACGTTTCCTTGAGCATCACGTTGGAAATGTGAATCGTCCCCTCCTTCTCGACAATCGCGCCCTTCGGGTTCGACTGGCTCTTGCGGGTGTGTTTCTTGACGAGGTTGCAGCCCTCGACGATGACGCGCTGCTTGCGCGGGAACACCGCGAGCACCTTGCCGCTCCAGCGTCCCCTGCCCTCGCCCGCGATGACGGTGACAACGTCGCCTTTTTTCACATGCATCTTCATCACAAAACCTCTGGCGCCAGCGAAATGATTTTCATGAAATTTTTCTCGCGCAACTCGCGCGCGACAGGCCCGAAAATGCGCGTCCCCATCGGGTTGCCTTCCTTGTCAATGATGACCGCCGCGTTCGTGTCGAACCTCAAATACGAGCCGTCCGCGCGGCGCAGCGGGCGTTTGGTGCGCACGAGCACCGCGTGATGCACTTCGCCCTGCTTGACCGTGCCGTCGGGCGCGGCTTCGCGGACGTGGACGCTGATCACGTCGCCGATGCGCGCGTAACGCTGGTTGCGTCCGACCACGCCGACCGCCCAGACGCTCTGCGCGCCCGTGTTGTCGGCGACTTCCAAATGCGACCTGACTTGAATCATGGAAATTCCCTCGCGCCGCCCGTCAGTCGGCGCTCTCCTGGTGTGCGGCTGCCTTGACGATTTCGACGAGTTCCCAGCGCTTGAGTTTGCTCAACGGGCGCGTCTCGCGGATGCGCACCACGTCGCCCCTGCCCGCCTTTTCCTCGGCGTCGTGCGCGTAGAACTTCTTCGACTTGGTGATGATCTTGTCGAAACGCGGATGGCGCACGCGCCGCTCGATGCGGACGATGATGGTCTTGCTCATCGCGTCGCCGATCACGGTGCCGACGCGTTCCTTGCGGGTCGCTTGGGTGGGTGGGTGGGATGCAGTCATGGTGATGGGGCGCCGCCCTGCGGTTTGGCGTTGCGGCGCTGGTTCAAAATGGTTTCCACGCGCGCCACGTCGCGGCGCAACTGGCGGATGCGGCTCGGTTTTTCGATCTGACCGCTCTGCTGCTGGATGCGCAGGTTGAACATCTCCTGCCGAAGGTCGCGTCCCTTCGCCTGCAATTCGTCGTCGGTCATGCCTCGCAATTCCTTGGGTTTCATGTCGGTAAAAGGGTTGTCGCCTACGCGCCGAATCGGCTCACAAACCGCGTGCGCACGGGCAGTTTCGCCGCCGCGAGCCGCATGGACTCGCGCGCAAGCGCTTCAGGGATGCCGCCGAGTTCGAGCAAAATGTTGCCTGGCTTGATGACGGCGACCCACGTGAACGGCGGGCCTTTGCCCTTGCCCATGCGCGTTTCGGGCGGACGCTTCGTGATGGTCTTGTCGGGGAACACGCGAATCCACACCTTGCCTCGGCGTTTCATGTGGCGCGTCACCGCCACGCGCGCCGCCTCGATCTGCGTCGTCGTGAGCCACGCGCGATCCATCGTCTGCAAACCGAATTCGCCGAAGGCGATGGTCGCCGCGCGGCTGGCGAATCCCTTGCGGCTGCCGCGTTGTTGTTTGCGATACTTGACTCGTTTGGGTTGCAACGGCATGGCTGAAAATTCCTATGGGGCGGCGGGTTCGGTCGAGGCGGGCGTTGCGGCGGCGCTTGCCGCAGCGGCGGCGGTGGCGACGGCAAATTTTTCCTGCTGCGGCTCGGCGATGCCGCGGCAGACCCACACTTTCACGCCGATTTTCCCGTAAACGGTGCTGGCTTCGGCAAACCCGAAATCAATGTCCGCGCGCAAATTGTGCAGCGGCAGTTTTCCCTCGCGATACCATTCGCGGCGCGCGATTTCCGAGCCGCCCAGCCGTCCGCCGCAATTGATGCGGATGCCCAGCGCGCCCATGCCGAGCGCGGTCTGCACCGCCTTCTTCATCGCGCGGCGGTGGGAAATGCGGCGCTCCAATTGCACGGTGACGTTCTCGGCGATCAACTGCGCATCGGTCTCGGGCTGCTTGACTTCAACTGGGTCAATGAAAATTTCCTTGCCGCCCGTGAGCTTGTGCAATTCCTCGCGCAACTTGTCGAGCGATTCGCCCTTGCGCCCGATGACGACGCCAGGACGCGCGGTGTGGACGGTGACGCGCACGCGGTTGGCGTAGCGTTCGATGAAAATTTTCGGCACCGCCGCCTGCTCCAGCCGTTTCTTCACCAGTTCGCGAATCTGCTGGTCTTCGAGGAGCAACCCCGCGAACTCGCGGCGGTTGGCGTACCACTTGGAGCGCCAGTCCTTGGAGACGGCGACGCGCATGGCGACGGGATTTGTTTTTTGACCCATAATTATTCGCTCTTGGTTGTCTTGGTTCTCGGCTCGCTGGCGGCGGGCGCGGCTTCGGATTGGGCGGACTTGCCGTGTTTGCCGTTGCGTTGCGGGCGTTGTCCCTCGTCGGAAAGCACGATGCGGATGTGGCTGGTGCGGCGCAGGCGCGGCGACGCCATCCCGCGCGCGCTCGCCTTGAAGCGCTTGAACACGGGTCCCTTTTCGGCGGCGGCGATCTTCACGACCAGCGTTTCGGTGCGCAAATCGGCGTTGTTCGTCGCGTTGGCGAGCGCGGACTTGAGGGTCTTCTCGACCATGCGCGCCGCCTTGCGCGGGATGAACCGCAACGTGTCCAGCGCGCGCGACACGCTCATCCCCTGGATTTCGCGGGTGACCTCCGCCACTTTCTGGGTGGAGATGCGGTTGTATTTGTTGATGGCTTGAACGTCCATTTGTCTTCCTGCGTTGTCTGAAATTTAGAGCCGCTCACAAAACTCCGAACGGAACGCTCCGAAGCGGATGGGAGCGGAATCGGTCACGATTCCGTCGGTTTTGATAGGCACTCTTATTGTCCGCTGCGCTGCACCACGGCGGGGTCGCCAATCTTCGGGGCGCGGACCGCTTCCGTGACCATCGCGCCGCAAATGGTTTCGCGCACGTCCACGACCCGCGCGCGGGCGATCACTTTTTCGCCCTCATAAATCGCGAACGGCATCCCGATCCGCACGCCGCTGGCGCGCCCGATGTTGAGCACCACCAGTTGCAGTTCGCCGTTTTCGCGCACCACTTTCGCGGATTCCAACCTGCCGTCGGGTTCCGTCGTCGCGCCGTTTCCGTTGACGCCGCCCTGCACCGCGCGCCGCGCCTTCGCCAAATCCGCGAGGATTCGCCCGCGCAATTCCCTGACGTTGGGCGTGTCGCTCGGCGCGGGAAGCAGCGCCTCGACGATGTTCACGAACTGGTCGAGTTGCACCCGCAACTGCGCCTGCTCGTGCTCCGAGCGTTCCAGCGCGCGAACCGCCTCGACGAATTTTTTCTCCAAATCGCCGCCTTCGCCGCGAATCTGTCCGCCGAGGTTTTGCAGCGTCACGCGCAACTCCTCGTTCTTGCGTCGGAACAGTTCCAATTCGGTCTGCGACACGGCGAGGTTTTCAGTCAACGCCTTGATCGCGCCCGCCTTTTGCTCCAACTCGCGCTTCAGCGCCTCGACGTCGCCGCGCGCGCCCTTGAACGCCGCCTGCATCTTCTGCAATTCGGCGCGGGTCTGATCGAGCGTCTGCGTCAACTCGAACAAATTCCGCCGCAACGTTTCGACAAGCAGCGCGGTGTCGCTGCCGTCCTGTTTGTGCTCCTGCTTTGCGGGGGCGTCCGCCGCCCCGTTCAAAGAACTGTCCGCGCCTGGCTCTGCCGCCAGCGCCGCGGCGCATCCTGCAACTCCAATAACCGCCGCCCGCCACACCGCCATTCTTCCTGTTCGCATCGAGCCTCCAAGCCCGACTTCGTCGTCGCGGCGTTACTTCGCTGCCGCCTTTTCCGTGTGGGCGCCGTGCTTGCGGAACACGCGGGTTAACGCGAATTCGCCGAGCCGATGCCCGACCATGTTTTCCGTGATGAACACGCTGATGAAATCCTTGCCGTTGTGGACCAGGAAGGTGTGCCCGACAAATTCAGGAATCACCATCGAACGGCGCGACCAGGTCTTGATCGGCTTTTTCTGGCTGCCCCTGCCCATCGTCTCCACCTTTCGCATCAGGTGATCGTCAACGAACGGACCCTTTTTGATTGAACGTCCCATTTGGCTCCTGCGTGCTGGTTAAAAAATCCTCAGTGTTTCTTCTTGCGCCGTTGGACGATGAACGTGTTCGACGGCTTCGTCTTGCGCCGCGTTTTGTAACCCTTGGCGGGCTGCCCCCACGGGCTAACGGGCACATGCCAGCCGCCGCCTGATTTCGCCTTGCCCTGACCGCCGCCCATCGGGTGATCCACGGGGTTCATCGCGACGGCGCGCGAACGGGGACGCCAACCTAGCCAGCGTGTGCGTCCGCCCTTGCCCGAGACGACCTTGATGTGATCGAGGTTCCCAACCTGCCCAATCGTCGCGTAACAATCGAGGTGGACATTTCGGATTTCCGTCGAAGGTAATTTGATGGAGGCGTATTCGCCTTCCTTCGCCATGATGAGCGCGGAAGAGCCAGCGGAACGGACAATCTGACCGCCCCTCCCTTTTTGCAGCTCGATGTTGTGAATGGGAATGCCAGGCGGGATGTTGCGCAGCGGCAACGCGTTCCCGACTTCGATTTCCGCCTCGGGTCCCGCGAGGATTTTGCGTCCCACTTCCAAATTCGCGGGCGCGATGATGTAACGCTTTTCGCCGTCCACGTAATTGAGCAGCGCGATGTAGGACGTGCGGTTCGGGTCGTATTCAATCGCCGCGACGCGCGCGGGGATGCCGAGTTTGTTGCGTTTGAAATCAATGATGCGGTAACGCTGCTTGTGGCCGCCGCCGCGACGGAACGAGGTCTGGCGACCATAGGAATTGCGCCCGCCCGTCTTGCGTTGCGCTTCCGTGAGCCGCTTTTCTGGGGTGTCCTTCGTGATTTCCGCAAAATCAGGAAGAATCGCGTGGCGGCGTGTCTGTGTGTAAGGTCTGAAAGTCTTGAGTCCCATGGCGGTTATGCGATTTCGATCTTGTCGCCCTCCTTCAACGTGACGATGGCTTTTTTCCAAGACGGCGTGCGCCCGAACTGGAGGGTGCGTTCGCGGCGCGCCTTGCCGCGCACGCGCAGCGTGTTCACGGCGAGCACCTTGACCTTGAAAAGTTTTTGCACGGCGTGACGGATGTCCACCTTGTTCGACCGTTTGTCCACGGCAAGCACATACTGGTTGTGTTTCGCCGAGAGGTCGGTGGCTTTTTCCGTGACGCGGACGGTCTTGACGACTTGGTAGGGATCTTTCATTGAGCGCGGGCGAGTTTCTGGGCAACGGCTTCGAAGGCGGGTTCGGTGAACACGATGCGGTCAAAGCGCAGCAGCGTGTAAGCATTCAACTCCTCGGGACGCGCCACTTCGACCCACGGCACGTTGCGCGAGGCGCGGTTGAGATTCTCGTCAACGGCTGCCGTGACCAGCAACACGTCGCCTTCCAGTTTCAAATTCTGGAGCGCCGAGACGAAATCCTTCGTCTTGTGCGACTTGAGCTTCAGCGCGTCAATCACGCTCACGTCGCCCGCGGCGAGCCGTTCGCTCAACGCCTTGCGGAACGCGAGCGCCTTGACCTTCTTCGGCACCTTCAGGCTCCAGTCCCTCGGATGCGGCCCGAACACGACGCCGCCGTGCCGCCACAACGGGGAACGGATCGAGCCAGCACGCGCGCGTCCCGTGCCTTTTTGCCGCCACGGTTTTTTGCCGCCGCCGCTGACTTCGCTGCGTTGTTTCACCTTCGACGTGCCCTGCCGCTGGTTAGCGAGGTAGGCAACGACAGTGTCCTTCAACGCCTGTGTGCCGCGATTGTTGAGGATGAGCAGCTTGTCGGGAATTTCGACTTCGCCTTTGGGTTTGCCGCTCGTGTTGTAATGGTTGATCTTCATTGAAAAATTCTTTCGCGTCTCGAAACCACATCATTTCTTGGCTGGCGCAGCCGCGGGTTTTGCCGCTGCCGCTGCTGGTTTGGCGCCCGCCGCCGCCTTCGCGCCGCCCTTCGCGGGTTTGCCCTCGGGCTTGTGAGCCTGCGCAATCTTGTCCTTCATTTTCTTGGACTGGCGCACGATGAGGTAACCGCCGTCGGGTCCTGGGATTGCGCCCTTGATGAGCAGCACATTTTCCGACTCGCGCACCTGGATCACCTGCAAATTCTGGATGGTGCGGCTGACGTGCCCCATGTGACCAGGCATCCGTTTGCCGCGCTCGACGGTGCCAGGGAACAGTCGCTGACCGATGGCGCCGCTGCGGCGACGCCAGCCTTTCGCGCCGTGCGACGCATCACCGCCGCGGAAATGGTGACGACGCATCACACCCTCGAATCCCTTGCCTTTGGTGACGCCGATGACATCCACGAAGCTGTTGACGGGAAATTCCTTCACCGTGACCGCCTCGCCCACCTTCAACTCGGCGTGTTTGCCGTCGTCGCGCGTTTCGCGAATGACGCGCACCACGCGGTCGCCCGCCTTCTTGAAGTGACCGAGCTGCGCCTTCGTCACGCGCTGCGGCTTTTGTTCGCCGAAGCCGAGTTGGAACGCGTTGTAGCCGTCGGTCTCGACGGTTTTTTTCTGGAGCACAACGCACGGTCCCGCCTCGACGACGGTGACGTGCACCAGCACGCCGTCATTCTGATAGACCTGCGTCTGCCCGATTTTTTTTGCGATGAGTGAAAGCGCCATGGCAGCGGATAGGGGTTAAAAAGTGGAAACGGTTAAATCCTGATCGTGATGTCCACGCCCGCGGGAAGGTTCAGTTTCTTCAGCTCGTCCACCGTCTTGGCGGTCGGGTCGAGAATGTCGAGCAGCCGTTTGTGGGTGCGAATTTCAAACTGTTCCATGCTTTTCTTGTCCGCGTGCGGCGAACGGTTGACCGTCCAACGCTCGATGCGCGTGGGCAGCGGGATGGGACCCGCGACCTTGGCGCCCGTGCGCTTGGCGGTCTCCAAAATGTCACTCGCCGACTTGTCGAGGATTCGATAGTCGTAAGCCTTGAGGCGGATGCGGATGCGCTGTTTGTTCATGGCTATTTCTTGTCGCCTCCAGCGGCAGCAGGTTTGTTCGAGTCGAGAATTGTCGCCAAAATGCTGTCGGGAACCTTCTCGAAGTGCGACGGCTCCATGGAATAAGCCGCGCGCCCCTTGCTGAGGGAGCGAATGACCGTGGCGTATCCGAACATCTCGGAGAGCGCTACATGGGCGCGGATGTTAGTGGAAAACTGTTTGTTTTCAATGTTTATAATGTGTCCGCGCCGCGAATTGATGTCGCCCAGAATGTCGCCCATGTATTCTTCGGGCGTGGTCACGTCCACGACCATGATGGGTTCGAGTAAAATCGGTTTCGCCTGGCGGAACGCTTCCTTGAATGCGAACGAGCCTGCGAGTTTGAACGCCAGTTCGCTGGAGTCCACTTCGTGGAACGAACCGTCGAGAATGCGCGCCTTGAAATCTATGACGCGGAATCCCGCGAGCACGCCCGTGAGCGCAGCTTCCTCGATGCCGTCCTGCACGGCGGGAATGTATTCGCGCGGGATGCGACCGCCGACGACTTCGTTTTCGATGACGACGCCCGTTCCCTTCGGCAGCGGCTCGATGGCAATGACGCAGTGACCGTATTGACCGCGACCGCCTGATTGACGGATGAATTTGCCTTCGGCTTCGGCGGCTCTCGTGATGGTTTCGCGATACGCGATTTGCGGTTTGCCTGAATTGCTCTCGACCTTGAACTCGCGTTTCATGCGGTCCTGGATGATTTCGAGATGCAACTCGCCCATGCCCGCGATGATGGTCTGTCCCGTTTCCTGGTTGGTGCTGACACGGAACGTCGGGTCCTCCTCCGAGAGCCGCGCGAGTGCGTCGCCCATCTTGTCGCGGTCGGCTTTCGTCTTCGGCTCGACCGCCATCGAGATGACTGGCTCAGGAAACTTCGGCGGCTCAAGAATGATGGAATCTTCCTCGATGCAAAGCGTGTCGCCCGTGGTGATGTGCTTCACGCCCACAAGCGCCGCGATGTCGCCGCTGTAGCAAGCGTCCACCTGCTCGCGTTGGTCCGCCTTCATGCGCATCAAACGACCGACGCGCTCGCGTTTGCGGGTGCGGGGGTTGTAGATCGTGTCACCCGTCTTAAGAATTCCAGAATAGACGCGGAAGAACACCAACTTGCCGACGAACGGGTCGCTCCAAAGCTTGAACGCCAGACACGCGAACGGCTCGTGGTCGTTGCGCGCGCGTTGCATCGGCTCGTGCTTGATTTCGTCCAGACCTTCGACCGTCGGCAGGTCAATGGGGCAGGGCAGATAATCCACGACCATGTCAATCATCGGCTGGACGCCCTTGTTCTTGAACGCGGAACCGCAGGTGACGGGGACGATCTTGTTCGCGATGGTCGCGCGGCGGATGCCCGCCTTGAGGTCCGCCAGCGGAACGGGTTTTTCGTTGAGGAAAAATTCGGCGACGTGGTCGTCCACGTTGGCGACGGCTTCGACGAGATCGTGATACGCTTTTTTCGCGGGCTCGACGAGATGGGCGGGGATTTCCTCGACATGGAATTTCGCGCCCGTCTGGTCGCTTTTCCAGACAATCGCCTTCTGGTTCAGAACGTCCACGACGCCCTGGAAATTGTCCTCTTTGCCGATGGGCAGGAACAGGGGCCAGGCGTTGGCGCCGAGTTTTTCGCGGATTTCCTTGAGACAGTTTTCAAAATTCGCGCCCGTGCGGTCCATCTTGTTGACGAACGCGATGCGGGGAACGTTGTATCGGGTCGCCTGACGCCAGACGGTTTCAGATTGGGGCTGCACGCCCGCAACGGCGCAGAAGACCGCTACGGCGCCATCGAGCACGCGAAGCGAACGCTCGACTTCCGCGGTGAAATCCACGTGCCCAGGCGTGTCAATGATGTTGATCTGGTATTTGCCCCAGAAACAGGTGATCGCCGCCGACGTGATGGTGATGCCACGCTCGCGCTCCTGTTCCATCCAGTCGGTGACGGTGTTGCCCTCGTCCACGTTGCCGATCTTGTGGGTCGTGCCCGTGTAGAAAAGGATGCGCTCGGTCGTCGTCGTCTTGCCTGCGTCAATGTGGGCGGCGATGCCGATGTTGCGCACAAAGGGCAGCGTAATCTGGCGTCCCTTGGCATTGGGGTCGCCCGATTGTTGCGGTTGTGAACTGGATTGTTGCAAGGTTGTCTGCATGGGACCGCGGCGACAAGTCGGCGGCGACTCGTCGCGGAGTCAGGTTGCGGGGTTGCGCTACCAGCGAAGGTGCGCGAACGCCCGATTGGCTTGCGCCATTTTGTGGGTGTCCTCACGCTTTTTGACGGCGTTTCCCTGTCCTGAAGCAGCGTCGGTGATTTCCTGCGCGAGCGCCTGGGACATGGGAACGCCTTTGCGAGTGTCGGCAAAATCAATCATCCAGCGCATCGCCAACGCCAGTTGGCGCTCAGGCGCCACTTCGACGGGCACCTGATAGTTCGCGCCGCCCACGCGTCGCGATTTCACTTCGAGGCGCGGCTTGACGTTTTCGAGCGCCTTGCGCAGCAATTCGACGGGGTCGGACTGCTGGTTTTTCTCCTGGAGTCGCTCGAACGCGCCATACACCACGCCCTCGGCGATGGATTTTTTGCCGCGCCTCATGCACATGTTGATCAGCCGTTGCACGACGGGATCGTGGAAACGGTTGTCGCCGATCTTCTCTCGTTTTGTGGCTCTGCGTCTGCGTGACATGGAAATTCCTGGAAATTATTTCGCGGCGGGTTTCGCCTCGGCGATCTTCGGTTTTTTCGCGCCGTAACAGGAGCGGCTGCGTTTGCGTCCTTCCACACCCGTGGCGTCCAGCGCGCCGCGCACGATGTGGTAACGCACGCCTGGCAGATCCTTCACGCGTCCGCCGCGCACGAGGACAATGGAGTGTTCCTGCAAATTGTGACCGACCCCTGGGATGTAGCCCCAGACTTCCTGTTTGTTCGTCAAACGCACGCGCGCCACCTTGCGCAACGCGGAGTTCGGCTTCTTCGGCGTCATCGTTTTCACGACGATGCACACGCCGCGCCGTTGCGGGCATTTCTGCAGCGCGGGCGATTTCGATTTGTAACGCGGCTTGCTGCGTCCGCGTTTGACGAGTTGGTTGATGGTCGGCATTTGGTTTTTCGTTTGTCACCGCGCGGCAACAAAGGGCGGCGAAAGTATCACGCGCGATTTTGGGTTGCAATAGTTTTTCTGACGGAATTTGCGTCAACTGGCCGCGCTCGCGGGTTCCTCCGTCTTCGTCTCCTCTTCCTCCACGATCTCGGGCTTGTCGTGCTCGATCTCGACGTTGCGATACGTCGGGTAACCCGTGCCCGCGGGGATGAGGTGCCCCATGATCACGTTTTCCTTGAACCCGCGCAGGTAATCCACCCTGCCGAGCGTGGCGGCTTCGGTCAGGACGCGCGTGGTTTCCTGGAACGACGCGGCGCTGATGAAGCTCTCCGTTTCCAGCGACGCCTTGGTGACGCCGAGCAACACGGGCTGTGCCTCGGCGGGTTTGCCGCCCTTCTCCACGACGTAACGGTTCTCGCGCTCGAATGTGGTCTTGTCAATCTGCTCGCCCCAGAGGAATTCCGTGTCGCCAGGATCGGTGATGCGCACTTTGCGCAACATCTGGCGCACAATGACTTCGAGGTGTTTGTCGTTAATCTCGACGCCTTGCAGGCGGTAAACCTCCTGCACTTCGTTGACGAGGTATTCCTGCAATTCCTGCGGACCGCACACGTCGAGGATTTCGTGCGGGACAACGGGACCTTCCGTCAACTGCTGCCCCTTTTTCACCTTGTCGCCCTTGAAGACGATGATGTGTTTGCCCATCGGGATCAGGTGTTCCTCTTCCGTGCCCGTGCCCGCGTCCTTGACCAGGATGCGGCGTTTGCCGCGGACGGTGCCCGCGAATTCGACGATGCCCTCAATCTTCGCGATTTCCGCCGCGTCCTTCGGTCGGCGCGCCTCGAACAGTTCGGCGACGCGCGGCAGACCGCCCGTGATGTCCTTGGTCTTGGCGAGCTTGCGCGGCGTCTTGGCGAGCAGCGTGCCCGCCGTGATTTTCCTGCCGTTTTCCACGGCAATGTGCGCTCCCGCGGGAATCGCGTAGCTCGCGATTTGTTCCTTGTCCGCGCCGACGATGGTGATTTGCGGATGCAAATCCTCCTTGTGTTCCATCACGACGGTGCCCATGCGCCCCGTCGCCTCGTCCACTTCCTTCTTGACGGTGACGCCCGCGAAGACGTCCTTGAACTCGATGGTGCCCGCTTGCTCGGACAAAATCGGGACGCTGTGAGGGTCCCATTGGACGAAGATTTCGCCCTTCTTGACCTTGCCGCCGTCGGCAATCGAAATGGTCGCGCCGATAACGATGTCGTGGTGATCGAGTTCGCGCCCTTCCTCGTTGTCCACGGTGACGTAGCCGCCCTTGTTGAGCACGATGAACGCGCCTTCCTGCGTGGGTGCGACGCGCAATTCGTGGTAACTCACGGTGCCGTCATTCTTCGCCTTGATCTGCGGCTGCTTGAACACCTGCGACGCGATGCCGCCGATGTGGAACGTGCGCATCGTCAACTGCGTGCCTGGCTCCGAGATGGATTGCGCCGCGATGATGCCGACTGCGTCGCCCGCCCGCGCCAGCCGCGCGTTGGCGAGGTTGCGCCCGTAACACATCGCGCAGACGCCGCGACGCGCTTCGCACGTGAGCACGGAACGGATCCTGACGCGTTCGACGCCGAGTTTGCCGACTTCAGCCGCTTTGGCTTCCGTGATTTCCTCGCCCGCCTTCACGATGGTGTGCTTGCCCGCGATGATGTCGTCGGTGGCAATGCGCCCGATGATGCGCTCGCTGAGTTTGACGATTTCTTCCTCGCCTTCGAGAATCGGTTTGACCCAGATGCCGTTGGGTGTGCCGCAATCCTGCTCGGTGATGATCACGTCGTGCGCCACGTCCACGAGTTTGCGCGCCATGTAACCCGCGTCGGCGGTCTTGAGCGCGGTGTCGGCGAGACCCTTGCGCGCGCCGTGGGTGGAGATGAAGTATTCGGCGACGCTCAATCCCTCGCGGAAGTTCGCGAGAATGGGGCGCTCGATGATTTCGCCCGACGGTTTCGCCATCAACCCGCGCATGCCCGCGAGCTGGCGGATTTGCACCTTGCTGCCGCGCGCCTTGGAGTCCACCATTATATAAAGTGGGTTCAGTTCCTTGCGCCCGAGGTTGTGTTCGATGGTGGCGAACATCACGTTCTGAATCTGGTCGGTCGCGTGCGTCCACTCGTCAATGATCTTGTTGTAGCGTTCGCCGTCGGTGATGACGCCGCCCTGATACTGTTTCTCGACCGCGCCGATGCGTTTGTGCGTCTCGTCAATGATGCGCTTCTTTTCCTCGGGGATGATCATGTCTTGCATCCCGATGGAAACGCCCGAACGCGTCGCCCACTCGAACCCGAGTTGCTTCAACTTGTCGAGCACCTCGACGGTCTTCTGGTGTCCCGACACCTGGTAACATTTCCAGATCACGTCGCCGAGCTTGCCCTTGTCCACGGCGAAATTCACGAAGCCCAGTCCTTCGGGCCAGATTTCGTTGAAGATGACGCAACCCACGGTGGTCTCGATGACCTTCGCGTCTTTGTTGCCGAACATCGTCTGTTTGCCGAAGTCGGGATTGCGCAGTTTGATCGCCTCGTGAACCGTCACATCTTTTTCGTCGAACGTGAAGAAGACTTCCGTCGGGTTCTCGAACAGTTTCGGCTTGGCGGAACGCTTGCGGTTTTTACTGCCGCCGTGCGTGAGGTAATAACAGCCGAGCGCGATGTCCTGGGTCGGCGTCATAATCGGCTTGCCGTTGCTGGGCGAGAAGATGTTGTTGGGCGCGAGCATCAACAGGCGCGCTTCCAAAATCGCCTCGACCGAAAGCGGCACGTGCACCGCCATCTGGTCGCCGTCGAAGTCCGCGTTATACGCCGTGCAGACGAGCGGATGGATGCGGATGGCTTCGCCTTCGATGAGCACAGGCTCGAACGCCTGGATCGAGAGACGGTGCAACGTCGGCGCGCGGTTGAGCAGCACGGGATGTCCTTTGATGACTTCTTCGAGCACGTCCCAGACTTCGGGCACTTGCTTCTCAATCATCTTCTTGGCGCTGCGCACGGTATGAACCAGCCCGCGCCCCTTCAACTTGGAAATGATGAACGGCTCGAACAACGTGAGCGCCATTTTCTTGGGCAACCCGCACTGGTGCAGGTGCAGTTCGGGACCGATGACGATGACCGAACGCCCTGAGTAGTCCACGCGTTTGCCGAGCAGGTTCTGGCGGAACCGACCCGTCTTGCCCTTGAGCATGTCCGAGAGCGATTTGTAAGCGCGGTCGCCCGCGCCCGAACCGCTGCTGGTGACGGGACGACCGTGGCGCCCGTTGTCGAAGAGCGCGTCCACGGCTTCCTGCAGCATCCGTTTTTCGTTGCGGATGATGACGTCGGGCGTGTTGAACATCGGCTGAAGCATGTTCTTCAAACGATTGTTGCGGTTGATCACGCGGCGATAGAGATCGTTCAGGTCGGACGTGGCGAACCGTCCGCCTTCCAACGGCACGAGCGGACGCAGGTCGGGCGGAATGACGGGGAGCACGTCGAGAATCATCCATTCGGGACGCATCTTCGCTTGCAGGAATGCCTTTGCAAGACGCAGGCGCTTGGCAATTTTCTTGCGGGTCTGCTTGCTCTTGGTTTTTTCCAGTTCCGCCGCGAGTTCGCGGTCGAGCTTGCGCAAATCGAGTTTTTGCAGCAGCATCTTGATCGCTTCCGCGCCCATTCTGGCGACGAACTTGTCGCCGTATTGCTCCTGCGCTTCGCGGTATTCCATTTCGCTGAGCAACTGTTTGGGTTGCAGCGGCGTCTTGCCAGGGTCAACGACGATGAAATCCTCGTAATACAACACGCGCTCCAAATCGCGCGCGGTCATGTCGAGAAACATCCCGATGCGCGACGGCATGCACTTGAAAAACCAGATGTGCGAGACGGGCACGGCGAGTTCGATGTGCCCCATGCGCTCGCGGCGCACGCGGGAGAGCGTCACCTCGACGCCGCATCGGTCGCAAATGATGCCCTTGTTCTTGATGCGCTTGTATTTGCCGCAATTGCATTCCCAGTCGCGCACGGGACCGAAAATGCGCTCGCAGAACAACCCGCCCTTTTCAGGCTTGAACGTGCGGTAATTGATCGTCTCGGGGTTTTTGACTTCGCCCTTGCTCCACGAACGGATCGCGTCGGGCGACGCCAGCCCGATGGACACGAAATTAAAGGCGTCGGCCTTTTCCAGGCTCTCCGCCGCCGCGCGCGCTTTGATGCTCTCAAGGATTTTGGTGGTCATGATATTTGATGGGGTCGAATGGTTCTGAAAATTGCCGCGCGGACACTCGTCCGCGCGCCTCAATCACTCCTCGCTGCCGTCGCCTTCGCCGTTTTTCGCGGCGGCTTTGCCGACTTTCACGTCGAGGCAGAGGCTTTGCATCTCCTTCATCAACACGTTGAACGATTCGGGCGTGCCCGCCTCCAGCGTGTTGTGACCCTTGACGATTGCCTCGTAGATTTTGGTGCGTCCGTTGACGTCGTCGCTCTTGACGGTGAGCAGTTCCTGCAGCGAATAGGCGGCGCCGTAGGCTTCCATCGCCCACACTTCCATTTCGCCGAAGCGCTGACCGCCGTATTGCGCCTTGCCGCCGAGCGGCTGTTGCGTGACGAGCGAATACGGACCGACGGCGCGGGCGTGAATCTTGTCCGCGACGAGGTGCCCGAGTTTCATCATGTAGATGTAACCGACGACGACGCGCTGATCGAACGGCTCGCCCGTGCGCCCATCGTAAAGCGCCGTCTTGCTGTCGTCGCTGATCCACTCGAAGTCCTCCATCTTCTTCGCCTTCTCGGTGAGTTCGTGGATTTCCGTTTCCTTCGCGCCATCGAACACGGGCGAGTAACACGCCATGCCGAGCGCCTTGAGCGCAAGACCGAGGTGCGTTTCAAGCACCTGGCCGACGTTCATGCGGCTGGGCACGCCGAGCGGGTTGAGCACGATGTCCACGGGTTTGCCGTTCGGGAGGAACGGCATGTCGGATTCGGGGACGATCTTGGCGACGACGCCCTTGTTGCCGTGGCGTCCCGCCATCTTGTCGCCGACGGAGAGTTTGCGCTTGCTGGCGACATACACCTTCACCGATTTCACAATCGTCGGCTCGGCGCTGTCGCCGCTCTCGATGCGGTCCATCTGGCGTTCCTTTTCAAGCTCAAGCTCGCTGAACTTGTGCTCGTATTCGCCGATGATCTCGCGGATTTTCACGCGCACGGGCGACTGGTCAATCTCGATGTGGTTGTATTCGCTGGCGAGTTTGCGCAACAGCGTCTTGGTGATCTTGCGGTTGGCGGGAATGATGACCTCGCCCGTCTCCGCGTTATACACGTCGAGCGGAATTTTTTCACCGAGCAGGATGTTGGACAACGACTCGGTGAGTTCCTCGCGCAAATCGTCCGTGCGCGATTTGGATTCCTCGGTGATCTGCTTGAGCGAACGGCGTTTCTCGCTCGCGGACACCTTCTGGCGCGGGGATTCCTTGAGCGTCGGCACCTTCACGTCCATCACGATGCCGTAGGTGCCGCTGGGCACCATCAATGACGTGTTTTTCACGTCCGCCGCCTTTTCGCCGAAAATCGCGCGCAGCAAACGCTCTTCGGGCGCGAGTTCGGTCTCGGATTTCGGGGTGATTTTGCCGACGAGAATGTCGCCAGGCTTGACCTCCGCGCCGACGCGGATGATGCCGTCCATGCCGAGGTTCTTGAGCGCCTCTTCGCCGACGTTCGGGATGTCGCGCGTGATTTCCTCGGGACCGAGTTTCGTGTCGCGCGCGTCGCATTCAAATTCCTCGATGTGGATCGAGGTGAACACGTCCTCCTTGACGATTTTTTCCGAGATGAGGATGGCGTCCTCGAAGTTGTATCCGCACCACGGCATGAACGCGACGAGCACGTTGCGGCCGAGCGCGAGTTCGCCGCCCTCGATGCAGGGACCGTCGGCGATGATTTGACCCGCTTTGACCTTTTGCCCCTTTTTGACGATGGGCTTCTGGTTGAAACAGGTGCCCGCGTTGGAGCGCATGAACTTGCGCAACGCGTAATGCTGGTAATCGTCGTCCGTCGCGCCTGGCTTGACCTTGTGTTTCGGCGCGTCGCCATGCGGTGTGACGAGAACGTGATAGGCGTCCACGTCGGCAACCACGCCGCTTTTGACGGCGGCAACGCAGTTGAGCGAATCGCGCGCGATACGGTCTTCCATGCCCGTGCCGACCAGCGGGGCTTCGCTGACGAGCAGCGGCACCGCCTGGCGTTGCATGTTCGACCCCATCAACGCGCGGTTGGCGTCGTCGTGCTCCAGGAACGGGATGATGCCCGCCGCGACGGAGACGAGTTGTTTCGTCGAAACGTCCATGTAATCCACGCGCTCGGGCGGGACTTCCAGAAAGTCGCCGCGATAACGCACGATGATCTTGTTCGTCTCGAAATGCCCGCGCGAGTCCACAGGCGTGTTCGCCTGCGCGACGACGAATTTTTCCTCCGCGTCGGCTGTGAGGTAATCGAGTTTGTCGAGCACGCAACCCTTTTCCACCTTGCGGTAGGGCGTCTCGATGAAGCCGAATTCGTTCACGCGCGCGAATGACGAAAGCGCGCTGATCAGACCGATGTTGGGACCTTCGGGCGTTTCAATCGGGCAAATGCGCCCGTAGTGCGACGGGTGCACGTCGCGGACTTCAAATCCCGCGCGGTCACGCGACAACCCGCCAGGTCCGAGCGCGGAGAGACGGCGCTTGTGCGTGATTTCGCTCAGCGGATTGGTCTGGTCCATGAACTGGCTCAACTGGCTGCGACCGAAGAAATCGCGGATGACCGCGCTGAGCGCCTTCGGATTGACAAGGCGCGACGGGGTGATTTCGTCGGTGCTCGTGTCGAACAACGTCATGCGCTCCTTGAGGATGCGCTCCGTGCGCGCCAGCCCGACGCGGCATTGGTTGGCGAGCAGTTCGCCGACGTTGCGCAGGCGCCGCGAGCCGAGGTGATCAATGTCGTCCACGCTGCCTTCGCCGTGGCGCAGCCCGACGAGATACTTGAGCGAGCGCACGAAATCCTCGACTTCCATCACGCGCGTTTCAATCGCCACCTCGGAGCCGAGCTTCTGGTTGATCTTGTAACGACCGACGCGGCCGAGGTCGTAACGGCGCGGGTCGAAGAACAGGCGTTTGAGCATCGCCTTGGCGTTGGCGACGGTGGGCGGATCGCCAGGACGCAGGCGGCGGTAGATTTCCTTCAACGCCTCTTCCTCGTCGTGCGTCGGGTCCTTGCGCAGGCATTTGATGAGGATGCCCTCGTCCTTGGAAATGTCCACCGCCTTGACCTTGTTGACGCCGATTTCCGTGAGCTGACGCGCGACGCTGCGGCTCAACGGCTCGAACGCGCGGGCGATGACGGTCTCGTGTTCCTTGTCCACCGCGTCGGCGATGATGACCTTGTGGTTGAGTTCCTCGTCGCTGGCGTCCTTGCGCAAGTCCACTTCCTCGATCTGGTAGAACAGTTTGAGAATGTCCTCGTCCTTGCCGTAACCGAGCGCGCGCAGGAACGTCGTCGCCAGAAACTTGCGGCGGCGGCGGCGGCGGTCGAGATACACGTAAATCAGGTCGGAGGTGTCGAACTGCACTTCGAGCCACGAGCCGCGGTCGGGAATGACGCGGAAACTGTAAAGCGTCGTGCCGTTGGGGTGGATGTTACTCTCGAAACAGATGCCAGGGGTGCGGTGCAACTGGCTGACCACGACGCGCTCCGCGCCGTTGATGACAAACGAGCCTTGCGGCGTCATGAGCGGGATTTCGCCCATGTACACCTTCTCCTCTTTCGTCTTGTTGTTGTGCTTGAGGCGGAAGGTGACGTGCAGGAACGCGGCGTAGGTGATGCCTTCGCGGATGCACTCGATCCAGTCGTATTTCGGGTCGGTGATTTCGTAATGGCTGAAATCCAGCGCGCTGTTGCCGTCGTAGCTCTCAATCGGGAAGACCTCCTTGAACACCGCCTGCAAGCCGATGTTCTTGCGGCGCTCGGTCGCAATGTCCTTCTGCAGGAACTCCTTGAACGACGCCGTCTGGAGGTCGAGCAAATTGGGAAGTTCGGCGGCTTCCGTGAGTTTGCCGTAATTGATGCGTTCTGACATGTGGTTGGGTTCTCCTGCCCCGCAACAATCCGCCTGCGGAGCGATGCGGGCAACCCGCCCGCCGTTGGTTGACTGCAAAAAATCACGCGCTGCAATCGCGCCGCAACCGCGAGATGCCGCGGACGGATTTTCCGCCCGCTTCATTCGCGGTTGTTCAACGCGGCGCGGCTCTGCGCCGCGCCTTGCACCGTCGCGCCGCGCCGCGCAGCGCCCCCAAACGGAACGCCGCAGCGACGCCGATGGACTACTTCAACTCGACTTGCGCGCCTGCGCCTTCGAGCTTCTTCTTGATCTCTTCCGCCTCTTCCTTCGAGGCGCCTTCCTTCACGACCTTGGGGGCGCCTTCGACGAGGTCTTTGGCTTCCTTCAAGCCGAGCGAGGTCACGCCGCGGACTTCCTTGATGATGGCGATCTTCTTGTCGGCGGGCGCTGCCTTGAGGACGACGTCAAAGGTGGTCTTGGCTTCCGCTGCGGGCGCAGCAGCGCCACCCGCTGCGGGGGCGGCGGCGACGGCAACGGGCGCGGCGGCGCTGACGCCCCACGCTTTTTCCAGTTCCTTCACGAGGTCTGCGATTTCCAGAACGGTTTGCTTGTTCAACCATTCGACGACTTGCGCGCGATTGAGGTCTGACATGACTGACTCCTTTGGTGTCGTAGCGCCCCGAAGCCTCGGGGCATTTGAAACCGCAAGCCTGCGGCTCTACGAGTGACCGTTGTGCCCCGACAATGCGTCGGGACGGTTTATTTGTTTGCCAATTTCTCCTCGTATTGCTTGAGGACTGACAAAAATTCCGATTGCTTCGCCGCGAGCGCGCGGACGAACCGTTGCGCGGGCGTGTTGAGCAAGCCGAGGAACTGCGCCTGCAACACTTCCTTGCTGGGCAAATCCGCCAGCGCCTTGATTTGCTCGGCGTTGAGCACGCTGCTGCCGATGAAGCCGAGTTTCACCTTCGGCTTTTCAAATTCCGACACGAACGTCTTGAGCACCTTCGCGGCAGCGGCGGCGTCCGCCTTTTCGCCGCCGACGATGATGGCGGTGGGACCGTTGAGCGCGCCGTTCAGTTGCGTGATGCCCGCTTCCTTCGCGGCGAGTTTGAGGATGGTGTTTTTGACGACGTGAAATTCCGCGTTCATCTTGGCGAGCCGCGCGCGCAATTCGACGGACTGCGTCACGTTCAACCCCGTGAAATCCACGAGCAGCAGAAAGGGCGCGCCTTTGACCTGCGATTGAACTTCCTCGAGCAAAAATTGTTTTTCGGGTCTCATCGGGTTCTCCTTACGCGGCGGCGTGGATTGCCATGAAGTCGGTCACGTCCAAATGAATCCCAGGACTCATCGAGGCGGAAATGGTGCAGGTCTGGATGTATTTGCCTTTTGAGGTGGACGGTTTTGCGGCGGCAACGGCGTGCAACACGGCGCGCGCGTTTTTCTCGATCTGTTCCTCGGTGAACGAAAGTTTGCCCGCAGGAATATGCAGGTTGCCCGCCTTGTCTATCTTGAATTCGACGCGACCCGCTTTCACTTCATTGAGCGCCTTTGCCACGTCGTCGGTCACGGTGCCTGTCTTGGGATTTGGCATCAGTCCCTTGGGACCGAGCGCCTTGCCGAGTTTGCGGACTTCCGCCATCGCCTCGGGCGTCGCGATTGCCACGTCGAATTCCGTCCAGCCTTCCTGGATTTTTTTCACGAGGTCTTCGTAGCCGACGAAATCCGCGCCCGCGTCCTTCGCCGCCTGCGCCGCCGCGCCCTTCGCGAAAACCGCGACAATGACTTTCTTGCCGCTGCCCGCAGGGAGCGCGCAGGTGCCGCGCACCATCTGGTCGGATTGCTTCGGGTCAACGCCAAGCTTGACGCAGATGTTGATGGTCTCGTCGAATTTCGCCTTCGGAAATTTTTTGAGGAGGTTGACCGCTTCGCCCACGTGATACACCTTGTTGGGTTCATACTGCTTGAGCGCTTCGCGGTAACGTTTGCCGTGTTTTTTCATTGTGTGCTCCGTGTGGCTCGAGCGACTCGGTGAGTCTCCCACATATTGTTAATGCTCGGCGCTTCACAGAAGCGCCTCTCCACTTATCCTTCGACTTCGATCCCCATCGAACGGGCGGTGCCCGCGACGACGCGGAAGGCGGCATCGTCGCTCTTGGAGTTCATGTCCTTGCCCTTGAGCTTGACGATTTCCATGATTTGCTTGCGCGTGACTTTGCCGACTTTTTCGCGGTTGGGTTCCTTGCTGCCCGTGGCGATGCCCGCCGCTTTTTTCAGCAGCACGCTCGCGGGCGGCGATTTGAGGACGAAACTGAAGGTCTTGTCCTTATAGACCGTGATGACGACGGGGATGACAAGTCCCTCTTGCCCTTTGGTCGCTGCGTTGAATTCCTTGCAGAATCCCATGATGTTGACGCCCTGCTGACCGAGCGCGGGACCGACGGGCGGGGCGGGGTTCGCCTGCCCAGCGGGGATTTGCAATTTGACGATGCCTGTGACGGGTTTGCCTGCCATAACGCTTTGCTTGGGTTGATTGGTTAAACGGGTTAAAGAGGGTAAAGTGGCAAAGCGTTTTAACCTTTTTAACTCTTCTAACTTTTCACTCCCTCTCCACTTGCCAGTATTCCAAATCCACGGGCGTCGAACGTCCGAAAATGCTGACCGACACGGTGAGTTTGCCGCGCTCGGCGTCCACTTTTTCGATGACGCCGCCGAAGTTGAGGAACGGTCCGTCCACAATCTGGACGGTCTCGCCCGCCTCGAACGCGACCTTCGGTTTGACTTTTTCCTTCGTGTCCTCGACTTGCGACAAAATGGTTTTCACCTCGTCATCGCGCAGCGGCACGGGTTTCTGTCCGCCGACGAACCCGATGACGCCGTAGGTGTCGCGGATGAAATACCAGCTTTTCTCGATGAGTTGATTCTTGTCGTCCCACAACTTCATGCGGATCAACAGGTAGCCAGGGAAAAATTTCCGCGTCGTGGTGGTGCGCTTGCCTTTTTTGGTCTCCGAAACTTTTTCCGTCGGGATCATCACCTCGGCAATGAGGTCCGCCATCTCGCCCGACTTGATGCGGTTCTCGATGTTGGTTTTGACTTTTTGTTCCAGACCCGAAAGGGTGTGGACGACGAACCATTGGTAATCCACGGGGTTATCCTCGTTTGGTCAGCAAGCCGATGATGTTTGTAAAAATCCAGTCGGCGATGCCGACAAAAATGGCAAGCGCCACGACGGCGATGACGACGACAATCGTGGAGTCGCGCAACTCGATCCACGTGGGCCACGTGGACTTGCGCAATTCCGCCACGACCTCGCCCCAAAACACCTTCGCCCGCCCGCCCCACGCGATGAACTTCTGGCGATACACAATCGCCACCGCCAGCAACGCCGCAAGGGCGATGAGCCACACAATCAGCGTGCCCTGGCTGACGGCGACGATGGGATGAAGGGTGTTCACTGTTTTCTCTGTTGCGGCGTCGCGACGCCCGCTCAAACTGGCACGGCAGGAGGGACTCGAACCCCCAACCCTCGGTTTTGGAGACCGATGCTCTACCAATTGAGCTACTGCCGTAACTCGACGCCGCACGGTTCCTGCGCACCGCCGCGCGCCACGGGTGGCATGGCATCAGCGCGTTTCTTTGTGCGCGGTGTGCTTGCCGCAGGTCCTGCAGAACCTGCGCAACTCCAGCTTCTTGGCTTGTCCGCCCGAAGCCGACTTGGGGTTCTTCGTCGTGTTGTAGTTGCGCGACTTGCAGTCGGTGCAGGCGAGGGTGATGATTTCGCGCATAAGCGTTCTCTCGGGTTAATGGTGCGGCGAGGAGAGATCGGTCGCGCGGGAAGATTTCCCCGCGCGCAACGCTTCTCCAGAGCAACGGCTCCTGTTATTTAATGACTTCGACCACGCGTCCCGCGCCGACGGTCAATCCGCCTTCGCGCACGGCGAAACGCAAGCCCTTGTCCATCGCGACGGGTGTCACCAATTCGACCTCGATGGCGATGTTGTCGCCAGGCATCACCATTTCGGTGCCCTGCGGCAACTTGATGCTGCCCGTCACATCCGTCGTGCGGAAATAAAATTGCGGACGATACCCGTTGAAGAACGGAGTGTGACGGCCACCCTCCTCTTTCGTCAGGACGTAAATCTCCGCTTTGAATTGCGTGTGCGGCGTGATGCTTCCTGGCTTGGCAAGCACCTGACCGCGCTCGACGTCTTCTTTCTTGGTGCCGCGCAGCAGGATGCCCACGTTGTCGCCCGCTTCGCCGCGATCCAGCGTCTTGTTGAACATTTCGACGCCCGTGGCGACGGTCTTCACCGTGTCGCGGAAGCCGACGATTTCCACGTCGTCGCCGACTTTGACGACGCCGAATTCGATGCGACCTGTCACCACCGTGCCGCGACCTTCAATCGAGAACACGTCTTCGACGGGCATGAGGAACGCCTTGTCCACGTCGCGCTTGGGCAGCGGAATGTATTCGTCGGCGGTCTTGATGAGTTTCAAAATCGCTTCCTCGCCTTCGGCTTCGCCATTCAACGCTTTCTTGGCGCTGCCGCGAATGATCGGCGTGGTGTCGCCAGGGAATTCGTATTTGTTGAGCAACTCGCGGATTTCCAATTCGACGAGTTCGAGCAATTCGGGATCGTCCACGAGGTCAACCTTGTTGAGGAACACGATGATCTTCGGCACGCCGACCTGACGGGCGAGCAGGATGTGTTCGCGCGTCTGCGGCATGGGACCGTCGGGCGCGCTCACCACGAGGATGGCGCCGTCCATCTGCGCCGCGCCCGTGATCATGTTCTTCACGTAGTCGGCGTGACCAGGACAATCCACGTGCGCGTAGTGGCGCGTTTCGCTTTCGTATTCGACGTGCGCGACGGCGATGGTGACGGTCTTCGATTCGTCGCGGACCGTGCCGCCCTTGGCGATGTCGGAATACGCCTTGACCTCCGCCTTGCCGTGTTTGGACAGCGTGGCGAGAATCGAAGCGGTCAGCGTCGTTTTGCCGTGGTCAATGTGACCGATGGTGCCGATGTTGACGTGTGGTTTTGTGCGGACAAATGTGCCCTTAGCCATGTGATGTATCTCCTCCCTGACCCGCGGTGCGGGGGTGGTGTGTGTGTTGAAATTTTCGTGGTGTCTGCGTTGCGACTGGAGCCCACGATCGGGATTGAACCGATGACCTCGTCCTTACCAAGGACGTGCTCTACCAACTGAGCTACGTGGGCACGGAGTCGCTCCCGCCCACCGACTGTTTTCTCATCCACGCCAACGTAAAGACAAAGGACACCCTTCCTCAGCTCTCCCCCTTTTTTTGGCGAATTCCAAAAGGAAAGTGAAGTGGTGCGCCTTTGAATTTTTGCGGCGAGAGCGAACGCTGCCGTTCGCATCCGTTGGTTTGACCATCATTGCGATTTTCAAAAAAGTGTCAATCCCTTTGTCCAACTTTTTTTGCCCACATTTATATTGCGCGGTTTTTCCTGCGTCATTACGATGCGCGCGTTTTCCAGGGACGGAGTTCGGATGAAAAAAATCGAAGCGATCATCAAGCCTTTCAAGATCGAGGACGTGAAGGAATCCCTTGCCGCCATCGGCGTCCAGGGGATGACCGTCAGCGAAGTGAAGGGCTTCGGCAGGCAAAAGGGTCACACGGAAATTTACCGCGGCAGCGAATACACCGTGGACTTCCTGCCCAAGCTGAAATTGGAAATCGTGGTCGGCGATGATCAAGTGCAGCCCGCCGTGGACGCCATCGTGAAAGCCGCGCGCACGGGCAAAATCGGCGACGGCAAAGTGTTCGTCCTGCCCATCCACGAAGCCATCCGAATCCGCACCGAAGAGCGCGGCGACAACGCAGTGTAGCGATTGTCGCGGAAAAAACTTTGTAGAGTCAGCGCAGCCCCCCCCAACCCACCCAACCCATTCTCCAAGGAACACTTCCCATGACCCCAAAACAAATAATGCAGTTTATTAAAGACAAGGGCGTCAGGTTCGTTGACCTCAAGTTCAACGATTTTCCTGGCACCTGGCAGCACTTCAGCGTCCCCGTCGGCGACTTCAGCGAAGACGTCTTCGAGGACGGCCTTGGCTTCGACGGCTCGTCCATTCGCGGCTGGGCTGTCATCAACGCCTCCGACATGCTCGTCGTCCCCGACGCCAACACCGCGATGCTCGACCCGTTTTCCGAAGTGCCGACGCTCTCGCTCATCTGCGACATCGTTGACCCAATCACGAAGGAAGCGTATTCGCGCGACCCGCGCAACATCGCGAAAAAAGCAGAGGCATATCTCAAGAGCACGGGCGTCGGCGACACCGCCTTCTTCGGACCCGAAGCCGAGTTCTTTATCTTCGACGACGTGCGCTTCGACAACAAAGTCAACACCGCCTACTACGCGGTGGATTCGTCCGAAGCGACGTGGAACAGCGGTCGCGAAGAAGGTCCGAACCTCGGTCACAAAATCCGCCACAAGGAAGGTTACTTCCCCGTCGCGCCGTCCGACCAGCAACAGGACATCCGCAACGAAATGTGCCTCGTGCTCGAACAATGCGGCATCAAAGTCGAGCGCCAGCACCACGAAGTTGCCACAGCGGGTCAGGCGGAAATTGATTTGCGTTTCAACACGCTCGTCAAAATGGCTGACGACATGATGCTCTATAAATACATCATCAAAAACGTCGCGCGCCGCCACAACAAGACCGTCACGTTCATGCCCAAGCCGCTTTACGGCGACAACGGCAGCGGAATGCACACGCACCAATCCATCTGGAAGGACGGCAAGCCGCTCTTCGCGGGCAAGGAATACGCGGGCTTGAGCAAGATGGCGATGCACTACATCGGCGGCATCCTCAAACACGCCCCCGCGCTCTGCGCGTTCTGCTCGCCGACGGTCAACAGTTACAAGCGCCTCGTCCCTGGCTACGAAGCGCCCGTCAATCTCGCCTACTCCTCGCGCAACCGTTCGGCGGCGATCCGCATCCCGATGTATTCGACGAATCCGAAAACGAAACGCATCGAATACCGCCCGCCCGATCCCGCCGCGAATCCCTACATCGCGTTTGCCGCGATGCTCATGGCGGGACTCGACGGCGTGCAAAACCGCATTGACCCAGGCGACCCGCTCGACAAGAACATCTACGAGTTGCCGCCCGAGGAACTCTCGAAGGTTCCCAGCGTCCCCGATTCACTCGGCGGCGCGCTCAAGGCGCTGGAGAAAGACCACCAATTCCTGCTTAAGGGCGACGTCTTCACGCAGGACGTGATTGACACGTGGATCGAAGTGAAGCGCAAGGAATACGACCTGTGCCGCCTGCGTCCCACGCCGATGGAGTTCCACCTCTATTACGACGCCTGATTTGGCGGCAAAAATATCCCGCATAATCGCGGGACGGAAATCGGGAGCGCGCAGAAATGCCGCTCCCGATTTTTTCTGTGTGGATAACGCCGCGCGCAGAGATTAGTTTCGTCGCATGCATCCTGAACTGATTCACGAGCCATATGTGCCCACCTACGCGGTGATGAAGTTGACGGCATTCCTCGCGGCGATCGCGCTGGCGGTCTGGCGGGCGCGTCGCGAAGGAATCGCGGCGCGGCACATTTTGATTCTTGCGGTCATTCTCGGTTTCGTGATGCCCATCGGCGAGCGCATCGTGGGGCGGACGCTCAGTCTGAATGCGTCGGAAAGTTTCCTCGACATCTTCCGCATCTGGGAACCAGGCAGCGCGACGGTGATCGGCGGGTTCGTATTCGGCATGGCGGTGGTGCTGGAATACAGCGTGTTCACGCGATTGTCCGCCGCGAAACTCGGGGACGTGTTCGCGCCGTCCCTTGCGCTGGGGTTGTGCATCGGCAAACTCGGCTGTTTCCTAGCGGGTTGTTGTTGGGGCGACGTGTGCGTGGACTCGTCGCGTCTCGCTGCGCTGGAACCCGCACTGCGGCAGCAGGTGCAAACGTTCCCGTCGCTGTCGCAAGAAGGCAATCCGCTGGCGGTGCAATTTCCCAAAGCAAGTTTCCCGCACGCGCATCACGTGGGGCTGGGGCTTGCGCCGATCCATTCACAGTCGTCGTTGCCCGTTCATCCCACGCAACTGTATGAAGCGGCGCTGGCGCTGGGGTTGTGCGTCGCGCTCAGCTACGCGTTTCGGTTCAGAAAACGCGCGGGCGAGATTTTCTGGATGCTGGGCATCGGCTACGGCGCGACGCGGTTTGGAGTGGATTTTTTTCGCGCCGCCGACCCGCCGCTGGCGCTGGGGTTGACGCTGGCGCAATGGCTCAGCGTGACGTTCGCCCTGATTTGCGCGGGCGCATTGTGGTGGAGACGGCGCGCAGTCGAAAAAAAATCCGCCCCCCGTGAATTACCGCTTGCAAAAGAAAAAACTCAGCGCAGGATACAGGCAGGCGGGCGTCCCTCCCGCGCGAACAAGGAATGATATATGATGTCTCACTGGATTCTGACGGTCGCCGCCCTCGCAGTTGCGCTTACCTTCGGTTGCAACAAGACCGAGCAAACGCCGAAGCAGGAGGTCAAGGTCGCGCCACCCAAGCCGCCAACGGTCAAACCTGCGGTGCCGCCGCATGAATTGAAGAACGACGAGTTGGCGGCGCTCAGGCAATATCAGGATTTGATGAAATACCGCCGTTACGACCAGGCGCGGCTGGTGGCGTCGCAATACCAGCAGACGCCAGGGTTCAAGCCGCTTGCGGACGTGGCGCAGAAACAGGTCGAATCCCCCCCGCCCGCGCGCAGTGTCACGGTCAGCGGCATGACAGTGGACTTGGGGCGCATCGAGCAACTCAAGCCGATGGCGATGGCGTTGCGCGATCCAAAAGTGCCCGAACAAGTGGTCGCGTCGCTGCTCTCCGATCCCGATTCCAACACGAAACTCGTGGGCATCGGGTTGATGATGATTCGGCAGGACGCAGGCGCCGCTGACGCGATCCGTCCGCTGGCGAACCATCAAGACAACATGGTGCGCGCCGCCGCGTCGTTTGCATTGTCCGCGTTGCGCGATCTCTCGACGGAATCCGCGATGCAGGCGCTCACGGGACAATCCGCGCCCGACCCGATGATTGACAAGGCGGCGAAATTCGTCCTCGAACTCCTCGAAATGGAATCGCGCCCCAATCGCAGCGCCGCCGACAAGGAAGCCTCGTTGATGCGCGGCAACCAGATGTTCCGCGAGTTGATGAACGATTACGACAGGAACCTGGAAAAGCATCGGCCGCAAATCGAGGCGGTGCGCCAGTTCATGCGGCAACAGCAAAATTCCAACGAGATTGATCTCAAGTCGCAGGACACCCGCCGACTCGGTCAGCCGCGCCCACCTTCCTCAGGCACGCAGACAACGCCGTAACGCTGAACGCCTTTTTTCTCAGGGCGGGTTCTGGCGAAGCGTGGCTGGCGCGCGCCTTCGTGATGACTCGACTGCCGCGCAAAAGCTGAGTTGTTCCAATAGCGCCGACTCCACGGTCGTGAATTTTTAGAAAACTGCCGAGCCTGCAACATCCCTTGTCGGTAGTGTCCAGAAAAAGCAGTTCCAGAATTGAGCGAGAACCGCGCTTCGATTTCCGAAGCGCATCCCAAAACAAAAGTGCGCCCCATCGCTGATGATGGTCGCTTCACCCCGAAAGAATCCGCTCTATCAATCCCCAGACTTGGGCGTCCACCAGCCGCGCGGGATCAGCGCGGGATCAATCGGTTCCACGGAGCCGTCAGCCTTGAGAACGCTGACCTTTCCGCCGATGTGACGTTTGAACAACGGCGGGGTCGGCTCGGCGGTGATCGTGACACTGTTGCCGACTCCTGCCACATCGGTCGCATACCAATTGATCGTCAACGTGCCGTAATCCACCAGCAACGCCGTGTCGCCGCCAAGTTCGCTTGCGGTGAATGGAGCGCCCTTGCGCACGTTGCCTGCGAGATTGTTTGCGCCATAACTGATGCCGACCGTAAGCCCCTGTAGGCTTCCCGCAGCGGTAACCGTCCCTGTGACGGGCACGGCTCCTGGCACATACCACGAGGGAAGTTTCGGGCTGTCACTCACAATCAAATCATACCGATAGCTGAAGTAGGGCGCGATTGTGGCGTTGTCGGTGTGGAACATCGTGCGCACTTGAATTTGCGATGGATTGATAAACTCATTCCAAATCCAGAGGCCGTTGCCCGCGTTCGTCAAAGGCTGGTTCATGTTCACCCCTGGAGGCACAGGAGTGACGTGGAATGGAGTGCCCGCATTGGTCCAGTTCGGATACGGATACGACGCCGTGGCGGAAATCGAGTCGAAATCGGAGATGAAGGCGCCGCCGTTGCCGACGGGAATCCCGACTAGCGAATCGAGCGCAAAAAATTCAAATACAAAGTCGCTTGGGTTGATACCACCCGCACCAGGCAGGATTGGCCCAACTACGATGGTGCCCCCGTTTCGGACAGCCCATTCCCGCAAATCTGGAACAACCAGTCTATTACCGCCTGGATGGATAAGCATTACCCGATACTGACTGTCCTTCGCGTCATCGGGCGTCTGGCCGTTGATACATACGGTGCCGTTGTAGGAATTAGAGTAGTAGCCGCAGTCGGAAAAGAATTTCCAGATACTGTATTTTTCCTGCATTTGGGGCGACGCCATCGGGTTCGCCAGAATCAGATACACGGGCACGGAAAACGTTCCGTCTGGCTTTAGCCCGTCCGTCTTCAGCGCCTGAAAAGCATAGGGATCAGACGCGTCGCGTTTCGTGAAAAATCCCACGGTCCCCGCGTTCGTGAAAATACTCGACGTCACAAAATCGGTGGTCGGCTTTTTCCCATCGTAAAAAAGGTTAACGTCATATCCCGCGTAAAATTCGGAATTGCCGATTCCTTCAGGGCATTGAAACACTTGAGGCGACGACAGGTAAGGCTTGATGCGGTCCGCCCAGAACGGGTCGGGTGAAATGAACGGCAGCCGCTGGTCGTGCGCCCCCGCGTAGGTGTTGATCGCCGTCATGATCTGGCGCAGGTGCGACACGCACGTCACGGTCTTGGTGCGACGGCTGATGGTTCCCCAGAACCCGAAAAGCATCGCGAACAGCACGACAATGATCGCAATCGCCACCGAGATTTCGACGAGTGAATATCCCCTGCGAGTCTTCGTGTTCATGGGGTAGAGTCTCCTCTTCATCAGATTTTGTGGCTATTAAATGTCCCAGTTCGCCTGCAAAGTCAATTCCTATTTTTTCGATCCTGCGAACGCTAACACCCACCGCACTCATCTCACAGCCGTGAACTTTCTCACACCAACTTTTTCGGAAATCTCGTTGACACTCGCGGGTCGTTTCCCTATTTTTGCCGCCCATTTTGGAGCACTCGTGAAGACCTATCTCGCCAAGAAAGAAACCGTCACACGCAACTGGCGCATCATTGACGCCGAGGGTAAAATCCTCGGTCGCCTCGCTGTCCGCGTCGCCGACGCCCTGCGCGGCAAAGACAAGCCCACCTACACGCCGCACGTGGACGCGGGCGATTTCGTCGTCGTCATCAACGCCGAAAAAGTCCGAGTCACGGGCAAGAAGGAAAGCGACAAGGAATACATGACCTACTCGGGCTGGAAGGGCGGCGAAAAATACCGCAGCGTTGAATGGATTCGCGCCCGCAACCCTGAACTCCTCGTCACCCGCGCCGTCAAAGGGATGCTCCCCAAGAACAAGCTCGGCAAAAAGATGCTGACGAAACTCAAGGTCTATCGCGGCGCCGAACATCCGCATACCGCCCAAAAACCCGCCGCGATGAAACTCGCCGCATAACCCCTCCCCTTTCAACCCATTTAACTTTTTAACAATCTCATGGCACGCCAAACCACCCCTGATTACATCGCCGCGACTGGTCGCCGCAAAAACGCCATCGCCTCCATCCGACTCAAGGCGGGCGAAGGCAAAATCCTCATCAACGGACGCGCCTTCAACGAATACTTCCCCACCGAAAGCCTGCGCAACGTCGTCCTCGCCCCGCTCGAAACCGCGCAGGGCGTCAAGAAATTCGACGTGGCTGCCAGCATCACGGGCGGCGGCGCGATGGGACAGGCGGGCGCGATGCGTCACGCCGTCGCGCGCGCGCTCATCAAGTTCGACCCCCAACTTCGCGCCGCTCTCAAGCCCGAAGGATTCCTCACCCGCGACCCGCGCATGAAGGAGCGCAAGAAACCAGGGCAACCTGGCGCCCGCCGCCGCTTCCAATACAGCAAACGCTAAGAGCCGCTAACAAAACTCCGAACGGAACGCTCCGAAGCCGATGCGAGCGGAATCGGTCACGATTCCGTCGGTTTTGATAGGCGCTCTAATTGTTTGATGGAATGTTGGTGGCAGAAGGATTGCCCGTAGTTTTTCTGGCGTTGTGCGCAAGTCTCCGTTGTGCGCAGGTCTCTGACCTCGCACTTTTCAAGACCGAAGGTCTCCCGCTTTTCCGCGCCACTCAGCCCCCGAAAATTTCTGTGCAATTCCCGCGCAGTTATGGCTAAATGCCCTCGCCGCGATGAACACCCTGCTCCACTACTACAAACTCGGCGGACCGATCATGCACGCCATCCTCGTCTGCTCCATCGTCGCGGGCGGCATCGTGCTGGCAAAACTCTGGCAACTCGCGCGCCTCAGGCTCGACGTGCCCGCGTTCATCCTCGAAATCTTCGGCCTCGTCGAGCGCGGCGAACTCGACAAAGCCGCCGTCCGCTGCCACGGCAACAACCATCCCCTCGCCCGCGTCTGCGAAGCGGGCATCCGCACCGCGCAACAACAACGCGACAGCGTCGAGACCGCGATGGACGCGGCAGGCGCGGAAGCCGTGCAGGAACTCGATCGTTGGATGAAAGGCATCGCCACGATCATCACCATTTTGCCGATGCTGGGGTTCCTCGGCACCATCATCGGGTTGATCCTTGCGTTCGAGAGTTGGGCGGGTAAAGGCGAAGGCGTGCAAATCGCCGACCTCGCCACGGGAATTTTTCGCGCGATGCTCACCACCGCAGGCGGACTGCTCGTCGCCATCCCCTACGTCATCATTTACAACATGCTCGTCGGGCGCATCGAAACCGTCACAACGCAAATGACGAAGTATTCCAGCGAATTGCTCGTGCTGCTCAAGCGAGGGAACAATACACCGATCCCGATGACTTCTGACGAAAAGTTGTAGCTGCGCTTCTGCGAAGCGCAGATGAGATTTTTTTGACCCGCGCTTCGCAGAAGCGCGGCTACACCACGATGACCTTCAAATCCAAAACCAAGGCGCTTTTTGCGACCGAATCCATCGCGCTCGCCGACATCGTGCTGAACCTGTTCATCTTTTTCTTCGTCACGTTCAGCTTCTTCGCCACGTTCAAGAAACAGCAGGAGGAAAGCTCCGTCGAACTCGCACTGCCGCGGACGGGCGCGGGCGCCATCGCCCCGCAACAGGGTCCCGTCGTCGTCGCCATCACCGCCGACGGGAAAATCTTCGTGCAGGACAAACCGATTGAATTGAAGACGCTCGCCGACGCCGTGAAGACCGCCATCGCGCCTGTCGAACAAAAAGCCGTCATCGTCCGCGCCGACAAATCGCTCAAGCTCGAACAATTCGTCCACATCATCGAAGCCATCAAAGAAGCCGACATCGAAAAGATTTCCATCCGCACCGAATCGGTGTCGCCGCCGAAGTGACGTTTCACTTTCGCTCTACGCTCCACGCCCTTCACGCAGCCGTTTCACGAGGCGCGGATTTTCTTTGAGCAACTCCACCAAATCTTCGAGGCGACGGATTGTCTCGCCGCTCAAGTGATGTTCGATGTCCTCGATTTCGCGCGCGCGCGTGGCGTCGTCCACGCCGAGAATGCGCATGAATTGTTCGATGGCTTTGTGGCGGCGTTTGACGCCGAGCGCGACTTTGCGCCCTTTGCGCGTGAGCGTCAGCCCGCGATATTTTTCGTAAGCGAGGAACCCCTGCGCGCTGAGACGCTGCACCATGCGGGTAACGCTGGCTTGTTTGACGCCAAGGGTCTTGGCGATGTCGGCAACGCGGGCGTAACCCTTGCCGTCAATCAACTCATTGATGCGTTCCAGATAATCTTCGGCGCTTTCAGTGACGCGGGGCATGACGCCAGAGGATAGCGAGCGGGTCACACGTGACGCAAGGAAAAGGGCTAAGAGCCTCTCCTAAAACCCAATCCTAACAATCGGTGGCACGGGCGTCCCTGCCCGTGTCAGCCACAGGCACGGAGGCCTGTGCCACCAGGTTTTAGGAGAGGTTCTAAGGTGTTTCGACGTGACCGTCGGCGTAAAGGACGTTTCTTGTCCCGCCGCTCTGATTTTGATGAAAATTTTGATAGTCAAACATGATCACTGCTTGCGAAGCAGTAATGTTCAATTTAACTCCAGGAGGAAGTCCAATTAACCAATACAAATTATCGAGCCTCAATCCACCGACCCCGATGCTAGGAGGGGTAGAACTTGACGGCGCTACCCACTCGTAACTTGATCCGAACGCATCAAAGCGTTTCGTGTAAGCGTTACCCCAAGCTGTAAAATTGTCGTGATCACTCGGACACTGAAAAACTCCAGCGCTACCTCCCACATATTTTTCAAGCAAATCACGAATGCGCGGCAATGGATTGTCAACATCAACGGGCATACTAGGGGTGGGTTCAGCCAACGGCAGCCTCTGATCAAAATCACTGGCATAGGCGGTTACGGCTATTCCGAGTTGGCGGAGGTTATTGACGCAATACGTTGCTTGTCCTTTTGCTCGCGCATTCCCTAAAACTGGAAAAATCATCGCCGCGAGTAAGCCGACGATGGCTATGACGGCAAGCAACTCAATGAGTGTGAAGCCGCGCTCTGTATCTCGCCCAGAATTTATTGAAGATTTCATGGATTGGCAGGTGGAGGAATGGTGGGTGTAGGACTTGTTGAATTTTGCTGAAATTGTTGCATCTGTTTGCGCATCTGGTTCATTTGTTTGTAAAAGTCATTTCGCTGTTCTGGTGTCGAAGACTTCAGCCGCTCCAACATCATTTCTTTACCTTGATCAATAATTTGCGGATTTTTATTAAGGTAATTCTGAATCGCCTGCATCGCCTCCTGCGGCGACTTGGCGTTGCGCATCTGGTTGCCGATGTCCTCCATCTGCGAGCGTTGTTCGGGGGTCATCGCGGTAAGTTGGCGCTGCCATTCACGTTCGGCGTCAGCTTGTTGTTCGGGAGTCATCTGCTCGCCGACGCGTCCGAACCCGCCCATCATCATGCGCGGTGGTCGCGGGGTGGAAGAATTCGCGTTGCGCGCGGATGCGCCAGTTGTCGCGGTTCCCGTCGGCGGCGCGGCGGATTGTTGCGAAGCGTTGGCGGTCGGCGGAGTGGAGGAATTGTTTTCCGCGCCAGTCGTCGGCTGTGTCGCGGTTTCGTTCGCGTTCGGGGTCGCTGTTCCACCCGCGCTGGGACGTTGCGCGTTTTGTCCCCTGCCCTGCCCCTGACGCCCGCCCGTCATCCACGGGGGCGGAGGCGGCGTGTTGCCTTGTTGTCCTTCTGGGTTTTGTTGACCAGCCCCCGCGTTGCGGTTGCCAGTGCGGAGCAAAAAGAAGTGATCGAGTTTGCCGTTGAGCCGTTCTGCAAATTCGCTCGCGGCTCTTTCAGGCTCGCGTTTTTCCAGCGCGATGGTGACGGGCTGATCGGCAAACGTGTCAGCCACCGCCACTTCACCCGTCATCCGATACGTAAGCGCCAACGCCACGTCGCGCGCGGGCGTCGCCGCGGTGGAATACGTGACTTCCTTTCGCGAACCGCCCAGCGCCATGCGGCGTCCGCCGAAACCGCCGAACGGATTCGTCGCGCGCGTCCAGCCTTCCGCACCGCCGCCTTCGCGCTGCGAGTTCTTGAAGTTCTCAATCTCATCCTTCGACGGCGCGACGGCGTAAAATTCGTGCCACGAACCGCCCGCTTGAACGGAGAGCGCTTCGAGAGCGTCGGCGACGGATTTTTTGCGAATGTTGAGAGTGACGGTGCCCGATGCGTTGGGCGAGATCAGGATTTCCTTGCCGCTCTGGCGCGCGATTTTTTTGACAACATCCTGAATGTCCGCGCCCTTCACGTTGAGCGTGACGGTGCCGTCGTTGTGCAGCCAGTAAAATGCGAATCCTGCGACGGCGACGAGGACGGCGACGGCGGCGAGGATGCGCCAGCGGTTGCTGGCGGGCGCGGGCGCGGAACGTTTGGGAGCCTTATTATATATATGGGAAATTGCCACGGTGACTTTCAAAAGATGCGCCAATGAAGACGAGGATTCGGTCGGGACGGTTACAAAACAACCGCGCCGCCGCAGGCTGTCCCACGGCGGCAGCGGTTGAACTGGATCCAGATCAACTGATCAGGCGTCAGGAACCCTTTTTCTGGCAACCACCACCGAAGCGGGCTTTGCCTTCGCCGCCAAACCGACCGTCTGCCTTGCCCTGGAACTGACCTTTCATTCCAGCCAGTTTGGTTTTCTGGTCGGCGGTCAGGATGCTTTCCAACCCTTGTCGGAACGCAACCATCGCGGCTTTCATCTGTTCCTTGTCGCCGCTCTTGAACGCTTCCTGCTGCTTCTGCATCAGGGCTTGCGCCTGAGCTTTCTGCTCGGCAGTGAGGTCCAATCCCGCGAGGAATTGACCCATGCGTTCACCTGCAAACGAGCTGCTGCCGCCGTTGCTGGGTTTGTTCTTGTCGCAGGCTTGCGCCTGCAATGCCGTCACCAACACAAACGCGACCGCAAGCACTGCACATGCGCTGACTCGTCTCATTGTATTTCTCCTTGCAACCCAACATGCCCGTTGAGGTTGCGTGCAGATGTTACACCAGCGCCCGCGCAAAGTTCCAACGAATTGTTCCGAAATTTTCCTGAAAAGGATTGCCCGCGCCGACGCGGCTGCTACTCTCGCGCCCATGCTGACGACCGCCATCCGAGCCGCGCGCGAAGCGGGCGATTTGCTGCGCCGCAACTTCGGCAAACCGCTCAAGCGCAACGAAGTGACCGCGCACGACATCAAGCTGGAGATGGACGTGCGCGCGCAGGCGACGATTGAGCGCGCCATCCTCCGCGCGCACCCGCGCCACACGATTCTCGGCGAGGAGGGCGTGCGGGGAAAATTCGACGGCGATTACCGCTGGATCGTGGACCCGCTGGATGGCACGGTGAATTACGCCTACGCCATCCCGCAATTCTGCGTCTCCATCGCCTGCCAGAAAAAATCGGCGTCGCGCTCGCCCCACGACCGACTCACCCCAGGCTGGCAGACCGTCGCGGGCGTGATTTACGACCCGATTCGCGACGAAATGTCTGCCGCTTCGCGGGACGGCGCGGCAACGCTCAATGGCAAACGCATCCACGTCAGCCAGCGGCGCGCATTGGAGGACGCGATTGTCTCCGTCGGTTTCTTCAAGACGGACGCGTTGATCGACCAAAGCATGCCGCATTTCAAACGGCTCGTGCATCGTGCGCGCAAGGTGCGCATTATGGGCGCGGCGGCGCTCGACCTCGCCTACGTCGCCAACGGGCGTTACGACGTGTATCTCGAATACGGCGTGAAACTCTGGGACATCGCGGCGGGACTGCTCATTCTCGAACGCGCGGGCGGCGTCTGCGAACTCAAGCCCGCTTACGCGCCTCACGCCTACAACGTGTTCACCAGCGGCAGGGTCAACCGCGCCGCCGTGATGGGCGGACGAAGGTTGTAATGCCACGCGAGGCTTGCACTGCCCGCGCGCTTTGCTACAACTCCGCCGTGAACCAACGCGACCTGCTCCACGCCGCCGCCGACGCCCTCGAAAAAAATTCCGCCGCCGCGCGCGGCAGCAAGGTTCTCGTCGGGCTGGACGGGTTCGTGGACGAAATCATCGCGGTCGTGGACAAACGCGAGACCGCAACAAACTTTTCCCGCATTTCGACCATCACGCAATTGGCACAACGCATCGGCGCGGCGGCGGGCAACAGCGCGAGCATCGAACTGGTCGTCGAACGCGTGAAACTCGGCGGCAACGGTCCCATCATGGCGAACGCCCTCGCGGCGTTTGGCGCGCGCACGACGTATCTCGGAGCGCTCGGTTCGCCCAGGGTTCATCCCGCGTTCACGAAACTTGCCGACAACGCGCGCGTCATTTCAGTCGCCGAACCAGGACACACGAAGGCGCTGGAATTTGACGACGGCAAAATCATGCTCGGCACGCTGCCATCGTTGCACGGGCTTTCGTGGGGCGTGCTCAAAACCAAGGTTGGGTGCGACAAGCTGCTGCGATTGATGGACGAGGTGTCGCTCGTGGCAATGGCAAATTGGACGATGCTGGCGGGGATGACGGAAATCTGGCGGCGGATGCAGAAGGAGATTTGCCCGAAACTTTCCAGGGGTCGCGAACAGTTGTTCTTTGCCGATCTCGCCGACCCGACGCGCCGCAAGACCGAGGAACTGCGCGAGGCGCTGAATGTGTTGCGCGGATTTTCGCCAACGTTCCGCGTGGTGCTGGGCTTGAACAGGCACGAAGCCGCGCTTGCCGCGCATGCGCTCGATATGCCCAGGACGGAAAACGCCGAGGTCGAAAAACTCGCGGCATTCATTCACGACAAATTGCAACTCGACTCCGTCGTGGTGCATCCGCGCGAGTTCGCCGTGTCCGCGTCGCCGCGCGGACTGGTGCGCGTCGAAGGCCCGTTCACGCCCAAGCCCAAACTTTCGACGGGCGCGGGCGATCATTTCAACGCGGGTTATTGTCTCGGACGCCTCCTCGGGCTGGATGATGCGGGCGCGTTGCAGGCGGGCGTGGGGACGAGCGGGTTTTACGTGCGAACGGGAAAAAGCCCGAGTTGCCGAGAGTTGGCGAAGTTTCTCAAATCACTGACGAAGTAGTCCGCGAGATGTAACGCGCAGCGCGGCGAATTCAGATGCGCCGCTTCTTTTTGCGTTCCTTGAGTTCGCCTTCGAGTATGTGCGCGCGGTTGAGGTGTTTCATCCCTATCGCGCCCCAGATGGAAGTCCACGTCAACTCGACGAGAATCAGCGCGACGTGCAGCGCGCCCGTGATCATTTCGCGCTGGCTGAAAATCATGTGCGCCACGAACATCACCACGACGCCCGCGAGCGCGACGCCCCAGAAAATGATGCCGTTGTTTTTGCTCAGTTTTGCGGCGGTGTCGAGTTCCGCGCGGGAAAGGTGCGCGCCGATGGGTTCCACGCCAAGATTGCCTCCGCGCGGCTGTTGCGGTTGCGCGGTCATCGAGCCTGCGGGACGCTGCGACATCAACGCCTCCTGCTGGCGGCGTTCGGCTTCCAACTGCGCCGTCGTCAGTGGTTTTTTAACTTTGTGAGCGGGCGCGGCGACCACCTGGGGCGCAGCGACGACCTGCGGAGCGGCAACGGCGACGGGCGCGACGTTGACAGGTTGTGGCGCGGGTTGAACGGGAATTGGAGTGGGTACGACCTGCACGGGCGCTGGCGCGGCGATCACGACGACAGGTTCGGGAAAAACGGCGGCGGCAGCCTTCACGCGCGGAACGGCGACGGGTTGCGGCGTCGGTTGCGCCGCGACAACGACGGGTTGAGGCACGGCAACGGGCTGCGGATTGGCGGGGACTTCAGGCGGGGGAGCGGGCGGAGGCGCCGAGGGGAGCGAATCTTCGGGAGAAGGGACAACGAGCATGTTGCCACAGCCAGGGCAGGCGATCTTCAGACCCGACGCTTCCCCCTCCACGCGGAGTTTTTGCCCGCATTTGTCGCACAAAAAACGGATGTCAGTCATGGGATGGGTTGCAGCGTTCCGAAAGTATTGCATCATCGAAAGTCGCAACCGTTATTGCATACCCGTTGACCGACCGAATTGCAACAGAAAATCAGGGCGCCCCCGGGCGCATCTTGATACTGGAGCCATGCAGAGCGATACCGCGTGGTTGTAGGGCGCGAATGCCCAGCCCGCAGTCTGCGGAGGGCTGGGTTTCGCGCCGTGTCCTTTTCCCTTAACGGGGCCACGATGGCAGACGGCGGCGCGAAACCCCGCAACGGGGCATTCGCGCCCTACAAACCCGTTGAGCGCCTTTTCATCAACTGCCACCGGCTACAGTGTCAAGATGCGCCCAATGGGGAATGTCTGCCGCTTTAGCGCTTGCCTCGATTTTTTCGAGGACTACAATTAGAGTGCCTATCAAAACCGACGGAATCGCGACCAATTCCGCTCCCATCCGCTTCGGAGCGTTCCGTTCGGAGTTTTGTTAGCAGCTCTTAATAAGGAGATCAAAATGAAACCATCCTCCATCATCTTGGCTTCCTTCGCTGCGGCATCCATCCTTGTCGCGACTTCGCTGCCGACGTTCGCCCAAAATCAGTTCCCCGTCAGCATCCGCGCCGCGGAAGGCGTGCGTCACGTCCCGCTCGAAACGGGCAAGCCAGGCGTGCTGCGCGCCCTCGACATCGCCGTCACCAACCTGACCCAGCGTCACCTCGATGTGCAGGTCGAATACGCCTTCTTCGCGCTCGACAGCAATCCGCCAATTACCGCAATGTCGGCGTGATGCACGTCAATGACCTTCCCCCCAAGAAGTAACGCGCCGCCGACCCTTGCGCCTCTTCGCTTCGGCTACAACACCAACGGTTTCGCCCATCATTCACTCGACGAATCGGTGCGCGTCCTCTCCGACCTCGGTTACGACGGCGTCGCCCTCACACTGGACGTTCACCACTGCAACCCGTTCATTGTCTCGCAGTGCGACCTTACCGCGCTCGACCGTTTGCTCAAGCAACTCAACCTCGCCGTCGTCATCGAAACAGGCGCGCGCTTCCTCCTCGACCCGCGCCGCAAACACGAGCCGACGCTGATCAGCGCCGAACCCGACGGGCGCGCGCGCCGACTCGACTTCCTGAAAAAATCCGTGGACATCGCGCGGTTCCTCGGCGCAGAAGCGGTCTCGTTCTGGTCGGGAAAAAAATCCGATGCCGTCTCCGATTCGCAGGCGTTGCTCTGGCTGCGGGAACATTGCAGCGCGCTTGCCGATGACGCCGCCAACAAGGGCGTCCAACTCGCCTTCGAGCCTGAGCCAGGGATGTTCATCGCCGACCTGCCCGCGTTCCTGAATCTCAAATCTCAAATTTCAAATCCCGCCTTTGGTCTCACTCTTGACATCGGGCACTATTTCATCACCGAGACCGCCCCATTCCCCGAAGGCTTCGCCCGCGTCGCCCCGCTCGTCCGCAACATTCACATCGAGGACATCAAAAATCGCCGACACGAACACCTCCCCTTCGGCGAAGGCGACCTCCCCTTCCCCAAAATCCTCGAGACGCTCAAACGCCACAACTGCTCCGCCCCCATCAACGTCGAACTCAGCCGCGACAGTCACCGCGCACCCGAAGTCGCCGCCGCCGCGCTGAAATTCCTCCGCGCACACTCTACCGAGATGTTGTAGCGGCGCTTCTGTGAAGCGCAGGATCCTCCATCCCTCGGCGCTTCGCAGAAGCGCCGCTACACCGCGCTCGCACGTTGCATATTGAATCTTGCCGCAAAAATTCGTTTCATCATCGTCATTCATGTCAACGCTCCCCCTCGGCTACGCCCTCAACGCCTTCCCCTGCGAAGACCTGCGCGGCATGCTCGCCGTCCTGCGTCGCCACGCGCCTCGCATCAAACGCATCGCATTTCCTCGCACGCCCTTCCCCATCGAACTGCGCTTCTCCCAGCAAACCGTGGACGCCCTGCGCACCCGCGCCGCCGACCGCAAAAAACTCCGCGCGCTGCTGCGCTTGCAACGCCTCGCCCTGCTCACCGTCAACGCCTTCGTCCCGCGCTCCTTCCATCGCGGGCGCGTCAAGGAAACCGTCTATCTCCCCGCATGGAACTCGCCGCGCCGCGACCGCCGTTCCCGCGTCGCGTTCACCAACGACTGCATCGCGCTCCTCGCCGAGTTGATGGACGACGACATCCCGTTCGCCTCCGTCAGCGTCCCCGCGGGCGTGTTGAAAAAAAACGTTCCATTATCGAAACGCGCCGCCGCACACGACGCCATCGCCCGCGCCCTCGCGGAATGTGCCGCGTTCGCTGCCGACACGTTTCAGCGCACGGGAAAAAAAGTCCTCATCGGGCTGGAACCCGAGCCAGGCCTGACCTGCGAGACCACTCAAGAAACCGTTCAATTTTTTCAGCGGCATCTCTGGAAAAATCTGCCTTCCCAATTTCGCTTGTTCGTCGGCGTCAACTTCGACCTCTGCCATCAACTCGTGCAATGGGAAGACCCGCTCGACAGCATCCGCCAGTTGTTGCGCGCCAGAATCCCGCTCACCAAAATCCATCTCACCAACGCCATCCAGCTCGACGCGCCGCTCGCGCCCGAAAACACCCCGCGCCTCGACCGACTCCGCCGTTTCTACGCCCGCTCCAAATACCTCCACCAGACCATCGGCGTGTCCGAGCGCGGACGTGTCGCCTTCCAATCACTCGACCTGCCCCGCGTCCTTTCACCAGCAGGACTGCGCGAACTTTCGCGAAAAAAAATCTGCCGTCTCCGCATCCATTACCACATGCCGCTGTTCGACGCGCCCCAATCGCTGATCGCCACCACGCTCCCCGAAGTCCTTCGTTTCCTCGACGGCTGGAAAACGCAGACCCGCCGCAATCGTGCGCTGCGACAGGTTCCGCTCATCATCGAAACCTACACCTGGCTCGAACAACTCCGCGAAACCAGCCCCTTCCCCGCCGCCCTCCGCGCCAGCATCGCCCGCGAACTCCTATTCGTCCGCTCCCAACTGTAGCGCGGCTGCTCCACCCGCCGTTGTCGGGGCGCAGTCCCTTCCGCCCGCCTCTGTGAGCTCCTTGCCCCGTCTTACGGGGTGAAACTGTGCCGTTCAAAATCCTTGCCCACAAAAATTCGCAAAAATTCACGAAACACCGCAAAGCATGATGGGGTCCCTTCTTGTGCTTTTCGTGTCTCAAAATCCCTTCCGCGTTCTCCGCGTCTTGACAGCATATCAATTCTGATATACCACTTGCTGCACGATGCCTGACGACAAGCCACTGGTTTGGTAGCACGGCGAAGTCAAGACACCGCCCTTTTCCGCCGAAGCGCGCATCGAGGCGGGCTGGTTGTTGCGGCGGCTGCTGCAGGGCGAATCGCTGGAACTGCCGCACTCGCGCCCGATGCCGACGGTCGCTCCGCGCTGCCACGAGTTGCGCGTCAACGACAAAGGCGCGCAATGGCGCATCATTTACCGCGTGGACGCCGACGCGATTGTGATTTTGGAAGTGTTCGGCAAAAAAGACGCGCACGACGCCGCAGCAAATCATCGAGACCTGCCAGAAACGGTTGCGGCGATATGACGCGCTCACAGGAGAATAAAAATGAAAGGCGAAAAGCGAAAGAAACTCGAAAAGGCTGGCTGGCGCGTCGGCGATACTAGAGATTTCCTCTCCCTCACCGAAGCGGAAAGCAAATTCATCGAGGTCAAGCTCACGCTTGCGCGGGAACTCGCCGAGGCGCGCCGCGCCCGCAACCTTACCCAGCAAGCCGTGGCGGCTGCCCTGAAAACCAGCCAGCCCCGCGTCGCGATGATGGAAAAGGGTGATCCCTCCGTCTCCATAGACCTGCTCGTCCGCGCCCTCCTCACTCTCGGCGCGACTCCGAAGCTCTCGTAAAAACACTGGCGTCCCTTCGCAGCCTCCGCGTACTTGGCGGTTGCACTCGCTCGTCCGACTCGGCTCGCCCTTCGGGTTCCCGCGTTGCGAGACTGCGTCTCGCTCCGCTCAGCTTGGCGGTTCAATTAACGTTCCGCCTTTGTGCCTTGCCTGCCCCGTGTCACGGGGTGAATTTTTGTGGTTAAGAAAATCCTACTTTTGCCACGAACACCGACACGCTTGTCGGGGCAAAACACAGAGGAGAAGATTCCAGCCGCGAATGACGCTAATAAACGCGAATCAGAATCCGCATTCGTGCTATTCGTGTCATTCGCGGCTAAAAACTCTCAATGCGCGGGGTCGGGAGACCGCTCGCACAACCGAAAAAGAACATCGTAAAATTTCCCTGACTACCAGCTACGAACTGCCAACTCTTCGCCCACTGACCACTGAACACTGAAACCTTTTCTGCTACACTCGCGCCATGCAGATTGCGAAGGTGGTTGTGGATTTGGCGTTGGACCGAGAATTCGATTACTCAGTGCCCCAACATCTGGCAGAGGGGGTGAAGCTCGGTTCGCGCGTCAGCGTCCCGTTCGGCAAACGGTTCGTGCTGGGGTTTGTCGTCGGGTTTGCCGCCGAATCGCGGTTCCCGAAACTCAAGCCCATCGAATCGGTGGTCGGCAAAAAGGCGTTCATTCAAGGGCGCGTGCTCGAATTGGCGCGATGGATCGCCGAATACTATTGCTGCCCCGTGGAACAGGCGGTGCGCGCGGTGTTGCCCGAGGTCGTGCAAAAGGCGCAGGTGAGTTGGAAGGAGCGGTTGTTCGTGCGGCTGACCGACGCGGGCGCGAAACTGGACGTTGAACAAATCCGCAAACGCGCGCCGAAACAGGCTGAAATCATCGAGGCGTTGCGCAGGCATCCGTCGGGATTGTTCGCCGCCGAGGTTTTGGAGAACGACCGCGGCTCGCACGCGACGCTGACCGCGCTCCAGAAGAAGGGGTTGCTGACGCTTGGCGCGCAACGGCAGGAGCGCGACCCGTTTCGCGGCGAGCAACTGTTGCCGAGCGAACCGCTGCTATTGACGCCTGACCAGCAGCGCGCGTTTGAACTGGTGTGCAAAAGCATGGATACGTTGTCGCCGCCCGTGGTGCTCATCCACGGCGTCACGGGCAGCGGGAAGACCGAGGTTTATTTGCAGGCAATCGCGCACGCGTTGTCGAAGGGAAAAGGCGCGATCGTGCTGGTGCCTGAAATCGCGTTGACGCCGCAGACCGTGGACCGATTCAAGCGACGGTTTTCCGTCGCGCGCGAGCCGCAAGGTGCCGCGCCGAAAGCGGAGGTCGCCGTGTTGCACAGCCATCTCTCGGCGGGCGAACGGCACGATGAATGGCATAAAATTGCCGAGGGACGCGCGCAAATCGTCATCGGACCGCGCTCGGCGGTGTTCGCGCCCGTGCAGAACCTCGGCTTGATTGTTGTGGATGAGGAGCACGAGACGACTTACAAGCAGGATGAGGCGCCGCGTTACAACGCGCGCGACGTGGCGGTGGTGCGCGGCAAGATGGAAGGCGCGGCGGTCGTGCTCGGTTCCGCCACGCCGTCGCTGGAGTCGCTCTACAACGCGCACACCAACAAATACGCGATGACGCGGCTGCCGCAGCGCGTGGACCACAAGGTGATGCCCGTCGTGCGCATCGTGGATATGCGGCAGGAGGCGATGCGCGCCAAGGGCGTGCCGATTTTTTCCGACAAACTGAGGGAGACGATTGCGCAACGGCTCGACAAGGGCGAGCAGGTGATTCTGTTCCTGAATCGGCGCGGTTACGCCACGCACATGATGTGCCCCAAGTGCGGTTTCGTGGCGAAATGCCCGCAGTGCAGCGTTTCGATGACGTATCATCGCGTGAAGGAACGGCTGCTCTGCCACATTTGCGGTCACAGCGCGCCCGCGCCGAAGGTTTGCCCGAATGAGTCGTGCCGCGATCCTGCGATTCGTTACGCGGGACTCGGCACTCAGAAAGTCGAGGAAACACTGCACAAGCTCTTCCCCAAGTCCACGATCGCGCGCATGGATTCCGACACGATGACGCGCAAGGAACTTTACCGAAGGACGCTCCAGTCGTTTCGCGCGGGCAAAACGCACATCCTTGTCGGGACGCAGATGATCGCGAAGGGACTGCATTTTCCGAATGTCACGCTGGTGGGCATCATTTACGCGGACATGGCGTTGCACATGCAGGATTTTCGCGCGGCGGAACGGACGGTGGCGTTGCTCGTGCAGGTGTCGGGGCGCGCGGGGCGCGGCGACGTGTCAGGCGAGGTGATTGTGCAGACCTACACGCCGCATCACGCCGCGATCCAATACGCGCGCAAACACGACGTGGACGGTTTTTACAAGGATGAAATCAAGTGGCGGGAGACGAAAAGTTATCCGCCGTTGACGCACTTGATTTGCGTGACGCTCCGCAGCCGCAACGAGCAAAAATCGGCGTTCTCTGCGCAGGCGCTCCACAGGGCGCTCGTGGACAGGGCGAAGTCCGTCGCGCCGCAGGCGATCATTGGTGACGCGACGCCCGCGCCGCTGGCGCGCGTCAAGGGGCAGTTCCGCCACCAAATCATCCTGCGCGGAGCGCGCGTGCGCCCGTTGAGCGCGTGCGTGCGCGAAGTGGTCAATGGAATCAAGTTGCCTGACGACGTGAAGGCGACGATTGACGTGGACCCGCTGTGGTTGATGTGACGGGAAGCGCGCGTTGCCGCAACAACAACTTTTACAAATTCGATGATTCGGAAACCAGCAGTGGCAGGTCGGTTTTATTCGGGAAACGCGCGGGACTTGGAAGCCGAGGCGCGGCGGCTGATTTCGTTTCAACAACCCGCGCGCCGCCGTTCGGCAATCGCGGTGGTTTGTCCGCACGCGGGTTACATGTATTCGGGCGGCGTGGCGGGACAGGTGTTGGGCGCGGTGGAACTGCCGCCGTCGGTCGTGCTGGTCGGTCCCGATCATTTCGGCGTGGCGCAGGATTTTTCCGTGTTCGACGAGGGCGCGTGGGAAACGCCGATGGGACGCGTGGAAGTGGACGATGCGTTGGCGCGGGCGTTGTTGGACGCGTCGCCGCTGTTGGAAACGGATTGCAACGGACATCAACACGATCATTGTCTGGAAGTGATGCTGCCATTTCTCCAAACGCAATCGCCCCCGCCGCGCATCGCGCCGATTTTAGTGGGGACCCTCGACGAAACACCATTGCGCGAGGCGGGGGAATCGGTCGGCGCGGCGCTCAAAAAAATGTCGCCGCGTCCGTTGCTGCTGGCGTCGTCGGACTTGAACCACTACGAGCCGCTGGAAATTTCCGAGGCGAAGGATCGGCGCGCGATTCAGGCGATGTTGCAACTGGATGAATCGCTGTTGATGCGCGAGTGCCGCCGTCACAACATCACCATGTGTGGCATCGGGGCTGCTTATTTGACGTTCGTGGCAGCCAAACGGCTGGGAGCAAGCCGCGCGGAATTGATTGATTACCGCACGAGCGCCGATGCAGGGGCAGACGCCGATTCGGTGGTCGGTTACGCGGGAATCGTGATCTGGTGACGCGGTTTGCGCAGCGCAGGAATGTCGCGAATTGACATTTTTGTTTGGAGCTTGGCGCAACGAGGACACGCGCCGCTCGGCAGATGGCTCGTCCACAAGGAGGAGATTGATCATGCCTACGGCAACCCCCCGACAACCCGCGACGAAACGCGGCAACGCGCGCGCGACCGCGCCGAAGACGCCAGCGATTGACCCGCTCTCGCTCAAGAAGGCGCTTTACGCCGAATACGCGGCGACCTACGACACCGACCGCGAGAAGTTCATCTGCGCGGACGCGATGGAGCGGCGGCTGCATTTCTTCTGCGAAGCCGCGCGCAACGGCGACAGGATTCTCGACCTCGGCTGCGGCACGGGCGCGTTTCTCGAACCGATTGCGCGGCGTTACCCCAGGAGCAAGATCACGGGGCTGGATTTGTCGCCCGACATGCTCACGCTGGCGCGGGCGCGCACGAAGGGGCTGAACAATGTCGCGTTGCGCGAGGCGGACTTGAGCGGGCGTTTTCCGCTGCCCAACGAGAGCTTCGACGTGGTGCTCGCCTCGAACGTCAACTACGAAGTGCCCGACCTTGAGTTGTTCATGAACGAGGTGGTGCGCGTGCTGCGCCCCTACCCCGTTGACCGCGAGACGCCGCAGTTTGCGGCGGGATTCCTCTGCCTGCGCGACAATTCGCCCGTGAACGCGGCATACGCGGCGATTGCGAGGAAAATGCTGACGTGGCACCTCGTGACACGCGACGAAATCATCGAGACGGTCCACCATTCGGGGCTGCACATCGTCGGACACCGTCCCGTGTTCATCGGCAACGTGAAGTTCAACGAGGCGATTCTCAAAAAGCAGGTCAAGTTCAGCGGTTACTACCGCGTGTACAGCGAACTGGCGCGGCGCGGCTACGATCCGTCCTCGGTGCAACAGGGACACATCTGGGTGCATGGGGTGAAACCGCGCAACGGGAATTGACGCCCTGCGCGACACGAAATCACGGACAAGGCTGAGAACAACCGCTGCCCGTGTTTTCATCGCCGTTTTTCAAGAATCGTCACTCGTCCATCGTCATCGGCTCTGGAGTCGGCGCCTGCTGCATCTGCTCTTCGGGACGTTTCTCGATCGCCCTGTCGGTAACGAACCATCCCAAGCCGACGATGAGGATGATCATCCCGAACGCGCTGAAACACTTGAAGGCTTGCGCGCCGATAAGCGGCTGGTTGGCGCGCGGCGGCGCGGGCGGCATTGGCGGAAAGGTTTCGGGCGGGAAATTGCATTGGATGATGCCGATGTCGCGGATGGCGGCGGCGGTGTTGCGGTCGCGCGACCTGAGGAATTGCTCGTAAAGCTGGAGCAGCGCCTGCTTGAAATGGATGCGCACAGGCTCGGAGTTTATGAAGTTGGGGAACTCCATGCCGTCGGCGCCCAAGATGATGGGCTGCCTGGTGAGATCGGGTTCCTTGATGGTGACGCCGTAAATGCGCTTGAGGATTTGCAGGATGTCCTGGCGGTTTTCCTGCGTGAACATCCGCGCAACCGTCCAGCCGCCGAGGAAATGCACGGCAGCCTGGTCGTTGGCGTTGGGCGCGCCGAGTTGCGCCGCCTGCCAGTAAGCCATGCCGAGGTTGAGATGCGCGTCCACATTGCCTGGCGAGAGATGACGCATCTTGGTCAGCGCGTTGATGGCGGAATTGAGGAGCGACGTGATTTGGGAGGCGAGCGCCTGTTGGTTAGCCGTGAGTTTGCCGTCGGGCGGCGGCGGGCTCGCCTGGATCAGTTTGCCGAAGCGCAACTGATGGATGCTCGCCATGCGCATGTAGGCGATGCCGAGGTTCCAGTAGATTTCGTAGTTGCCGATGTCGGCGATTTCCGACTCACTCTTGCCGCGCCTCGACTCGAAGCGCCTGTTGCGCAGATTAAACGCGTCATCGAGCGGCTTGGCGCTTTCCAAGACGCTGGCGGATTCCTCGTAACATCGGTAGGCGCGGTTGAGGATATCCGCTTCGATTTCGGGTTTGTAGTTCGGAGTGTTCGGCGGCGGAATCGTCTGCTGCAACACGTCGCCCTTGATGCGGAGATAAGCGCCGAGGTGAACAAAGACGATTTGCGATTTGCGGGTCGCCCAGATCGCCTTGCGCGCCTCGTCAATGATGTGGTCCCCCATTTCCTGACGGGTGCCGAGTTTTTCCTCGACTTTGCGCAGTTTGGACATGTCCTTGATCGTGCGCTCATACCAAGCATAGGCGAGCGATTTATGGGTCTTGAAACTGTTCGGGCAAACGGTCACGGCGGATTCCCATAGAGTCACGTCACTCTCCCAGACTTGGGTGCGATCCAGGGAACGCACGAGGAAGGCGACGGCAATGACGCCGAGCACCACGCGCGCGGCGGCGATGGTCGCGATGCGCTGGGTTCCGAGGTTTCCTCTCAACGCCAGGGCGCGGCGCAACACGCCGTAAATCGTCATCGTTATCAGGACGCAGAACGAAATCGTGGGGATGTAGAGAAAGCGTTCCGCCTGGATACTGCCCATCACGAACACCAGATTCGAGGTCGGCAGCATCGCAAGGAACAGGAACAGGATGAAAAAGCAGACAGGACGAAACCTGAAATACGCAATGATTGCCGCGCCGAAGAACCCGAGCAGCAAGAGGAAGGCAAGCACCGCGCTCCAGTTCGCCCAGGATTGGTTCATCTCCACAAGGACCGTCTGCGCCTGCCAGAGGGGGTCGGGCGGATCCACGGGCAATCGATGGTTGCTGGGGTCATACACCTGCTTCGTGTCCCAGTGGCGCTGGTCGAAATTCACCAGCGGTATTTGGTTGAAGGAATAGTCGGGTGACATCGAAGTCGGCGCCGTCATCAACATCATGTTGCCGACCAAAACCTTGCACGAGGTTAGCCACGCAGGGATCATGTGTTTCAACCCGTGGAAAAACGACCACGGTTCCGTCAGCGGCTGTCCCCGAGCATCACGCCTGAGTTGACCCATCTCGTCCAGTTCGCCCGTCGTCACGAGCACTTCCTTTCCCTGCATCTGCTCCAGCGGAATCGTCACAAACGACATGACGCTGTGGCCGCCCGCAAGCCCGTCTTCCCAATATTTCACCAGCGGGTTGTCCACAAACGGCAGCTCAGGCTCGCGCATCCCTGCAAACAACCGCTCGCGCACGCCCACCAGCCAGAACAACACCGTCACCGCCAGCACCAGATACATCGGTACACGCGCGAGAAACCATTTCCAATACGGCTCAAGGTTCGCCGCGCGCTTCTGGTTGAACCATTTGTCCAGCAACGGCCAAATCCCCATAATGCTCACCGCCATCATCACGACCACGAATACCCGCACAATCAGTGACAATAACCACGAATCGTTTTCAGTTACGCCTGCGTCACCAGCCTGCTTTCGAATCGGGAAATAGTTGTCCAGCAACGCGAACATCCCCACCCCTGCCGCCGACAACGCCGCCAGCGCGGCGATGATCAGCCCCAGTTTGCCCGAATACTGGAACGCATACGCCCACGCCCGTTCGCGTTGCGACGCCATTTCTGCATACGACGCCGAGCCTTCCGCGGGCGCGTAACTGATGTAGATGATCGTGCCGAGCGCCAGCATGAACAACGCGACCCACGCGCCCGCAAACACCCAGTCGAACAAATTGATCGCCGTGCGGCGGCTCGGGCGGAACACGAAGTCGAACAGCAGAATCATGAAAATCATCGCGACCGTGTTTTCCTTCGCCGAAATACCGACGATGAGCAGCGTCCCGCACAACGCCATCCAGAAAAGCCTGCCGCCCGTCGAAGCCGCGCGTCCCAGCTTGTAGTAACAAAGGAATCCCAGCAGCGCGAACATGCAGGCAAATTCATCGGCGCGCCCGACGATGTTGACCACGGTTTCCACGCACAACGGATGCACCGCCCACAACAACGCCGCCAGGAACGCGGGCCACGCGCGCTGCACGAGCAACGCCAGCACGATGAACACCAGCACCGAATTGACGAAATGCAGGAAGACGTTCACGAGAATGAACGACACCGCGGTTTGCTCGCTCGGCGGACGGCTCGCGTCGTTGATGAAACTGTAATTGATCATGTAGGTCGTCGTCGTCAGCGGACGATACAGACCTGACACCGCCTTGGGCCACCAATAGTCCTCGTGCCAGATCAGGCGCAATTTGTTCTTGAGGTCCTGCATGCGGTCCCGAAACGCGACGGGGCGCACCGAGCCGTCGGGCATCTGGTAGCCCGAGGGCACACGCAGACGCGGGTCTTCGAGAATGATGAACTTGTTGTCCAGCGCGAAGAACTTCGGGCTTGGCTCGTCCTCTTCCTTGAGCCGGCCCGCGCGCCCCAGCGACCACGCGTAAGTGATGGCGACCGCAAAGAACAAAACGAGCATTGTGATCGCGTAGAACGCCGCAGGCATTTGGGGCAGCCCCTGCATGTCTTCAGGCTCGGCGGACGCGGGTGCGGGCGACGGATTGATGTTCGGTTCGTTCATGCGGGACGACGGCGAACTAAAAAACGCTGCATCTTTAGGGCGCGCGGCAGCATTTTCAACATCATTTTGAAACGCGGCGCCGTCCCAGTCTTGCGGCGCACAAAATAATCCAGTTCGCCCCGATTGCGAACGGCAATTTCCCTGAACTAACGCTTGCCCCTCGCCCTGCCCTTCGCTAGATTCGCGCCCCGATTCGCAGGACGATTCGACACGACCCCATCGTCTAGCCTGGTCCAGGACATCGCCCTTTCACGGCGGTAACGCGGGTTCGAATCCCGCTGGGGTCGCCAGTTTCAACGCTCCGACCGAGCCGACTCTCTCTCCGTCCTTAACCGTAACTGCCCGCACGCGGCAGCGATGTCGGTGCCTTTTTCGTTGCGTAGCGCCGCGTGGATGCCTGCTTTTTACACACCCTTTACTCTTGGCAACGCGCCGTGCAGTGAACCTTCGTGAAACCGAATCTCATTGGCGCCAAGCGACGAGGCGATTCGATCGGGTGAAAGAGTGAACAATTCCCCCCGCGCGCCCAAAACGCACTTGCCAGCGTGTTGCGCGGGAAGCATCGCGACAATCCGAGAAGCTTGCTCCAACATGGAATGCCACTTTTTCGCAAGCGCGGCGGCGTCAGGCGCCTCGCCCTCGAACGATAGCGCCGCGAGTTCCGCGGCGGAATAGCGGGCGGAGCGCGCGGCTTGTTCGAGTATGGATTGCGGACTGAACGCGGGGTCTTTGCCGCACGCCGCCCACGCGAGATAACCGAGCGGCTGGATGGAATCGTGGCAGCCGATCACATCCACCCAATCGCGCGCCTCGAGTCTGCCGACCAACGCGAGAACCTTGTTGGTTGCCAAATCAAACGGGTGGAGTGTCAGCCCGAAATCAGCGTGTTGCACGAGCGGAAAAAAACGGAACGCGCTGTCGTGCGTCCATTGCATCACCACGCTCTCGCCGCCTTCGCTGGCAATGGCTTCGACGAATGCGCCACGCTCGCGAATGACGCGGATTTGGTAACCCTGCTTTTCCAACGTCTTCCTGTCCGTATCCCACGCTGACACCACGGCTTCTTCGGTGTCGTGAAACAAATCAATGTCCTTGGACAAGCGCGTCCCGCCCGTGATTGCGTTGAGCGCCGTGCCGCCCGCAACATAACTTTCCCCGCTGGCGATGCGTTGGGCGGCGATTAGGCGGCAGACGGCGCGTTGGAATTCTGTAAGAGCCATTGTTTGAGAGGGGCGACCTTGCGGAATGCCGCGACATCGCCGTGCCGTTCGATGTATTCCAGCGCTCGCAACGCCTCGGCGGGCGTTGTCGGATAATAATCGTCGCGCCAAAACCACAGACAACGTTGACGGTATTCGTCCACCAACGCGCGCACGTCTGCCATCACGGTTTGTTGTTCCGCTTTCACTTCGCCGTGACCTTAACGGAAACGTCGGTAACAAACAAGCGCCCGCTCCTCCGCCCAGACATTCCCCATTTTGATTCAGAAGATTGACGCAGAGCGAGTTGGAGGGTCACGCTCCGTCGTGACTGCATTGGCGAATCGGACGCGACAGAGCGCGTCCCTCCAATTTGGGGAATTTCTGTCCTCCGCCTCCCATTCACCCATTCACCTCTGCCGTTTCCCTCTCCGTCCGCAACCGCAACTGCCCGCACGCCGCGGCGATGTCGGTGCCTTTTTCGTTGCGCAACGTGGCGTGGATGCCCGCTTCGCGCATGATGTGTTGAAACGCCTTCTGTCGGTCGCGCGGCGGACGCTGCCACGGCAGACCTTCCACGGGGTTGTAAGGAATCAGATTCACCTTCGCGTGCAAACGTCGTGCGATGGCGGCGAGTTTGTGCGCCTGCTCCAGCGAATCGTTCACGCCGTCAATCAGGATGTATTCAAACGTCATCATCCGTCCGCGTTTATTGTGATACAACTCGCAGGCGTCGAGCAGTTCATCGAGCGAATACTTGCGGCTGACGGGCATGATTTTCGCGCGCACCTCGTCCGTCGCGCCATGCAACGACACTGCGAGTCGAAATTGCAGTGGATGCTCGGCGAGATGGCGGATTTGGGGAGCAAGCCCGACAGTGGACACCGTGATTTTGCGCGCGCCGATGCCGAGTCCCCACGGCGCGTTGATGATTTCCAGCGCGCGCATCAGATTGTCGTAATTGGCAAGCGGTTCGCCCATGCCCATCACGACGATGTTGTTGATGCGGAAGGCAGATCGAACGGGGTGTTGGGGTAATGGGGCAATGGGGAGAGAGTCATCCGTGCTCGTCGTCGTCGTCCTCGTCCTCGTCGTCGAATTCTCCTGCTGCCGCATCAACCGCTGCACCGCGACAATCTGGTCAACGATTTCGCCCACCGTCAGATTGCGTTTGAAACCGTCCAGTCCGCTCGCGCAAAATTTGCAGGCATAAGCGCAACCGACTTGCGTGGAAATGCAAAGCGTGTGGCGGTCGGAAGTGTCCGTCAGCCCTGGCGTCGCGGGAATGAGCACCGTCTCGATCAGCGCGCCGTCCTGGAGCCGAAAAAGAAATTTCTCCGTCGTATCCGTCGAATGCCGCGTGTGCAGCGCCTTGACCGAGTTGATGTCAAAGTGCGTCACCAATTTCTTCCGCAACGCCAGCGAAAGATTCGTCATCGCGTCGAACGACTCCACGCCGACCTCGTAAGTCCATTTCAACACCTGGTCGGCGCGATACGCTGGCTCGTCGTTCGCCTCAAACCATTCGAGCAATGATTCGCGCGTCTCCGATTTCAATTCCCGTTTTTTCACGCGCTGAGTCTAACAGGAATGCGCGCCGACTCCAACGCATCCCCGACCAGACATTCCCCATTTTGATTCAGGAGCTTGACGCAAAGCGAGTTGGAGGGTCACGCTCCGTCGTGACCGTCCCGCGAAGCGGGAGACGCGACAGAGCGCGTCCCTCCAATTTGGGGAATTTC
>Ga0187893_10001017_pt1 | contig 70027 bp, 57 predicted proteins | sample MA1701074metaG_FD_139574 | JGI IMG/M metagenome (GOLD analysis project Ga0187893, IMG submission 139574) | White microbial mat communities from a basaltic lava cave in the Kipuka Kanohina Cave System on the Island of Hawaii, USA - MA170107-4 metaG ...
GCTTCTGGCAGTGGTATCGCGCCGACGAGGCCCGCAAGCTTTACGGACAGACGGCGGTCGTGAAGGCCCCGGTGGTGAGGGCCGCCGCATGAGCGTCAACCGAGAATAGCCACACCCAAATCAGAATGCCGGCCACGGCCTCCGGCGTGAGGGTGACGCCTACCTCCCACCCTTTGGAATCGTAGTCGTCCCCGTCCGCGTCGTACTTGTTGTAACTGACGTAGGGCGCGATCGTCCAGCTCCGGCCAAGATCGACGGAAAACGACACTCCGCCCCGCGTCATCTCCCCGTCCCGATCCTGCTCCTGCGGGACGGACACGTAGTAATCCGCGTCGGTCCAGTCGGCCCAGAGACGGATCTGGACGTCGTGGAGCGGTTGCATGAGGAGCGCCGGGCCGACGGTGCGCTGGGTCCGGAAATGTCCGTCGTCCCTCAAGAAGGCCTCTCCGAGGGAGGCCCGGCCTTCCAGGTCAAGGTACTCCAGCAAGGGCTGTCGGCCGACGAGCGACACGACGTTGTCGACGTAGGAGACGTCCCTCTCGTCCGGATACTCTCTCGCCAATGCCTGGTAGCTCAGGCGGAGGATCTGGTGCTCATTGCGGACTAGAAAGTACCTTGCGTCGAGATAGGCGCCGATGAAGTAGCTGTCGAAGTTCACGTCCCCCTGCTGGAGGGGCGTGTCCTTGTCGAGTCCGATGATGTTGGAGTCGTAGCCGAACTGCGGAGAGAACCAGAGTTGAAAGCGGGTCCGATCTTTCGCTTCCTGTTGCCAGCGGTAGTTCAGGCGCTCGCGGCGCTCGAGGTCGTCCGGCAGGAGACGCTCGCCTTCCTGCCGTTCCTGGTCCGCTTCCTGCGAGTGCCCAAGGGTGGAATGCGTCAGGCTGCGCTCGAGATAGAGCTCGGGCTCACGAAATCCCAGGGCCTTGGCTTGGTCGAGCGCGACCAGGGCCTCTTCATGCCGGCCAAGCCGCCGGAGCGCCGCTCCGCGCCAGAAATGAAGCTCGGCGATCCGCAGACCGACACCGCCGGCCTTGGTGACCTCCAGGAGCGCGCGGTCCGCCAGGAGCAGCACGTCCTTGTCCCGGCCGTCGGCGTAGGCGGAACGTACCCCCTCAAGCATCGAGAGCGCGTCGGTGTCCGCCGCCGCGAGGTTCGTCGGTTCGGACTGTCCCCAGCAGGGCGCCCGCAGGATGCAGAGACAAAGGACTGCGCCTATCGCGATCGACATGGTTCGCATCATTCTTTTCCTCAAGTCTTGGGTAATCGAACCTACCGGATCGGCTTGGTCTGCCCCGTGCAGTAGTAGTCGCTCGGGTCGCAAGTCGGAGGGGGAGGCGACCCGCCAGAAGAACCTCCAGGCGTAGTCGTCGGCTGATAGATCCCCCAGCTCTCCGAGAGATTGGGGTTCCAGCCGACCGACGTCACCATCTCGGCACCGACAGGCCTCCCGTAGTACGAAAGGCCGAATCCCGACGCGATGCCCGCAATCCTCTGGTCGTTCAGCACGAAGACCCATGTGGGCAGGGTGTCACCGCCGAGCGCGTTTCTGATATGACCGCCCTGAGCCATGAAACCCGGGTCGCTGTACGGCAGGGGAATCGTCGGGCCGGGGTTCGTCGTAGTCATTGCCACGTTCAGGGGGACGTCATCCGGTCCTTCGAGGCTGCCGGTCACAACGACAACAGCAGCGCCGCCGCTCCCTGAGCCCCCTGACCCGGGCCCGCCGACCGGAGGGACTCCTGGCGGCGGCGGTTGAAGAGGTGGAGGCGGGGGCGGCTTGTCGACCCCCATGCAGGGCTGGAATGTGACGCTGACCTGGTAGAAGACGTGTATGAGCTGGAACCCAACCCCCCAGTAGGTAACGCGGACGACCGCGATCTTGGTCACCTTGTGACAGGGGGCGCTCGCACCGTGCGCGCCAAAGAATGAGATGTCTGCGGGCCCTGTCGGGGCAAACGCCTGCCAGATGCCATTCATGACGGCGCTCTGGGTCCACATGTGATTGGGGCACGTGCAGTTGTTCATCCCGCACCCGCCCTTCCCCGGGCACTTGAGCGTGATCGTGATGCCGGGCATTCCGCCGCCGGGCGGCGGATTCGGGCCGTTGTTGCCTCCGGCGCCCATCAAGCCGGCACCTCCGCCACCTGTGTTATTCGTGGGATTGTTACCTGTCGTCCCACCGGGAGTCGTTCCACCAGGAGACGGTCCTGGCGGCGATCCTGGAGGCGGCGTGGGCGGCGTTCCGGGACCAGGGGGCGGCGGCACGATATTCGGACTCGGCCCATTACCTGGGCGACCGTGATATGCCTCAGCAATCGAGCGGTAACGACTCACACCGCGCCCGTCGCCGAAGAAGGCGAGGAAGTCGTAATGCGATGCGTACCGGGGGAGGACCACTCTCGAATGGAGGCTGCGCGGGCCAACCTGCGGCAAAGCAGGGAGCACGACCCTCTGGCGCGGGGGCACCGGCCGATACATGCCTGCCGGCGTTCGCCAGGGATTCAGAAAGCGATGCGTGATCGCGGCCGTCAGGGGGAAGGAGATCCCCGGCTCCAGCCCCTCCAGGCTGACCGTGTAACTCCCGGTTCGGTTGGATGCAGCGATGTCGTGGGTCTGCACCCGCGCCGCGTAGTCACTCTTTCCACGGAGCGGATAGGCGCACGCCAGCACGAGCCTAAGCGCCTCGTCCTTCCCGACGCCCGTGAAACGGGCATCGATCCTGGCCGTGGAGGCGACAGGGTCCTTGGGAAGGGTCAGGTCCAAGCGCGCGGGGGGGCCGAACGAGAAAAGTTCCCGCTCGGCGGTCCGGAAAACAAACGGATTCCGGGCAGCGTCGCCTTCCAACCGGTCGATCCATTCGGGTAGCGGCCATGTGCCGGCGCGCTGCCAGACGGCGTTCCCCGTTGACACCTGCACCGACAGCCTTGGAGGCAAGTACGCATCCACCGGCTTGAGGTAGACGTAGGGGTCTTGCTCGATGACCGACCGCAGGTTCTTTGCGGGGTCAAGCCAGGAGAGGAACATGTCTCTGCGGTTGAACGACTGGGTGAACATGTAGAGATCGCCCTGGGGCGTTGCCAGCTCCGTTCTGAAATGCTGGAGCTTGACCAGCGGCTCCCACAGCTCCGAAGGCACGAGCTTCAGGCTCATCGTGTAGGCTGGGGCAACGCCTTCCGCGACATGCGTTCCGTCCGAACCGGGACGCTCCTCCTCCTTCAGATGGAGGGCCGCGGATGTGACGACCAGCGCTTCGGGCTCCTCGAATCGCGACACATCCACGTCGATGAGTCCCTTGCTGTCCTGCCGAACCACATTGTCCAGGACCCGCCCCGCAACGCGATGAAGGACGTGAACGTGATACGGTTCGGACTTGTCCCGTCGCGGAGGGGTGACTCGGATCTTCGACGTCTTGTCGAAAAAGAGCACGCCGTCGTGGTCGTCCGCATAGGAGCGGGCCAGCTCCTTGAGGCACCGGTCGAGGGCGTGGGAGCCGTCGGGCGTCTGGTCCACGAAGAGCGTGGTGACCTCGAGGGCCGGCGGGCCCGAGAGCGGGTCCACCACTTGGCAGCCGAAGAACGCTGCAATGGATACGGCGACGATGCCACGAAGGGGTGACGACATGATTCCCTCCCTACTTAGGATTCTCTGCGTTATCCCTCTTGCGCGTCTGGATGCGCTTGAGGACGAGCTTTCCTTTGACCACCGTGAAGGCGAGCCTCTTGGGGATGATCGCGTCGGCGCACGGGACGCTGAGGACGTGTTCTCCATCCCTGAAAAGGTGCAGGCTTTCTCCATCCGGGAACAGCGCGTACGCCTGGTCGGATGATGCCCCGCGTGCCTGGCCGATAGCGGCCCGGGAGATCTCCTCGTCGCCCACTCCAGGCGCAAGAACCGCGCGATGGAGCGAAACTCTCTTCCGGTCGACACGGAGGTAGGTGTTGGCGCCCTTTTCGCTCCGGAGGTGGAACCTCCAGTGGGCCTCCTCGCTCCTGGCGCCATCCGGTTCGAACTGGACGGTGAAAGCCACCCCCTCCGGGTTCCGCGGGTGGTCCCGCCCCATGACCAGGCTGCGAGTCCCAGTGGCATCCCGCAGGATGGTCGGATAGCGATCGCCATCGAGGGCCCAGTACTTCTGCCGCTCCTCCAGCGTCTTCTCCGTGGGATGCAGCTGCCAATCCCAATCGAACCACCCGGTCCCCGCGAAGAGTTCGTTGTGCGCGACCCCGAGGGCTTTCGCAAATGGGTTCAGGAGGAGCTCCGCCGCAGGCTGGAAAGCAGCGGTTCCACGGTGGCTGGTCACGACTCGCGAATACTTCCGGGCGAGGAGGAGGCTCAGCGCTTCTTCTTCGCGGCGGGCGGCGAGGAACTCCGGCGCGAGGTAGGGGTAGATCGAGAGGGCCTCCTCCTCGGCGGCGCACATGGATCGCACGGCGGCCAGGACGTCCATGTACTCGGGCACTTGGGCAATGAAGTCCCCGCTGGTTTTCTCATCCGCGAGCAGCTTCTTGGCCCGCAGCGCGGACCGCCGGGCCTTGTCTTCGATCCCGAGCCTGGCCAGGCGCGCCGCGACGGGTACCCACAAGAGCACGCCGTCGGAAGAAGCCTCGAGCTTCAGGACCGTCGCGAGCGCGTTCTCGGAGTCCAGAGACAGGATCTGGTAGGCAAGCTGGGACATCGCGGGGGCTTCCTCTCGAAGGAGGTCACGGGGATCGATCGTGTCCGGCGTGACGCCCACCTCCTGACCGCGACCGTCCGTCACAGTGAACGCCTTGTCGCTGACCGGCTTTACAATCCCCTCCAGGGCCCTGCCGTCGGCCAGTCGCACCCGGATGCTGCGTGGGGCAGACCGGATCTCGTTCCAACCGGAGACGGCTGCGCCCCTCCCGAGCGCGAGGAGATCCCGAGCCGCCTTGAAGTGAAGCGAGAGATACTCCTCCTCGACGCCGGGGGTCGGTGCCTGAACGAGCTGGAGCTCAGCCTCTGCGTCTTCATAGGAGACCGCTCGGAACTCCAAGCGATGGCGTTCGAAGAGGTCCAGCAGACGCAGCATGGCGGCCTGGACGGTCTCGCTCGCGGGATTGGCCCGCAGTTTTTCGCGGAGTCGTGGCGGCGGATTCGGACTTGCGTCTGCCTCGGGCTGCTTCTGCGCGGCGATGGGCTGGGGCTGCTCGGGCGCCGCCGAAACTGGGACTCGGTTTGTTTCGGATGTCGGTTTCGGGGAATCAGCCTCGGCCTTCTTTGCCACGGATGGAACACCGGGGGGTTGAGTCGATCCACCAAACGGGTTCAGAAGGAGGAACACGACAAGACCTGCCAGGACGACCGCCGGTACGAGGAGGCGGAGCGGGACCCGAAGGCGGCCTTTCGTCGCCGTCTGCCAGGGCGGCTCCGCGACCAATACCTCAGGGCCCGATGGCGACGGAAGCTCCTTCAGAACGGCTGCGAGATCCTGGAGAAGGTCCTCGTACCGTTGGTATCGCTGGTCGGGGTCCCGGGCAAGGCATCGATCCACGATTGCCGAAAGGGCGGCTGGAAAGCCGGGAACCCGCTCCGTAAGCGGCGTGGGCGTCTCCTTGTTGTGATGCCAACGCCAGTCCATGTAGTTGTCGGCGGGGATTCCCTCGAAAAGGAGCCCGCCGGCCGCCACGACGTATCCGGTGGCGCCGAGCGAGTAGACGTCCGAGCGAAGATCGCCGCGCTGACCGTTCGTCCGCTCAGGGGCCATGTACGGGAGGGTGCCGACCAGTTTTGGAGGACTGCCAGGCTCGCTGGCCACATTCTCAAGCGCGCTCGGAATTTCCTGGATCGCGGTTTCGTCGATCCCCGCAAGGTTGAAATCGGTCAGCTTCGCACCGTCCGAATTCATCATGACGTTGTCGGGCTTGACGTCCCGGTGGAGGATCCCCTGCCGGTGGGCCGCCGCCAGTGCTTGAGCGATCTGGTACATGTACCTCGCCACGAGCGGCGGGGAAACGCGCCCCATCTTCTTCGTGAGCTGGACGAGCGTCCCGCCCTCGATGTACTCCATCGCGATGTAGTAGGTCCCGTCCGAATCCTGTCCGCCGTCATAGACCTTCACGATGTTCGGGTGGTCGAGGCGAGCCAGGAAGCGGGCGTCCCGCTCGAACTTCTGGCGGAAGTTCGGATCGTCGGTGTAGTCGCAGGAGAGGAACTTGATCGCCACGGGGCGGCGGAGGAATTCGTTCTCCCCGCGGACCACGATCCCCAGCCTTCCGCGGCCGAGCTCGTCCGCCGGCGAGTAGACGTAGTTCCCGACCCGGCGCTTCGATTCCTCGCGGGCGCCACCGGCGGGTTCAGCCGCCCTGGGGGAGCCGGCGATCGTCCAAAGCGACTCCGGGTCGCTCGCGGGGTCGCGAGCCCCGTCCGCCGCGTGAACGTACACGTGCCCCTTTCGGAGGAGCGCGCGAAGAGCGTTCAGCGAATCGACGATGCACACTCCGTGAGCCCGGGTGGCTGCGAGGAGGTCCTGCTGCCGGGCGCGTGAGTCCTTATGGCCAGGCGAGGCGAGCGCCGCCAGCAGGAGTTCCTGGACCGTCGATTCAGCAACGTCGCACATTCCGTCTACCGTCCGTTGAGCAGGACATCGCGCATCTCGTCTTCGGTCATCTTCCACATCTTGTGCAGGTGCTCGGCTCCCCGCTCGTGGTGGCGCTTGACCTCGTGGAGAGAGACACCCAGGTGGGTCGCCGCCTTCTCCTCGGTCATCCCCTTCACCAGGAGCAGGTGGAGGATCTTGTCGTACGGAGGGGGGAGGAGGTCGATCGCCTGCTCGGCGGACCTGCGGGTTTTGACCCAGCGGCGCACGTCGACCTCCGCCGTGGTGATCCAGCTCGAGAAGTGGGCCCCGAGCGCGGCCTTGACGTGGTGGACCGCGTGCTCGTGCATCTTGCGCGCACGCTCACCGCTCTCGACCTCGACCTTCTTTGCGATCTCATCCCACTCCATTCCCTTTCGGCGGAGCTCGATGATCTTCCGAGTCGTGGGGTCGAGTTCATCCACCGCCGGGTAGGCGATGGCCCGCAACTCCTCGGACGCCATGGCCTGGAGCGGTTCGCGGGCGCCCGAGCGCGGATCGAGAAGCGCTTCGATGGTTGAAGGCTTCTCTTCCAGCATCGGTACCTCGCGATGGCGCGAATCGTCGCGCGCCTTGTTCGCCAGCCAGTTCCGGGCCGCGATGAAGAGGAAGGATCTGGGATCGTCGGGCAGGGCCTTGTGCTTGTTGTAGTGCTTCTGGAGGGCCGCGAACGCCTCTTGAACCGCGTCCTGCGCCCGCGTCCGGTCGTGGGCGCCCTGCTCGAAGACGCCGACCAGACGCCCGAAGTTCGCGATGTAAAGGCTACCGACGACGTCCTGGTCCGGCGCATCCGGATTCGGAGCCGAAAGAAAGTCCGACGTCAGCTCGTGGAGCCGATCTTCCCCCCTCCCCGGGACAGATCCACGGTCCATCTCGGAGTCCCCCGATTCCCACGCTTCCCTCTCCCCGTTGCTATCCTGACGAAACGCGCGCATCTTACCCTCCACCCATAATGGGTTAAAGAGAAAAGGCACCCATTAATCTCAAGCGTCACAAGGCGGCGGCCGCGGCGCCGCCACCCGCGGCGCCGCCACCCGCGGTGCCCGCTCCGCCTCCCGAAGCGCCTCCGGCGGCCGGACCGCCTCCCTGAGGAGCGGGGGCCGCACCGCCGGGACTGCCGGACTGTTGATTCTGGATCTGGAAGAAGGGCTGCGCATGGGCCCCGGTCGCGAAGTGGCTGATCGCGGCGACCGCGCCGGCCTTCGCTGCGTCCAGGAGCTGGACCACGAGAAGCGCGAGCCCGGGGGAGAGCAAGTACATCGCGGCGATCGCCGGGAAGATGTAGCTCTGGTCGCCGATGCCCTTCGATGGATCGCTCCCGGTCGTGAACTCGTACCGGGCCTGGTTGAATGCCGCCAGGATCGCCCAGAAGACCATCCAGAGCTTGATCCAGAGCAGGTACTTCGCCCAGGTGAGGAGGACCGTCCAGCGCCACGGCCAGAAGGTCGCAAAGGCCGCCACGGGGAACATGGCCGTGATGACCATCATCGAGAGGCCGTAGACATAGGGCGCGTAGGTCGTAACCTGGTAATAGAGCGCCGGTCCGGCCGCGTGATGCTGGAACCACTGGTCTATGGACTGCTTCGCCTTGACGATGAAGCTGATGACCGAGCGGACGACGTCGATGAAGTCCTGCGGGTTCGACGAGGTTTGCTGCGAGGTCCGAAAGATGCCGTACTCGGGAACGGCCTGCTGGAGGCGCGCGATCTCACCGGAGGCGACGCTGAATAGCGCCGCGGTTTCGTTGTAGACGACCTGGTTCAGGACAAAGGCTTGGCCTCCCGCCTGAAAGTTGCTGCCTCCCGGTCGCGCGTTCCGACGAACGACCCTGTCAACCTCCTGGGCCGTCTCCTTGAGCACATTGACCTGTCCCGTCTCGCGAATATCGTCTTTGCCCACGTGCTCGTAGAGGAGGTTCCAGAGGTCGCGGGCCTCCGCGTCGCACTTGCGGTTCGGGTCGTACCGGCCCTCGAAGTCGACCGGCCAGAGCTCCTGGTAGGCATCGTAGGGAACGTTGAACGGATTGAGGAACGGCCCTGCCTCGTTAGACCCGGCCCTGGAGCCGCTGGGCCCGTAGATCGCCAGCGTGGGCACATAGCAGGAGAGGACGAACGCCTGATACCGCTCTTGAAGGCCTGAGTCATGGATCCGCGCTTCACGCAGCAGGACCGACAGCCGCTCGAGGCCGAAGGGGGCCTCCATGAAGGATTTGTTGACCTGGTTCATGAGGAGCTTCGCCACTGCGTCGCAGAGGATGTGCGACCAGACCATGAACCGGGGCGCCTTCACTGTGGGCTGGCCTCGGCTTCCCCGGTCGTACTCCCGATAGAACGCCTCGAAATCTTGCCAGACGAAGCCCGCCGGGACTGCGACGTTGACCTTGATGGGATGCGCCAGGTAGAGCATCGCGAGGAAGTAGCCCGAGTAGAGGACGACGTCGCGGTACCGCCGCGTCCGGTCGGCCATGAAGAGGGTATGGACAAGCGCCGCCGCAGCGAGGATGCCGATCGCCCAGGGAAAGATGACCTCGTAGAACCCCTGGGCCATCTGGAAGCCCTTGAGCTCGTACATCGTGTCGATGGCGGTGACGCCGCGAATCTCTTCCATGGTCTACTCGTTAGGGGCCAGGCTCGCCACGCCGAAGGGATGCGTGAGCGACGCCTCGCGAAGCGCAAGCTGGACTGAACCCTGATGCTTCTGGACCAGGCGCTCCAGAACGACCTTGTCCTTGGGGTCTGTCGTCGTAAGCCAGTACGTGAAAGGGTCCGGGACGAGCCTGGCTACCCCGGTCGAGTCCGGAGTCTTGACGAGCATCTCGCTGAACCGGCCCTTGACCGTATCTACCGACTGGTAAAGCTCCACCTCCCGGGACGTGAGACCGAGAAACGACTGCGCCGCCGTGATCGCCTGCGCGTTCTGGCGGAGGAACACCTTATAGGGCGCCTGGTTCACGATCGCCTGGCCGGTCGCTCCCTCGAAGTCCGTAACCTGCTGGGAAACGACCACGAGGGAGAGGCGGTTCTTCCGGGCCGTGCGCGAGACGTTGACGATGAAGCGGGCGGCGGCGGCGCTCCGAAGGAGGGTCCAGGCCTCGTCGATCACGAGGTACTTCTCCACGTGGGGCCACTCCCGGGCGGAGTCGGCGACGTAGTGCATGATCGCCATGATGAGGACGCTGGCGACGGCATCCTCAAGCGCCGCCCCGGCGAGGTCGATCGCCACGAAGGGATTGGTGAAATCGATCTCATTGCGACCGTCGAAGAGCCGGGCATAGGGTCCGCGCCCCGCGAAGTCGGAGAGGCAGACGGCCAGGTTCTTCGCCGTGGGGTGCTCGGACGAGAGGTCACGGAGGGCTGCCTCGAAGTCGCTCAGGCAGATCTCGGCACCCGGTTTGCCGGCGAACGCCTTCCGGACGCCAATGGAGAGGAGGCCCTGGTCGTGCACCGACAGATCGTTCTTCCCGTGCGTCGCAATCTCGACCAGCCAGTCGCGGAGGAAGCTGTTCACATGTTCCGGGCAGTTCCCCTCCGCGTCGGACTTCCCGCAAGGATTGATCCTCCGGGGATTCTTGGCGTCGAGCGCGACGTAGGCGCCGCCCAAGGTTTCGCAGAGCTTCTGGTAGCTCCCTCCCCGGTCGAGCACCACCACGCGCGCCCCGGCGCGCCGGGCGTTGAGAATGAGGTCGTTGGCAAAGACGCTCTTTCCGGAGCCGGGCTGGCCCGACACGATGGCGTGGGGGGCAAGCTGGGAACTGAAGAAGTTGAGAAAGACGGGCTCGCCCAACCGATTGAGGAGGATCTGACCCGGCTGGTCGGTTCCCTTCATGGCTCCGTAGGCCGGCAGGAAATGGGCCACGTTCATCGTGAGGGCCTTCCTCCCCCGCCGGAGCGCCCGATCGTTGTCGGGACGATAGGCCAGCGGAAGGCACTGGAGGAAGAGTGTCGGGGCGAGGGAGTCTTCAAGGACGGTTCGGAAGCCCGCCTGATGAAAGGCGTTCCGGGTGCTCCGCACCCAACCGTCCACCTCCTCCTCGCTCCGGCCCCTAAGAACGGCGTGGATCCGGGTCGAGAGGATGCGGGCACCGCTGGCCAGCTCCATTTCAAGCGCCACAAACTCTTCGAGGAGCGGAGCGAGCGTGGGGCTCTGATGCTCGTTCCGGGACTGGTTGGTGGCGTCGCGCCGGACCCCGGTAAACCGGCGACGGGCGTCCTCTTGGTTCGGGACGTCGATCTGAAGCACGAGGTCGAGCTCCGGAACGAAGTCGATGACGGCTGCGACCTCGGTGGAGCGGACCAGCATCCCTGCCCAAGGGACTTTGGGGAGGCCCGCGACGCTCACGATCTTGTGGAGGACGTTGTCGAGAGAGACCACCCCAGTATCGAGGTCGGCGTCGAGGTGGGATGCCGCCACCCGGTCGCGGAGGAGTTCACCTTGAGAGCCGCGAGGACTGCCCACGGCCCGGCCGGGATTGAGTGCGTGGTAGAGGAGCTGAACGATTCCCTCTTCGTCCAAGCGGGCATGCGGGATGTTCGAGGCCGTGAGGAGGTTTTCGACTGTCGCAGCACAGTCGAGCAGGCGCCGGCGCTCTTTGACGTAGCTCTTGCGGAGCCGGTCCTCGACAGGACTAGGCCCGACGGACGAGAGCCGAAAGGCCTCACGCGACTCCACGCGCTGGTCCGCCCATGTGCCCTTGAGCGCCAGGGTGAAGTAGAGGTCGATCGAGCGCGCGCGAATCGGCCTGCCCTTGTACGTGAAGTCGAGCGACTCAAGCGCCCGGCTCCTGGAGTGGGCCAAATCCACGAGGATCTCTGATGGATTACGGGCGGCGTTCTGCCAAGCCGTCAGCTTCCCCGAGATGTTCCGACGTGCCCGCAGGATGAATTGGGCGACCGCGCCTTCCGGAATCACCGAGAGAAGGGCGTCGAGACGCGAGGCGAGGAGTCCGACCTCCGTGTCCGGCGCGGCTTCCGTCTCGGGCGGCGCGACCCTCCACGCTACGCCCATCCATCTGGGTTCAGCTTCCGACGAGTCGATAAGCAGGACCACGTTGCCGTCGGGATCGACGGAGTGGTATGGCAGGAGGTCGACGTACGACGGGACGTCGGCCTGCGGCCACAGTCGGGGATCAGGGGTTCTTGAAGTCATGGACGTTCCTCGGCGTCGATGCCGGGCTTTGCGGGGGATGCACGGTAAGGGACGATGATCTCCCGGAAGGAGGCACCCTCGAGTTCCGTGCGGAGCGGAAGGAGGTCGGGGTCTCCTGCGTCGCCTTCGGCAATGGGCTCCCGGTCGATGTCCTCGGGGAACCAGGATGAGTCCCGCAGCTTGAAGTAAACCCAGTGCCCGCCGATCTTGATGTCGCGCTTCGGGTCCAGGTGTTCCTGGACGTAGACCGCGAATACCTTGGGCGGGTAAATCACGGGACGAGTCCGCGGGCCGCCGCCCGGCTCCGGCTGAGGGCGGATGACGACCTCGTCGCGGCTTCCCGCGCGCTCGGCCTCGTCGTAGACCTCTCGCACGGGACGCCCGCCGCCGGTGGGCGCGCCGAAGCGGAGGCAGCCCCCGAGGAGGCTACCGCTCAAGATCAAGACCAGCGAACGGACTCTTGCTGCTCTCATGGTTCATCTCATGCACGTAGACGTTGTCGAGAGTGGCTCCGTCGATCAGGCAGACGGTCACCCGCTGGCCGTTGGGCACGTAAACGGCGGGGATGATCTCGTCGAGGCGCTTCGCGACCAGCTTGTCGATGCCCTCGCCGGCTCGGGAGAGCCCGCGGAAACCCGCGAATCGAAGCGGATCGCCGGTCACGACCTGGGAGGTTCCGCCGAGGGGGTTGACCTGGGTGAGGGTCTCCTTCGCGGCGGAGGCGTCCGCGCCGGCGGAGACCGCACCGGAGAGGACCGAGAGGGTGGCCACATCGAACGCACGCCAGACGTACTGCCCGGCGACGCCCTGCACGCCGTCCGCGTCGACGACGTAGCCGTTGATTGAGACCTCGACGGACTCGCCGCCGGGCTTGACGTAGCTCAAGCGGTCGAGTTGGACCACGACGCGTTCCGAATTGGGATCGCCCGTCGCCTTCCCCACGAGGAGGGCCTCCTGGATCGGAATGCGGGTCCGATTGGGCCCGGTGAAGGCCCGGTCGAGCCGGAGCTTCACCGGCATCGCTTGACCCTCGGTGGGCGCGTAGACCCCCGTGAGGAGCGTAGCTTCCGCGAAGGAGCCAGCCGGCAGGCGCACCTGGTGCTCGGCGCGGCGGCGCTCCGCTTCTTTCTTCGCCGTGGCGATCGTCACTTTGCGGATGCGCGTCATGGGGTCCGCGGGCCTTTCGACCCCCTCCGGGCCGAATCGCTGCTTGAGATCCTCCACGGTCCGCTTCACAGGGTCGTCGGCCTCATTCCGGGCGCGGACGGCCGCCTTGAGTTGGTCGAGTTCCTCCCGGAGCGTCCCGGTCCCCTTGCGCAGCTCGTTGTTTTCGCGCTTCAGCTGCTCAAGCTGAGTCGTCTGGACCGCGAGGTCCTTCCCTTGGCGATCGACGAGGTTGCCGAAGTGATCGACGAACCCCTTCATCTGGCGCGTGGGGTTCGTGCCGACGTCGTACCGGCCATCGGCTCCTGCGGCCGGAGCGGGAGTGGGCGCGCTCATGCGGGCCAGGCCGAAGAAGAGGACGCCACCCACGACGAGGAGGAGAAGGAGGAAGCCGACCTTGCCGTATCTGCTTTGCTTGAGGATCGCTGGCAACATAAGGGTCATTTCCAGAAGACGAGGTAGACGAGGGTGGCTTTCTCCGGCGCGACCACGAGGGACTTGGCGCCCATCAGGACGAGCCGAGGGGAGGCGAAGCGCATGACGTCGATGTGGAACGCGGCTTTCGGGGACGTGTTCGTGAGGCGGACCACGTAGCCTCGGTATGCGGTCGTTTCGTACACGAAGGCGAGGCGACCCTCGAGGTCGCCGGTCGTTGAGACCACGGCATCGCCGCCGCGCCTGACCGAGGCGCCGGGCGGGACAAGCCCGAGGCGCATGGCCCGGACCAGTTCCAGGGCGTCGGGAAGTTGCTTGGATGTTTCGACGCTCTTCTCCTTGGGAACCGCCTTGAGGACGATGTGGCCGTCGTAGGCTTGGCCTGCGGGGCTCGGCTCGATGTAGAGCCGGACGTGCATCCCGCCCGTCGTGACCACGTCGACATGGCCTTCGGTCTTCGCCAGGAGCTTGAGGAAGAGCTTGGCCCCCTGGACCTCGACAGACAGATCGCGGTCGTTCCAGGAGGAGACGACGTTCTGGACGAGGTCGGGCAAGGTCACGGCCGTCAGGACGTTCAGCTCCGGGGTCGAGATCCGGACACGAAGGCGAACGGTGTCGCCTTCTCGGCATTCGATGCTCCTCGTCTGGGCCTGCGCCGGATCATCGGCTTGGCCGGCTGAACCCGCCAGAAGTACAAGGACCAGTGCCGCTTGGATAGCGTGCATCACGATCTCACTTTCGCGCGGCCAGCGCCTGCTCGACGGCTGACCGCAGTTCCTGATAGTTCTCGGGCAGCCCCTCGTAGACGGGTCCGCCCTCGACAACGATAGTGGGCGTGCGACGGACCCAGCCGGTCGCAGTGGCCGCATGGAAGCGCACGTGAATCTGGTCGTGGAACTCCCGTTCGAGCTTCGGGAGGTGGAACTCGCGGAAGTCGCGGCAGTACCCGCAGTGGTCCTGCTCGAAGACCTGGATGGTGAGTCGGTCCTGCCGGGTAGGCCCCTGGATAGCCCGGATGAAATCCTGTCGCCCGTGCTCCGCCGCACGTTCACGCGCCAACGCCCAGGCCGTCGGGCCGGAGGCCAGAATGAGCAGCGGGAGGTAGACCCCGGCGACAAACTTCACGCGAGAGGTCGACCGGACAAGAGTCACCAGGAAGAGCCCGGAGGCGATGCCAGCCGCGACGCCGCAGACGAGGCAGAACTGCCCCCGGGCGAGCATGGCCGCGACCAGCGCTGTATGCACGGCGGCTGCAGTAGCCGCGCCCAGTCGAAAGAGGCGAAACCACCCGAGGCACCCCACTGCGGTCAGGACGGCGTAGCCGACCCCTCCCAGCGGCGCGACCAGCGCCCACGGCCCTTGGTGGGTCGCGCATGCACCGCAAGCGTCAAGGTGCTGGAGCAGTGCGGCGCCGATGCTGACGACGAGGAGCGCCGCCGATAGCGCGATGGCCAGCCGGTGCGGCCGGTCGGGGACGGAGGGCGTGCAGATGGTTTTCATGGGGTTACTTGATCTGGATCTTCTCGGTGATCTTCTGCGGGTTGTGCCCGGTCATCGCCGTCAGCGTCCAGAGGACGAAGCCCGCCACGACGACCGCACCCAGCGCCATCAGGAAGTGGCCCCATCCGGTGCGCCCATCCCGGGCGGCGGAAAGGGCCGAGAGGATCACGATGCCCCCAACGACGATGTAGGCCAGGAAGATGAGGGCGAGGAGGATGATCCCCACCCCCTTGGCCTCCTCCATGGTCCTGTCGACCTCGAAGCCGGCCTGCGCGAAGGCCTCGCTCCCGCCGAAACCCAGGAACAGCACAGCCAGGGCGAGGAATGGCCACCACGGATGGGGTCGGCTACCCCTGGCCCCTGTCGACGCGCCGTTCTTCATGCGATGCCTCCAGCAAACACGCCTCTATTCCTGAAGGCACCGTCACCCCCCAAACCGGATGAGGATTGGCGAAAAATAGATACGATTTCATTGGGGTGCACGGAATTGGGCGAAAGCGGGGCGCTACTACCCGTTACCGAAGTGGTCTGCCCGCGAGTGACTGTGCTTGATATTGACAGCCGGCTGCTTGTCCCCCAACATCTTACACTGTGAAGTTCTTGAGCAGCTGGCGTCTATCAGCCCAATGCGAATCTTCGCACTTGCGACGCCCGCCGTCCGATGACCAACTACCTTGTGGAAGGAGCCGATGAAGCCAGCCGTACGTCCGGGGGGTCCTGCCAGGCGACTTTGGAATCTTGCAAAGAAGGCCCCCCTTGTTGCCTCCATGCTCGAATCTGCGCTCACAAACCGAGTCTTTGGGAGCGTCTTCCTCCTCAACCGCGAAGAACTTTTCCCAACTGTGCGACTGGCAGAAGCTGGATTCTCCTACCACATGCAGACAAAGGGGGTGCCTTACCTCAGCCACCCCTTTGCAAGGATGTGGAAGAGCAAGGCAAAGGCCCACCCGCTCGAAGTTGTCACGTATGTCGATCGCCTGCGTCAGAAGGAGGCCGAAGGCCTCATCAAGCAGATGCAGGACTCAACACTTGATAGCCTGCGAGATGAGTTCATGATGGCTGGGCTCAAGGTCATCAAGGACAACTCGATTCTCAAGGGTCTTGTTGATGCCCCCGCCATTATCAACCGGCCGGAACTGCGCAAGAACGTGAAGGATTACAGCGGGGTGAATTTCACCTCGGCGAAACCTCACGTCACCACGATGATGCAGACTATGCTGACCGGTGGCGCAAAGAAAGCGCTCAACCGAATGATGATGGATGCAGACATCCTGATTGACGCCATGGGCATTGACTTGCTGCGTCTGAAAATCGCAATGGCAACAGCGGCTCGAACCCTCAAGAGCTTGGAGATTCGAAGAGTCAAGGAAACCGAGCTTCGCGGTCTGATCTTGGCGCTCATTGACTGCGGCCTTCTCCGGCAGTCCCGAAATATGTTCATTTGGTGCGATCGCTGCGACGAATGGGGAGTCGTGGCTTCGATAGTTTCTGTACTCCCTCCTTCAAAGCTCCCCCCCTATTGTCCTGCATGCGGCAGAGTAGCATTCGCGATGGGAGTGTTTCGGCCGCTGCCGCCGCTTATCGACGCAATCCAATTCCCCGACGGACTTCTTGGCGCAGCCATTGGATGGCACTTCAAGATGAACGGGGTCCGGTTCGACCACGGTGTTGACGTCGGTGGAGAGGAATGTGACTTCATCACCCGTGGCAGCCGAAGGACGGTTCTTTTCGAGTGCAAAATGAATTTCGTCCTCTCCGCGGAGGACTCTATGCGTGCCACGCTTCTTGAGAATCGGAAACAACTTGTCCGCCACATAAACCTTGCAAAGGCGATTGGGGTCAAACTGACCGCCGCTGCGTGCGTGCTTAATCTCAGAAGGGATCAGCTTCGTGGACTCGCGCCAGGACTCAAGCCCGAGAGTGACCCAGAATACAACCGTCTGGGAGGGATGTTAGTCAGCTACGAGGATTTCCCCAAGTGTGTTCAGAAGCTCTGTTAGTCGCTGCGAGGATGAGATAATTTGCGCTTGTAGCTCGCGGGTGCTTCTAGGCAGCTTGGACCCATCTCCGGATTAAGTTTCCAAATAACTGCTCATCCTCCCTGTCATGGTAGCGCCAAGCTCAGTACTCGTAGGGCCGCCGCCAGGAATCTCCACACCTCCGATTGCGTCGCCCGGGTAAGCGCTCGAATGCTTGGGATAGAAATCCGGAAATCGTATCTATTTTCCGCCAATCCTCATCCGACTCGGGGGGTGACGGTGCCTTCAGGAATAGAGGCACACGATGTACAGGAAACGCTGCTACCAGAAGCTCGACGAGCCGGTCCTGGTCTGGCCGGGGGTGGAGTTCGGGGAATTGGTCATCAGCCTGCTGATCGGGATCGGCGGGGGGCTCGTCGTCGGCATCCTCTGGCTCGGTTTTCTGGGCCTGGTAGTGGGCGTCCCCGGGGGGGCCGCCATTGCCACCTTCTTCAAGTTCCTCCGGCGAGGGGGCCCCGGCTACTTTTTCTCGCGGGTCTATAGGTCCGGCGTCCTGAGCCTTCTTCCCGCCGGGTGGGGGCCGCGACACCTCGTTCCCGCACCTCTTCCCGGCCGACCTCGCCGGTTCCACCTGAGCGCCATCGCAGGAGACAGAGATCATGAAAAGCACTTCAGCCGAAAGTACTTCGGCCGCTAGGGAGCCCGGCCGCGAGGCGACGCCGCCCTGCGTGAGGCAACGGGCGCGGGAGCTTCTGGACCTTGCAACCCTGAAGGTCCTGGCGCTCTGCCTCGGCGGGAGCGCCGGGGTCCAGCTCCTGGCGCTGTCGATCGCCTTCCTCATCCCCCCGCACCTTCTCTACATCCCGGAGGTGGAAGGATGAGGTTCTTCTCCGTGCGCAACACCACCATCGGGGTCGTCGTGCTCCTCGCCGCGGCAAACGTGGCCCTCACAGCAGGGCTCCTCCTCGTGAGCCTGCGGGGTCGACCGACGCTGGTCGTCCCCGGCGTCAAGCGAGAGCTGGTCAGCATCCCGTCCCACGTTCCTGACGAGGCCGTCCGCCACTTCGCGATCCTGTACCTCCTCTACTTCGACGACTACTCGCCGGCCACCGCCGTCGAACGCGCGAACTACCTCCTCCGGTTCGTGAGCGCGGATCGCGTCGAGACGGCACGGCGGGCGCTCGAGGAGCGGGCGACCTACGTGGTGCGGGCCCGGGAATCGTCTCAGCTCTCCCCACCGCTCCCCGAAGAGGTCCGCGTCGAGGAACTGCCGGGCGGTCGCTATCGCGTCGCCCTGACCGCCACGCGCCGGACGCTCATCGCCGACGTGCCCAAGGAGATCCTCCAGGTTCGCTACGGGCTCGACGTGGTCCCCGTGGTCCCTTCCGAGACCAACCCCTTTGGGCTTGTCGTGACTGGCCAGATGATCGACGCCCGCCCGGCGCCAGGCACCGAGGCGAAGGAGGACAAGCATGGGCGGTAGGTCAATAGTCGTAGCCCTTGCCGCCCTCGCGAGACTGACGGCACAGGACGCCGGGCGCGAGATGGAGGTGGTCCACGTATCTCGCTCCGACGGGGGCCGTACAATCCGGTTCGACCCCGGCCAGGTGGAGAAGAACTACCAGAATGCCGCAAACGCCCTGAAGCAGGCATTCTCCCGCATCGAGAAGAGGGCCATCGCGCAAATAGCGGAGGGGTACGATGCGGGACTCCCGGACCCAGTCCGGACCGTCCGGAGAACCTGGAAGCCTTCGACGCCGCTCCCCAGGCAGATCCGAGGGGTCACGATCTTCATCGTGACTGTGGACCGCAGCGGAATCGTCCACGGACTGCCGAAGGAGCCAGTCCAGCGAACGGACATCGTCTGCGTCTCCCGGGCGGCCCGGCTCGGGGATTGCATGCGGCTGGGCACGGTCACGCTCCTGACCCGCCCGATCGCGGAGAGCCTCGGCATTCGCACGTCGCGCGCTCGATGCGTGGTGAGCGCCGACGGCACCGAGATCGAGATCACCGAAGGAGACACCCCATGAAGCACCTGTCGATGGCCCTTTTCCTGGCCCTGACCTTGCCCAAGCAAGACTCGAAGCTGCCTTACCAGGGCACGGAGAACACCGCGTCCATGATCCTTGCCATAGACGTGACCTGCATCCTTCGGACCTGGCGGATTCTGGGAGTCCTCGTGTGTCCGTCTCCCGCAGGAGGAGTCACCACCTGCCTCATCACGGAGAACGCCTATCCGGCGGGCATCGTCGAGGCGGTGAGGCAGCCCTACGGGACGCATCTCCAGGAAGCGTCCGCCGTCTTCTCCGCTTTCGAGGCGGTCCCCCGGTTCGGCCAAACCGCCAGCCACACCAACGGCGCCGGCGACGGGACGAAGCTCCAGTTCTCCGAAGCCCACGCCTTCGAGTTTGTCCCGGATCTCCAGATCCAGACGGCGCTCCAGCTCGCCAAACCCAACGGGAACACCTTCAACATGTCGTACGTCTCTGAGATCGACGGGTACTTCTGGCGCACGGGTCTCGCCGAGACCCTGACGAACCCCGAGCAGGCGCTCAAGCGCGCGCTCCTCCCCGCCTGCTCCGTCGCGCCTCGACCCACGGACTGTGCGGGGACGTGGGGTCCCTGGTCCCCCCGGATTGGCTTCACCGTCCATCCGAGCGAGGTCATGGCCTCCTATCTGACGGCGCTTCGCGGGGGCCGTGTGGGCTCAAGCCCGATGGGACGGATCGTCCTCTCGCGATACCCGTACGAGCCCAGGTCCGGGCACTACGTCCAGATGGTCCGACCCTCATGGAGGGCCTGCGTCTCGATCGGCTCGCCCTTGGTCCGGCAGATCGAAGCGAAGGCTCTCTCGATGCACGGCGCTTACCTATTCATCCACTTTGGGATCTTCCGCGAATGCCGCGGCTGTCTCCCCGTTCACCTGGTCGAGCCGAGGCCGCCTCTGGGATAGCATGATCCTCGACTGGCTGAGAAAGAAGTCGGGTTCGGCACTTCGCCCGGCGGAGAGCCCGTCCCGGAGTGCCGTCCGGGAACGGCTCGCGTCGGGCCGCGCTGCCTCGCTCCTGGCCGACGCGCTCGAACGCTTCCCAGAATTGGAAGCCAATCAGGCTCAGGTCCTGGTCCGCGATGTCGTCGAGGACTTCTTCTACGCGGTCATGGACCTGGGGGCCAGCGAATCCTATCACCACGCCTCTCCGTGGGGCCTGGCCGAGCACTCGCTCGAAGTGACGATCTTTGCCCTTCGAATCGCACGGTCACGCCACTTCGTCGGGCATGCGGCGCCGAACCCGGAGGAGGAGGCCCACCGGCTCCCGAGGCTGAGGTATGCGTGCTTCCTCCTGGCGCTCTATCACGACCTGGGCAAGATCCTTCAGGCCGACGTTCGGGGTCCCCATCGCGAGACCCACAACCCCTTCGTCGAACCGCTGGGGGCTTTCTACGACCGGCATGGCCGTGAGGAGTGCCGCGTCAAGTGGCGGGACGGCCGTAGTCTGGAGGATCACATCCGGATGACGCCGTACCTCGTGGGTCATCTGCTGCCGCGCGCCGCGGCGATCTATCTCGATCCGGCCATCGTGACCGAGATCCTCGAGGAGAAGACCGCGGGGGCCTGCGAAATTCGGGAGATCATCGTCGAAGCGGACCAGCGGTCGGTCCGTGAGGACCGTCGGAAGGCCGAGGCCAAGGCGGCATCGGAAAATTCCGCCCATGCGTCGGGTTCGTTTGTCGCCTACCTGGCCAAGTCATTCGCCGAGGGACAGAAGCAAGGCCGGCTCGCGGCAAACATCTTCGGCGGCGATGTCTTCCTCGGGCGCCGATTCGCGTTCTTCACCTATCCGGCCGCGGTGCTCAAATTCGTGTCGCTCGTCAAGGACGCATTCGGGCGTGCTGACATAGCGGCCCGGATGCTGGGCGAGGACGAGGGTGGCGCGCGGTTCTTCCTGGCCAAACTCAAGGCGGACGAGAGTCTCTACACCGATCCATCCACGGGACTGTGGAAGCTCAAGGCGACGATCCATCAGGGGGGAGCGTCGGACGTCAAGGAAGGCGTCCTCATCCCTCTGGCCCACCTCGGGCTCTCGGCTGGAACGACGGAGACTTTCCCCGGAACGATCACCTTCAGCCGGCCCACCGACGGCTCGGAGGTGGTGATCGACGATTTCCGGCCCGCCCCGAGCAAGGTCGAGAAGCCGGTCCCGAGTGTCCCGCCGCCAGTGAAGCCTCCTCCGCTTCCCTCGGCGCCTGACAAGAGGTCGCCGGCCGCGGAGGCGCCCCCGCCCACCCCTGCGCCGTCAACGCTGCTCCCGCCCAGAGCGGTGCCGGCCACGCTCGGCCCGCAGTCGGGAATCGATCCCGAAGCCCTCGCGCGGGATCTGGTCGAAGGCATCCTCGCGGGATGGATTCCCTCGAACGTCCAACAGGCGCAGGTCTACGTCAGCCCGAAGACGACCTTCGTGGCGACCCCGGCGGTCTTCCTCAAGATGCGCGAGCACGGGCTCTATCCCACCTTCGACCCGCAGGACCGGCGGAGCGCCTACCTCAAAGCGATCGCGCGCCTCGAGTGTGTGCGAAAGTCCCCGGCGAATAGGATTGTTTATCCCATCCTGCTCGGGCCTGAGTCCGAACGCGCGCTCAAGGTCATCAAGTTCGACACGCTCGGGCTCTTCAAGTCGGAGGACCTTCGAAAGCAGGTCGGCATCTGGAAGGACTGGGAGCGGCTCATCGAGCTTCCCCAGGACTGGAGCCCCGGCGATGCCGTGGTTTCCGGGGAGAGCTCCGATGACTAGCGCGAGGTCCCGGATCCTGATGCTCGCCCTCTTCGTTGGACTCAATGCCTTCGGGGTGATGGTTGCGGTCCAGGCGCCCACGTTGCCGTACGGGTTCGTGGCCCCCTGGATGCTTGCGGGAAGCATCCTTCTAGCTCTCGGGGCGGGATTCTGGTGGTTCCGGGCCCACATGGTCGCCCGGGCGCTCCTGACAGGGGCGATTCTCCGGTTGAGCCCCGCGAACCTTCCCTCCCGTCGGGATCACACGTTCCTGGGCTACGCCTTCCTCTGGCGGCGGGAGCACGCGGAACGGCTCTACCACTGCATGGCGCGGGGCATCGAGCCCCCCGAGGAGCAGTTGGTCCGGTTCGGAGGGAACACGCTCCTCCACGGACTCGGCATGCTCGCGGAGAAGCCGCTCTTCATCTCAGACATCCGGCGAACTCATCACTCGCTCGTCCTGGGATCGCCGGGAGAAGGCAAGACCCGATTCATCGAACTCGTCATCCGACAGCTCATCGAGAAGGACGACGTGGTGGTGATCGTGGACCCCAAAGGCGACAAGCGGCTTATCAACACAGTCAAGCAGGTCTGCGACGAGAGCGGGAGGAGCGGTGCATTTCGACTGGTTGCTCTGCCCTGGCCCATGGCCTCCTGTGCCTACAACCCCCTGGCCAACTTTTCGGTCCCGAGTGAGATCACCGATCGGATCATGGGGATCTTTCCTCCCGCGACCGGCGAATCGGAGAGCTTCCGGGGTTTCCAGTGGGGCGCCACGAACGCCGTCGTCCAGGTGCTCTACATGTGCGGCATTCCCATCACCATCCACCGCATCCTCCGGTACCTGCGGAAGCCCGGTCAGCTCTTCCTCGAAGCGATGGAGCGGCAGGTGCCGGAGTTGGGGAGGCTCGACCTCCAGAGCGCCGTCACCCGGTACCATGCGATGGTTCTGAGCGGCGCGCTCCCCAAGTCGAAGGAGTGGGGCGACCTCCTTCACTACATCACCGAGTACAAGCCGGACCACTACCACAAGATGGTCGCATCGCTGCTGCCGCAACTTGAGCGCCTGGCGGCCGGCGTGAAGGAGGACGTCCTCTCCCCCGAACCGGATTCCCCCCGGCGACCGCTCACCTGGGAGGCGATTGACCGCCAGAAACTCGTCGTCTACTTCTACCTGGGGAGCCTCCACGGCGAGGAGTCCGCGAACGCCGTAGGAAAGATGTTGCTCCTGGACTTCGAGGCCTACATCGCCAGCCGCTACTCCTACGACCCCGACGCCCGGAACCGCCGGATCTCGCTCTTCGTGGACGAAGCTCACCACCTCGTGAGCCGAACGTTCCTCCACATCCTGGCCGAGGCCCGCGGCGCGGACGTGGCGGTGACCCTGTCCACGCAGACCACGGCCCAGTTCGAGCAGGTCTTCGGCTCCCGGGCGGCCGTGGACGAAATCGTGACCCAGAACTTCCTCTGCGTGCAGTTTCAGTCCCGGAACCCGCGGGAGTGCAAGGATTTCTCGGATCTCGCCGGCGAGCGCGAGATGCGGGTGGTGGGCGAGTCCCACCGGTACGAGCCCGCCTTCTTTTCATCCGGCTTCCGGAACGTCGAGGACTTCCGGGCGCAGTACACGCAGAACATCAGCTACCGCGAGGCGCCGCTCGTCCCGCCATGGGCCATCGCACAGCTGCCCACTTTCCATGCGTTCGTGCGGATCGGTGGAAGGATTTACAAGGTCCGCGTGCCCCTGTTGGACGAGCCCACGTGCACCTACGCGGCGGACCTACAGCGGGGAGCAGCAGCGTGAATACCAGGAGAAACGAAATGAAAAACGTTCGGTCGGTCACCGTGGATCTCCGGTGCCTCTCCAAGGACACCCGCGCTCTGCTCCGTTGGGTCGCCAGAGACGAGTCCTCCATCGATGACGATGAACGGGGTGAGCGAGACGTTGGCGATTCGCTCGTGGGCGTTGACGAGGCCCTACTTCGGCGCGTCGAGCGGAAACTGCGGAGGATGCGATTCCGGCTAGATGCCGACGAGGCCGACTGCCTTTCTGGGATTCTCGAGTCCATCGACGATCGCCTCGGCGAAGCCAACCTGAAGGATGTCTACGCGCTCATGCGAGGCGATGACGAGGCTTACATGGAGCCGTACCCATACCTGCCGGACCAGCCGGAGGCGGACCCGGAACGGCAGGACAAGGAGCTGACACGGCTCCACCAGCTTCTCTCATCGCGAGGGGAACCGGGGCAGGGAGGCGACGCGACCACTGACGAGGAGGACGAGGAGGACGACGAGTGACGCTGACCCTCAATGTTTTGGTCGCGCTCCTCATCGCCCTTGGCCTTTCCGTCGGCCTCTTCCTCTTGCGTGGACGGCACGAGGCCCGCGCCGCGGGAGCCCTCGAATCCGCAGAAGCCGCCCTCGCCACGGTGCGGAGCCTCTCGGAGCGCGAGAAGGCCAATGCCACGGCCAAGGGATGGGAGGCATCGCTCGCGCCAGTCCTTCGCGTGCTCTCGATGCGGAAGGGAACAGTGGAGGCGGCCCTGATTCGTGCGACCGCAATCCGGTTGTCGCTTTCCCAGCGGCTGTTTCCGGTTGCGACCCTATTGCTCCTGCTGGGCGGCGGGGCCGGATTCCTGCATCGCGAGCGGGCCCGGGAACTGGTCCTCTATAGCTCTGTAACTTTCTCGTACCTCGGAAAGTTCCTGGCCCTGTCGGCGGTCGCTTTTTGCACATTCGTCGCACTCTCGCCCTTCGCGCCGCCCCTCTGGACGCTCTATCCAGCCCTCGGGGCCGCCGCGACCGGCACGGCTATTTATGTGGGCAATCTTCCCCCCAAGCTTTGATGGGCCACACGATGACGACAGGTTTCGACGATGCTGAGCGGTTGAGAGCGGAGCTCATCCGCGAATACGAGCCCTACGTCTGTTCGGTGTCGGCTCTGACCAAGACACCGCTCGAGGTTGCGCGAGAGGCGTTCCATACCTGCATTTGCAGGATGTTGGCCGGGCTTCAGAAGCAGTACGCCGGAAAGCCGATCACGCGTTGGCGCCGCTACATCATTCGGTCTGCCATCAACGAGATCAAGGAATCCGGACGACGGGCTCATCGCCTGAAGACCAAGGTCCTCGCCTTCGCCCAGTTGAACGAAGAGGAGCGTCGGGAGGTCTTCCGCAGGGCCGCTCCGGAAGCGACTCCGCTGGAGCAAGCGGCGCGAAAGGAGCTGGCCGCCCTGGCATGGCGTGAGCTGGACAACCTCTCTGCGCGCCAGCGCCAAGTCGTCAAGGGGCGCTGCTACGACAAGACGTACAAACAGATCGCAGCGGACTTGGGGATCGATCCCGGAACAGCCAGGGTCCACTATCACACAGCTTTGATTGAACTGAGGCGCCGCCTTCGGGTGGTTGCTTGAACGGAGGAACCATGCGCGCGAAGAGGTGGTGGGAACCCTGCCAGAAGTGTCGCTTGGCATTCAGCCGCGTGATGCTTCGCTGGCATCTCGAGCATGACCACGCCATTTTGAAATGTCGTCTTTGCGGCAAGCCTATCTACGTCTTTGGCATCGCAATGACATTGTCTCCCCCGCGCTCCGAGTTCTGCACCCAAGCGTGCAAGCGTGCGGCGGAGGCGAAAGGGCTTTGCCTGTCCTGCCTCAAGCCCCCGGACGATACCTTCAGGGGAGGCCGCTGCAGCGAATGCCGCCGGAAGTATCGGCTGATCAGGGACGACATTCGCCGGGTCAACGGGGAGTTGCGATCGATCTGGGAGAGCAGGTACACCCCGTATGTGTACCAACGGCCCTTCCGGCGGTCGGCCGGAAGCGAACGAATCGGCGGCTGATCATCGAGTTTCGGACGGCATCTCCCCAGAAGCCATAAGACCGGCGCTCTTTACTTTTGCCTATACACTTCGGCCAGCTCAACCATCTGGTTTTAGTAGAGGGGGAAACGAACCCCCTCGATCGAGGGAGAGCTGGGAATGGGAAACAGGCACGCCGATCATCGAAAAATCGCGGAATCCGGTGAACCTTCGTTGCCGGAGCCGGTTGGAGGGGGTAGCGGCCGAGATCGACGCCCCGGTCCCCCGGAAGCGTCCCCCGGAAACGAGGCCCGCCACGAAGCACCTCCGCAGCAATCCCAGCCCCCTCTCTCCGACCGTCCTGAAGACCCTTCTGGACCTGACCGCCGACCTGGACCGGCGGCGACTGCGTCCACTGGCTTCACGCTCCTTCCTCCACCGGGCCACGATGAGACCCAGGGAGATCGTTCGGAGGAAGGACGGGCAGCTCATGCTGGCCGCACTCCTCCGCCATCAAGAAGGTGGACCTATCAGGTCGAGGTCGTGAAACGCAGCGAAGTAGCGCTGAACGAAGAGAACCCCTATGCGAAGCTAACGGCCCTTGAGAGATACGAGCGCCTGATGAGGCGCTTGGCAGAGGTCTGGAGCGCGATTTGCCGTCGCAACTCCGCCGAAGCCACCCCTTGTGCGAAGAGCAGGAGGGCCGCGTGATGGAGAACTACATGAAGGAGGCAGAGCGCATGCGATGTGTGGGGTACGCGCGATCCGCCGTTACTGGCGAATACGCGCAAGACCCAACGGAGGCACAGGCCGAGGAGATCCGGCAGGAATGCCGCCCTTTCAGGCTGTTGGAGGTCCTACAGGAACCTGGCAGGTCGGGCAACGACCTGGACCGCCCCCAGCTCAAGAAGCTGCTGCGGATGGTCCGGCGCGGCAGGGTCGACGCGGTAGTCGTCGCGAAGCTGGCCGCGCTTTCTCGGTCGCCCCGGCAGTTCGACGACCTGATGAGGCAGTTCAAACGTCATGGCGTCCGTCTCATTTCGGTCAAGGATGGAATCAACACCGCGATTCCAGCCGGCAAGGCAAAGATTGACGCGATCCGTACCCTCGCGCGAACGCTACGGACCCTCGATGGGCACCGTCGCGCACGCGAGTACGGCGCGTCCATTCAGGCGAGGTGCGCATGAAGATCAACAAAACCATCAGCAAGGAGAACCAGACCGTCCGCTGTTACGGCTACGTCCGGGTTTCGACGCTACGCCAGGCGAATCTCGAACATGGCTCGCTGGACGCGCAGACCGACGAAATCCGCCACTACATGAAGTTCCGTGAGACGCCGCAGACCCAGTTTCACGTAGAGGAGGTCTTCCGGGAGGAAGGACGCTCCGCGAAGGACACGGATCGGCCGCAGCTCAAGAAGCTGCTCGAGGCGGTCCGCCGCGGAGCCGTCGATGCAGTCGTAGTGACGAAGATCGACCGGCTCACGCGGTCGGTGAAGGACTTCTACGATCTTTGGGGCGAGTTCCAGGAGCACAACGTCCAGCTCATCTCCGTCCGCGACCAGTTCGACACGACGACCCCGATGGGGAAGGCGATGGTCAACATGATCCTGACCTTCGCTCAGCTTGAGCGTGAGATGACGGCGGAGCGGACGCGCGTCAAGATGCACTGGCACGCCGAGCAGGGGCTCTGGAACGGCGGCCGTCCTCCTGGCTACCGGCTCGACCCAAAGCAGAAGGGCATTCTCTTTCCCCATCCCGAGGAACGGAAGACCATCGAGATGATCTTCAAGAAGTACCTCGAGCTGGGCAGCGTCGGCGAGGTCTCCAAGTACCTGGTCCGGCAGGGCATCAAGACGCCCGCCCATACGAGCACCCGAGGCCGTTCCAGGGGCGGGAAGCCGTTCTACAAGACGACGCTACTCGGACTCCTCCGCAACCCCGTCTACATCGGAAAGATCCGGTACGACGGCAGACAGTTCGACGGCAAGCACGAGCCGATTATCTCGAAGGAGCTGTTCGACGACGCGAACGATCACCTCGCCAAGCACGCTCCCCTGCGGAAGAACCCGAAAGCTCCGCGCGAGCACGTCTACCTGCTCCAGGGCACCCTCTTCTGTGGCCGCTGCGGCGGTCACATGACCCCGAAGACCTGCTCGCCTTGGAGGCGGGATTACTTCTACTACCAGTGTTCCCGAAACAGCCATACGAACGGCAGCGCCTGCTCGATGCGGTCTGCCCCTGCCGCTCCGCTGGAGCGCGCAATCCTCGCCAAGGTCCGCAACCTCGCCCTGAACGGCGAGGAGCTGGAGCGCATCATCCGCGACGCCAACGCCAACAGCAACGAGTCCACGAAGCAGCTCGCCATAGACCGCCGGCGCGTGGAGACGCAGCTTGAGACGGTGGTGGGCAACGCCCGCAAGCTCGTCGAGTTCATCAAGGAGATGGGCAAGTCGGCCGTGAAGACGGTCGGCGACGAGCTACGAAAGCTGGAAGCCGAGCGGGCCGCCCTCGAAGCCCAGCTTGACGAGATCAAGCGGGAGGTCCGTCTGGTCGAGACTCAGACCATGGACGCCGGCGTGATGGTCGGGAGTCTCCGCACCTTCGCGGACATCATGGACAAAGCGACTCCCCAGGAGCTCAAGGATCTCCTGCCCATGTTCATCGAGCGGATCATCTTCCATGAGCCGGACGAGAAGGGCCAGGGGACGATCCAGATGTCGCTCTTCGAGCGCCCCGTCAAACGGGACGGGGAGGGGCGTAACCACGAGGTCGCAGTTTACGCTCAGAGTAGCGAATGGCTCCCCGGGAAGGACTCGAACCTTCAGCCTTGCGGTTAACAGCCGCTCGCTCTACCATTGAGCTACCGGGGAGTGCGGAGGCCAGCGGCGGCGCGACTGATTATAGGCCGCCCGGGAGGGGGGTCAAGGGGTATGCGCGGGACCGACCGTGTCCGAGAGGCTTGAGCGGGCGTGGGCCCGCCTCTGGCGCCGCGCGGGCACGGCGGGCGACGGCGAGGCCGTCTTCCGCGATCTCGTCCGGCGATACTCGGAACCCCACCGCGCCTACCACACCCTCGCCCACGTCGAGCATTGCCTGGACGAGTTCGAACCGGTCCGCGCGACGGCGCGGGATTCCGTCGCGGTCGAGCTCGCCCTCTGGTTCCACGACGCCGTCTATCGGCCCCGCGCCGGCGACAACGAGGCCCGGAGCGCCGACCTCGTCCGGCCGATCTCGCGGCGGGCCGCCGAACTGGTCCTCGCCACCCGCCACGCCGCGCCTCCGGAGGATCCGGACGCGGAGCTCGTCGTCGACGTCGACCTCGCCATCCTCGGCCAGCCCGCCGAGCGCTTCGACCGCTACGAGGAGGAGATCCGGAGGGAATACGCCTGGGTCCCGGGCTTCCTCTTCCGCCGCCGGCGCGCGGCCGTGCTCCGCGCGTTCCTCGACCGCCCGTCGATCTACCGGACGCCCCGCTTCCGCGCCCGCTGGGAGGCCCGGGCTCGCGCCAACCTCGAGCGCTCGCTCGCCCGGCTTTAGCGGGCGACGAGGCCGAGCGGCCGTCCGGAGCGGCGGAGCTCCTCGAGGATCCTCAGGTTCGCCCGGGGCATCGCGAGCGCGGCGATCTCGTCGAGCGTCGCCCAGCGCGCCGCGCCCTTTCCCTTCCGGTGGAAGCAGTGGAAGACGTGGAGCTCCACGCTGAAGTGCGTGTAGCGGTGCTTCACGGTCATCAGATAGGGCCCGACGTCGACTTCGAACCCCGTCTCCTCCCGGACCTCGCGGCGGAGGCAGGCCTCGAACGTCTCGCCCTGCTCGCGCTTCCCCCCGGGGAACTCCCAGAGGCCGCCGAGAAGCCCGTCCTCCTCGCGGCGCTGGACGTAGACGCGGTCCCCTTTCCATATCACCCCGATGGCGACCTCCCGGTGCGGGACCGCCTTGGCCGGCTTCCGGGTCGGCCAGCGCTCGGGGTCCGCCTTGCCCCGGCATTGATCGGCCAAGGGACACTCCCCGCAGCGCGGGGCCCGCGGCGTGCAGATCCGCTGGCCGAGCTCCATGAGCGCCTGGTTGTAGTCGCCGGGCGAGATCCGCGGGGCCGGGAGGGGCTCGGAGACGTCCCGCGCCGCCAGGCGCGAGAGGACGCGACGGACGTTGCCGTCGAAGACCGCCGCGCGCTCGCCGAAGGCGATCGAGGCGATCGCCGCCGCCGTGTAGGAGCCCACGCCCGGCACCTCTCTCCACGCCTCCGCCGTCCGCGGAAGGCGCTTCATCGAGCGGGCCGCCTTGTGGAGGTTCCTCGCCCGGGCGTAGTAGCCCAGGCCCTCCCAGGCCTTGAGGACCTCGTCCTGCGACGCGCGGGCGAGCGCCCGGACGGTCGGGAAGCGGCGCATCCAGCGTTCGTAGTACGGGACGACGGTGGCCACCTGCGTCTGCTGGAGCATCACCTCGGAGACCCAGATCGCGTAGGGGTCTCGGGTGCGCCGCCAGGGGAGGTCGCGGGACCGCCGCCGGAACCAGGCCAGGAGCTTCGCCGCCCGCACGGGGCCATTCAAGCGGGGGAGAGCGGGCGCGGCAAGCCTTTGTGGAGGACCTGCCGCGCCCGAGGAGAGGGGTCTAGTCGCTGCGCTTCCCCGCGAGGAGCTGGGTGATCCGGTCCGTCAGCGCCTCCCGGCTGTACGGACCCTCGTAGCGGGCGATCTCCTCCCCGTCCCGGAAGACGAGCAGCGTCGGCACCGCCTGCACGCCGAGGTCGTCCGTGATCGAGGGGTTCTCGGTGACGTCCAGCCGGTAGAACTCGACCTTCCCGTCGAGGTTCGAGGCCACCGCCTCGAGCTCCGGCCTGAAGTGGTTGCACGGAATGGATCCGAAATCGAGGAACGCGACGGCCACGAGGCCGTCGGACTCGAGGACCCTTTCCTCCACCCCCGTGTCGTTCAAGTCCTTCACCATGGAAGGGCTCCCTAACTCTCTCCGCAAAGGCAGTATGTATATCGACCAAACCTTCGGGAACTTGAGAGCCATTGGTGGGACGGATTCCGGATTCTGGATTCCGGGAATCGCCTACTTCCACTCCACGTCGAGTTCCCCCTCGATCAGCGCCGGCGGGACGTTGCCGAAGGCGAGGAAGCGCTCGTGAAACTCGCGGAGCGAGAAGCGGGGCCCGAGCCGGGCGCGGAGCTTCTCCCGGATCCGGACGATCTCGAGCATCCCGATCATGTACGTGGGGAAATACGTGGGAGACGCGGTGTAGGCGTTCACGCTCCCCTCGGCCTGGGCCTTGTTCATCCGGACCCGCTCGACCAGGAAGCGGACGGCGTCCTCGTAGGTCATCCGGCCGGTGTGGAGCGAGACGTCGAGGAGGACCCGCGCGGCGCGCTGGAGCCTCCAGTTGAGCTGCATGAGCCGCTCCCGCGGGTCCTTGAAGTAGCCCTGTTCGTGCGCCAGCTCCTCGCAGTAGAAGCCCCAGCCCTCGGAGAGGAGCGGGGAGTCGTTCAGCTTCCGGACCTTCGAGGCGACGTCCTTCGCGTAGACGAACTGGAGATGGTGCCCCGGGTAGGCCTCGTGCCAGACGGTCCCCGGGATGTCGTAGACGTTGTGCGCCGCGAGCTGCTCCTCCGCCTCCTCCGGGGTCGCGCCCTTCGGGACCGGGGTCACGTAGAAGTGGCCCACCCGCGAGGCGTCGAGCGGCCCCGGCCGCGAGTAGGCCGCGTAGGGGATCGAGCTCCGGAGGAAGGGGGGCGTCTCGATCACCTCGAGCTTTTCCCACGAGGGGATCCCCACGATCCCCCGCTCGACCATGAAGCGCCGGGCCTTCGCGACCTCCTTCCGGTAGGTCTCGACCAGATCGCCCGCCTTCGGGTGGTCCTTCTTCATGCGCTCGAGGACCTCCGGCCAATCCGGGGCGATCGCCTCGAGCATCCGGAGCGTCCGCTGGAACTCCTCCCGGCCGATCCGCTCCAGCTCCTCGGACCCGTACGCGAGGAAGTGGTCGTTCCGGAGGTGGAAGTCGTAGGCCTCCCTCCCCGTCGCGAACGACCCGTCCGAGCGCGGGAGGAGTTCGTCCTTGAGGAAGGCCACGTACGCGGCGTAGCCTTCCTTCGCAGCCGCGACGAGCGACGCGTCGGCCTGCTTGAGCTCGTCCAGGAACGCGATCGTCCCCTCCCCGTCCTGGATGGCCATCCGGGTCCAGACGGCGGGGGGCCGGGCGAGCTTGGACCGGATCTCGCCGATCATGGCCGGGACCTGCTCGAGACGCCGGTTGACGTTCGCCACCCGCTCCTCGAGCGGGGCGTAGTCCTTCACCAGCATGTCGTGCATCACGGCGACGGCGCCGAAGGGGATCGAGGGCCGGACCCTGCGGGCGTCCTGGCGACGGTGCTCGTACCGCTGCGAAAGGAGCTCGCTCCGCCAGAGTCGGGCGTCGAGCGAGTCGTCGGGCACGGCCCCGAGCCAGGCGTCGACCAGCCTCGCGCGGGCCTCGTGCGAGGCGTCGTCGTGGCGGGTCAGGCGGCCGTCGTGGTCGTGGATCCCCACGCCGGTCGCCCAGTCGGGGTCGAGCGCCGCCCGCTCCGCGAGGTAGCGGTCGTAGAGCGCCGCGAGCGAGGGCGAGACGTCCCGGGGCATCGAGCATCCGGCCAGGAGGAGGACGAGCGCCGCGCTCCGGGCCATCCGGACACTCAAGCACGCGCGGCGGGAGCCGTCAACGAAAGTGCAGCCCCGCGGGCCTACTTCAGGTAGCGGGAGTCCCGCGCGCGGTGGGGGAGGATGCCCGCCAGGCCGTCGGCCGGGTCGGCCAGCTCGAAGAAGAGGGCGACCGGCACCGCCTGTCCCTTCGGGATCACCGAGAGGCAGGCCGAGAAGCCGTGGTCCTCCACGCGGCGCGCGCGGCCGCGGACCAGGAGCTCGAAGCGCGTTAGGCGCCCTTCCTTCGCCTCCACGAAGCCCAGGCACTCGGCGCGCTCCTCGCCGACCGGGACCGAGCCCTCGATCCGGCCGTCCTTGAGCGAGACTTCGAGGCCCTTCGCGTCCTTCGAGAGGACGTACTGGACGTGGTAGCGGAAGATCCGCGCCTTCAGGCTCTCCGGGAGGGAGCCCGCGGCGAGCGCCTCGGCCTCGTCCTTCCGGACCCAGAGCCGGTCGGAGCCGAGCGAGCGCTGGAAGACCCGGTCGTACTGGCCGTTCCCCGTCGTCGCGCTCCCCTCGGCCGGGAACTCCTCAAGGAGCTTCCAGGTGACGTAAAGGGTGAGCGACCCCTCCGGAGCGCGGCGGAGGGCGGCGACGGCCGCCTCGTCGCGCGGCGGGACGGTCGCGGAGACCGAGCCCGGATCGAAGGCGGCCAGGGCCTTCTCGAGCAGGGAGCGGACCGACTTCGCCTCGTAGCCCCCGCCCGAGGCGAGCTTCCGGCCGTCCGCCGTGAAGGCCGACATCCCGATCGTGCAGGCCTTGATCCCGCTGTCGAAGCCGGTCAGGAAGTCCCGCTCGGCGGGCGTCAGGTTCGGGTTCTCGACGTTGTCGAGGGCGTAGGGGACGAAGCGGGTGCGGAGGAGCTCGAGGACCCCCGGATCGTTCACGGCCGCCTCACGGGCGAGGATGCCGTTCCCTCAGGCGAAGCCGATCGGGTTTCCCGTGTCGACCATCATGAAGACGGGCTTCTTCTCGCGGAGCGCCGACTCGCGGGCGTCGGTGAGCGTGGCCCGCCAGGGGAGAGAGGCCCAGCCCCGGCTCTTCAGGCGCAGCTCCGGCCGGAGCTTCTGGAACTCGGCGTCGGTCAGGCCGGCCGGCAGAAGCGCGAGGGCCGCCGCGAGGATTCTCATGGGCCGCTCCTTTCAGGGTCTCCATCCAGGATACCGGCCCGCGGCCCGGGCGTGGCGGGCCCGCTGATTGACCTGCCGATTGTATAATGGTGATTCCGCCGGCCTCGCGGGGCAGCGGTCGTAGAGGGCGGCTGGCAAGCACAAGGCTTCCGAGGGTATCGATCATCCGACCGGCCCGGCGCCGCCGCCCCCCGGCCCCTTCACCTTCAGGATTCCAACCGGCGGATGGCCTTCAGTCTATCCTTGGCGGAGACAGACATCCTGTCGTACACTGCCCTGTGAGATTCCCAGCCCATGAAGTTCCATCCCGCCGCGATCCTGGCCATCCTTCTCGCCGGCGTAGCGCTCGTCCTGATGGTCCGGGGGCTCGCGCGCGAACGAAGGAAGGATCGACTTAAGGCACTCCTCCTTGCCGGGGTGTTCGGGATCTTCGCATCCGCAGGATTCTTCGTGGATCCCGCCCGTACGACCAGCGTCTTCCAGTGGCTTTCAATGGGAACCACTCTAATCGGAGGAGTGATTGCGAGCGCGGCGGGCGATCCTCTTCGGACTATTGTGGGTGATGGGTTGGTGGTCGCGCCGAAGCGTGGCCAAGCTCGATGACTCACCGCCCAATCTTGTCATCAAGCACCTGGCTTACGGCCGCGCGCGAGACGCAGTCGTCGTGGCGCGCGAGATCCTGTCGCGGGACCCGGGCCATCATTCGGTCCGGCTCAACCTGGCCACCGCCCTTTACCTGCTGAGACAGAATGATCAGGCCAGACAGGAGATGTCGCGCCTGTCGGCAGCCGCGCTGCCCGAGGGTGAGCGCAGGCTCCTTGCCGACCTTGTGAAGAAGACGGCCGTATCTTCCTAGGGTCAGCCGAGGTGCGGCAGGCCGCCGCTGCTGTCGCCGAAGCGCGGGGCCGGGACGCCGAGGCGCTGGAGCATCTCGACGTAGAGGTTGGCGATCGGGATCCGCTTCTTCCACTCGTAGTCGACGTAGCGGCCCGGCTTGAGCGTGCCGCCGGCGCGGCCGGCGAGGAGCACGGGGAGGTTCTCGCGGGAGTGGCGGTTCCCGTTCGACATCCCGGAGGCGAAGAGGATCATCGAGGAGTCGAGCAGGGTCCCCGGCCCGTCCTTCGCCTTCCCGAAGCGCTCGACGGCGTCGGCGAAGAGGCCGACGGTGAAGCGGTCCACCTTCTTCAGGTCCTCGCGCTTCTCGACCAGGCCCTCGTGGTGCTGGAGGTCGTGGTGGCCGCGCTTCACGCCCACCTCGGGGTAGCTCCGGTAGCCGCCGTGGGTGAGGAGGGCGACCCGCGTCGTGTCGCTCTGGAGGGCGAGGATCGCGAGGTCCACCATCAGGCGGTCGTACTCCACGTAGCTCTCGGGGATGCCGCGCTCGGCGGGGATCCGCCCCTCGAGCTCGCCGAGGCCCCCCGCGTCGAAGGCCGGGGCGGCCGGGTCGGGCTGCTTCTGCGAGGCGAACTCGATCCGCTTCTCGACGTCGCGGACGGCCGAGAGGTACTCGTCGAGCTTGGCCCGGTCGCCGCCGCCGAGGGCGGGCTGGAGCCGCCGGGCCTCCTCCCGCACCGAGTCGAGGACGCTCTTCCGGTCGGCGGCGTAGGACTCCGAGCGGCGCGCCGCCTCCGGCCCCAGGCGGCCGCGGAAGAGGCGGTCGAAGATGAGCTTCGGGTTCCGCTCCTCGCCCGTCGGGGTCGTGGCCGAGCGCCAGGAGTAGTGCTGCGCGTAGACCCGGCCCACGCCCTTCGCCCCGCCCGGACGGGCGCCGTGGAGGCCGATCACGAGGGCGTCCAGGAAGGTCTTTCCCTCGAAGTGGCGGGCGGCGGCCTGGTCGAGCGAGATCCCGCAGGAGACGCGCTCCCGCTCGAAGGGGACCGCCGTCAGGAGGGCCCCGATCTCGGCCGAGTGGCCGTCCTCGAAGCCGAAGGCGTTGGCGAGCGTCAGGCCGCCCAGGAGGAGGACGTCCTTCTTCACCTTCTCGAGGGGCTCGAGGGAGGGAGAGAGCTCTCCCAGCGGCTCGTTCCGGGAGAGCGAGGCGCCCAGCCACTCGACCGCCTTCGGCCCCGCGAGCTCGGCCTTCCGGCCCGAGTCGTCGATCGTCCAGTACGGGAGGTAAGCCCCGCCGCCGACCACGTAGAGGAACATCCGGACCGGGGGCTTGGCGTCCTCGCGCCCCCGGGCGAGGGACTCGAGGAACGGGAGCGCGACCGCGGCCCCCGCGCCGCGGAGGAGGGTGCGCCTCGAGATGCGGTTCATCGCGCCTCCCTGCCGGCCGCCCGCCGGTACTGGAAAGGATAGCTCAGGATCACGCCCTCCAGGAGGGCGGAAATGCGGTACTCCGACTTCCGCACGGACTCGACGATCGACTTGATCTCCCGCCGGTCGCCGCGCTCGAGCGGACGGCCGAGGGCGTAGACCAGCATCTTCTCGGTCAGCGCCCGGACGAAGTCGTCCTTGCTCGCGGAGAGGACCTTCTTCAGTCCCGCCGGGTCGGCGAAGCTCTCGCCCGTGGGGAGCGTCCCGGCCGCCTCGATCTTCCGGGTCCCCTCCTTGTCCCGCCAGCGGCCGATCGGGTCGAAGTTCTCGAGGCCGAGACCCAGGACGTCCATCCGCTTGTGGCAGCCCAGGCACTGGGGGTCGGCCCGGTGAAGCTCGAGCTTCTGCCGGAGCGAGAGCGACGAAGCGTCCGGCCGCTTCTTGGCCGCCTCCTCGAGCTCCGGGACGTTGGGGGGCGGCGGCGGGGGCGGGGCGCCCAGGATCTCGTCCAGGATCCACTTCCCGCGCTTGACCGCGCTCGTCCGCGTGGGGTGCGAGGTCACCGTGAGCGTGGCCGCCATCGTGATCACGCCCCCCCGGTTCCGATCGGAGAGCGCGACCCTCCGCATCGCGTCGCCCCTCACGTCCTTCACCCCGTAGAGCCGGGCGAGGGGCTCGTTCAGGAAGCTGTAGTCCGCGTCGACGAGCTCCAGGACGCTCCGGTCCTCGAGGAGGAGGTTCGCGAAGAACATCGAGACCTCCTCCGCCATGGACCGCCGCAGCGTCTCCGTGAACGCGGGGAACAGGTCGCGGTCGGGATGGGTCTGCTCGAGCTTCCGGAGCCCGAGCCACTGGGCGGCGAAGTTGTCGACCAGGGCCCGCGAGCGCGGATCGGCCAGCATCCGGCGGAGCTCGCCCCGGAGGACCGCGGGGTCGCGGAGCCGGCCCTTCGCGGCGAGGTCGAAGAGCGCGGCGTCGGGCATGGTCGACCAGAGGAAGTAGGAGAGCCGGCTGGCGAGTTCCCAGTCGCCGAGCCTCACGTGGCCGGCCGCGTCCCGCTCCGAGGAGTCTCGCTCGATCCGGTAGAGGAAGTGGGGCGAGACGAGGACCGCCCAGAGCCCCAGGCGGACGGCGCCCTCGAAGCCCTTCCCGCGCTTCCGGCCCGCCTCGTAGAGGCCGACCAGGCGGTCGAGCTCGTCGGCGGCGACGGGCCGCCGGAAGGCGCGGCGGGCGAAGTCGCCCAGGATCTTCCGCGCCGCGGCGGGGCCGTCCTGCGGCTCCGTCCCGAAGATCCGAAGATGGCTCAGGCTCCGTTCGGGGCCGGCCACCTCGACCCAGTCGAGGAGGAGCCGCGTGTCGGGGGGCTTCTCCTCCTTGGTGTAGGCCTTGGGCGGGGTGTGCCGGAACGAGACCTTCCGGTCGCCGGCGGCGAGGAGGAACGTGGCCTTCGTCTCGGCCGGCGCCTCGGGCGGGGCGGAGACGGGGACGAGGGCCATGTCCACGCCGTCGACCTGGACGACGAGGATGGTCTTCCCGCCGGGGCCGTTCCGCTGGGCCCCGCGGACGCGGACCTCGTAGCGGCCCTCGGCGGGGACGGACAGGGTCGCCGTGAAGGCCTGCTCGAACTTCATCTCGGCGGCGCCGTCCGAGGGTGGCGGCTTGAGGAACGCCTCGGCCTCGAGCCGCTGTTCGAGGATGGGAACGGGGCCCTCGGCGACCATCGCGTGGTCCAGGATCCGGTCGGCCGCGTCGACCACCTTCTCGAGGAGGAGGGGCGAGAGCGAGAGCACCTCCCCCAGCGTGTCGAATCCCTCGCTCACGTCGTCCGGGGGGAAGTGCTCGGCGGGACGGATCTCGAGGCCCAGGAGGTCGCGGACCGTGTTGTCGTACTCGGCGCGGTTCAGGCGCCGGACGGTGACGCGGCCGGGGTCGCGCGGCGCGCGCGCGTCGATCCGGTCCATCGCCGCCTCGAGCCAGGAGGCGATCCGGTCGCGCTCGGCCTCGCTGGGCTGCTGGGGGGCGTCCTCGGGGGGCATGGCGCGGGTGCGGAGCTGGCGGATCGCGGCCAGCCAGGGCTCGGAGGCCCGCGCGATCGCGGCTTCGCCCGAGGCGCGGGAGAGGTCGACCTTGCCGTTCTGCTTCTTCGGGCCGTGGCAGGAGAAGCAGTAGGTCGCCAGGAGCGGTCGGACTTGGGACTCGAACTCGCGGTCCGGGGCGACCTCCTGCCGGGCCCCGGCGGGCAGCGCCCAGAGGAGGAGCGCCAGCCCGCGCCCCGCCATCCCGACGCCCTTCATCCGTTCCACCCCAGACCCATTGCCGGGGCCGGGGCGCATGTAACGCGCCGGGCCCTGCCCCTAATACGGGTTAGCCGTGGAAGGGGTTGCGTACGCCCCCCCCGCACCCGGGCGCTCGGGAGCATCGGAAGGCGGGAAGTGAGGGTGAGTTATGACTTGACATGTTATTATTTAGTTACATAATATTATGAGATCCTATGGCGATGCATCAGGATCGGAAATGAGCGCCCACAACCCCTTCCGTCCTGGCGCGGGCCATACCCCCCCCTTCCTGGCGGGGAGGGGAGGCGAGAAGATCCAGTTCGGAAGGCTCCTGGATCAAGAGGTCGTCGCCCAGAACGTCGTGCTCACGGGGCTCCGGGGTGTCGGCAAGACGGTCCTCATGGACGTCGAATACCGGCCCCTGGCGCAGAAGCGCGGATGGATCTGGGTCGGAACGGACTTCTCCGAGCACGCCTTCATCGACGAGAGAACCCTTTGCCGGAGACTCCTGACGGACCTCTCGGTCTTCACGTCGACGCTCTCCCTGCGAACCCTGCGGGAAGCCGTGGGTTTCCGCAAGGGCAGGACGGCGGAGGAGACCGCGCTCGACTTCACGTTGCTGGATCGGTACTTCGAGGCGCAGCCCGGTCTCGTCGTGGACAAGCTGAAGGCGACGCTCGAATTCGTGTGGAAGGCGGTCCATCCCCTCGGCTTGAAGGGGATCCTCTTCGCGTACGACGAGGCCCAGGTCGTGCGCGACCGGAAGGACAAGGACCAGTACCCGCTGGCGCTCCTGCTGGAGACCTTCCAGTCCATCCAGCGGAAGCACATGCGCTACCTCCTGCTCCTCACCGGCCTACCCACGCTCTTCCCGAAGCTCGTCGAATCGAGGACCTACGCCGAGCGCATGTTCACGGTCCAGGAGGTGGGCCGGCTCTCGGAGGACGAATGCCGGGAGGCCATCCTCACGCCGCTCGAAGGCACGGGGATCTCATTCGCGCCGCACGCGGTCTCGACCATCATCGAGCGCTCGGGCGGATATCCCTACTTCATCCAGTTCCTCTGCCGCGAGGTTTTCGAGCAATTGGCGGCCCTGCGCGTCACGGAGACCCCTCCCCTGCCCCATGCCGTTCCCATCGATCCCATCATCCGCAAGCTCGACGGTGACTTCTTCTCCGGCCGCTGGAACAAGGTCCCCGACCGCCAGCGCGACCTCCTGTTCTGCATCGCCAGCCTCGAGAGCTGCGACGAGGAGTTCACGATCAGCGAGATCGTGGAATCCTCGAGCCGAATCGCCGCCGCCGGAAAGGTGTCGAGACCTTTCCGGACGAACGACGTCAGCCAGATGCTCCCCCGCCTGATCGAGGCCGGCCTGATCTACAAGAACCGGCACGGCAAGTACTCCTTCGCCGTGCCGCTCTTCGGCGACTACATCCGAAGGAACTTCTGAGCCGCCCGGCTCCACCGCGCCTCGAGGGAGGGCGAGGAGAAGAAGCCGGGGCCGATCTCTTTCGGCGTGATTCCCGACGAAGCCCCCCGCGGCCGGTGTCTCTTCCCCATCATGGGACGCGAGGTTTCCTACTGCGAGTCCTGCGGCCACCGCCTCCTGGGGGACGCCGTGATCCACGACGGCCGCCGCTATTGCGGGGCGTGCCGGCCCACCTCGACCGTGCCCCTGGCGCCTCCGCCGGAGCGGAGACCTTCGTCCGGGCGTCTGGCCCGAGTGCCCGCCCGACGCCCGAAGGAGACCACCCGGATCCGGCGGAAGCGGAGCTTCCTCTTCCCGGGGCTCGGCGCTGCGGCCGCCGCGGCGCTCGCCCTCGGGATCGCGCTCGCCTCGTCGGGCGGCTCCCCGGATCCCGAGCCGGCGCGCCCGGCGCCCGTCGCGCCTTCGCCCGCGCCGGTCGTCCAGGCGGCGCCCGACCCGGGTCCCTCGCTCGAGGAGATCCTGGCCCGCGCGCGGGCGATCCGCGAGTCCGACCTGATGTTCGACCGGCGGGACGAGGTGCTCCGGCTCCTCCGGCGGGCGGCGGGACGGGGCGGGGCCGACCGCCTGGCGGCGGAGTACGAGCGGCAGTTCGAGGACGCCGCGTCGCGCCTTGCCGACTTCGCCCGCTCCGAGGCCCTCCGCCTGGCGGGGCAGCGGAAGTACGCCGAGGCGATCTCGAGCCTCGACGGTTATCCCGCGGCGTTCCGCGACTCGCGCTCCTCGGAGGGCGTCCGGTCCCTCCGCCGGGACCTCGAGCGCCGCCGGGCCGAGGCGACGAAGGCCTCTCCCGCTCCCCCGGCGGGAAGCTCCCCGATCCTGCCGCTCATCGCCGGGCGGAAGCGGCCCTCCTGATCGGGCGAACCTTTCGGGCCTTCGGGGCACGGATCTCCATGAACCCGCCCGGCGCGCGCCCCTGCCTGCGGCTCGCGGCGCTCGTCGCGCTCGCCGCGGCGCCCGCGTCCGGCGCCCAGGACGGCCGCGAGTCCCTGATGCGGGATCCCGGGTTCGAGTCCCTGCCCGCGGGGACGCTCGCATCCACCGGACCCGTGGAGGGCTGGGAGATCCAGCGCCACGGCCGCGAGGCGATCCGGGACCGCCTCGTCGCCGCCGGCGCGGAATCCGGCGCCCGGTCGGGCCGGAAGTGCGTGTCGCTCTCCATCCCGAAGGACACGGTCGGCTTCGAATTCGTGACCGTGGGCCAGCGCCACCGGCTGGCCGCGGGGCGGGAATACGAGGCGTCGGTCTGGGTGCGATGGACGGGAGGACCGGAAACGGCGCCCGCGGGGGCCGGCCCGGTCTCGGGGCACCCCTCGGCGATCGTGTCCTTCTGGGCGAGGCACCGGGACGGGACGGGCGGCTTCGCGGGGCGCGACGACTGGCTCTTCGACTCCCGCTGGACCCGCCTCGCGTTCCGCGTGCGCGCGACCGACCCGGAGGAGCGGACGCTCGTCTATGTCTCCCTCCTCCCCCACCAGAAGCCCGCGGACACGACCGTCCTCGTGGACGATTTCGAGCTCTCGTCGGTCGCCGACCCGGCGGAGGCCGAGGCGCGCGCGGGAAACCTCGTCCGAGACCCCGGATTCGACGGCCAGAAGCCCGGCCCGATCGGACCGCCCTGGGGCTTCGCCAACATCGGCGGGGCCGGAATCAGGGGGGCTATCGCCGGGCCGGAAGGGGTGAGGGTCGCGACGCTCGCGATGGGCCCGGGGACGACGAACTTCGAGTCCGCGCAGCTCTGGCAGCACCTCGAGCTCCGCGAGGGCGCGCGCTACGAGGTCGGCGCACGGATCCGCTGGGACAACTTCCGGCCCGACGCGCCCGCGCCGATCGTGAACTTCGGGATCTTCCACGAGGCGTCGCGGACCTGGTACGGGCCCGTGGACCAGGTCCTGGAGAAGACCGGCGAGTGGAGGGCCTACCGGTTCGCCCACGTCCCGCCTCACGGCGGTCCCTGGAAGCTCTACGTCCAGCTCAACGGATGGGGCAACTTCGGGAACCCGCTCGCGATCTCGCTCGACGACCTCTCTTGCGCGGCCGCGCGCTGAAGCCGGGTTGCGCCCGGCCGCTCCGTGGGGTAGGATTCCACAGTCGAGGAGAGCCCCATGGCCAAGCCGATCGAGATCCCCTTCGCCTACGGAGACGTGATCGCCATCACCGGGACGGGGTCCAAGGTGGTGCTCTGGCTCAAGGAGCCCACCGGCCTGGTCCGGGGCCTCCTCGTGGACGTGACCAACCCCGCCGCCCCCGTGCTCTCGAAGGACGAGATCCTGATCCGCCGGAGGACCGAGGGGCAGGTCCGGAAGAAGAAGCTGCCGCCCGTCGGCTCGGCGAGCGTGACGGACTTCAACAAGCCCGTCTAGCGGACCGCCTTCCAGCCGGGCGTCGAGACCTGCGCCCGGTAGTTCGACTCGTTGTAGGTCGGATTCCTCACGGGCGCGTAGATCTTCTCCCCCGCGAACGGGCGGTCCTGGGTGTAGATCCAGACCCGCTCCTGGTCCCACAGGAGCACCTCGTCCCGCGCGTCCCCCGTAAGGTCCATCACCGCGGCGGCCAGGTCGGGGTGGCCGTCGTCGGGGAACATGACCACGCGCCGGAGGCGCCCGTCGAGCATCCCGCCCTCGCGGACGTTTCCGGAGAGGAGGAGGAACTCGCGGCCGTCGCCCCGCCAGTTGACCGGGAGGAGGAGGCTCCCGTGGTGGGCCGGCTCCGCCTGGACGATCCGGTTCCCGTCGGCGTCGAAGACCGTGAGGATGCCGGGGTTCTTCCAGAAGTTGATCGCCGCGAGCTGGAGGCCGGGCACGTCGGTCCGGAGCTTGGCGACGGTCATGTTCTGGCAGTGGCCCACCCGCTCGTGCCGGAGGAGCTTCCCCCGGATGTCGAAGACGAGGAATCCCTCGTCGCTCCCCACATAATAGGCCCGCGGCGCGGCGTTCGGGTCGCCGCTGAAATTGCCGACCGCCACCCCGTCCTGGTGGTCCTTGAGTTCCTGGTCGCGGCTCCACCTCTGCGTCCCCTCGGGCGACCACATCGCGTAGCCGATGTAGATCTCGTCCTTCCCGTCGCCGTCCGAGTCGAACGGATAGGGAAAGTGGCCGAGCTGGCCGGACCCCGACCAGAGGGGCTTCAGGTCCTGGTCGTAGACCCAGAAGTACCGGTAGCGGTCCTTGACGAGGATCTCCGAGCGCCGGCCCTTCCCGGAGAGGTCGAAGAAGGAGATCGAGTCGCCGGCGTTGAGCTCGTGCGGCCGCTCCTTGAGCTCGAGCTGCTTCTTCCGGTACTCCTCGGGGACCGGCGGGAGGAAGATCGAGCGCTTCTCCCGGCCCGTCGCCCCGTCCAGGACGCGGAGCTTGAAGTCCTTGACGAGGAGGACCTCCGCCCTGCCGTCCCCGTCCAGGTCGTGGATCTGGAAAGGCGTGTCGCTCGTCAGGAGGCCGTTCCGGGGGTTGGGGCGGCCGAGCTGCCAGAGGACGCGCCCGTCGAGCGTCACGGCCGTGAGGCAGCTCGCCTCGATGAAGTTGCCGGTGTCCACCTTCGCCACGATCTGGGCGAAGAGCATCTCGGGCCGTCCGTCCCCGTCCAGGTCGCCGAAGCGGACGTTCCGGCCGCAGCCGAACTTCGGGGTCTCGAAGGTCTTCCAGAGCCGGGGTCGGGGGTTCTCCGCGCGGAGCGCCAGGAGTTCCGCCTCGCGCGTGCGCACGCGGGCCTCGATCTCGCGGCGCGCGGCCGGGCCGGCCGTCACCCGGAAGTCCTTGAAGCGCGCGGGGACGAGGGCGCTCACGCCCGCCTTCCCCCGGATGAGCTCGCCGTCCTCCGCCGAGACGAGCAGCTTCCCGTCGACGTAGCACCGGATCTTCATCCCCTCGTTCTCGACGCGCAGACGGTAGTATCGAGTGGTGTCGTACGCGAACGGCGCCTCCCCGAGCACTCTCCACCCGATGGCGCGGTACTCCGTCTCGTCCGCCTGCCGGACCGCCAGGCGCGCCTGCTTCCCGCCCACCAGCGAGAAGAGGTAGTGGTGGCGGTTCGTGTGGTAGCGGAACACGAGGCCCGCGAAGTCGTCCGTCGAGAGCGGCTTCATCGAGACCTCGACGGCGGTGTCGCTCCACTCCGGGTCGCCCGCGACGAAGGAGGGGGCGAAGAGCTTGGGGATCATCCGGATGTTCTCGGGCCCGAGGTGCATCTCGAGGTAGCTCTCCCCGTCCTCCTCGCCGACGGCCCAGGAATCGAGGTAGCCGATCGAGCTCCCCCAGGGGCCGAGCGGGACGCCGCGGTGCGCGAAGTAGTGGTACTCCTGGATCGCCGGGTTGAGCTGGCCGAAGGGCCAGGAGAGGTGGCCCACCGGGAAGCGCGAAAAGTCCTCCCGGAGGAGGACGTCGCCGCCGGGCGCCTCCGGCGCGGCGGCCGGGCCGCCCCCCGCGCACGCGGCCAAGGCGAGGACGAAGAGGATCCCGCACGCCCTCCCGAGTTTCCCGTTCATCGCTTCACCTCCAGGATCAGCCGGCTCCCGCCCCGCCGGATCAGGACGCGCGGGACCGTGACCAGGCCCCACGCGTCGGCCGCCGCGGTCCCCGACTGGAAGTCGCGGTCCCCGGCGAGAGACTGGTTGCGCCACGAGACCTTCGTCCCCGGCGCGGGCCGGAAGCTCCGGCAGCGGCGCGGCGTCACGTCCGCCGTCCCCTCGTCCGCCGGGGCCTTCCGGTTCAGGTGGAGGACGGCCGACCAGCGGCCCTCCTCGTCCTTCAAGTTCTCGTCCGACGCGTCCCAGAGGAGATGGAGGTTGCTCTGCCCCTCGGGGTCGCCGTCGACCGGATCGCCGCTCCCGGGGTTTCCGTCGAGGCTCCCGTTCGTGAAGGCGGGGAGCGTGCGGTCGAGGCGGACGTCGAGCCCGAGCTCGCGCTCGCCGGGCGCGGGGCCGGGGAGGAGGGCGCGCTGCCCGTGCCCCGCCTGGCCCCAGACGAAGACGTGGGGCCGGCGCGTCTCCTGGAGGGCCTTCCAGAAGTCCCGCGCCTGGGCCCAGCCGATCCCTCCGTCGTTCTTCCCGTTCGAGAAGCAGAGGAGCGGCGTCTCGGCCGCGGGGTCGCGGCGGACCCAGGCGGCGTCGTCGAACCATTCGAAGGCCGGCGTCTTCCCGTCCTGGAACGGGATCTTCCAGTCGACGGGCCCGTAGACCCGCTCGTAGCTCCCGCGGAACTGGGGCGAGCGGGCGGGCGTGTGGACGCCCACCCAGGAGACGGCCCAGGCGATCCGGTCCGCGCGCCGGAGGGCGAGGCTGGGCGCGCCCGACCCGCCCATCGAGTTCCCGGCCGTAAAGACCCGGTTCGGGTCGATCTTCCACCGTCCGGCGGCCCAGTCGAGGAAGGCGATCAGGCGGGCCTGGGTGTAGTCCCGGACCACGCCCTCCTTCCAGGGCCGCCAGGAGCCGTCGAACTCGTGGTAGCCGGTCCACCAGTCGTAGGGCGCCTGGTTGGTCGACAGGAGGATCGCCCCCTGCGCGGCCCCGTACCACCAGCCGTAGCCCCCCTCGAGGTTGGCGCCCCAGCAGTGGAGGTGGAGCCCCGCCGGGGCGGGCTCGACGCGCTTCGGGGGAAGCGCGACCAGGTAGTCGAACGGCGTCGAGGGCCGGTTCGAGCGCGGCGGCGCCTCCCAGCGGACGTAATAGTGGAGCTCCGGCCGGTCGACGTAGTTGAACGAGGCGGGCCGCTCGATCCGCTGGAGGACCGGCATGCCCGGGCCGACCTCTTCCTCCACGGGGTCACGGAGCGCGTTCCCCTCGTCGAAGCCCGAGAGGTCCTCTTCCCCGTTCAGCGCCGCGCTCACGAAGTACCAGGCCTTCCCCGCCTGGAGGGGGTGGTGCGCGTAGACGCCCGTGCCGGGCGCCACGGGGCCCGCGCCCTCGTCCACCGCGAAGCGCGGAACGGGCGCGCGGTCCGGCGGCGCGATGCCGTGGAAGCCGGGGTTCCATCCGGTGAACGGCCCCACCTCGTCCACGAGCTCGGCCTCGCCGATCGTGGCCGCGGAGAAGGGCTTCCCGCTCCGGTAGATCCGGAACCGGAGGGGCCCCGGGAGCGTCTGCCGGAACTCCGCCGCCGTGACGGTCTCGCGGGCCAGCGGCGGACGCGGATCGCTCCACGTGAGGATCGTCTGCCCGGCCCGGTGCCGGGCGGCGATCCCCCGGACGCGCGGGATCGGGTTGACGGCCTTGAGCGTCCCCGTCACGTCGAGCCGCGTGGACATCGGCCGGTAGCCCGGCAGGTCGTCGATCGAGAAGACGAGCATCGGGGAGTCGGAGCCGACGGCCGCGCGGACGCTTGCGGTGACGTCGAAGGCGTCGTAGCGGGGGGGCAGGAGCGGGAGGGGTTCCGCGCTCCCCTTGAGGCTCACCCGGACGCCGCGGTCCCGGCTGGCGAACCCCTCGGCCTCGTCCCGGCCCGGGCGGAAGACGGCGCGGTGGATCGCCGCGCTCCGGGGGATCGCAAAGAGGACGACCTCGACCTCCCGCCGGCCGCGGACCGTGCCCGAGTGCGAGCCGCCCTCGCGCTCCGTGAAACTCCAGGTCGCCGCGTCCTGGGCGGCCAGGCAGGCGAGGACCAGGATCATTCGCCGGGCCCGTAGAGGAGGACGTCGTCGACCCAGAGCTCCGCCCCCGCGGGCGGGACGAAGCGGACGAACGAGGCCGCGCTCGGGCTCCGCGGCAGGCGGACGCGCGCCTCCGCCCACTCGCCGGTCGCGAGGCCCGCCGCCTCGGTCTCCGCGGCGGGATGGGTGGGGTCGATCGTGAGCTGGAGCCGGAGCGAGTCGGCGCCCTTGAGGAGGTAGCGGAAGCGGACGACGGTCGGCTCCGGGAGGGCCCGCGAGCCGCGGAGGCCCACGCGCACGGCGAGGGCGCCGGTCAGGGGATCGACGACCGCCCGCGCCGCCTTCCAAGTCCGGGGCTTCTCGTGGGCGACGATCTCGAATGCGCCGGGCCATTCCCGGCCCTGGCGACCCGTGTCGAAGCCGCCCGCGAAGACGAGCTTCGACGGGAAGGGCTCCTTCTCGTCGGCGGCCGCCGCGTCGTAGAGGACGATGTCGTCGATCAGGAGCTCGGCTGCCGGGTCCGTGTAGAACTGGATGTCGTCGATCCGCTCGTCGTTGGCAAGCGGACCGCCCGAGCCGTCCGGCCGGCGGAGCTGGGTCATGTCGACGCAGCCCTCGCGCCACTCCCCTTGGGGAAGCCCCGAGAGGAGGAGCTGGCGGTGGTAGCCCTTCGAGAGGCTGTAGATCTGGACCCGCATCTGGTCCGTCCCCCGGAGCCAGTATCGGAAGGCGAGCCGCGTGTTGGGCCCCATGGGCGGGCCGGGGACGGGGTTGAAGATGACCGCCGTGTAGATCCTCGCGGGGTCGCCCATCCGGTCGTCGAAGTCGTTGGCGAGCGTCCCGCGGCAGGCGCGCGAGCTGCCGGGGGGCACGTTCTTCGTCTCGGCCTGGCCGGCCATCCACCAGCGCTTCTCGATGTCGGTCTCGTAGTCCTCGACCACGTGGACGCGCGCGGGCAGCCGCCCGCGGTCGACGAGGGTCGAGGGGTTCCTCCCGATCTCGCGCGAGGGCTCGGTCGCGGTCAGCGTCCACGTCGCCATCGTGCCGAACCCGGCGGTCACGGGGAACCGGCCTCGGGCGATTCTCTTCGAAATTTCCTCCTGCGAAAGCAACTCGAAGTCCCCGTCGATGGCGCTCCGGACGAGGACGGGCCGAGGGGCGATGCTCGTGATGAGGTCGGGGAGGTCGAAGTGGCGGAGGACGTCGAAGACGAAGAGCCCCTGCCAGATCTCGCGGTCGATCGCGACGGTCTTCTCCTCGCCCGGCTTCGCGAGCGTGTACGACGCCGGAACCGATTTCGGCCGGTCGACCATGTCGTGGTAGCTGAGGAATCCCCCGTCCAGGACCAGGCCGTGGATTCGCGGCTCGAGGACCGTGGCGTAGAGCGCGGCGAGCGAGGCCTGGGGGCCTGAAGCGTACAGCGTGATGGGCTTCCCCCGGAGCTCGGGGAGCGCGTAGAGCGAGCGCCACGCGGAGACCAGATCCATGGCCTGGCGTCCGACGAAATTCTCCCCGATTAGGAGGCTCACGGCGAAGACCCAGCCGGGCTTCCCGTGGGCGAGATCGCCGGTTCCCCGCATATCGACGGATACCACGGCGCTCCCCTGCTCCCGCGCCATGCGCAGCATGAGTCGACCGTCCCCGGTCTCGTCCGCGGCCAGAATGGCCTTCTTCCAGGGCCCGTCCGGCGCCTGGATCCGCCCCGGGAGCTCGAGGCCGTCCTTGACGCGGAAGCGGACCCGCTCGCCCTCGCGCTCCATCTTGGGAGCCGAGGTGAGCCGGGGCGGGAGCGTAATCCCGAGCAGTTCGGCGACCCGGCGCTGGAAGGCATCGGGCTTGGGGACCTCCTTCCAGGCCGGGAGGTCGCGGACGAGGCCGGCCGCGAACTCGTGGAGTGCCGGCCCCGCGGGGCGGTTCTGGCCGGGCGGGAAGCAGCGGAGCTCGGACGCGTCCCAGGGCGGAAGCTCGGTCGGGGGCTCGGGGACGGGGGAGCCGTCGCCCTCGCCCTTGAGCCACTTCCGGAACCAGCCGTAGGCGACCTCGCGCTTCTTCGCCTGGTAGCCGTGACCCTCGGCCTCGTCCTCGAAGTACCCGACCTTCTCGGGCGCGCCGACCGCGGCGTAGAGCCGCTTCGCGTAGTCGGAGACCTCGCGGTTCCCGGGGATCCGGAAGCCGTGGTCGTTGTGGGCGGCGATGATCATGAGCGGGCGCGGGGCGATCATCGCGACGAACTCGTGGTTGTTCGCGAAGCGTAGGAGCCGGGGGATGAAGTGGCAGTGCTCCTTCGCGTCGTACCAGTCGCGCTCGCGGACGACGCGGATCTGCTCGTGGAACTCGCTCGTCCCGACCACGGGGACGGAGACGGCGATCCGCGGGTCGAGCGCGGCCATGACCCAGCTGTTGTAGCCGCCGCCCGACGCGCCGGTGATCCCGATCCGCGCCGGGTCGACGTCGGGCCGCGAGCGGAGGACCTCGAGGGCGCAGGAGGACTCGAAGTCCACGATCGCCTGCTGCGCGACGCCGGCCGGCAGGAGCTCGGTGCGGCGGTGGTCGCGGATGGAGATCCCGCGCTCGCCTTGGCCGAAGGGGTCGTAGGCGAGGACGACGAAGCCCCAGCGGGCCATGTTCGCGCAGAAGGCCTGGAAGTCGGCCTTCGTCTTGCTGTCGGCGTACCAGTGGCCGGGGACGAAGAGGACGGCGGGGGCCTTGCCCTCGACCTTCGCGGGGCGGTAGAGGTGGGCGGGGACCTCGGTCCCGGGGAGGGTCTCGTAGACCAGCTTCTCGATCGCGTAGGCCCCGCGGTCGAGCGTCCCCACCGTCCGGACGTTCCGGGGCCGGGCCTCCGGGAGCCGCGCGAGGCCGAGCGAGGCGCGGAGCTGCTCGCGGAGCCGGGGGACGGCGCGCTCCCAGCCGGCGCGGTCGAGCGGCCGCTCGATCGCGGCGAGAGCCTCGCGGGCGCGCTCTTGGAGGAGGTCGAGCACGGCCTCGCCCCCCGGCCGCGGGGCGGGATCCTGCGCCGCGGATGAGGAGGCGCCGGCCGAGAGGAGGAGCAGGAGCGCGAGTCGCACGGTCGAACGGTCCCTCCGCGAGATTCTAGGCTACGCCGGCCCGGGCCGGGAACATCTATCCGCCTCCCCCATCCTCTCTGCCGTCCCCCGCGGGACGGGTAGGGGCTCCGCGAATCCGGTCCTCTAGCGGCGGCGCGGGACCGCGAACGCGAGCGCGAGGAGCGCGGCCAGGGCGGCCGGGAAGGCGCCGGGCCCGGGGCCCACGGACCCGCAGCCGCACTTCGAGTCGTCGTCGGAGGAGCTCGAGGACGGGGCCGCTCCGCCCCCTCCGGGAGGGGCGCCTCCGCCGCCGGGCGGGGGGGCTCCGCCGCCGCCCGGGGGGTTGACGCCGTCGGCCACGTAGCTCTTCACCTCCTTCAGCTTCTGCACGGTGAGCCAGCTCCGGAGGAGGTACCCGATGTTGTCGCAGGCCGCCCCGGTGGTGTGCGTGGCGGCGTTCCCGCCCGCGGCGTAGGGGTCGCTCGAGGAGTTGTAGGTCGCGTCGGAAGCCGAAGGATGGACGCCGTCGGAGGAGATCAGCGTGCCCTGCCAGGACGTCCCGGGCCGGCGGGCGAGGATCTCGGCGTGGTAGTCGATCAGGGGGAGGCCGCGGGACTGGGCGAGCGATCGGATGACGGTGTTGTACGGCGCCGCGTCGGGACCCGTCCGGGGCGGGATCGTGCTCAGGATGACGACGATGTTCCGGGCCTCGAGGGCGTCCACGATCGAGGTCAGGTCGGTCTGGAAGGCGGCGGTGGACCGCCCCGCGCCCGCGTCGTTCGTCCCGAGCATCAGGACGGCGAACGGGGCGTTCGAGAACGCCGCCGCGACGGTGTCCGCCTGGAGGTTCGCCGGGTAGGAAGCGCCGTTGGAGACGTATCCGCGGGCGGTGGCCTGGTTCGTCGTCGTCGGCATCGCGGCGCCGCCGTTCCCGTTCCCGGAGACGAGCTCGACCGTGTCCAGGCCGCTCGAGGCGGTCATCCCGCGGTTCCCGCTCGTGTCGGCGGCGGCGAGGTAGAACCCGTTCAGGCTGGTCGCGTCGTTCTGGGCGGAGGGGAAAGCGGTCTCCGCCATGCACCAGGCGAGCACGGCCGAGTCCTCCGCCGTCTTCCCGGCCCCGTAGCGCGGCCACTGCGAGTAGGGGTTCGAATGGGTGATGGAGTCCCCGATCTGGAGGACCATCCCCGCGTTTTTCCCCGATGTGGTGTACACCGTCCGGCAGTGGGCGACCCACGCGCTTTCCCAGGCGTCGTCGTGGGAGTTGGCCCGGACCTTGTCGTTCTGGGCCGCGAGGGTGAGGAACAGCGCCGCCAGGGCTGGAGCCATGGAATGCCTCCTTACCGTTGCGGCTCGCCCGACGGATCCCCGCCCCCCTCCGGTTCCCGCCCGCTCCCCCGCCGGACGATCCCTCGCCGGCTCTCCCCGCCTCCCCCGCTCTCCTACCGCTCGATCTCGACGATCTCCAGGCGGTCGAGGTAGACCTCGGCCGGCTGGGCGGGTCTCCCGACGAAGAGCCCGAAGCTCGTGTAGCGGTCGCCGACTTCGCAGGAGACCTTCTTGCCCCCCGCGTTGGCCGGCACGTCGCGCGCGGGGAGCGTGACCGTGGTCCACTGGCCCACCACGGGGTCCAGCGGCTTGTTGAAGTTCTCGTCCTTGGTCAGGTTCTTCATCACGACCTCGAGGAGGGCCGGCTGCGTCAGGTAGTAGCGGAAGCGGATCGCCGTGCCGGGCTTCACCTGGAAGAGCCCGCGCTCGTCGAAGACCGCGACGCTCACCTGGCCGTGAAAGATGGCGTTCCCCTCGAGCCGCTCCGACCCGATCATCCGCTCGGCGCGGTCCGCATGGAAGCGGCCCTGGGCCAGCCGGGCGCGGACTCCGGCCGGGTTCGAAAAGTCGATCCTCCAGGTCACGCTCTCCCGGGGTCGCGGAGCGCCCGGAAGGGAGCGCCGCTTCTGGGCCTCGAGCCGGTCCTTCCTCAGGTGGTGCTCCACGCCCTCCGCCAGGACGAGTTCCCCCGCGCGGGCGGAGCCCTCCTCCACGACCACGCGGTCGGGGCGCGCCACGAGGAGGGCCCGCGCGCTGGAGGTCTGGGGGACGATCCTCTGGCCGCCGAGCGAGACGGCGATCGTGACGCCGGCCGGGACCTCCGCCGCGATCCCTCCCTCGTGGAGCGCGATCTCGCCGTCGAAGAGCGCGAAGCGGCTCGACGCCTCCGCCGTCAGGTGGGCGCCCGAGAGGTCGAAGGAAGTCCGCCCGTCGGCGCGGAGGGCCATCCCCTCCTGGACCTTCGGGGCCCTGACCCACCGGCCCTCGACCAGCGCCGAGAGGCCTCCGGACTTGAGCGCCAGGGGCACGGTCTTCGGCGCGGCCAGGGCGACGGTCGTCTTCGCGGCCGCGGGTTGGGGCGACGGGACCGCGGGGGGCGCGGGCGGGGGCTCGGGGACCGGGACCGGCAAGGGAACGGCCGGCGGCGGGGCGGGCGGGGCCAGGGGCGGCCCGGGATCGGGAGCGGGAGGCGGCGGGGGAGGAGGGGGCGGCGGCGGGACGAGGAGGTCCTGCGCGGGCGCCTCGGGCCGGGACTCCGGAACCCGTACGGTCTCCGCGACCGGCTCGGGCGCGCGCTCGCGGCGGCCCACGAGGAACGCCGTGACGCCGACCGAGAGGAGCGCCGCCGCCGCGGCCGCCCAGCGCAGGAGCGGCGGACGTCGCCGGTAGAGGCGGGGCGCCCGCCGGCGGGCCGGGACGCCGAGCGCGGCCAGTTCCCCCGCGCAGCGCGGGCAGGTGCTTGCGTGGGCCGGAACGGTCCCGGCGTCGAGCGCCGCCGCGGCCTCCTCGGCGGAGAGGCAGGAGGGTCCCGGCCCGGCGGCGCCCTCGATCCAGTCGACCGCCGCGCGAAGCTCGGCCGCCTTCCGGAGGCAGCCCTCGCACTCGGAGGCGTGGGCTGCCACGGCGCGGCCGGCCGCATCGCCGATCGTGCCGTCCACCCAGCGGCTCAGGTCCTCGGGCGCGGGACAGGTCTGGCTCATCCTTCCTCCGCAGCATCCGTGGGCGGACGGGCCGGGAATGTAACCGGAATCAGGAGCCGGCCTCCCCCGCGCCGCGGCCCGCGATGAGCCGGCCGAGCTTCTCCCGCGCCCGGAGGAGGACCATCCCCACCTGGTTCGGAGGGAGGCCCAGGCTCGCCGAGATCTCGCGGTAGCTCGCCCCCTCGATGTGGAAGAGGACCAGCGCGCGGCGGTCCTGTTCGGGGAGGCGCTCGAGGAACTCGAGGACCTCCGCGTCGTCCCGGGGCGGCGCGACCGGCCCCGCGGCCCGGGCGCTCTCGAGCTGCCGGGCCCGGAGCCGCCTGGAGAACTCGCGCGCGGCCACGCGGTAGGCGATGACGGTCAGCCAGGTCGTGAAGGCGCTCGTCCCCCGGAAGCTGCGGAGCACGCGGCCGTCGTCCTGGAGGAGCTCGAGGAAGACCTGCGAGGCGGCGTCCTCGACGTCCGCCGCCCCGGCCCCGAACTTCCGCGCGGTCGCGTGGACGGCCTTCAGGACCACGAGCCGGTACTCCCGCTCGAAGCGGTCCCAGGCCTCCCGCCCCCCGTCCAGGAGCCTTCGCGCGACCTCGGTTCCTTCGGGCATGTCCCTCCTAGTGTACACGCCCCGCGAGGAAGGGCTTCTCGGCGGGGCCCGGCTCTGGCATGATAGTCCCCCGCCCATGGACAACGAGAAGTTCGTCCGCCCCCTCGTCCGCCGGCTCCGCGCCTACGTCCCCGGCGAGCAGCCGGGGATCGACGGCCTGGTCAAGCTGAACACGAACGAGAACCCCTACCCGCCCTCTCCCAAGGTCCTCCGGGCCGTCCGCCGGGCCGCAGACGGCCGCCTCCGCCTCTACCCGCCCCCGACCGCCCAGGCGCTCCGCGAGCGGCTCGCCCGGCTCCACCGCTGCCGGCCCGAGAACGTCGTGGTCGGGAACGGCTCCGACGAGCTCCTGGCCATGGCCGTCCGCGCCTTCGTCGAGCCCGCCGGCCGCGTCCCGGCCGCGCGCTCGACCGTCCAGTGGCTCGCCCCGAGCTACTCGCTCTACCCCGTCCTTGCGGAGACCCACGGCGCGCGCGGCGTGGCGGCCCCCCTCGAGCCCGACTTCTCGCTCCCCTCCCCCGCCCGGCTCCGCCGGACCCCCGGCTGGCGGCGCGACGCGGCGCTCACCATCGTCACGACGCCCAACGCCCCGAGCGGCCGGGCCTACTCCCGTCCGGAGCTCGAGGCCTTCGCCTCGTCGCTCCGCGGCGTCGTGGTCCTCGACGAGGCCTACGCCGACTTCGCCGACGGCCACGCGATGCCGCTCGCCCTCCGCCTTCCCAACGTCCTGGTCGCCCGCACCTTCTCGAAGGGTTACTCGCTCTGCTTCCTCCGCGTGGGCTACTTCGTGGGGCACCCGACCCTGATCGCCGCGCTCGACAGGATCCGCGACAGCTACAACGTGAACGGCCTGGCCCAAGTCGCGGCCCTCGCCGCCCTCGACGACCTCCCCTATTACCGCCGCAACTTCCGCAAGGTGATCGCGACGCGCGAGCGCCTCTCCGCCCGGCTGGCGTCGCTCGGCTTCGAGGTCCTCCCGAGCCGCGCGAACTTCGTCCTCGTCCGCCCTCCGCGCTTCCCGGCCCGCGACTGGCTCGCCCGCCTCCGCGCCCGGAAGATCCTCGTCCGCTGGTTCGACCTCCCCCGCGTCCGCGAGTTCCTCCGCATCACGGTCGGCGTCGACCGCGAGGCCGACGCCCTCCTCCGCGCCGCCCGGGACATCCTGGCCTGAACGGCGGATGCGCGCGCTCCCCCTCCTCCTCCTGGCCGCCTGCGCCCAGCCGGCCCCCGCCCTCCATCCCGACGACCGCGAGCGGATCGACACGGTGGCCCTCGACGAGCTCGCCCGCGGCCGGCACGTGGGCTTCGTCGTCGGCGTCCTCAAGGACGGCGCCCGGTCGGTCCGGGGATACGGCCGACTCTCGGCGGAGCGCCCCGATCCGCCCGACGGCGAGACCGTCTTCGAGATCGGCTCGATCACGAAGGCCTTCACCGGCCTCCTCCTCGCCCGCCTCTCCCTGGAAAGCCGCGTCGCACTGGACGACCCGGTCCGCCGCCACCTCCCGGAAGGCTGGAAGGTCCCCTCCCGCGAGGGACGCGAGATCACGCTCGCCCATCTCGCCGCCCACGTGTCCGGCCTGCCCCGGCTCCCCTCGAACCTCGTCTTCCGGGACCCGGCCAACCCCTACGCGCACTACACCGAGTCGGACCTCGCGGCCTTCCTCGCCCCGCACGTCCTCCGCCGCGGGCCGGGAGACCGCTACGAGTACTCGAACCTCGGGGCCGGGCTCCTCGGCCTGGCCCTGGCGCGCGCGGCCGGCGCGACCTACGAGGACCTCGTCCTCTCGAGGATCGCCGACCCCCTCGGCCTCCCCGACACCCGGATCGCGCTCTCCCCCGACCAGGTCCGCCGCCTCGCGCCCCCGCACGCGGCGCCCGGCAAGCCCGCGTCCAACTGGGACCTCCCGACGCTCGCCGGGGCGGGGGCCCTCCGCTCGACGGCGAACGACCTCCTCCGGTTCCTGGCCGTCAACCTGGAGGGCGGGCCCCTCCGGGAAGCCCTGGGCCTCTCCCACGAGGAGCGCTTCAGCGCCGGTCCGAACGGGCCCCGGATCGGCCTCGGCTGGCACCTGACCCCGCTCCTCTCGAACGGAAAGACGATGGTCTGGCACAACGGCGGAACAGGCGGCTACCGGAGCTTCGCGGGCTTCGTGAAGGAGACGCGCACCGCGGTCGTGGTCCTCACGAACACCGCGGCCGACGTCGACGGCCTGGCCGTCGCCCTGATCGAGCTCCTCAACCGCTGACTTGGACCGCCGGTTTTCGGGACGGCTGTACTATCAGATGCACGGCCTTCCACGTAGCGGGCGATCCCGATGGAAATGACTCGCTGGGCATTGGTCCTCCTGCTGGCGACGGCTCCTTCCGTCCGGGCCGCCCAGGAATCCGCGAAGCCCGATCGCGAGGGCCTGGACTTTTTCGAGTCCCGTGTCCGCCCCGTCCTGGTCGACCGCTGCTACTCCTGCCACAGCCGGAAGGCGGAGAAGCTGAAGGGCGGCCTTCTCCTCGACACGCGGGAAGGGGTCCTGAAGGGCGGGATCTCCGGCCCCGCCATCGTGCCGGGCGACCCGGAGCGGAGCCTCCTCGTCCGCGCCCTCCGGCGGACCGACGAGAACCTCCAGATGCCCCCGAAGAAACCCCTCGACCCGGAGCAGGTCGCCGACTTCGAGGCCTGGGTGAAGCGCGGGGCGCCGGACCCCCGGGTGTCGACCGCCGCCCTCCCCGCCCCCTCGAAGACCCACTGGGCCTTCCAGCCCGTGAAGGACCCCGCCCCGCCCGCCGTCCGGGACGCGTCGTGGGCGCGGAACCCCCTCGACCGCTTCGTCCTTGCGAAGCTCGAGGATCGCGGCCTCCGGCCCGCCCCGCCCGCCGACCGCCGGACGCTGCTCCGCCGCGCGACCTTCGACCTCCACGGCCTCCCGCCCACGCCCGAGGAGGTCGCGGCCTTCGAGGCGGACCCGTCGCCCGACGCCTTCGAGAGGGTAGTCGAGCGCCTCCTCGCCTCGCCTCGTTACGGCGAGCGCTGGGCGCGCCACTGGCTCGACGTCGCCCGCTACGCCGACACCAAGGGCTACGCCTTCGAGGAGCGCCGCTTCGCCTACTCGTGGGGCTACCGCGACTGGGTGATCCGCGCGATGAACGAGGACCTCCCCTACGACCGCTTCCTCCTCCTCCAGATCGCGGGGGAGCAGGTCGCCCAGGACCCGCGCGACCGGGCCGCGATGGGCTTCCTCACCATCGGCCGGAAGTTCCTGAACAACGTGCCCGACATCATCGACGACCGGCTCGACGTGATCTTCCGGGGGACCCAGGGACTCTCCCTCGGCTGCGCCCGCTGCCACGACCACAAGTACGACCCGATCCCGACCAAGGACTACTACTCGCTCTACGGCGTGATGGCGAGCTCGGTCGAGCCGGACGAGCTCCCGCTTCCCGAGCCCCTCCCGGATACCGCCTCCTTCCGGGCGTACGAGAAGGAGCGGCGGGATCGGGAGGAGGAGGCGCGGCGCTTCCTCGAGACCCGGGCGACCGAGCTCCTCGCCTCCCTCAAGACCCCCGACGAGCTCGCCCGCTACCTCCGCGCGGCCTGGGAAATGCGCGGGCTCCACGAGAACGACGTGAAACCGGAGGGGAAGCGCCGGAAGCTGAACCCCGCGGTGCTCGCCCGCTGGTGGTGGCACCTCCGGGAGGCCGCCTCGGGCGCCGACCCGATCCTCTCGCCCTGGCACGCGCTCGCCGCGAAGGCGGAACTCCCGGCGGGCGCCCACCCGGAGTTCGTCCGGGCCGTCGAGGAGCGCCAGCCGTCCTCGCTCGACGAGCTCGCGCCCTTCTTCGCCGGGGTCCTCGCACGGCTCCCCGAGGAGGAGCGCGAGGCGCTCTTCCGCCGCGTCTTCTTCGACCCCGCCCGCTGGCTCAAAAACCTCTTCTACCCGGACGGCGGTCCCGTCGAACGGGAGCCCGAGAACCCGGCCGAGCCTCTCTTCGACGAGGCCGACCGGAAGAAGCTGGGCGAGCTCCGGAAGAAGGCGAAGGAGCTGGAGTTCACCCACGCCGGGGCGCCCGCTCGGCCCATGATCCTCGAGGATCTCCCCGAGCCCGTCCGGCCGCGCGTCTTCATCCGCGGGAACAAGGCCACCCTCGGCGACCAGGTCCCTCGACGCTTTCTCGAGGTTCTCGCGGGGCCCGACCGGAAGCCGTTCGCCCAGGGGAGCGGCCGCCTCGAGCTCGCCCGCTCGATCGCTTCCCCCGCGAATCCTCTGACGGCGCGCGTGATGGCCAACCGCGTCTGGGCCTGGCACTTCGGGCACGGCATCGTCCGCACGCCCTCCGACTTCGGCGTCCGCTGCGAGCCGCCCTCGCATCCCGAGCTCCTCGACTGGCTGGCCTCGCGCTTCGTGGAGGACGCCTGGTCGCTCAAGGCGCTCCACCGGCGGATCCTCCTCTCGGCGACCTGGCGCCAGGCGAGCGAGGGCGACCCGGAGACGGCGAAGGCCGACCCCGAGAACTTTCTCCTGGGGCGGATGAACTCCCGGCGGCTCGACTTCGAGTCGATGCGCGACTCGCTCCTTTCGGTCTCCGGGCGCCTCGACCGCTCGACGGGCGGACGCGGGGGCGACATCCTGACCGGCCGCCGCCGCACCGTGTACGCGAGCATCAACCGCGAGGCCCTCCCGGGCGTCTTCCGCACCTTCGACTTCGCCCTCCCCGACACGCACGCCCCGCAGCGCCACGTGACCACCGTGCCCCAGCAGGCCCTCTTCCTCATGAACAGCCCCTTCATCCTCGAGCAGGCCCGCGCGCTGGCCGCGCGGCCGGACCTGGCCGGGGAAAAGGACCCCTCGGGGCGCATCCATCGCCTCCACCGGCTCCTCTTCGGGAGGGCGGCCTCGCCCCGAGAGCTCGAGCTCGGGCTCGGCTTCGTCTCGGCCCCCGCGGCCGCCTGCGGCGAGGACTGCGACTGCGGCGCGCGGCCCGCCGCGCCCGGCCCCTGGGAGCGCTACGCCCAGGTCCTCCTCCAGTCGAACGAGTTCGCCTATGTCGACTAGAGTCCAGGGTCCACAGTCCCGAGTCCAGGGTCCACAGTCCCGAGTCCCGAGTCCTCGTCCCCCCCCGCCCCCCCGGGGGGGGAAGGGGGGGGGCCCGACTCTGGACTCTGGACTGCGGACTCTGGACTCGCGGGGGATCTCGCGTCGGGAACTTCTCTGCCGGGGCGGCATGGGCATGGGCGCGCTCGCGCTCGCCCACCTGATGCAGAAGGCGGGGCTGGCGCAGGACACCAACCCGCTCGCGCCCCGGCAACCGCACTTCCGCGCCCGGGCCAAGCGGGTCATCCACCTTTTCATGAACGGGGGCGTCTCGCACGTCGACTCCTTCGACCCCAAGCCCGCGCTCGCGAAGTACGCGGGGAAGTCCCTTCCGGTCGGGAACCTCCAGACCGAGCGGAAGACCGGGACCTCGTTCCCGTCGCCCTTCCCCTTCCGGAAGCGCGGGGAGAGCGGCCTCGAGGTGAGCGACCTCTTCCCCCACACGGCCTCCTGCGCGGACGACCTCTGCCTCATCCGCTCGATGCACACCGGCCAGCCCAACCACGAGCCCTGCCTCATGCTCATGAACTGCGGCGAGCAGCGCCTCGTCCGCCCGAGCCTGGGGTCGTGGCTCACCTACGGCCTGGGGACCGAGAACCAGAACCTCCCGGGCTTCGTCGCCATGTGCCCCGGCGGCTACCCGACCCAGGAGCACGAGAACTGGCGCGCGGGCTTCCTCCCCGGCGCCTACCAGGGCACCTACGTCGACACCCAGCACACCCAGGTCGAGAAGCTGATCGAGCACGCCCGGAACGCCGCCGTCCCCGCCTCCGAGCAGCGCCGCCAGCTCGACCTCCTCCTCGAGCTCAACCGCGAGCACCGCGACCGGAGGCCCCAGAACTCCCAGCTCGAGGCGCGGCTCCAGTCGTTCGAGCTCGCCTGGCGGATGCAGATGGACGCCGCCGACGCGTTCGACGTCACCCAGGAGCCGCGGCACGTCCTGGACCTCTACGGCCCGGGCGTCCAGGCCCGCCAGATGCTGATCGCCCGCCGCCTGGTCGAGCGCGGCGTCCGCTTCGTCCAGGTCTGGACCGGGAAGGCCCTCCCGTGGGACCAGCACCAGGATCTCGAGGGCGGCCACCGGAAGCTCGCCCGCGAGTGCGACCAGGCCATTGCCGGCCTCCTCAAGGACCTCAAGCAGCGCGGGATGCTCGAGGACACGCTCGTCCTCTGGGCGGGCGAGTTCGGCCGGACGCCGGTCTACGAGCTCCCCGACGAGAACAGCGGGGCCGGCAAGGGCCGCGACCACAACCCCTACGGCTTCAGCGTCTGGATGGCCGGCGGCGGCGTCCGCGGCGGCATGGCCTACGGCGCGACCGACGAGTTCGGCTGGAAGGCCGCGGAGAACAAGGTCCACATCCACGACCTCCACGCGACGATGCTCCACCTCCTCGGCTTCGACCACGAGCGGTTCACCTACCGCTACGCGGGCCGCGACTTCCGGCTCACCGACGTGCACGGCCATGTCGTGAAGGACATCCTGGCGTGAGAACGGCCCTCCTCGCGCTCGCGCTTCTCGCTCCCGCGCCGCAGGACGCGCGGCCCAGCTTCCTCCTCATGATCGCCGACGACTGGGGCTTTCCGCACGCCGGGGCGTACGGTGACAAGGTCGTCCGGACGCCCGCCTTCGACCGCGTGGCCCGGGAGGGCGCCCTCTTCACGAACGCCTCCGCCGCCTCGCCTTCCTGCACGCCGTCCCGCTGCGGACTCCTGACCGGACAGTACATCCACCGCCTGGAGGAGGGCGGGAACCTCTGGAGCACGCTGCCCGCGAAGTTCGACGTCTACCCCGAGCTCCTCGAGGCCGCGGGCTACGCGGTCGGGAGCAGCGGGAAAACCTGGGGCCCCGGCAACCTCGAGGCGGGCGGCCGGACGAAGAACCCGAGCGGAGCCTCCCATCCGAGCTTCGCGGAGTTCCTGAAGAAGCTCCCTGCCGGCAAGCCCTTCTGCTTCTGGTTCGGCGGCGTCTTCCACGGCGGCTTCGACCCGCACCGGCCGTTCGACCCGGGCTCGGGCGTCAAGGCGGGCCTCAAGCCCGAGGAGGTCGTCATCCCGCCCTACCTCCCCGACATCCCCGAGGTCCGGAGCGACTTCCTGGACTACTACGTCGAAGTCCAGCGCTTCGACCGCGACGTGGAGGGCGTCCTCCGCGCCCTCGAGGCCGCGAGCCGCGCCGAGAACACGATCGTCGTCGTGACGAGCGACAACGGCCACCCCTTCCCCCGGGCCAAGGGAAACGTCTACGACGCCGGCTCCCGCGTCCCGCTCGCCGTCCGCTGGCCCGCCAAGGTCAAGCCGGGGCAGGTGATCGAGAGCTTCGTGAGCCTCACCGACATCGCCCCGACCTTTCTCGAGGCGGCCGGCCTCCCGGTCCCCGCCGCGATGACGGGCCGGAACCTCTTCGGCCCCGGCCGCGACCGCATGTACCTCGAGCGCGAGCGCCACACGAACTCCCGGAAGGGGAGCCTGAGCTACCCGATGCGCGCGGTCCGCACGAAGGACTACCTCTACATCCGGAACTTCCGGCCCGAGCGCTGGCCGGCGGGCGACCCCGAGAAGCACGAGATCCCCGACAACCCGCATCCCCAGGTGGACGTGGGGATCTTCGCCGACTGCGACCAGGGGCCGTCGAAGGACGCGGTGCTGGCCGACCGCTCGAGCCGCTTCTTCCGGCTCGCCTTCGACAAGCGCCCAGCCGAGGAGCTCTACGACCTCGCGAAGGACCCGCACCAAGTGGAGAACGTGGCCGACCGACCCGAGCACGCGGAGGCCAAGGCGCGGCTCCGGGCCGACCTCGAGCGCTGGATGCGCGAGACCGGCGACCCGCGCGCACTGGGCGACGACGACCGCTGGGACCGGTACCCGTACATCGGGGGCGCGAGGAAAAAATGAGGGCGCTCGCCGCCCTGGCGCTCCTCCTCGGCGCCGCGCAGGAGGCGAAGCGGCCGAACGTCCTCCTCGTCTACACCGACGACCAGAGCTGGCGGACGCTCTCCTGCTACGAGGGCGCCTGGCCCTGGGTCCGGACGCCGAACATCGACCGGCTGGCGGCCGAGGGAGTGCGGTTCACGACGGCCTACGGGGCGGCCTGGTGCGCGCCGAGCCGCGCCAGCCTCCTTACGGGCCTCCTCCCCCACGGGATCCGGGGGCTCGACACGCCGCGCGTGGTCGGCGGCGGGAGCTACGACCCGGCGGCCTGCCGCTTCTGGCCCGCCGAGCTCCGGAAGGCCGGCTACCACACCGCGATGGTCGGGAAGTGGCACGTGGGCCAGGACCACGGCCACGGGCGGGACTGGGACGCGTCCTGGGTCTGGAACCAGGGCGACATCGTGGGCGACTGGTACAACGGCCAGCCGATGAGCCTGGACGGCGGGCCCAAGGAGACCGTCCCGGGCTACTCGACCGACAACTACACGCGCTACGCCGTCGACTACGTGAAGCGCGACAAGGGCGGGAAGCCCTGGCTCCTCTGGCTCTGCTACAACGCGCCCCACCTCCCGAACACCTTCCACCCGCGCCACGCGGAGACCTACGCCGGAGCCGAGGTGCCGGTCCCCGCGGACATGTTCGGCCCGCGCGAGGGGAAGCCCGCCTACCTCCGGAACTATTCGGTCTGGAAGAAGGAAGAGGGCGGGCCGACCTACAACGACTGGTACGAGAAGAAGCGGGTCCCGCTCGACCGGCTGGTCCGCGAGTACAACCGGCTCGTCTCCGCCGTGGACGAGGGGATCGGGAAGGTCCTGGCCGCGCTCGAGGAGTCCGGACAGGCCGGAAGCACGATCGTGATCTTCACGTCCGACCAGGGCTTCGCCTGGGGCGAGAAGGGCTTCGCGTGGAAGGTCGGGCCCTACGAGGCCTGCATGCGGATGCCGCTCCTGGTCCGCTGGCCGAGCGTGGCGAGGGCGGGCGCGGTCTGCCGCGAGCCGGCCGCGGTCTACGACCTCGCCCCCACGATCCTCGCCGCTGCGGGCGCGAAGGCGCCCTGGGAGATGCACGGGCGCGACCTCCGGCCGCTCCTCGAGCGGCCCGAGACGCGCTGGGACCGCCCGCTCCTCCTCGAGCACTTCTTCAAGTCGTTCGGCCCGCAGACGGACGGGGCGCTCACGGGGAAGAACGCTCTCGGGGGCATCCCCTGGTGGATCTTCCTCCGGCAGGGGAGGCACAAGTACATCCGGACGCTCGTCGAGGACGAGATCGAGGAGCTCTACGACCTGGAAGCCGATCCGGACGAGTCAAGGAACCTCGCGCTCGACCCGTCGTTCCGGGAGACGCTGGCCCGGCATCGCGAGAGCTTCCTGGCCGAGCTCCGCCGGACGAACGCCGGGCTCGTCGGGAACCTCCCCAAGCCCCGGACGGCCGAGTGATCCGCCTCGCGCTCGCCGCCCTGCTCCTGGCCGGCGCGGCCGACGATCGGCCGAACGTCCTCCTCATCTCGACCGACGACCAGCACTGGAAGACGCTCTCCTGCTACCGGCCGGACGGGGCCTGGCCCTGGGTCGAGACGCCGAACATCGACCGCCTGGCCGCCGAGGGCGTCCGGTTCACGCACGCCTACGGGGGCGCCTGGTGCATCCCGAGCCGCGCGATGCTGCTCACGGGACGCCACACCCACGCGATCGAGGGCCTCGAGCTCGGGAAGGGCTGGGGGCAGACGCGCTACGATCCCGCGCGGTTCCGCTTCTGGCCCGCCGAGCTCCGAAAGGCGGGCTACCACACGGCGCTCGTCGGGAAGTGGCACCTCGGGAAGGACACCGGCCACGGCCGCGATTGGGACCATACGGCCGTATGGAACCAGGACGCCCCGCGCGGCGACTGGTACAACGACCAGGCGGTGATCGTGGACGGCGGCCCCAGCCAAGGGGTCCCCGGCCACGCGACGGACGTTTTCACGCAGTTCGCCGCGGACTACCTCGCGCGTCCGAAGGGAAAGCCCTGGCTCCTCTGGCTCTGCTACAACGCCCCGCACCTCCCCAACACGGTCCATCCCCGCCACAGAGCGCGCTACGAGGGGGCGGAGGTCCCGGTCCCGCCCGACGTCTTCGGGCCGCGGGAGGGCAAGCCCGCCTGGGCGCGGGACCACACCCAGTGGGAGCGGGGCGAGCCGCCGACCCATCCGGACGGGTGGGGGAAGCGGGCCGTCCGGAAGACGCTCCCCGAGCTCGTCCGGGACCACAACCGCCTGGTGCTGGGGATCGACGAGGGGGTGGGCCGCCTCCTCAAGGCGCTCGAGGAGACGGGCCAGCTCGCGAGGACGATCGTCATCTTCACGAGCGACCAGGGCCACGCCTGGGGCGAGCACGGGTTCGCCGGGAAGGTCGGCCCCTACGAGGCCTGCCAGCGGATGCCCTTCCTCGTCCGCTGGCCGGGCGTCGCGCGCCCGGGCGGGGTCTCGCGCGAGCCCGCCTCGGTGGTCGACCTCGGCCCCACGATCCTCGCCGCGGCGGGCATGAAGCTTCCCTGGGAGATGCACGGCCGCGACCTCCGGCCGCTCCTCGAGGGGCCCGAGACCCGTTGGGAGCGCCCCCTCCTCACGGAGCACTTCTTCCGGTCCTTCGGCCCCGCGACGGCCGGCCCGCCCGAGCCGCACGACGGCGTCCCCTGGTGGATCGCGCTCCGACAGGGCCGTCACAAGTACATCCGGACGCTCGTCGAGGGCGAGATCGACGAGCTCTACGACCTCGAGGCCGACCCGGCCGAGTCGAGGAACCTCGCGCTCGACCCGTCCTCCCGCGCGACGCTCGAGGCTCTCCGCGGCGCGCTCGTCGCGGAGCTCCGGCGGACGGGCGCGCCTCTCGTGGACCGTCTGCCCGTCCCCAGGGCCGGGTACTAGATGGGGGCGGTCAATGTCTGTCGACTACTTGTGAATCTCCAGAACGCGCCCAAGAGTCTCTCGCCATCCTGGCCACAGAGCTTCCTTGTTGCCGGTCAGCGCGAATACCTCTCCCCAAGCGGTCTTGCCCAACAATTCCTCACGCTCTCGCGGCGGCCCCGCTCCGATGCGGATGCGGAATACGAGTGTCTTCTCGTTCCAGGGCCCAACCGCAGCGCCAATGCCGGAAACATCGTCAACCATGCAAGGCAGGGAGATCAACCTTATCACAAGTCGCCTCGCATTCGTGCGTGGTCCGTCCTTCCAATCTAGACGCTTGCATACCCCTCCAAGCTCGACAGAAACAAGAACCTCCAGTACACCATGACTTGAGGGGGGGAAGGCGCCGCGCCGGGGGCGGGTCAGTAGGGAATCCTTACCTTGAGCAGATCCTGAACCTGCTTCTGCTCCTCAGGAATCATCTTCTCGTGCCTGGCCAGCTCGAAGCGGATCTTGTCGGGGTTCGCCGCGGCAACCCGGCTCAGGCCGAAGGCGCTGATCAGCTTGCGCTTCTCCGACTCCAGCGTGAGCGCGCGCGGAAAGTCCTTGCCATGGAAGAACACCCCATCTCCCGGCCGCTCGCCGACCTTGTGGATCTCCGGAGCGATGCGGTCGACCCGGCCACGGGGCATTCCGTAGGCAAGCTCCCTCAGCTTTCCGGAGACTCGGGCGTCCAGCTTGTAATGCTGCTTGAGGATCGGGACGAGATGCCGGCCCCATACATGGAAGTGATCCACCCCCTCGCCGTATTCGTCCGTCCTGAAGGTCTCCAGCCTCCAATCCGGATGAAGGAACAGGTAGTACCAGATGCCCGTCATCGTTTCCCCCTCTGCGGCCGCGATTGCGCCCGCGCGCGGCGGCGCTCGTCGGGTCGCCTCGCGCGCCGGACCCACCCTCCCCGGGGCACCCTTGATGCGGTGAACCGCCATGGCGCGATTCTGGCTTCGGGACCCGGGGTGGAGGAATGGCAAACCGCATCCTACAATCCCCATCTGATTCCCATGATCGTCGCGGTCGTGAACGGGCTCGTCGCCGGGAGGGTCCGGGTGCGCGCGGACGAGGTGCGCGTATCGAGCGCCCCGGGTGAGATTGAGCGACTGACGGGCGAGGCGCTCGACCGCGGGGCCGACGAGGTGATCGTGGCGGGCGGGGACGGGTCGGTGCACGAGGCGGCCTCGGCCTTCCTCGCCCGGGGGAGCCGCGCGGTGCTGGCCGTCCTCCCCGCGGGGACGGGGAACGACTTCGCCCGCTGCCTCGGGCCGGAGCCGCGGACCGTGGATGCGATCGAGATCCTCCAGGGATCCCGGAGGTCTTTCGCGGTCAACGCCTCGCAGGCGGGCTTCGGCGCCCGCGTGGCGGCGCATGCCGCGCCCTTCAAGCGCCTCCTGGGGCCGCTCGCCTACCGGCTGGCGATCGCGACGGCCCTGCTCGGCCACCGGCCCGTCCCCGTCCGGGTCTCGGTCGACGGGAAGGCCGCGGTCGAACGCCTCGCCGCCGGGGTGATCGTGGCGAACGCGCCGCACCTCGGGGGCGGGATGACGCCTCTCCACCGGGCGACGCCGGACGACGGGCTTCTTGACGTGGCGCTGGTCGGGAGCTTCGGCCGATGGAAGATCCTCCGGAGCGCGGGGCTCCTGCGCGCGGGGATCCCCGAGGGGCAAGAGGGGATCGACCTCTTCCGGGCACGTGAGTTGACGGTGGAATCTCCGGAGGAGGCGCCGGTGGAGGCGGACGGCGAGGCTCTGGGCGGGCTCCCGGCCTCCTGGAGGATCCTCCCGGGGGCCCTCGTCGCGCGGAAGGAGGCGTTCCCTTCCGGGTCTTGACCCCGTCCGCCTCGGGCAAGTAGCCTGAGTCCCGTCCCCGATGAAAGCCCTGATCGGCGTCCTCCTGACCACGCTCCGCCAGCCGTCGTCCCGGCGGAACCTGAGGCTGGTGGGGGTCCTCCTGGCGGTCCTGGCGATCCTCGTGGCCGTCTACACCGTCCTCTTCCACGTCCTCATGGTCGCCGAGGGAAGGGGCGCGGAGCACAGCTGGTTCACGGGGGTCTACTGGACCCTCACGGTGATGAGCACGCTCGGGTTCGGGGACATCACCTTCCATTCCGACCTCGGGCGCGCCTTCTCGTCGGTGGTCCTCCTGAGCGGCGTGGTGGTCCTCCTCATCGTCTTCCCCTTCACCTTCATCCAGTTCTTCTACGCGCCCTGGATCAAGGCCCAGTCCGCCGCCCGCGCGCCCCGGGAGCTGCCCCCGGAGGAGAAGGGGCACGTGATCGTGACGCGCCTCGACGACGTCACCTCCGCGCTCATCCACCGCCTCAAGGAGTTCCGTTACCCCTACGTCCTGCTCGTGCCGGACCTGAACGAGGCCCTGGCCCTCCAGGACCGCGACCTCCGGGTGATGGTGGGCGAGCTGGACGACCCGGAGACCTACGCGCACGCCCGGATCGAGCGGGCCGCGATGGTGGTGACCACGGCGAGCGACCAGCTGAATACGAACGTGACGATCACGGTGCGGGAGCTCTCCGAGAAGGTCCCGCTGATCGCGACGGCCCGGGAGACGGCCTCTGCGGAGCTTCTCCGGATGGCGGGCTGCACGCACGTCATCCAGCTCCCCGAGCTCATGGGCCAGTGGCTGGCCCGGCGGATCAGCGGGGCGGACGCGATGACCCACGTGATCGGCCGCTTCGACCAGATCCTCGTCGCCGAGGCGACGGCCCACCGGACCCCGATGGTGGGAAAGACGCTCCGGGAGTTCCGCCTGCGGGAGGTGGCCGGGGTGAGCGTGGTCGGGGTCTGGGAGCGCGGGCGCTTCCGCGCGGCCCAGGCGGAGACCCGGATCTCCTCCGACATGGTGCTCGTCCTGGCCGGCTCGCGCGAGCAGCTCGACCGCTACGACCAGCTCTTCTGCATCTACAACGCCGCGACGGCGCCCGTCCTCATCCTGGGCGGAGGCCGGGTGGGCCGGGCCGCCGCCCGCTTCCTCGCCGAGCGGAAGCTCGACTGCCGCATCGTGGACCGGATCCCGGAGCGCCTCGGGAACGACCCCCGGGCCGTGGTGGGCGACGCGGCCGACCTCGAGGTCCTCAAGCGCGCGGGGATCGAGTCCGCCCCGGCCGTCCTCATCACCACGAACGACGACGACACGAACATCTACCTGGCCGTCTACTGCCGCCAGCTCCGGCCCGACATCCAGATCATCAGCCGGGCCACTCGGGAGCGGAACGTGTCCACGCTTCACCGGGCCGGGACCGACTTCGTCCTCTCCTACGCCTCGCTCGGGGCCAACGCGATGTTCAACCTCCTCAAGCGGAGCGGCGTGGTGATGATCACCGAGGGCCTGAACCTGATCCGCCTCAAGGTCCCCGCGTCGATGGAGGGGAAGACGATCGCCGAGACGAACCTCCGGGTGGACACGGGCTGCACCGTCGTGGCCGTCCAGGAGGACGGGAAGGCGGAGATCAACCCCGCTCCCACGCGCACGCTGGCGCCGGGCTCGGAGATCGTCATGATCGGGGACGCCGAGGCCGAGGACCGCTTCCTCGAGCGCTACGGGCCGGCGTGAGCGGGCCTCAGGCCGGGCCGATCTCCTTCCCGCAGTGGGGGCAGGCGGCGTGCGCCTTCCGCCGCCGCTGGAGCTCCTCCATGAACGCGGCGCCGAGAACGCTCGTCGGGAGCGCGACCATGCCGATCCCGAAGACGGCGATCACCGCGCCGAGCGACCTCCCGACGGGGGTGACGGGGAAGACGTCCCCGTAGCCGACCGTCGTGAGCGTCACGACCGCCCACCACATGGCGGCGGGGATGCTCGAGAACTGCTCGGGCTGGGCCTCGTGCTCGGCGTAGTAGACCGCCGCCGAGGAGATGAGGACGAGCACCCCGAGGAAGCCCAGCACGGTGATCAGCTCCGCGCGGCGGGCGCGGACGGCGTTCCCCAGGGCCTCCGCCGCCTCCGAGTAGCGCGCGAGCTTCAGCACCCGCGCCAGGCGGAACATGCGGAGGATGCGGAGGACCCTCAGGTCCACGCCCAGGTAGGGGAGGTAGAACGGGAGGATCGCCGCCAGGTCGATCAGCGCCATGGGCGTGGACACGAACCTGGCGCGCCCCAGGACCGCGCCCGCGTAGCGGGGGTCCGAGGTGCAGGACCAGACCCGCCCGAGGTACTCGACCGAGAAGCACGCGACCGAGAAAAGCTCGAAGTCCCGGAAGAATCCCGGCCAGCGCTGGCGGACGGGCTCCACGGTCTCGAGGCAGAGCGCCCCCGCGTTCGCCAGGATGAGGAGGAGGATGAAGACGTCCACCGCCCGGCTCGCGGTGTCTCCCGGGCCCGCCGCCTCGAGGAGCTGCCAGACTCGCTTCTTCATCCGCCCATGCTACGAAGCGGCGCCGACGGACGCAAAGGAGGGACGCGCGGGAGTCAGCGCGGGTCGAGAACGGTGAAGCTCAGGGTGGCGCTCGAGGAGGGTTCTCCCTTCGGGTCCTTCCCCGGGAAGAGGTCGGCGCGCACCTTGTGGATCCCCGCCGAGGGAGTCCAGGGCCGGTACTTCCCCTGGTCGTCGCCGAAGGCCGCGAGAGGCGCGCTCCGTTCCAGCTGGGGGGGAAGATCGTCCACCCGGATCCGGAGGCAGCCGATCTTCCCGCCCGCGACGTTCGCCCGGAGGCTGATCCTGCGGGTCCCCACCTTCGACAGGTCGATCGTGGCGCCCTCGGGGATGGGGTCGAAGCCGGGGACGGGCCGGGAGGTCTCGGCGTTGATGAGGGTGAAGCCGCGGACGGACGGGCCGTCCGCCTTCGGGGGCGCCGGGGGGAGGACGGACTGCTCGTACTCGGCGGCGATCCGCTCCACCTCCGCGCGCCGGGAGGGCGGGGCCATCTCGACCGCCTTCCGGAACATGGACCGCAGCTCGGCCGCCTTCGCGGACGCGGGGTCCTTCTCCCGGACCTTGCGGATCTCCGCGAGCCACCGGTCGAGCGCGGCCCCGGGGTCGGGGGGCGGGGCCGGGGCGGAGACCGGGGGCGAGGGCGCGGGCGCGGGAGCGCGCGTCCCCGGAGGCTCAGTCGAGCCGGCGGGCGGGGGTTCGGACGGGCGCGCGGCGACCTCGGGCTGCGGGCGCGGACGGCTGGAGAGGGCCGCCGCGGCGAGGACGAGGACGAGCGCGGCGCCGCCCGCTCCGGCGAGGGCGGCGAGCGGAGCCCTCGACGGACGCGCCACGCTCCGGCGGGTGGTCCCCGGCCGCGCGGCGCCCGCGATCGGGATGGGCCGGGAGGAGCGGCGGGAGGGCGAGGCTGCCGGGGGCGCGGGCCTGCACTGTCCGCAGTACGGGCGCTGATCGGAGCCCTTCCGGACGTCGTCGTCGCGAAGGACGCCGCCGCACTCCGCGCAGTAAAGGATCGCTCGACCCATGTCGATGCATCGATTATACATCGACCCGGACCCGCGCGGGAGCCGGAACCCTACGCCTCCTCGGGTTCCTCGGGGGCCTCGAGGCCGAGGGGGCGGAGCAGGTCCTGGTGGATGCGGCGGACGCGCTCGACCTGGCCCTTCGCCGGGAAGCGCTCGTAGAAGCCCTCGGAGCGGAACTTCGGGACCTCGTCCCGCCAGGCGCCGAGGAAGCTCTCGAAGCACTTCGGGCCCTCCCCGGCCCTCCAGTGGTCGATCAGCTTCTTCTGGCGGATGAGGTCGCCCAGGACGCGCACCAGCGCCTTGATCGTCACGTCCTTCGTGATCATGAACCGGTCGTTCCGGCCCCAGCCCTCCTGGAGGACGACGGCCGCGCCCTTGAAGTAGTCGCGCAGGAGCTCGTAGGCCTTTTCCGGTCTCTTGAAGAACTTCGGCCGCGCCTCGACCAGCTTGTGGACCTCGTTGAAGAGCTCGGACTGGAGGATCCACTTCTCCTGCCGCGAGCGGCCGCCCAGGCGGTTGATCTTGTACTGGAAGGGCGAGTCGTCCGAGCCGTAGAGGAGGTTCACCACCTTCGCCGCGAACTTCTTCTGGGGGCTCTCCCAGGAGACCTTCTCGTAGAGGTCGATCAGGTGCGACTTGTTGATCCGCGTGTGGGTCGAGTTGATGACGACGAACATCTCGGTGGCGAAGTCGGCGCTCTTCCCGTCGAAGACGACGCAGGGGACCTCGATCTGGTCGGCCTCCTTGGGGTGCTTCTTCTGGAAGAAGTGGAGCCCGGCCACCCGGTGCTGGCCGTCGATCACGAGAAACTGCCCGTTCGGCTCCCGGAGGTTGCCCATCGCCTTGTAGTCCCCGAGCGGCTCGAACTTGAGGTGCTCCTCGGTGAAGAGCAGGATCGCCCCGGGGATGAGCGGCTGCGAGGCCGCCGTCTCGAAGAAGTTCACGATCGCCCTCACCTTCCGGCGGTTGAGCGCGCGCTGGAAGGCCTTGTCGTTCTGCTCGATCCCGGCGATGAACTGCGCCACCTCGTCGTCGCCCGCCGGCTGGGCGGGGATCGTCTCGCCCTCCAGGTGGAAGCGGCTGATGAAGCGGACTTTGCGGAGAAGGTCCGGGGCCTTGTAGCTCACGAAGTAGAAGGTGCCTTCCTTCTGGCGGATGCGGGTGGCGAGCATGCCCTGGATTCTATCCCGGATTCACCCAAATCAAAC
>Ga0187893_10001018_pt1 | contig 70020 bp, 78 predicted proteins | sample MA1701074metaG_FD_139574 | JGI IMG/M metagenome (GOLD analysis project Ga0187893, IMG submission 139574) | White microbial mat communities from a basaltic lava cave in the Kipuka Kanohina Cave System on the Island of Hawaii, USA - MA170107-4 metaG ...
GGATCGTGGCGCCACGATCGGGGAGGAGCTCGAGGAAAAGGTCCTCGGCGTGCTCGGCCTGGGCGCCATCGGGCGCGCGCTCGCGCCCCGCGCGGCGGCATTCGGAATGCGGGTTATCGGCACGAAGCGCTCGCCAGAGGAGATCCCCCATGTGGAGAAGGTGCTGCCTCCGGATGGCACGGCGGAAGTCCTGCAGACCGCAGACTTCGTGGTCGTGCTCCTACCGCTCACGGCCCAAACCCGCGGGCTGATTGACGCCAAGGCGCTGGCCCTGATGAAGCCCACAGCAGTGCTGATCAACGTGGGCCGCGGTCCGGTGGTTCAGGAAGCCGCGTTGATTGACGCGCTGCGGCAAGGCACGATAGCGGGCGCGGGGCTGGACGTGTTCGACCGCGAGCCACTGCCGGCCGACAGCCCATTGTATGAGTTGAAGAATGTCATCATTACACCGCACGTCTCCGGCGCCTCGCCCACATACCTCGATCGGGCGATTCCGCTGTTTTGCGAGAACCTGCGTCGCTATCTGGCGGGTGCGCCGATGCTCAACACTGTAGACCCGAAACGGGGGTACTAAGGGATGGCGAAACGGTTCGCACCGGAACATATCCGCAATGTTACCGTCGTGGGGCATGGCGGAACCGGCAAGACCTCGCTCGTCGAGGCGATGCTCTTTCAGGCAAAGGCGATTGACCGCCTGGGCAGGGTCGACGACGGGACCACGACGACGGACTTCGATCCAGAGGAGATTCGCCGGAAGCATACGATCAACGCGTCGATGGCGCCGCTGGAGTGGGAGGGGGTCAAGATCAACCTGGTCGATACCCCCGGGTATCCCGACTTCGTGGGCGAGATGGTGGGCGCGCTGCGCGTCAGTGATGGGGTGCTCGTGGTTGTCGACGCAGTAGCGGGCGTCGAAGTCCAGACCGAACAGGCCTGGAGCCGCGCCGACGAATACAACCTGCCGCGGCTGATCGTCATTAACCGCCTTGACCGCGAGAACGCGAACTTCGGCAGGACAGTCGAGGCGCTGCGGGCACGGTTTGGTAACCGGCTGGTGCCCCTGCAGGTGCCGGTGGGCGCGGAGGCGTCGTTTCGCGGTGTCATCGATCTCGTCGCCATGAAGGCGGTCCTGACGTCGGATGGACAGGAATCCACTCAGGATGTGCCGGCCGACCTGGAGGACGAGGCGGCGGTCGCGCGCGAGCAACTGATCGAGGCCGCCGCGGAGAGCGATGACGCGCTGGTCGAAAAGTACCTCGAGTCAGGCGCCCTGTCTGACGAGGAGCTTCGAGCGGGCCTGATTGCCGGCACACGGGCCGGCAAGATCGTGCCGGTGCTCGCCGCGGCTGCGACGAGGCGAATCGGCGTTGCCCAGGCATTGTCGGCCATCACGTCGCTGCTGCCCTCGCCGGCAGAACTTGGACCGGTGACGGGTGCGCATCCGCGCAACGGCGCCGAGGTGACGGTGCAGCCGAACGAACGAGGGCCGCTGGCGGTGTTGGTCTTCAAGACCATGGCCGATCCGTACGTTGGGCGTCTCTCCTATTTCAGGGTGTACGGCGGTGTTCTGACATCCGACTCGCAGGTGGTGAACGCTTCGCGGGATCGCACCGAGCGCGTCGGTCAGCTCTATGTGCTGCGCGGTAAGCATCAGGAGCCTACGCCGCAGGTTGGCCCCGGCGACCTCGGCGCGGTGGCAAAGCTTGCCGAGACCGGAACCAGAGACACCCTTGCGGCGAAAGAAGCGCCGGTCCGTCTGCCGCCGCTGTCGTTTCCTCAGCCCGCGATCTCGATGGCCATCGAGCCGAAAAGCAAGGCCGACGAGGACAAGATGGGCAACGCCCTTCATCGACTGGCCGAGGAGGACCCGACGTTCACGGTACGCCGCGATCCTGAGCTGAAGCAGACCGTGATTTCAGGCATGGGCGAATCGCATCTGGAAATCATGGCCGACCGCCTGCGCCGGAAGTTTGGGGTCGATGTGACCCTGGCCCCCCCGCGGGTGCCCTATCGGGAGACGATCAAAGGCAAGGCTAGGGCGGAAGGGCGGCACGTGAAGCAGAGCGGAGGCCGCGGCCAGTACGGCGTCTGCTCCGTGGAAGTCGAGCCCCTGCCGCGAGGCACCGGGTTCGAGTTCGTGGACAAGATCTTCGGCGGCGCGATTCCCAACCAGTTCATCGCTTCGGTCGAGAAAGGCGTCCGCAAAACCCTCGATGATGGCATTCTGGCGGGCTATCCGGTGGTCGATGTGCGGGTGACCCTCTACGACGGTAAGTATCACGACGTCGACTCTTCAGACATCGCTTTTCAGCTGGCAGGCGCGCTCGCTTTCAAGAAGGCCTGCAGTGACGCAGGTGTCACCTTGCTGGAACCGATTCTCGACATCGCCGTCAATGTTCCTGAGGAGCAGATGGGCGACATTATTGGGGATCTGAATGCCAAGCGGGCGCGCATCATGGGGATGGAAGCCCAGGGCAGCGGCCGAACGGTTGTGAAAGCAAAGGTGCCCCAGGCGGAGGTCCTCCGGTATGCATCCGACCTTCGCTCGATCACCGGCGGCCGGGGGACGTTTACCACGGCGTTTTCTCACTACGAGCCGGTTCCGGCTCACGTCGCAGACAAGGTCGCGGCGGAGGCGCGCCGGCAGAAGCAGGAAGCAGAAAGCCAGCGTGCATGAGTCGAAGAATACTCTCCAGTGAGCTCAAGGACGAGATCCGCCGTCGCGTGGACATCGTCGAACTTGTCTCGGCCCACGCCGCGCTGAAGAAGTCCGGCAGGTACTACAAGGGGCTGTGCCCGTTTCACCAGGAGAAGACCCCGTCCTTCCATGTGGATCCCGACCGCGGCCTGTTTCACTGCTTCGGCTGCGGCCAAGGCGGCGATATGTTCGACTTCCTTATGCTTACGGCCAGCCTCAGCTTCATGGAGGCTGCCGAGGCGCTCGCGCGCCGTGCCGGGGTGCAGTTTGATACCTCACCGCAGGCGCAGCAGCGCGCGTCGGAGCGCGAGCAGCTCCTGCGGGCCCTGGATGCCGCACGGGCGTACTTTCGTTCCATGTTGCTTGGTCCGGCGGGACAGAAGGCGCGGCGCTATCTAGACCGGCGTGGCGTCAATGACGCCGTCACGGAGGCCTTTTCCCTGGGCTACGCGCCTCCGGGATGGGATGGGCTCCTAACTTCGTTAAAGGGAAAGGGGTATAACGCAGGGTTGCTGGAGCGCACCGGGCTTGTGCAGGCCCGGGCGGGCGGGGACGGCCATTTTGATATTTTCCGAGATCGTCTCATCTTCCCGATCGCGGACCTCCAGGATCGGACGGTGGCGTTTGGAGGACGCGCACTCGATCAGGGTGAGCCGGTCTACCTGAACTCAAGGGAGACGCCCGCGTTTTCCAAGGGGCGGACGCTGTACGGCTTGGTACAGGCCCGCGACGCGATTCGCGAGCGCGATGAGGTCCTCATGGTAGAAGGACAGATGGATGTCCTGGCCGCACACCAGTTTGGGTTTGGGAACGCCGTGGCCTCCCTGGGGACCGCCCTTACGGCGGATCATGTCGGGCTCCTTCGGCGCTTCGCGACAAGGGTTGTGCTGATCTATGACTCGGACCGCGCAGGCGAAGCCGCTACCGAGCGGGGCCTGCTCCTGTTCGAGGAGGGGGAGGTTGACGCGCGCGTCGTGGTGCTTCCGAGCGGCGAGGACCCTGATGAGTGCGTTCGGAAGCGTGGGCCAGAGGCATTCGGGCGGCTGATCATCGAGGCCCTCCCGATGTTCGACTACAGGGTACAAGTAGCGGCGCGCCGCCACGATGCGTCCACACGGGAAGGGAAGATTGGTTTGGCCGACGAAGTGCTAACCGTTATCCAGTCGGTGGCAAACCCGGTGCGCAGGGTGGAATACCTTCGCGCACTGGCCGGCCGCCTCGACCTCCCGGAGGATGCCCTGCGTCAACGGCTCCGCATGCGTGGCCGGCCCGGCCGGTCGCCCCGGTCTGCCGCTGCGTCCCCGCAGGGCGAACTCCTGCCGCGTGGTGAGCGCGCGCGGGAGGAGGCCGAGCGGTTCCTTCTTCACATCATGGTCCAGGAGCCGGGGCGCCGGGTCGTGGTCGGGAAAGCCCTACGGGCCGAAACCTTCGCCAACCCGGTGCACCAGCAGCTTGCGGCGGCGCTGATCTCCGCGCCGTCGGTTGATGTCGGGGCGCTCCGCGAGCAACTGGACGCGGAAGCCGCCGGACTTCTTATGCGGTTGGCCTTCGAGGCACCACCGGTGACGGACCACGATAGGGATCGAGCCGTTGACGGGGCGCTGCGGTACCTGACGCGCACGGAGCCTGCCGCTGTCGAGCGGCGGAGGGTCTGGGACGCGCTTCAGGCTGCCCAGGCCGGCGGCGATGAGGCAGAAGTACGGCGGCTTCAGGCCGCGTACGCGGATCTGGTCATCGCGTCGAAGCGCGGGGACAGCCAGGCGCGCTAGGGAATGATTTATTTAGAAGCGGGTCAATAGCGATGGCAAAGAAAAAGGCAGCACCAGCTCAGACGACTACGGAAGAACTGACGCCCGAGATGCGGACGTTGATCGAGGGTGGGCGGAAGCGTGGCTTTCTAACCCATGACGAGATCCTCGAGCATTTCCCTGACATTGAGCAGAATATCGACCTGGTCGACCGGCTCTATTCGGTCCTGGCCGAGCAGGGTATCGAGATCGTAGAGGATGCCAAAGAGGCCGAGGCCAAGGCGAAGCCTGAGCCGGAAGAAGAGGCCGAAAGCGTCCTGAAGGCCCCGGAAGGGATCTCGATCGACGATCCCGTCCGGATGTACCTCAAGGAGATCGGGAAAGTCGCCCTGCTGACCCAGCCGCAGGAAATCGCTCTGGCCCAGCGGATGGAGAAGGGTGACGAAGAGGCCAAGCGCCGCCTGATCGAGGCTAACCTCCGTCTGGTCGTATCAATCGCCAAGAAGTACGTGGGCCGTGGAATGCTCTTCTTGGACCTGATTCAGGAAGGCAACCTGGGCCTTATCCGGGCGGTCGAAAAGTTCGACTGGCGCAAGGGCTTCAAGTTCAGCACGTACGCTACGTGGTGGATCCGGCAGGCAATCACACGGGCGCTCGCCGATCAGGCGCGGACCATCCGCATTCCGGTCCACATGGTCGAGACGATCAACAAGCTAGTCCGCGTCTCGCGGCAGCTGCTCCAGGAGCTCGGCCGCGAGCCCACCGCCGAAGAGATTGCCGAAGCAATGGATTTGCCCGTCGAACGGGTGCGCGAGATCAACAAGATCGCTCAGGAGCCGATCTCGCTCGAGACGCCGATCGGTGAGGAAGAAGACAGCCACCTCGGCGACTTCATCGAGGACCACGACGCGCTGGCGCCGGCCGAAGCGGCCTCCTTCACGATGCTCAAGGAGCAGCTGGAGAGCGTGCTGGAGTCGCTGAGCCCGCGCGAACGGAAGGTGCTGAAACTGCGCTTCGGGCTCGACGACGGCCGGCCCCGAACCCTCGAAGAAGTGGGCCGCGAGTTCGGCGTGACGCGCGAGCGCATCCGGCAGATCGAAGCCAAGGCCCTTCGGAAGCTGCGTCATCCCAGCCGCAGCAAGCGGCTGAAGGACTTTATCGAGTAACCGGTTAGGATAGCGGTCCATGTTCCATTTCTCCACCCGTGCGACCGTTCTTACTACGTACGCCTTGTCCCACTCGAATGTCGGCCCTCGTAGGGTGGGGTCAGACTGCTTCCTGCCGCCGCCGCTTGCTTGAAGCGATGGCCTTATCCAAGGCCTCCAGTACGCCTTCCCGAGGGAGCCTCGGGGCTTCGGCCAGACCACTTGGCGGCCCGAGTCTGTACTGGGTCCGGAACGAGTAGGGCGCACGCGACTCCCGCACCGCTGACGAGTTACATAACAGTCAGATTGACCCACTACCCGCGCGTGAGCAATCTTGTAGGCGCATCGAAGTTACGTTAAGGTAAGTGAGCCAACACACAGCGGGGTGATCGAATTGTCGAGCCAGACGACGGCGCAGGGTCCGACGCATGATGTCCGTGACTTGAACCTGGCGTCCGAAGGCCTGCGCCGGATTGCATGGGCGGAACGGGAGATGCCGGTCCTGCGCCTGATCCGCGAGCGATTTGCACAGGAGCGGCCGCTCCGCGACCGGCGCATCGCTGCGTGTCTGCACGTGACAACGGAGACGGCCGCGCTGGTCCTAACACTGCGCGCCGGGGGCGCGCAGGTGGCGCTGTGCGCCAGCAATCCTCTGTCGACCCAGGACGACGTCGCCGCGGCGCTCGCCGGCGAGTACGGTATCTCTGTCTTCGCCATCCGCGGCGAGGATCGCGATACATACTACAGGCACATCCACCAGGCCCTGGCTGACCGCCCGCATATCACGATGGATGACGGCGCGGATCTGGTCTCGGTGCTGCATTCCGAACGCACCGACCTGCTGGAAGAAGTCATCGGAGGAACCGAAGAGACGACTACCGGTGTGATCCGCCTGCGCGCGATGGCCCGAGATGGTGCGCTGCGGTACCCCATCATCGCGGTGAACGACGCAAAGACGAAGCACCTGTTCGACAACCGGTACGGGACAGGCCAGTCCACGATTGACGGCATCCTGCGTGCGACGAACCTCCTCCTTGCGGGGCGCACGATGGTGATCTGTGGCTATGGTTCGTGCGGCCGGGGTCTCGCGATGCGGGCGCGCGGCATGGGCGCTCGCGTCATCGTCGTAGAGGTGTCCCCGCTGCACGCCCTCGAGGCGGTCATGGAAGGGTATCAGGTCATGCCCATCGAGCAGGCGGCGTCAGTGGGCGAGGTGTTTGTGACCGTAACCGGCAACCGGTCGGTTCTGCGACGAGAGCATTTCGAAGCGATGCGGAACGGGGCGGTGCTTGCGAACTCCGGGCACTTCAACGTCGAGATCGACATCCCGGCGCTGGAAGCCATGGCCACGGCCCGTCGAAGCGCGCGGGAGAATGTCGAGGAGTTTTCGCTGCCCGATGGACGCAGGTTGTATCTCCTGGCGGAGGGCCGGCTGGTCAACCTGGCCGCGGCAGAGGGACATCCCGCGGCGGTCATGGACATGTCCTTCGCCAATCAGGCCCTTTCGGCCGCGCATCTGGTGGCCTCGGCTGGACGTCTGGAGCGCACCGTGCACTCTGTTCCACGCCAGATCGACGAAGCGGTGGCACAGTTGAAGCTGGAAGCCATGGGCGTAAAGATCGATAACCTCACCGACGAGCAGCGCCGCTACTTGGAGTCGTGGCAAGAGGGCACGTAGAGGCAGTCCAAGCCTCAGATCTTCCGTAGTACGTAGGCCGGTCCGCCGATGTAACGGGTGTGGGCCGGCCTTCTCGATCTTCTCTTTCCGCCCAGGTGTGCCGGATGTGGCGGGCGTGGAGAACCGTTCTGCGACGTCTGCAAGGACCGGCTTCGCTGGATCCTCCCGCCGATCTGCCCCAGGTGCGGCAGGCCGTACCTCGGATTTTCCGCCGCATTCATGGATGGCGACCCCTTTGCGCTACGCCCGGAGCTGACTGCTCCGGCCCTCTGGTGCCCTGCATGCAGGCGGGGCCCGCCCGCGTTTGCCGTTGCCAGGTCCGTGGCCGCGTATGAAGGCGGGCTGCGCGAAGCGATCTGCGCGCTGAAATTCCACCGCAAGCCGGCGATCGCCGAGCCGCTCGGACAGCTATTGGCGCGTTTCGCTCCCCAGGAAGTCTTTCACATGGTGGACGCTATAGTGCCGGTGCCACTCCATCAGGACCGTTTCGCCCAACGCGGGTTCAACCAGTCGGAGCTGCTCGCAAAGCACGTGGCTACCGCCGCCGCGGCGCCGTGTCTCCCGGACGCGCTCCGCCGGGTGCGGCAGGAGGCAGCGCAAGCCGAGCTCGGGGCCGTTGATAGGTGGCACAACGTGGACGGCGCTTTCGCCCCTGGGCTTCGGGTACGCGGCACCGTCCTGCTGGTGGATGACGTCTTCTCCACCGGCGCCACCGCCGCCGCGTGTTCCCGGGCCCTGGCGGAAGCCGGGGCGGAGCGTGTCGTCGTCCTCACGCTGGCGAGGGCAGTGCTCCGGGGATATCACGGTGCTCTCTTGAGGCCACCCATACCGCATCTCGCCGCCCAGAAACAACCGCTCCCTCCGTAGGAACGTGTATCGCCCGCCGATGTGTGGAGTGTAAGAACGCGCCCGCAGGAGCAAACGCAACTTGGCATCGGGGAGGTGAACTCTATGGAGCCGGAGCTACAGGTTATTGAGCTCGAGGGCCTTACCCTATTTGATCGAGAGCAGGAGGGAAGCGCCGGCAGCGGCGGCGGCGGCTGTTGTTGCTGCTGCTGCTGCGGAGGTGGCGAGGTTCAGTGACTCGGGAGGAGGTGAAGCACCTATGGAACAGAGCGAGTTCGCCGACTTGCAGGTGATCGAGCTTGACAGCATCATGCTCCAACGCGAGGGTGGTGATTTTGTCGGCTGTTGTTGCTGCTGCTGCTGCGGCGGCGGCGAGACGACGCAGTGAGGAGCGAAGAGAGAGTGCCGAGAGGGCAGTTGGTTCAAATGGAGGGAGGCACAGGGCGTGGGGGACACCGGGCGGTCTGCTGCCCAGGAGCGGGTCGTCGACCGTCCGCCTGACGGTGGCAGGCCGGGCGGGCGAAATTCGCCGCGCCCGGTTCTGCCGCCTTACTGGTCGGTGTATGCCGTCGGGAGTGATGAGATCGAGCTCAGATCAGTGGGCCGCTCCGTTCGTCTATCGGGTCCCGGGGGCGATGCGCTGGCCGACGTGCTCGACGTAGTGGATGGAGGGCGTCCTGTCAATGAGACGTCGGCGCCGCGTCCTTCACACGATGCTGCTAAGGTGGACCGACTGATCACGCAACTTGCTGCTCATGGTCTGGTGGTGAACGATGACACCGTCGCGCGCTGTACGGAGAGGCCTGGCTCGCGTCTCGAGGAGTTTCTCCAGGCGGTTGGCGGTTCGCACAACCTGGGGGCGATGCGTGAACGGCTGGCCCACGCCCGCCTGGCCGTCTGTGGCTCGGATGAGATAAGCTGCGCAATCGTCGACAGCCTCTCTGCGTGTCAGATCGATGTTGCTCCCATGTGTCTTTCTCCCGCGAGCACCGATGATGAAATCGAGCGGCTCGGCGGGGCCACGCTCGTCATTGGGACTGGCACGGATCTGCGCGACCAAGGATTGGATCAACTCAACGCCGCCAGCCTGGCGCTAGGAGTGCCATGGCTGCCGGTGATCGCTGATGCGGTGGAGCTCTCGGTCGGACCCCTCGTTCTTCCAGGAATATCTGCGTGCCTGGCGTGTTTGCGAATACGGTCCGAAGCTCTCATGCCGGCGGCCGCGCGATTGGTTCGGATCGGTTCCCGGCCATTGCTGCCCGCTATGGTAGCTGTCACGGCCGGACTCGTGGCGGTGGAGGCGCTGAGATTCGTCCTGGCCTGGGATCATTCCAGCCTTGTGGATCGGCTCATTCGGATGCGATTTCGAACGATGGAGTGGACGACGACTGATGTCCTGCGACTGCCGCACTGCCCGGTCTGTGGTGCTGGCCGGCGCTGGGAGCGGGCGTCCGTCCGTTGAGTCTGCGTGCTCTTGTAGCCGAGTTCGCAGGGACCGACGCACTCGCCACCCTGGACGCGGCAAAGCCTGTGAATAATCCCATCGCAGGAATCGTCGGGGACCTGTCCGTGTCGCCCCGCCGTCCTGGTGAGCCTGACGTCGCCTACACCGTTGCTATTGGCACCGATGCGGCCCGAATCGCCCTACCCGACACCGGCGTGTCTTTCGTGCTATCGGCAAGCGGTGTGGGGTTCACGCATGACCGGGCCGCGGCTCGGGCGGTCGGCGAGGTCGTGGAACGATATGCGGCGACCCATCCCGATCCCTCCGCTCTGGTCGATGCTGCATGGAGCGAACTGTGCGGGCCTCACCCGCGCGAATACGCTCTATTCTCCGACGCTCAGCATGCGGAGGGGCTCCCATATCGCCCGTTTGACTCGCACACGCACATGGAATGGGTACGCGCAACGGACTTGACATGTCAGGGCGAGGCCTGGGTTCCAGCGGGACTGGTCTACCTTGTACGCCCAGAACGGCCCTGGCGGGTCAGCATCGGACCGGCGACGTCCACGGGGTTGGCTTGCGCACGAACCAAGGTTGCCGCGACCCTGGCCGGTCTCCTCGAGGCGATTGAGCGTGACGCATTTACGCTCACCTGGCTGCGGCGGTTGCCGACCGCGCCCGTGGTACTGCCGGATGAGGGTCCGCTTCGCCGACTCATCCAGCGTCGGTTTCTAGCCAGCGGCCTCGACTTTCTCGTCCGCCTCCTACCTACCGACCTCGGCGTGTATGTCATGCTGGTCATGGTTCTTGATGCGGGCGCGGATCGCGCGGTCGCTGCGGTTGGCGCCGCGGCGCATCTCGACCCGTCCGCGGCGCTTCTCAAGGCGCTCTTGGAAGCCGTCCAAACTCGCGCCTGGCTGCTCGAGATGGGCGGCGGGGCTGGCTTCGACCCCGGGCCTGACTTTGCGAACGTGCGCCGCTTCAAAGATCACGTGCTGCTTTACGGCCAGCCTCGCTGCGGCCCATTGCTGAGGTTCCTGATGGACACGCCTGCGCCTTCGCTGCGTCTTGAGGATCTCCCGGACCTGCATCACGGCAGCCATGATGCCGACGTGGAATATTGCGTCGGGCGCCTCCGTGTCGCCGGTCTGAAGCCGGTGGCCGTCACGTTGACGCCTCCGGATCTCGCAGCCTGTGGTTTCGAGGTCGTCAAAGTTCTGGCACCTGGTCTGCTCGGTATTGCTGCTTCTCATCGATTCCGGTTCCTTGGCGGACAAAGGCTGTGGGAGGTTCCGTCGCGGCTCGGTCTGGGCGTTGCCCGGTCCGTTAACCCCGACCCGCATCCCTTTCCCTGAGGTGCCAGATGCCCTTTGAACCGTGTCTGATCCCAGGCCACCCGTTATGGGAGGTGTTTCACGAGAGTAGCAAGTGGGGGACGGAGGACTTCCAAGAGGTGGCCCGACGATCGCGCAGATCGTCACGGCACTCCAATGTGACTTCGTCGGAGTATTCTCGCACGCTAACTGTGGCGCTGCCGGACCCTACGGGCGAATCTCGGCTGACGGCTCGCCTGCATGATTTGCTCTCGCGCCGCCGATCCGCGAGGGAATTCGCGAGCGTGGCGATGCAGTGGGAGGAGGTTGCGGCGATCCTGTGGGCCGCCTCCGGGGCAGTCTCGGGAGATGCTTACCGCACACACGCCCGGACGGCACCGTCGGCGGGAGCTTGCTACCCGATCGACCTGTATTTCTATCTCCCCGTAGCACGCGGCGGCAGGTCTTCCGGACCTTACCGGTATCATCCAGAGCCTCACGCCGCATCGCTGCTCCCAACCGGGCTGCCGCTGCCGACGCTACGGGCGGCGGTGGCCTATCCCGACCTCGTCGAGCGCTGCGGGTTGCTGATATTTCTGGCGGCAGTCTTTTCGCGCAGTACGGTCAAGTACGGCGCCAGGGGCTACCGGTTTGCCTTGATCGAAGCCGGCCACATCGGGCAGAACATCTACCTCGCGGCAACGGCTCTTGGATTGGGAGCGGTTGCCATCGGAGGATGGGAGGACGCGACCGTGGACAGCTCGCTCGGCCTCGACGGTGTCCGCGCGAGCGTTCTCTACACCGTCGCCGTCGGCTCGATCCGTGAGTAGCCCGCGCGTCCTGATCGAAGGTCTGCGAAAGGCGTACGGCGACGCGGTTGCTGTGGATGGGCTCGATCTCACCGTCGGCGCCGCCGAGGTCTTGGGGCTACTCGGCCGCAATGGGGCCGGCAAGACCACAACCATCGAAACGATGGTGGGCTTGCTGCGCCCGGACGCGGGGCGCATCCGTGTGCTGGGACTTGATCCCCAGCGGGATAGCCTGAGGCTCAAGCAGCGCATTGGGGTGCAGCTTCAGGAGGCTGTGTTCCATCCGTCCATGCGCCTGGGCGAGGCTCTTGATTTCCTCGGTGGATTCTACCTGAGGCGTGCAGCGACGTCACACCTCCTCGACCGGGTCGGTCTCGCGCCGCAGGCGCGAAGCATGTTCGGGCGCCTGTCCGGGGGGCAGCGGCGAAGATTCCTGCTGGCGGTGGCCCTGCTCGGAGAGCCGGAACTCCTCGTGCTCGATGAGCCGACCGCCGGTCTTGATGCGCACGCACGCGCGGACCTCTGGGCGATGGTCCGCGACGTGCGGGCGGAGGGCCGCACCGTCCTTCTTGCCACCCATCACCTCGAGGAAGCGGAGGCGCTTTGCGACCGCGTCGCGATCATCCACCACGGACGCGTCCTGGCGTTGGGGACGCCTGCCGAGGTAGCCGCGCTCGGGCCTCCAAGCCTCGAATCGGCGTTTCTGGCGCTGACGGCAGAAGACAGCCCGCGGGAGCGGGCATCACACGCCGGAGACACCCGGTGAGGCGACTCTTGAGCATCTCCGCAATGGAAACCAAGCTCTTCTTGCGGGCCTCACACGCGGCGTTCTGGACATTCGTCTTTCCGGCGTTTCTCCTGGTCCTCCTTGGAAGTGTCTACGGCCAGCGGTCCGGACAGATTGCCTTCCTCGTGCCCGGCGTGTTTGGCATGGTTGTGGCCTCGACGGCCTACTACGGGGTGGGGGTCGCGATCGCGCAGTACCGCAGTTCGGGCTTTCTCAAGCGACTGGCACTGATCCCCATCCCCACGTGGCAATATCTGTTGGGCCTCGTGCTGGCGCGCTGCGCGATCGTTCTCGCCGTGGGTGTCGAGTTGCTGGCCATCAGCGCGGGATTGTTCCGCGTCGGGCTCACCGCCGATCCTCTCACGCTCGCGGTTGTTCTCATAATTGGGATTCCCGCCTTTGTCGCCAGCGGAATGGCGATGGGGATGCTGGCGCGCTCCGTGGAGAGCGCAAACTCTATGGCGTCCGTTCTCTTCTTCTCGATGACCTTTCTTGGCGGAGCGTATTATCCGGTGAGCCTCCTCCCCCACGCCTTGCAGCCGGTCGCCGCCATCCTGCCGCTGTCGTACTTTCTCGAGGGTCTGCGCGCGGCCGCCGATGGACTGGCTCCAGCCGCCGCCTCGACCGATCTTGCCGTTCTGGTAGGGTGGGGGGCGCTTGGGCTAGTCGCCGCGACCAAGTGGTTCAAGTGGACGACCTGAGCCCGTGCCTCCTGCGGCCGCGAGTCCGGGCCGGATTGACCGCACATCCGGGAGATGTGACCGGCCGGCACGGAGAGACCATACTCGAATTGCCCGGTGGCCGCTACTTCTTGGCCGGGCCACGCGAGGCCCGCATACTCGCCTTGATGGACGGCACGCGCACTCTCGAGGAATTGAGTCGCGCCATTGAGACGACTCGCAAGGAAGCCGCGGAAACGTCTACGAAGCGGTTTGTCAGGCAGTTATCCGGACTTGGTCTGCTGGAAGGCCTGCAACCGACAAGCCGTAGCAACGAGAATCGTCTACGGTGCGTTCCCATCGTGGATCCCACGCCTGTCTTAGTCCCGCTGTGCCGGCTCGCGCGCAAGATACCGTTCCCGATCATTGCGCTCGGGCTCGCCGGGCTGGCCGGAGTCGCCGCATTCCAGACATCAGCGTACGGCGACCGCATGTGGCGCCTCTGGATTGACTGGACGCTCTCCGCCAATTTGCCGGCCGCCCTGGCGCTGGTATGGTTCCTCGGGGTCGTTCACGAGCTTGCGCACGCAGCCGCGACAGTGCTGGCTGGAGGGCGAGTCCGATCGATTGGTCTGACGATCGTCGGATGGCGCTTCGCGTTCTATGCCGACGTGCGCGACGCTGTGCTGCTCCGGCGGCCGGCACGCATGTGGATCATGGCGGCCGGTCCGTTGGCGGACGCCGTGGTCGCGGTCGGGGCTCTGGTGGCCGGGCGGCTGCTGCCACAGGTGCAAGAGGGATCGACGATTGTGGCCGCGGCGGCGGCCCTGCGCGCCGGATGGAACCTCGTCCCGGTCCTTCGGACCGATGGGTACCATCTGCTCTCCGAAGTGGTGCGCCGCCCGGGTCTAGATCGCCGCGCCCGAAGCGCCTTGATTGACTGGCTGCGGACTCGCCTGTGGAGAGGTCGAGCAGGGACGCCGGCGTCCACCGACCGATTCCTGCTCTGGTACGGGGCGTTTGCGCTCGCTGCCGAGGCGAGCATCATACTGGCGCTGGCGGCTCTCATCGCGCGCGGCGTCGTGCGTGCGTGGAACGTATGAGTCAGGCCACACTCCGAGTATGTGGCGAAGGAGGGTTACCGATGGATGGGCGGCAGGCGATTCACTGTCGTGAGTCCAGGGGGGGTCTCAAGCACGCGAGGGACCGCGTTCACCGCCAGGGCGCAGGTGGCCACATCGCCGTGGATGCCACCTGTGATGGTCATCGTGATCGGGGGATCGCCCTCGATGGCTATGGAATCGCGCGGCTCGGGCGCGTGTACCGCCATCGTAAGGTCGAGGGTGATAGCAGGTCCGCCTCCTGACACGTGGACGTCCACCCGGCCTTCCTCGGGGCGGCGCCGACCGGTCGCGACTTGATGCAGACCCTGGACAGTCGTGCCGTCAACCACCGGTTCGATGTGCTCATTAATAGTCGCCACCGTCCAGCCCAGCGCGTCGGCGATCATCGCCACCGACTCCCTGAGGCCCACATGACCAATCCGCCCCGCAGCCACGCCTTCCTCGAATTCGGACCGCGTCATGCCTGCCCCGACCTTGCGTTGGAGCGGCAGCCGGCGCTGACCTGCTTCTACCACACGAGTGATGGTGACCCGGCGGATCTCGCGACACGGCGCGGTGAGCACGATCGGCAGTAGGTCCATCACGAACCCCGGGTTGACCCCGAGTCCGACGACGGTCACGCCGGTCGCCTTGGCGGCCTCATCGATCCGACGCGCCTCGTCTGGGTGGTGACTCCAGGGAAAGGCCAGTTCCTCGCAGGTGGAGATGACGCTTGCGCCACCCCCGACGAGCACCAGCAACTGAGACGTGACCTGCCCCAGATGCGACTGTGTCGAGTGAAACACGACGCGCGGCTTGGCGGCGAGCGCGGCCGGCACATCGGCGGTGACCGCAACGCCGAGGCGGTCCCGTCCAACGAGCTCGCCAAGATCGCGACCTGACTTCTGGGGATCAATGTCAACCGCGGCGACCGCACGGTATCCGCGGTCGAGCGCCAACGCGGCAATGCCGAGACCAATGGGACCAAGTCCGTAGTGCAGGACATCGACTGTGCTTCGCGCGGAGCGCACGTCGAAGGGATTTTTCCGTGCGCCGACATTCCCCTTCTCAGACACGGGGCCCAAAGTGAGTCACGATGCCACGTTCAAGATGCCGCGTAGGTATCCATACACGCAAACGAGAAGCCCAGGCCGATGGACCGCGTAGCCGTCGTCGCCATCGGCGGCAACTCGCTCGTGCGCGAGCGTGATGCCTCGGTGGGCGCGGCACGCGCGGCGTTGGCCGCCACCGCCCTGCATCTATCGGCGATGGCCTCCTCGGGATGGGCCCTTGCCATCACGCACGGCAACGGCCCGCAGGTGGGATTCGGGCTTCTCCGGTCTGACGCGGCCGCTGCGGTGGCGCCGCGGCTTCCCCTCGACGTGCTAGGCGCCGAGACTCAGGGATCGATAGGGTATAGGTCGATCCCCAGGATCCGGCGCTGGAGCATCCAACCAAACCCATTGGGCCCTTCTACACCCGTGTCGAAGCGGAACGCCGCATGCGTGTGGACCGGTGGGCCATGATCGAAGACTCGGGACGGGGCTGGCGCCGTGTCCGGCGGGCGGTGGAGGCATTCCGGTCATCCGGCGCGAAGGCGGATACGACGGTGTCGAAGCCGTAGTCGACAAGGATCTGGCAAGCGCGGTCCTGGCACGCGAGGTGGGTGCTCGCGTGCTCGGGATGTCCACGTCCGTGGATCAAGTGGCGCTGCACTACGGTACACCCCGGGCGCAGGGGATCGATCGGATGTCGGTGCAGGAAGCGCGCCGATATCTTGACGATGGCCACTTTCCGTCGGGGAGTATGGGGCCAAAGGTCGAGGCGGCAATTCGCTTCATTGAAGCAGGAGGGGAAACCGTCCTCATTACGGCGCCCTGGACGATTGGTCCAGCGCTTTCGGGCGCAGGCGGCACTCGGATCGTGTCTGGCTAGTGGTTGGAGCGTGTGCCAGACTGACCGAGGAGGAGGGAATGTGGAGTTAGATCTTGCGCGCCGGATGAACGCGCTGGGAACAGAGACTGCATTTGAGGTCCTGGCGAAAGCCCGGCGCCTGGAAGCCGCGGGGCGGCACATTGTGCACCTCGAGATCGGCGAGCCCGACTTCGCCACGCCTCGCCACATCGTCGAAGCCGCTATCAAAGCGCTGCACGATGGCTATACGCACTACACGCCGGCTGCTGGTATCTGGGAGGCCCGTCAGGCGGTCGCAGACTACATCGCACGGACCCGAAAGATCGCCGTCGACCCGTCACAGGTCGTCATCACGCCAGGGTCCAAGAACATCATGTTGTTTGCGATGCTCGCGTTGATCGAGCCGGGCGATGAGGTGATTTATCCTAACCCGGGCTACCCGATCTACGAATCCCTCGCGCGGTTCGTCGGCGCCACTCTCCGCCCCGTGCGGTTGGTGGAAGAGTCGGATTTCGCGTTAGATTTGGACGAGTTTCGCGCGGCGTTGAATCCGCGCACCCGGCTCGTTGTCCTCAACTCTCCTCACAATCCCTGCGGATCGATGCTCGAGCGCGCTGATATCGAGGCCATCGCGGCGGCCGTACTCCCGACCCGCGCATTCGTCCTGTCCGACGAGATCTACGGCCGGATGGTCTATGACGGTACATCGTTCAGCATTGCCAGTGTTCCGGGGATGCAGGATCGCACGATCATTCTCGATGGCCTTTCGAAGACCTATGCGATGACCGGCTGGCGCATCGGGTTCGGCGTCATGCAAGCAGATCTCGTGGAACGCATGGCCCAGTTGATGATCAACTCGAGCTCTTGCGCCGCGGCGTTCGCGCAGATGGCCACGATCGCCGCGCTCACGGGACCGCAAGACGCGGTAGACACCATGGTCGCGGAGTTTCGGACACGCCAGCGTATCGTCCTCGACGAGTTGAACGCGATGGAAGGTGTGCGGTGCCGCACGCCTCGGGGTGCATTCTACGCCTTCCCCAACGTCGCCGCGGTGGATACAGACGTGAAACGGCTGGCGGATTATTTGCTCGATGAAGCCGGGGTGGCGTGCCTGGCGGGAACCTCGTTCGGCTCGGCGGGTCAGGGCTACCTTCGGTTCTCCTACGCCAACAGTCAGGAGAACATCAGGGAAGGCATGCGGCGCGTGCGCGAGGCGTTGCCGCGCTACCGCCCTGCCGTCCGGGCATGAGGGCGACGGGCGTCACCCAACAGATCGACGCGTTTCTGCAGACCGGCCTGGACCGCTACATTGCTGAGACCGCGCGACTCTGTGCTCAATCGAGCGTCTCGGCCAAAGGCGAAGGCCTCGATGAGTGCGCGGACCAGGTCGCCGGTCTTTTGCAGCAGCACGGGTTGGAGGTTCAACGCTTTGCCACGCCCGGCGCCCCGGTGGTCGTAGGCCGTCTCGCCGGCCGCCTCGAGCGTACCCTGCTCTTCTACAATCACTACGATGTGCAGCCGCCGGAGCCGGTCGAGTTATGGACATCGCCGCCTTTCGAACCACAGCTGCGCAATGGCGCGTTGTACGCGCGTGGGGCCAAAGATGACAAGGGCGAGCTCGTTGCACGCCTGGCTGCCGTGGATGCGGTGCGCGCCGCCCACGGCGGGACACTTCCTTTTGGGGCGCTCTTTGTGGTCGAAGGGCAGGAAGAAGTCGGGAGTCCGCACATCGCCAACTTTGTGCGTGAGCACGTTGCCATGCTCAGGTGCGACGGTGCAATCTGGGAGGAGGGCGGCGTGGACGCGGATGGCCGGCCCGGCATGGGACTGGGCGTCCGGGGCGTCCTGGGGGTCGAGCTTACGGCGGAGACCATGCGGCGCGATGCGCATTCAGGCAGCGCGCACGCGCTACCCAATGCGGCGTGGCGGCTGCTGCAAGCCCTTATGAGTCTCAAAGGGGCCGACGAGAGGATCCGCATCCCCGGATTCTACGAGAAGGTCCGTCCGCTGTCTCGGCGAGATCTCGACCTGTTTGGGACGCTTCCGGACTACGAGCAGCAGTTGCGCGCGACCTTCGGCGTTAAAACCTTCGTCCGTGGGCTCACCGGAAAAGCGCTGAGCAAAGCGGTGTTCGACCCCACCTGCAACATTCAGGGCATTACGGCGGGTTACCAAGGACCGGGAGGGAAGACAGTCATTCCCGCGCGGGCTTCGGCCAAATTGGACTTTCGATTGGTCCCAGACCAGGATCCGGACGATATCTTTACGCGGTTAGGGTCGCATCTGATCGATCAGGGTTTTGGCGACGTCCAGGTCACCCGAGGCGGATCGATGTGGCCCGCGAAGATGGATGCCGACGATCCGCTGGTCACGCTGACGGTTCGCACCGGGGAGGAGGTCTACGGCCGCCCGAGCCTGCTTCATCCCATGTCCGGGGGAAGCAGCCCGGTCTATGCGTTTGCCGGGCCGCTGCGCATCCCGGTGGTCACAGCCGGCGTGGGCTATGCCAACAACGCGACCCATTCGCCCGACGAGCATGTCCGCCTCGAAGACTTTCTCAACGGTGCCCGGCACATCGCCCGAATCCTCGAGGGCTTCGGCACGTTGCGGCGGTAGGCGCTCCGGCGCGTACCATTCACTGCCGCTTCTGCGGTCAGACGCTCAGGCGCGGCCTCCTGTTCCCAGAGTTGCTCGACCCAGATCTCCACGGCAGTGTAGCCTAGCGCGGCGGCGGCATCGAGGGTATGCAACAGGGGAAGATCCCGTGTCGTCGTCGTGGAGCGGCAATCCTCACGCCGCGCCACTTGAGCGCTGCATAGGGTCGCCTTCAAACAACATCGCCCGACGGATGACGATCGAGACCGGAGAACCCTCCTCATAGGAGGCGGACGGGCCGGCCTGCACGCGCAGCGCCGCGCCGCCGGTAAGCCGGACGCGGTACTCGACAATGTTGCCGAGAAAACCTCGGACTTCGACACGGCCGGGCATGCCTCCGCCGCTGGCGAGGTCCACGTCCTCCGGTCGCACGGCAAGCGCCACCTGGCCGGTCAGCCCCGCGGGATTTTCCGCGCGGCACTCGTAACCGTCCACCGCGACGCGTGCTGCCCCTGGTTCGGTGGTCAGGATCGTGGCCGGGAGAAAGTTCATTTGGCCGATGAAATCCGCCACGAATCGGCTTGTAGGCCGCCGGTAGATGTCAGAGGGTCTGCCGATTTGCGCGATCCGGCCGCTGGACATGACGGCGAGCCGGTCGGAGAGTGCCATTGCCTCGGCCTGATCGTGGGTCACGTACAATACCGGGATGCGCATCCGGCGCTGGAGCTCCTTGAGCTCGAACCGCATCTGCTCCCGCAATTTGGCGTCGAGGTTCGAGAGCGGCTCATCGAGCAACAGAATCTCTGGCCGCCCCGCGAGAGCCCGGCCCAGCGCTACGCGCTGCTGTTGTCCTCCCGAGAGCTGGTGGGGGAAGCGGCGCTCCAATCCCGGGAGGGCGACCAGTTCCAGTACCTCGCGTACGCGCGCGCCGATGGCCTGGCGGGATTCACCCGCGACCCTGAGGGGATAGGCGACGTTGTCAAAGACGCTCATGTGAGGCCAGACCGCATAGTTCTGAAAGACCATGCCCAGGTGGCGCCGTTCAGGCGGCACGAAGAGTCCGGTGTCTGCCGCGTTCACGGTGCGCCCTGCGATGGTGATCTCGCCCCGCGTCGGCATCTCCAACCCTGCGACACAACGGAGAGTGGTCGTCTTCCCGCATCCGCTCGGCCCGAGCAGCGTAAAGAACTCCTCCCGCTGGATCGAGAATGACACATCCTCTACCGCGGTAATACCGTCGAACTGTTTCCATAGGCGTGACACAACAACCGCGTCCATTGCGACCTCCTAAAATCCAACCGCGCCGCGCGTCGCCCGCCGGACCATGAGGTTGCTCGCCAGAATAAATCCTGCATGTTGAAGATGATCACCCCAATGGTCTCCGTGCGCAGGCCAAAGAGCAGAATCGACTTCGTCAGTTCGCGAAACGCCGGCATGAATGACGAGCAGCGTACGCATCCAACTCTTCGCGGGGAGATCCGTACGCACCAGGAGAAACGCGAGCATCGCCCCCAGGGCCATGGCCGCGGCGGTGGCAGCCAGATAGTTCTCCAGCCCGAGGGCACCACCCGTCAGCAGGCTTCGGTGCACCCCGCACCCGCACGCGATCGACGGTGAAAGCGTCCGACCGCATCAGCAGGCGCCGGGTTCAGCGCATGCCAACCAGGCGATCTTGTGCCGCTCGGTTTCTCGATTCCGCGGGTGGTTCTGGCTCCCCTGCCACAGCGGCCATAGGGCGCGGCCTACGGCAAGGGCAGGATGGGTACACCACCGAAGAAGGACTGCGCGCAAAGAGACACTCTGCGCCGCACGTCTGATGTATGGAGCGAATGGTGGAACAGCGGGGCGCCCAGTCCGATCTGCAAGCAGGGTTGATCCAGAGCTGGCGCGTCGTTCGGGTGCTCTGGCTGGTGGGACTGGTCATGGCCGCGTTCCTATGGCTGATTTTGCCCCTGGTCGTTGCTCGGCCCGCACGGAGCGGCGGCCCCGCCCAAATCATAGGCCTGTTGTTCTACGCCGTGGGGCTCGCGGATATCATCGTGGGATGGTACTTGCGCGACCGGGCGTTTGCGGGCGCGCGTGCCGATCGAACGCGGTCGCCGCAGCAGGCGCTCGGCCGGATCGTGGGGCCGTCGCTGGTCGCGATCACACTGGCCCAGACCGCATCAGTCCTCGGCGCGGTACTCTATCTGGCGTTCGGCAACCGTGCGGGCCTGAGCGTGTTGTGCGTGCTCAGCCTGATCGGGCTGGCGCTCAATCGCCCGCGGGTGGACCAGTGGCACGATATCCTCGCCGCGGCGGACATCCATGCGCATCGTCCTGCTTGAAGGAGATGAAACCGGGCAAGAGCTGCTCCAGGACGCGATCCGTGTGCTGGACAGTGAGCTCATTGGCCTGCCGATCGAGTTTGATCGCTTCGATCTGAGCCTGCCCTCCCGTCGGCGGACACAGAACGCCGTTGTGCGCGAAGCGGCCGACGCGTTGCGCGCGCATCGGTACGGCATCAAAGCCGCCACCATTACCCCCGAGGCTCCAGACGACGTCGGCAGTCCCAACGCGCTGCTGCGCGAATGGATTGACGCCGCGGTCATTCTTCGAACGGGACGTCGCATCCCTGGTATCCGGCCCGTGGCAGGCGTGGTCGCCCCGATCGCCGTGGTGCGCATGGCCGTCGGCGATGCCTACAATGCGCGTGAGTGGCGTGAAGGTCGCGGCGACGATGAAAGTGCTCTGCGGACGACGAGAATCACCCGCCGCCACTGCCGGGCGGTTGCGGAGTTCTCCTTTCGCCATGCCCGGCAGATCGGCGCAAAGGTATTCGGTGGACCCAAATACACCGTCAGTCCTGTCTACGAAGGCTTACTTAAGGAAGAGGTAGATGCCGCTGCGCGCCGGCATCCCGATGTAGGGTATGATCCGCAGCTGATCGACGCGGTCTACGCGCTGCTCCTGCAGTCTACCGGGGAGGCGCTGGTCATCCCCGCCCTCAATCGCGATGGCGATACGCTCAGCGACTTTGTGCTGCAGATGTTTGGCAGCATCGCTGGCGCGGAGTCGCTGGTGCTGAGCATCGACGAGGCGTTGAACCCCACGATCGTATTGGCCGAAGCCCCCCACGGCACGGCACCCAAGCTCTTCGGAAAAAATTTGGCGAACCCGATGGCCATGATCCTCGCCTGTGGCGCGATGGTCGCCTACCTGCCGCATCCCGGCGCCGAGAGCGCTTCCCGCGCCATCTATGAGGCGACGTTTGAGGCGGTACAGGCCGGCGTGCGCACGCTCGATCTGGGCGGAGCCGCGACGACGACCGAATTCACCGATGAGGTCATCCGCCGGCTTCTCCTCAAGCTTGAGGTCTGGCGAGGCCTCGGCCGCAGATAAGCGCACTGATCGCTGAAGGTAGACCAGGCCGCTAAGGACTGACGAATTCCCCGTTCGGGCAGGAGTCTGGTACGCGGCTACATACGTCGCGCCGCGAGGAGCGCCCCGAAACGGGGAGGTGGACTGCGGCATGCGAAGAACGGTTATCCCGGCGGCAGCACTCTGCATTATTTCTGGATTGCTGCTGGGCGTCGGGTGGGCTGCCGCAGCGTCGGTCGACTCGCTCACCGAGTACTTCCCCCTCGCCCCCGGCACCGCGTGGATCTTTCGCACCAACACGCATGGGGAGATCGTCATGCGCGTTGGCGAGACTGCCCGGGTGGGATCGCATGATTGCCGGATGGTCGAGACGATCGTCGGCGGAAACACGACCCAGCGCGAGTGCTACCGTGTCACCGCCGAGGGTGTCTACGCGCACCAGCGTACGTATCCGGCGGGGAGTGTGACACTCTCGCCGCCGCAACGGATGCTCGCCACGCCCGTTATCGTAGGGGAGACCTGGCAATGGAAGGGCCGCATCGACAATCAACCCATCACCATGAATTTCACCTGGGCGCGGCGCGAGGCGACGACGGTGCCCGCCGGGACGTACCAGACGATGCAGCTCTATTTCGTGGGACAACTGGGCGGCGGGGTGCGGATTCAGTCCTGGCGTTGGTTCGCGCCCGGGATAGGGATGGTCAAGGAAGACTCGGTGATCACGCAGGGCACGCAGACGATCCGTATCTACGCCGAACTCGTACGCGTCGCAACCAGCAAGTGATGGGACAGGCTCGCGCTGCGGCGCGGGCTTCCGCACGTCGTCTCGGCTTCGCTGGCGGGCTGGCCTTCCTGCTTATCGTCCTGGCCACGCATACCGCGCCGGTCACGGCTAAAAGCTTCATCTTTACGCGCGTGGCCATCGAGGCTTCGGTCGAGGCCGATGGAAGCCTGCACATCGCCGAGGCGCGTACCTACGCTTTTGATGGCGACTTCTCTTGGGCGACCTATCGCCTGCCCCTAACGTCGACGCAACGCATCGAGGCCATTCGCGTGGCGGACGAACGGGGACCCTACGTCCCGTCGGCATCGCGCCGTCCGGGGACGTATATGGTCAGCCGGGGCGGCGATGCGGTGGTGATTCGCTGGTCGTTTCGCGCTAACGATGAGTCGCGCACCTTCACCATTGCCTACGTGGTGCGCAACGCCGTCATCGTGTATGCTGACGTCGCAGAGCTCTATTGGAAGTTCATCGGTACAGGCTGGGATCGTCCCAGTCGGGACGTACAGATCGCCGTCGGGCTTCCCGGCCGTCTTCGCGCGAATCAGATCCGCGCATGGGGCCACGGCCCGCTGCACGGAGACGTGCGCCCGGTCGATGGCGGCGCCCTGCTGACCGTTCGTAACCTGCCCCCCGCGACTATGGTAGAGGCCCGGATCGTCTTTCCCAAGGAGGTCGTGCCTGGGGCGCGGATGCACCTGTCCACCCCGGGACTGCCGCGTATCTTGCAGGAGGAAACGTCGTGGGCCGCCCAGGCGAACCGTGCCCGGCTCCAGCAGCGGGCACTGCTCGGCGGGCTGTCCGCGCTGCCTCTCCTGGCACTCGCAGGGTGGTTCGGTTTGTATCTGCGCTTCGGTCGTGAACCGGTCCCGACGTCGCCCGAGGGGTACTATCGGGAGCTGCCGGCCCAATACTCGCCAGCCGAGCTTGGCGTGCTGTGGCGCTTCGGCTCGGTGCAGCCGGCGGACTTTACCGCGACGGTGCTGGACCTGGTGCGCAGGGGGTACATCACGGTGGAAGTCAGCGGGTCGGACACCGATACCGACCGCGACGATGCCTACACGTTGACGAGAACGCGCAAGAGTGACGGTCTCCGGCGGTTTGAGAGTGAAGTTCTCGAGATTCTCTTTGGGTCCGACGATGACTCGGTTACCATCGCGCGCCGCACCGGATTGCCGGAGAAAGCCAAAACCCGAATGCGGCGCCGGTTTTCGCAGTGGATGTCCAAGGTGTCGGAGGCGGCCAAGGTTCAGGGGTTTTTCGATGCCACGAGTATGCGCATGCGCTGGATCGCCGCCGTACTCGGCATCCTCGTGCTGTTTGGGGCCGGCTGGCTCACGATCGCGCTATGGTCAGGTATTCCGCGGGGCGTAAGGATAGCCGGGGCGGCCGCGGCAGCCTCCGGCCTGATTCTGGCCATTGGGAGCGGGGCGGTCGCCCGGCGCTCCCAGCGCGGAGCGGAGGACCTCCGCCGGTGGCAGGGATTCCGGCGTTTCTTGGTGGACTTCTCTGAGATGCAGCGCGCCGAGCTACCGTCACTCGCGATCTGGGAGCACTACCTTGTCTATGCGGTGCCGCTCGGGGTCGCGCATCGCGTGGCGGAACAACTGCGCAAGATCTATCCCACCGACGAACTGGCCCGCTCACCGGGATTGGGCCCCTGGGTGTCCTCGTCGTCGGGCGGCCGCGGTGATCCGCTGGCGTCCTTTTCGGCATTTACGACGGCGTTTGCCTCGGCCACCTCATCCGCGACCTCGAGTAGCGGGGGTGGCGGCGGCTTTTCCGGCGGCGGTGGGGGAGGAGGCGGCGGCAGCGGCGGGTCCGCGGGCTAAGTGACCCCACGCGGCTGCGGTGCGGGCGCGTGCTCAGTCCCGGTTGCCTCTATCGTCGGCGCAACAGATGCCGAGCGATCTGCAGTAGCGCGAGGCGGTCCTCGGGTCCAAGACGCCGCGCGATCACTTGGAGCTCGCTCAACGTGAGGTCACGATCCTGTCCCTCATCCTGAGCCCGTCTGCGCGGCGCCACGCTTCGTGCAATACTGTCCTGCTCGCCGGAGAACAGGGGAAGAGATCGGGTCCGTTTTAGCGGGAGTTGCACCGCCGGCACGGGCCGATCGTCGTCTGCGGCGGGCGTCGATGCGTCCTCCACGTATTGCAAGAAGGCGCTGCCTTTCATGCCCAACGCGCGCGCAATGCGCGCTACGATGTCGGTGGAAGGCCGCTTCATCCCCAGCTCGATCTCGCGAAGGTAGGACGCCGAGATGCGCGCGAGCCGGGAGACATCTTCGCGTCTCAGGCCTTTCGAGGCGCGCAAGGTTTCGATCGCGCGGCCGTAATCAAGTCGTGATCGTGGCCCGGTTCGCTTCGGCACGGTGACCACCGAGAAGGCACGGCGTGTTCGGACATCGCTGAATTAGCCGCGTGCCGAAGGGCTCCTGCTGTCTCTACCGGATCGCGAGATGCTCTCGGTCCAGCGCTCGGGCGGGACGGCCGCCGTTCGCTGCGTAGGCGAGATCGGTCTGAACGGTAGTCCACGTGTCACGGGCGCGCTGGAGAGCCTGCCGGATCCACTCCTTGTCCCCCTCGTTCAGGGGGACGCCGGCGCCGAGCTTTGCCCAGATCATCGTGTGATAGAAGCGAACCGCTGTGGCCGCCACCCAGACCTCACTGCGCACGCTGCCATCGCCGTTCGGAATGAAGATGTCGCAGATGTTGTCGGTGCCGATGCTGACCGCGATGCCTGCCACCATCATGTCGAGAATGCGTGCGATCGAGTTGTGGACCGGCGTCAGCATGGGCCGGAGCTGGAACATCGACAGCGCGGCCGTCGGACAACTGATGACCCCCACGTTATAGGTCCGCAGTCCATCGATCAGACGCTGGAAGCGGGCCTCATCGTAGCAAGATGGAGAGATTGCGTGCACCGCCCATACCGTGGGACCGTCTTCCCCCGGCACCTGTGGCGCGCCCAGCCAGCGGACTGCCTGAACTAGCTGCTCGGTCTCATCTTCGCGAGGGTCATTGTCCTGATCCACCTGGAGATGAACCGGCTTGTGCAGGTCCTTCGCCAGGTCAAGGATCATTCTTACGTGCCCGTCGAAGCCCACGCGACCTTCGGCCCGGTCTTTCACCGGAAGACCCCCCAAGACGTCGGCAACCTTTGCGGCCTCTCGATAAATATTCCATCGGTCAGGGTTGGCCTTTGGATTTTTGAAGCCGAAGATCGGGGACACCGCGATCTTCAAAGTCAGGCGATCTTTGAACTCGTCCCGCAGGCGCGCCGCCTGCTCGATGGCGGTCAAGCCGATGTCCGGGGTCGCATCGACAAACGACGTGACCTCCCGCACACCGGTCGCGGCCATTCTGTCGAGCTCCGCGCGCATGCGCGCGTAGAGGTTATCGGGCCGATACGCCAGCCCCTTGTGGAGTTCGCCGACGAGAATCTGCTTGACCGGGAGCGAGAGTCCGGCCGCGCCAATCGGATCGATGTTCGCATGCTGCAGATACTCGGGGGCGAACGTGTTCGCGCGGTCCAGGTGGGTATGGGCGTTGACCCATCCGCCTAACGTGTTGGTGGTCTCCTCCAGCGTATGGTCCCACCGGCCGGGTAACAAAAAACCCGCCTCGTCGGCGGGGCTTCGGGACGCATTGCTCATCATCTTCGCTCTCCTTCTCCGCCTCGCCGGGCGGCTCTTAAAGGAGTTTCCGTTCGACAGGACGATAGCACGACGATCCGCAACAGTCAAGGCTATGCGCCGGGCAGGGCCAGAGACAGAGCCACATCCTCTGCGTATACTGATGAGCGAGTTCACCACCGTACCGTGGAGCCACTGATCGTGCACAGGGGTCTAAGGACATCCACACGCGCGGACGTACGTATCCGCGAGGCCACCGAGGCCGACGATCCGCGCCTGCTCGAGATCGCCAACGCGCTGTTTCCCGACTTCTCCGAAACACTCGAGGAGCTCCGGCACGGGCGCGCGCGCCATCGGACGCAGGGCTATACGGATGTTGTCATCGTTGCCGAGGAGGCGCACGACGCCATCGTAGGCTACGGCCATTTTCATCACATGATCGGCCAGTTCAACCCCGGCCGCTATCGCGTGGGCATCTACGTCGACCGGTCGTGGCAGCGGCGTGGCGTGGGTGGCACGCTGTTCGACCATGCCCTCGCCGACCTGACTGCCCGCGGTGCACGGGCTCTGGAGTCCTTCGCGCGCGAAACGAGTGCTGAGGTTGTCGGGTTCTTGGCCCGGCGCGGATTCCGGGAAACGTTGCGCACCTGGGAACTGCGGCTGAACCTCGCGACATTCGATCCGAAACCGTTTGCGGATTACGAGGATCAGCTGCGCTCCTCCGAAGTGGTCATCACGACCCTCGCGGAAGAGTACGCCCGCGATCCCGAGGCTCTCCGCCGAGCATACACCCTGCGCGAAGCCGTCTGGGCCGAGGTCCCCGCTCCGATTCCCCATACCCCGGTGCCGTTTGAGGATTTCGTACACGGCAACTTCAAATCACCGAGGGGGCTGCCGGACGCGTATTTTCTGGCCAAGGCAGGGGACGCCTACATCGGCGAAGCTACTCTTCAACGCCCCCAAAAAGGCACGCATCTCGTCCACAATGTTACCGGGGTGCTGGCCCCCTGGCGGATGAAAGGCATCGCGATGGCGCTCAAGCTGGCCACGATCACATATGGTCGGGCGCACGGCTTCTCAGAGATCCGGACCTGGAACGACGTTCGCAATGCCGGAATGCTGGCCATCAACGATCGGCTGGGATTCGTCCGGGAACCGGCGTGGATCACGTTCGAAAGGGATCTGGCCCCTGCTCGGCTGGAGGACCATGTCTAATCTGGCCCTGCTGCGTCTGGCCGGAACACCCGCCGCCATGGGTGAGGCTCATGGCCGCGCCGCCGCGGCGGCGATCGCGCACAACCTCGAAATCTACTTCGGCCGTTTTACCGATGAGGCGCGGCTGGACCGCGCCGAAGTTCTGCGGCGGGCAGATCGCTACTGGACGGTGATGCGGAGCCAATGGCCAGACTTCGCGGCCATGGTCGGGGGCATCGCAACAGGCGCACGGCAGCCGCCGCTGGAGATCGCGGCATTGAATCTGCGGTATGAGCTTCTCTATACGGAGTTCTCGCGGATCGGGCAGGCCGATCTCGGCGGCGTTCCGTCCCCCGCCGGCGAATGCACGGCGTTTGCCGTGCTCCCTGAAGCTTCCGACGATGGGCATTTGCGCATGGGCCAGAACTGGGACTGGATTCCGGATGTTGCGGGGCTGATGGTACACGTCACGCGCTCCGATGGGTTGCGGATCTTGTGCTTCACAGAGGCCGGCATCGCCGGCGGCAAGATCGGCCTGAACTCGGCCGGCATAGGGCTTGCGGTCAACGGTCTGCTGTCCAACGTCGATGACTGGAGGCGCCTGGGCAAGCCGTTTCACGCGCGCACGTGGGACGTGTTGTGCAGCACAACGCTGGAGGGCGCTGTACAAGCCGCCACCGGCGGGATCAGATCGTGCTCGGCGAACTTCTTGATCGGCAAGGCCGACGCGCCCGGCGCCGGCGCGGCCATAGACGTCGAAGCGGCTCCGCTAGGGTACTGCACCTACCAGCCCACGGCCGGGATACTTGCCCACGCAAATCACTTTCGCGATCCTGACTCCCTCGGCATCTGGCAGCCCCTGGTGGAGGACAAGCGCTCGACGTACCATCGCTGCGAACGCATGGAGCGCCGTCTCGCCGACGCGACTGCCGATGGCGTGATCTCTGCTGAGACGCTCATTGAAATCCTTCGGGACCACGATGGAAGCCCCGACTCGATCTGCCGGCATCCCAATCCTGCCCTGCCTGCAGCGGAGCGGTACGCGACCGTGACCTCAGCCATCATGGACCTCCACGCTGGCCGGATGCTCGTCAGTCCCGGCTCGCCGTGCGAGAACGCTTACAACGAGCACATCGTGTGAGCTCGCTGGCGCTACCGCGGTTGGGCCCGTCCGGGCGGGGCTCGAGGAGGCGTGAAGCGGTCGGCGGGAATCGGGTCACCAATCCCGCGTGGGGATGGCCGCCACACGGGCGTGGACGTCGGCGTCGGGGGAGTGCTGACGCGCCGATTGCGCAACGCGACCTCGCTTACGAGGGTCGCCTCCGGTCCGCCCCGCGGTCTCACTGCCAGACCGATCCTGATCGTGACCACACGCTCTGGGACGGTCGCCGGGTCGCCACCTGCATCCAGGTAGGTGAGCTCGATGCCTTCAACAGCCGACGCCAGGTTGTTCACGCCGCGGCCGACGCGTCGCTCGAGCTCACGCTGGCGTGGATTGTATTGAAACATGACATCGTACGGTTGATCGAGTCTGTAGGGATTCCCTGTGGGGATTCGCACCGTCACACGATCGGGGCACAACCCTGAGGGCGCGCAGCCGGGATCGCCGATAACATGTGCGGCCCACCGGAGCTCCTCGATGACGCGCTCGAGCCCCCGGCGGGCCGCCTGCTGGGCCTCGAGCCTACCCTCAGTGAGCTGCACGCTGCGTACAGTGACGCGCGCCAATCCAAAGAGTCCCGTGGCGGCCATCGCGACCAGCGAGATGGCCACCATCAGCTCGAGGAGTGTCGCTCCGCGCCCGGCGCCATCGCAGCGCCAGTGCGGCCAGTGCAAATGGTTTCGCATGACTGCCCCCGGAGCGGGACACGGAAATCCCGCTCACCAGAGCCATCGGCGGCCCATGAGGCAGCGTACGGGGGCGTCGCGCGCTTCTCGGGCACACGATGACCGGCGAGCTTGCGGCACTAGGGTCAGCACTGGCGTTTGGCGTGAGCACGGTACTTGCGCGCCGCTTCATGGAGGCGATTCCCCCGGAATCGGGCGTGCTGGTCAGCATCGTCACCAACGTCGTCGTCTTCACGGCGCTGGCCGCGATCGCGGCCGCGCGGGGCGTCCTGCCGCCCATTCATCCCGCGTCCATTCCGCTCTTCATTCTGGGTGGAGCGGCTGGCACTCTACTTGGGAGAAACCTTTCCTACCTCAGCCTCGAGATGCTGGGCGCGCCGCTGTCGACGACTATCCGTCTCAGCACGGTCGCGTTCACGCTGTTGTTCGGACTGATGTTCCTCAAGGAGCTTCCTCGGGCGTGGCAGCTGGTCGGCCTGGCGACGATCAGCGCCGGCCTGTGGATCTGCCTGTGGTCACGCGAAAGGGCGGCCGGGACTATGGCCAGGCGCACAAAACTGGCCTCGGGGCTGCTGCTGGCCCTTGCCGGGGCTGCGGGGTTCGCGCTGGGCGACACCGTGCGGCGCGGTGCGCTGGCTTTGACGCCGGCGCCGGTATTGGGCGCGGCCGTGGGGGCGTGCACCGCGCTGCTTGGGCACCTGACATGGTCGCGTTTTCACAGTTCGGCGCGCTGGCCCGGGGCTCAGGCGCTCCGCCGCCCAGATCTACTGGGCAGCGCCGTCTGCAACACGATCGCCATTCTCCTGCTGTTTGTCGCGTTGCGGCACTCGCCGGTCGCCATTGTCTCAGTTCTCTACAATCTACAAGTGCTTGTCGTCTTCATGATCAGCCCGCTCCTGCTCCGAGGGCAGGATGGGATCACCCTCTGGTTAGTGGTGGGAGCCGCGCTCGCGCTGGCCGGGACGACGATGATCCTGATGGGCTGAAGATCAGGCGCCGTGCGTATGCAGCTCCTGTTTTTCGATAGGTGTCGTGTCAGGCTCGCGAGAGGCCATCTCCTCTCTTAGGATCTCGCCCAGGCGTGCGAACCAGGGTTCCATTGTCGCGGTCATTTGCGGGCCGACGACCGGCCACTGTTCCCGCTGCTTTCGGTTTTTGAACTTTTCTACGCGAATCTGGAGAAGCGTTCCCTCGTCTATGGAGGTGAGCTGCCACATGAACCGCATGGGCCCGAAGTGTGGAATCTGAGACTGCTCGGTAAAGTAATCGAACGGCCGCCAGTCAAGTATTTCTTCTACGACCGCGTCGTGCCCGTGGACGCAGTGGTTTGTCGTGCCGACGCCACGGCGGCCGCCGGCGACAAACTGATCGACGCGATCGGTGCCGACCTGCCACCGCATGCGCTTTTGGGGGTCGGTGATGTACTCCCAGGCCACCGCTGTCGGAGCCGGAAGGACGACGTCGTAGCTGGCTTCTACGTTGTCGGGCTCCACGGTGACGCGGCGGTGCTCGCGCTCGTGGGCCCAACGCGCCTCGAGATCGTGGACGTACACCCTTACCTTGCCGATGTGCTCGTACGCCTCCCGATGCTCCCGCATGTTCAATGCCGCCGGATCGATGCCCATGGCCTCGACGCAGGCCGCGGTGAACAACGCGTAGCCATTCACGCCAAAAGCGTCGCCGACGGTATTCTTCAACAGGCGGTGGACCAGAATCACATCGGTTCCAGCCAGCTCCTCGCGGCCGACAATCCGCTGGCGCACGAATTCGCCGTGATGAACCACGAACTTCAGATTCAAGTTAGGAATCAACATGCACGCGTTGCACGGACATGTGGTTGCCTGCCCGATATTCCGGAGCCGGCGCTGGAAAGCGAAGTAGCAGCGCTCGATGGTATCCAGGAGCATTGAGCCGTCAATCTTGGCTTCGAGCGCATAGGCGAACGCTGCGTCACCTTCGAGTTTGGCCAGCCGCAGCACGGGGCGCAATGCGCCAATTACGGTTTCGAAGAGATCAGCCAGGACATCCTGTGCATGCTCGAGTTCGCTTCCGGTGAGGTAGTCGGTATATCCCGAGACATCTGCCATCACGAGGCAGGCACGTTCGGCAGTTCGAAGCATCGGTCCCTCCAGACGCCATGAGCGCGCTGTCTTCAGCAATGTGACGGAAATTTGACGTCAGGGCCTTCATTCCTAGCCTGGAGATCCGGCGCGGGTTCATATTCCGGCTGTCTCGACGGCCTGTTAGCCTGAGCAGTCCACCGCGAACAAACGCCACTCTCCCGGGACGCCTTTGAGGACACGGGTGCCACGGTCTTCAAAACGAATCCCCGATCCCGCGACCAGATCCCTTACGGTACTCGACACCAGAACCTCGCGGGCTTCCGCCTGCGCCGCCACGCGGGCGCCGATGTGGACCGCAACACCTCCCAGATTGTTTCCCATGATCTCGACTTCGCCGGTGTGCAGTCCAGCGCGGATTTCTACTCCCAATTGCCGGACCGCCGAATTGATCGCGCACGCGCATCGGATCGCCCGCGCCGGGCCGTCGAAGGCGGCAAGCACGCCATCCCCCGCCGTATCGATCTTGCGCCCCCGATAAGCGCTGAGTTCCCTATCAATCAATGCGTAGTAGGCGGTCAGCAGGTCGCCCCATCGGCGGTCGCCAAGCGACGTCGCTCGCTCCGTGGAGGCCACCACATCTGCAAACATTATGGTCGCAAGCACCCGGTCGGGTTCTGGCCCCCGGCGGACGCCGGTGAGGAACTCCTCGATCTCGTCCAGCACCGCATCCTGATTGCCGACCCACGGCAAATGATCGTCCCCCGGGAACTCGACATATTTCGCGCCGGGAATGCGTTCGGCCATGTACCGACTGCCGCCCACGTCGATGTCGAGGTCACCTGTTCGATGAATGACAAGGGTTGGTACGCGGATCGTCGATAGAACGTGTCGGATGTCGACCTGCGTGTTCATACGGGCCAGGGCCAGCGCCGCTCCGGGGCTGGCGCTGCGACGCAAGTAGCTGGCCCACCAGTCCCGGAAACGCGCGTCTCCCATGGCGCTCGGTGCCAGCGTCGCGAGATCGACCACACCACCCCAACCCAGTTGTATGGCGTCAAAGAACTCCTGGCGCTGTTGGGGGGTTGGTGCCCATGGGTAGTCCACAGACCAGACCCGCTTCGCGTATGAATCGTACATGACTACCGCCGAGGTACGTTCGGGATATGTCGCCGCAAACAGCGCGCACATCGGGCCACCTTCAGAAACGCCAAAAAGCGCCGCCCGCTCGGAGCCGACAGCGTCCATGACCGCTCGCACGTCGTCCATGCGCTGCTCGAGCGTTGGCAGCTGTGATTCGTGAACCCGATCGGAGAGCCCGGTGCCCCGCTTGTCGAACACAATCAGGCGGGAGAATGAGGCTAGACGGTTGAGGAAACGCGCGTAGGAGGGTTCTGTCCAAAACTCATCGATGTTCGATACCCAGCCCATGACGTAGACGAGATCGAGCGCGCCATCGCCTACCACCTGATAGGCGATGTTGACATCTCCGCTCTTCGCGTAGTGCGTGCTGGGCATCCTCTCCCCGAGTTCGCGACGGACGATGAGCGGGCCTCCCTGCAGCGCAATGAGGGTTCCCGATTGCGGACGTCGATGCAGGAAACCTCCGACCCGCGGTGCGAATCCAGCCGCCAGGACCGTCAACCACGAGGGAGGATAGATGCCGCAGCGGGGGGACATCATCGACACCATGGCGAGCCTGGCCCTGTTCGCCGATCTCTCGCGGCCGCAGCTCGAGGCCGCGGCCCACACCTTTGAGGAAGAGTGGTTCAATCAGGGCCAGCGCATCCTGCGGCAAGGCTTCTCCGGCTCAAACTTCTACGTGATCCTTCAGGGCGAGGTCGCCGTGCAAATCAACGGCGAGACCCGCGCCACGCTGGGACGCGGCGATTTCTTTGGGGAGGTCTCGGTGCTACTGGGCCAGCCACCGACCGCCGATGTGGTCGCGCTTCGGGATCTCCAGTGCATTGCGCTCGCCGGGCCCGACGTGGAGTCGTTCCTCGTGGCGTATCCGCGCGTGATGTTTCGGATGCTGCAGGCTCAGGCGCGGCGGCTCCAGAGCGCCAACCTTTGGCGGAGTTGACCGGGCGTCCCTTTCCGCCCGGGCGCTATCCGCTGGTCGTGGTGGGAAGCGGCCCGGGCGGTCTGCAGGTGTCCTATTGGCTTCGCCGCCTGGGCGTTGAGCACGCCGTGCTCTCGTCCGACCCGGAACCCGGCGGTATGTTCCTGCAATACCCCCTGTTTCAACGGCTCAACACGTGGTCCAAACCGTACGCCACGCCTGAACGGGGGACGCGATCCTACGATTGGTACGACTGGAACAGCCTGGTGGGCGACGAGCCGGCGCATTGCTCGCTCGTACTCGAGTTCATGGATGGGACCTCGTATTTTCCCGCACGCCGCGAAATGGCGGCGGCGCTTGGCGCGTTTGCGAAGCGCGCGGGGATCTCCGTTCGGTACGGATGCCGGTGGGAGGCGACCCTGCGCGAGAGCGAAGGCTTCGTTCTAGTCACTAACGACGGAGAGTATACGAGCCCGCTGGTGATCTTCGCGGTTGGCATGGCGCAGCCATGGAAACCAGACATCCCGGGGATGGAGCTCGTACCGCACTACGTCGCGACGCAGCCAGCCCGCGCCTATGCGGGAAAGCGCGTCTTCGTCATCGGCAAGCGCAATTCGGGTTTCGAGGTTGCCGACGCGCTCCTTCCCTGGGCTCGACAGATTGTGCTGGGATCCCCCCGCCCACCCGTGATCTCGGTACTGAGCGGTGGGGCCGGAGTGCGAGCAAAATACCTCGTGCCCTACGAGGACCACATCATCGGCGGCGGCGTCTTCATCCTCGACGTGACGATCGAGCGGATCGAGCGCGCGGGCGAGAACTGGCGGGTGGTGACCTCGGGCCAGAAGACCGGACCGCGGACGTTCACCGTCGACGAGGTGATCGCCGCCACGGGATTCGGCACACCGCTGCGGGACCTGCCGTCCATCGGGGTGACGACCTTCAGTCAGGGACGATTGCCGCGGCAGACACCCCTTTGGGAGAGCGCAACGGTGCCCGGGATCTACTTCGCTGGAGCGATCACCCAGGGGGCCATCGGGCTGAGAAAGTTCGGCCATCCGGGCAACTCGGCGGCGGTGGCCGGCTTCCGTCACAACGGCAGGGTGCTGGCCGAGCATCTGGCGCACACATACTTCAACGTGGCGCATCCTCACCGCGCGTTGCGGGCAGATGAGGTTGTCCCCTACTTGCTGGCGGAGGCGACCAGAGGCTCTGAGTTGTGGAACCAGCAAGGCTATCTGGCACGGCTCGTGACGTTCGACGCTGAGCGGGGATGCGTAGACGACGGTATCATTCCACTCCCCGCGTTTGTCGATGCCCCCGGGCCCGATGCGGTCGCGATCGCCGTGGAAACCGATCCTAACGGCGACCATCACCCGACCGCCTACATTCGCCGTGAGGGGCGTGTGAGCGAGCACGCGATTCCCACCGACCCGCTACTGAACTTTGAAACGGACCGACACGAGAAGGAACTGAGCGAGGTGCTGAAGGGTCTGCTCTAAAGACCGGGGAGATTTTCCGGGGCGGCGAGCTGATCCAGCAGCCCTTCCGGGCTGGGGTCGATCAGAATGATCGGTGGGGACTCTGCCCTGATAAATCGCTCGTCCACCGCGTGCTTGAGGAACTCCACCAGCCGATCGTAGTAGCCGCACACATTCACGAGCCCGCAGCGTTTCTGCTGTAGACCCAATTGTGTCCACGACACCATCTCGAAGAACTCGTCCATTGTGCCGATACCGCCCGGCAGCGTGATGAAGGCATCGGCCAAATCCGCCATCAGGAGCTTGCGCTCCGTCATCGTCTCGACGATCCGGAGGTCTGGCAGCGCGGCGAAGGCTACCTCTCGGTCAACGAGGAGGCGAGGGATCACGCCGATGACATGCCCGCCGGCGTCCAGGGCGGATCGAGCGAGCTCGCCCATCGTCCCAATGCTCGACCCGCCGTAGACCAGATCGATACCACGGTGGGCCAGCGCCCTCCCGAGGGTCTGCGCGGCCTGCGTGTACTCGACCTTCGCGCCATGACTCGAACCGCAGAAGACGGTGACTCGCTTCAATGGCGGGGGGAGTCGTCCGCCGCTTTGAGGCGTCTGGCCACCTCACGCAGAATACTCAACGTAATCTTCGGATACTCCTCCAGCAGCCTGGTAAAGTTCCACGAGGCGAGAGCCAGGCAGGTTGTGGGCTCGTCTGCGATGACGTGCGCGCTCCGCGGCATCTGGTCGAGCACCGACAGTTCCCCGAAAAACTCACCTGGGCCAAAACGCGCCAGCGTTTTGCCAGCACGCACCACCCTGGCGCGGCCGCTCGTGACCATATAGAAGCCTGTCCCGACTTGTCCCTGGCGTACGATATATCGGCCCGCGGGAAAGTCGATGACTTCCGTCTGATCGGCGATGGTGGCGAGTGCGCGGTCGGGAATGCCGGAAAAAATCGCGACCTTACGGAGCATTTCGACCTTGTTTTTCTTCGTCAACGCCATTCGCAAGCACCTTTACTTCGAGAGGTCGCCGGGACGAAAGGAGCGCAGCACGGCATCACAGCGTTTCTGCTTGGCGGACCACTCGGTCAACGGCGACGCGCAGACGGTGTAGTGAAGGCGCTGCGGTCCGGTCACCAGCAGCCCGACCGAGGCCCATTCGCGTCCACGCGTCGATCCGGTCAGTTCGAAACGATACCATACGACCTGGTCGGTGCTTTCCGCTGTCCGTTGAAAACCCGACACGCCGTGCATCGGGAGCAGCGACATCGCGAGGCGCCTGACCTCGCCTTCGGGCAACGGTCCAGCTTCCGCTCGGGTCATGATCACCACGAACTCCGTCGCGGTCAGCTCAGGCGTCTCACCCGCCGCGGGAGCCTCCGGGAGGAACCAGATCCGGTTGCCCTCCTCGGACTCAACCCGCTGCCATGAAGACGGACGGGTGATCGTGAACCCGTGACGTTCGCTGGTGTATGGCTCGAGGGTCTCCGGCGCCGTGCGTCTGCATCCGGCGGCTCCGGCAGTGACAAGGACGGCAACGATCCAGACTGCCAAGAGACGAGCCGATCTTCTCATAGCCTGTCCACTACGCCGTATGACGGCCACGCGCCTGCCTGCGGTCCTTGCCCGGCTGCGCCAGGAGGTGCATGATGGCGGCACGACAACTTTCTTACGGCGCAGGGGGGTTGGCATGACCGAAGTGCGGATAGCGTCGACGGTAACCCCGCATGTCCGTGCGGGCATCATCGAGGCGAGCAACGTGACCGTCGTGAAACACGATCCTCGCCTGTGGGGCGAAATCGAGGCCGCCGTGGGCCGAATGCGCGAAGCCTACGCTGGGTTCGAACCGTCCCAGATTAAAGGTCTCCGCCCAGCGCGCGAACTCTACCACCGGATCGGCGTTGATCCGACAAAGCTCCGTCCATCGTCCGAAGCGCTGCTCCGCCGCGTCTTGCGGGGAGATTCGCTGCCCCAGATCAACTCGCTCGTCGATATTAACAACTGGTGCTCGCTGGAGTTCCTGCTGCCCATCGGTCTGCACGATGTGGGCCGCGTGGTCGGCGGCCTCGTTCTGCGCCACGGGGAACCCGGTGAGGGCTACGGCGCCATTGGCAAGGGCTGGTACGGCGTGGAAGGACGTTTCGTGGCCGCCGACGACCGCGGGCCGTGCGGGAGCCCCACGAGCGATTCGCAGCGTACGATGATCACCCCGGAGACGACGCGGTGTCTAATGATTGTTTACGCTCCGGGCCAATTTGATGCACCCGCGCTGGAAGCCCACGCGGCCACGGCCGCCTCCCGCATCACGCGCTACGCCGGCGGCGAAATCGTGCAGACGGCAGTCCTGTAGCATCGAAATGCGCGCCGCTTCCCTTGTCGCGCCCGCCCCGATTCAAACCGCACCGCTTGCGATCGGCGACCGGCCGGTACCGTCCCCGGGCGCGGACGAGGTACTCATCCGCGTGCATGCATGTGGGGTGTGCCACACCGACCTGCACATCGTCGAAGGCGATCTCCCTGTCCATCGCTCGCCCGTCATTCCCGGCCATCAGATCGTGGGGGTCATCGAGGCAGCCGGCCGGGATACAGCCCCGGCGCTGGTCGGCACACGGGCTGGCGTCACCTGGCTTGGGTGGGCGTGCGGGGTTTGCGACGCCTGCCGCCGCGGCGATGAAAATCTGTGCCCGCGCGCGCAGTTCACCGGGTACGATCGTGACGGCGGATACGCTGAGTACACTGTCGCCAGAACGGCGTTTGTTGTGCCGCTGCCCCCGCGGTTTGCCGATCTCGAGGCGGCACCCCTATTGTGCGCAGGCGTGATCGGGTTTCGCGCCCTTCGGGTCGCGGGGGTGCAACCCGGGGAATGGGTGGGCTTGTTCGGATTCGGCGCCTCAGCCCATCTGGCGATTCAGGTAGCCCGCCACTGGGGCTGCCGCGTCGGCGTCGTCACCCGTGGACCGCACCACCGGCAACTGGCCGAGGCCTTCGGCGCCGAATGGGTATCGGAACCCGGCGGCATGCCGCCGGTGGCCTTCGACCGCGCGATCGTGTTCGCCCCGTCGGGTCGCGTCGTCGCAGCGGCGCTCGAGACGATCCGGCCGGGCGGCACGGTGGCGATCAACGCCGTCACGCTGGAGCAGATTCCGGCGATGCCGTACGCGGCGCTCTACGGCGAGAGGGTGTTGCGCACGGTCACCAACTTGACCCGCCGGGACGCCGTCGAGTTTCTTGAGGTCGCGGCCGCGATCCCTGTGCGCGCGGAGATTGAGGCGGTCCCACTCGATGCGGTCAACGACGTGCTTCAGCGGCTCAAGCGCGGAGCTCTGCGGGCTGCGGCGGTCCTGCGCCTGGCCTGAGTGTGCCCGCTATTTTTTCCACTTAATCGTGCACCCCTTGGGCGGAGTGGTGGCGGTGGCTGGCTCTCGGCCGGCGAGTAGCGCGTCGATCGCGTCCCGCAGAAAGTGATGGCCGACCGAACCGGGATCCTCGAAGTTGTCGTCCGGCGCTCCGTGATAGCGGAGCGTGCGGTCCGCATCGAACAGGAAGATTTCCGGCGTGCGGGTAGCCCCAAATTGCCGGGCGACAGCCTGGCTGGCGTCAAACAGGTAAGGAAAGGGGTAAGACTTCTCTCGAGCCCTGATCTGCATTGCTTCAAACGAGTCGTCGGGATAAGCCGCGGGATCGTTGCTGTTGATCATGATCAACTGCACCCCCCGCGGGGCATACTCCCGCTGGAGGGCGATCAATCGATCTTCCCACGCCTTGACATATGGACAATGATTGCACCAGAATGCGACGCTTAGCACCGGCCGGTCGGCCAGTTGATCTGCCGACACCACCGATCCATCCGTCGCGGGCAATGAAAACGGCACGAGTCGTTCACGAATGGCGAGACTCATGAGGTTCCTCCTTTGTCATGGGGCGATCTGCTCGGAGCGCTTCACGGATCATCGTAACGGTCGGAAGCGGCGAGAGCCTGCCGTTTTCCGTGCGATATGTGCGGCAGGTCAACAACGCCTGCCCCTGGACGCCTTCGGGCTGTAGGTCCACGCCGTTGATCCTGATGGTTGGCGAGCCTGGAAAGCGGTGCCGGTCTGCGTCTTCCTGGGTGTCCACCCGGATCACATCAACCTTATCCGGAATGCCCTCGTCCCGCAGCACATGGCGAAGCCGCGCCAGTGCGTCGGGGTGCGAAGGGCATTCCTCCCAGTAGAGGAACTCAATGCGCATAATATGGCCGCCTATTCTGCCTCGATATAACCGCGCGGGACAACGCGTTTCTTCCCGACGCATGATCACGATCCTGTCAGGCGCTATCGCGCTCGCCGTTGCAGGCTGCGGCGGCGGCGCCGGCGTGAACCTTCCGACGGGACCTCTGTCCGTGACGACCATCGCGAGCGGCCTCGACATTCCGTGGGCCATGGCGGCAGTCGCCGATGGACGTCTGTTCTTCACGGAGCGACCCGGTCGACTGCGCGTCATCGCCGGCGGGGCGCTGCAGGCTGCCCCAATCGTCACATTGCCGGTGGCGGCCAGTGGCGAAGGCGGGCTGCTGGGTCTGGCCGCCGATCCCGCCTTTGCGACGAACGGGTACCTCTATGTTTACTATACCTACAGCGCGGGCGGCCTCTTCAACCGCGTGGCGCGCCTGGTCGTGTCTGGATCGTCCGCTGTGCAGGACCTCGTCCTCCTTGAGGGGATCCCCGGGGCCAGTCTGCACGACGGCGGCCGCATCAAGGTCGGTCCGGACGGCCTGCTCTACGTGACCACGGGGGACGCGGGGAACAGCGCGCTGAGCCAGAACTCCAGTTCTCTCGCTGGGAAGATTCTCAGGATGACCCGCACGGGGGCTGTCGCACCCGGCAATCCGTTCGCGGGATCGTATGTATACACGCTCGGACACCGAAATCCCCAGGGTCTGGCGTGGGATTCCTCCGGCTCGTTGTATGCGACCGAACACGGCCCCTCCTCGAACGATGAGGTCAATCGCATCAGGGCCGGGCTCAACTACGGATGGCCTACCATCGTAGGGCGTGGGAACAACCCCGCATTCATCGATCCCATCTTCCTGTTCTTTCCGGATACCTGCGCGCCTTCGGGCGCCACGTTCGTGATGAGCACTCTCATTCCTGAGTGGAACGGGGATTTACTCTTCACATGCCTACGCGGCGTTCACCTGCATCGCCTGAGGCTGGCCGGACCGGGGTCCGATACCGTAGCGACTTCCGAAACGCTCTACACAAACGTCTACGGCCGTATGCGCGATGTGATCGTGGGCTCAGATGGCGCGGTGTATGTATCCACCAGCAACGGCGGCACCGATGTCATCCTGCGGATCAGCCGCTGACCGGGAGCCGGCGATCGCGACGGTCCGCCTCACCCTGCTCGGTGTAGAGGTGACGACGCGGTATCATCCCCGGACCGATGTGGAGCGCTGGCAGCTCCAGGATCGGCTCATCCTTCGACTGCGGCAACTGGGAGTACGGGCGCGCCCACGTTTCTTCGAGGCGGCAGGCGGAGCGCTGGCCTTTCGGGCCTGGCTAGGCCTCAAGCCGACGCCGGAAACGGTCGCCCGGCTTGCGGGTGTCGACGACCCGGAGCCGGGGTAGAACGCCCCGTCCTAGCGCGTCTGACAGTTCAGGCAGTGGTTGGCGAAGTTTACGACCAAGTTGGCGTCCACACGACCAATCCCGGCAACCTGCCTCGACGTGTCGGTGTTGAAGTCCCGCCAGAACGGGCGGCCGCCGACGGTCATGTAGGTCACGTGGTTTCTTACCTGCCCCCAATCGTAGAACAGGGTCAGGTCGTGAATCACGCCGGTCTCATCCACGACCGCCGAGAGTATGTAAGGCCCCGTGCCGCCCCGAACGATGGACGCCCGCTGGCTTGGAGCGTGAAGCCATTTGGCGATGGCACGGCGTGCGGTCGGGTCGCGAAGCATTCCAGTCTGTCCGTAGCGCGTCATGACTTCGGTCACGATGTCCGTGCGTACGCCGCCAAGGGCGTACCGCCCGGAAGCCGCCTCGTCGCCCACGAAGACGTCCTGCGTGCCGAGAAACTCGACCGCGCGATTGTCGGCCTCGATAAGCTCTCGGACTGCGTCGCGCAACCCGTTCGTGAACGGCCGCAGGAGCAGCGGCACCTGCAGCGTGGTGAGGGTTATTTTGCGCCGCCGCTGTTCGCCGTTGGCACGGGCCTCGACCATGGAGCCGGTGCCGGGAATCACGAATGTTCCCGTCGGGCCGGTCAGGGTCAGCCGGGAGGTGAACTCGGCGGTCATCGAGTAGGGCTGTGTGTCCGGTCCTGTGGCGATGCGGGCCAGCAGCATGTCAACCGTGAGGCCCTGCGCCCCGGCTGCCGCCACAAACAGTATGAGAATGGCCGTGATAATGAACGTTCCCCAGAATTGGCGGACGGTCACACTCATGACCCGATGATTATACCCCGGCAAATGGCGGTGGCAACCCCATACGAACCCCAGGCGCGTGTTCCCCGTACAAGGGGCGGAAGGGTGCCTCTCGGGAAGGATATATAAGGATATATAGGGAGGAAGGATCGCATCTACATGCGCTACTCTGAAGGTGATCTGCAATTCCTCGCCCGCGCCATCGGCGGCGACTCCCATGCCGCGGCAGCGCACCTCCGCGACTGGCGTGCACATCCCGATCGGGTCGAGCCGTACCTCGACGACGAGCGCGTGATGCATCAGATGCTCGCGGATGATCGCAACGTGCTCGGCGTCTCGCCGCGATTCCTTTTCACGGTGTTGCTGCGCCGCATCCGGCGTGATCTGGCGAGCATTCCTTATACGGTCGAACGAGTCGAGCCGGAAGGCCGTCTGGTCGTCTTCGACGCGGCGGTGGTCCATGAGCTGCTGCGCTCGGATGAGGTGTTTCACTATCTGGTCGAGTTGCTCGTCTCATTTGAGCGGATCGACACGCTGACGATCCGCGGCCCGCGGCGCTCTGGCGCGCGGCGACTCAACACCCTGAACCTGGATGACATGGTCGAGCTTGCCGGCTTGGTCGACGCGCCGCTGCGTCCGATGGTCTTTCGGCGGGTCGGTGACATCGCGCTCTTCGTCACCGGCATCTTTCATGACGCAATGCACCGAGGCGGACGCCCGTCGCCTTCGCCGTTTGCCCGGACTCTTGTCGGCCGCTGGCGGCAGCTCGAGGATTTCGAGGCGGAGGGGCGGCGCTTCTATCGCCTGGCGGCCGATCAGCTTCGAGACGTCCAGCCTGGTCTGGCCAGGGTTCTCGATCGCCTTGCGGGTGATTTCACCATTGCCCGGAAACCCCTTGCAGTGCTCGCCGAACGCTACGTGACGTGGGCACAGCCGCACTGGGCTCAGCACCCCTCCTGACGCGTGCGGTTCCCGTAGCCATTCCAATGCAGCAAGGCGGCCAAGGGTTTGCGGCCTCTGGCCGCGAGAACCCCGAGGGCCAGCCGTTCGATGGGCCCGCGTCCATCGATCGTCCGATCGATGTAACTCCATAGATCCCGCTTCGTGATCAGGCACTGATAGGCATCCATGCGCACGACTTCTCGCTCACGCCGAGACGGCCTTCCGCCGGGGCACCATCGCTCCCGCTGCACATTCCGTGATGGTACGATGACGCCCGGAGGAGCCATGCTGCGTCGGGACGACGAGATCACGGTGACCATCGAACGCCTGTCGTATGGCGGACGGGGTGTCGGGCGTGTCAATGGCCTGGTCGTCTTTGTGAGTGGGGCCGCACCCGGCGACGTGGTGCGCGCACGCGTGGCGCGGGTTCGTCGCTCGTACGCCGAGGCGGATGGGGTGGGGGTGGAGGCAGCTTCCGCCGAGCGTGTCACGCCGCGCTGCCCACACTTCGGTCCCTGCGGAGGCTGCGTGTGGCAGCACGTCGCCTATCCGGCGCAGGCGCGCGCGAAGGAAGCCATCGTTCGTGAGAGCCTCGCGCATCTGGGCGGCATGCACGAGGCGCCGGTCCAGCCGATCATTCAGTCTCCCGACCCCTGGTACTATCGGAACAAGATGGACTTCTCGTTTCATCCTCATGGGGTGCTGGGCCTCCACGAGCGCGGCGCGTGGAATCGCATTGTGCCGATCGAAACGTGCTTCCTCCAATCGGAGCCGTCGGTGGCGCTGGTGCGCGCCGTGCGTTCCTTTGCACGCGAGGCGGGCCTGAGTCCGTATGATCCCCAAACCCGCGCGGGGTTTCTCAGATCACTTGTCGTACGGGAGGGGCGGGCGACCGGTGATCGCCTGGTTGGCCTCGTGACCGGACCGGCACCGTTTCCACAGGCGGCGGCGTTCCTGGAAGCGGTCAACGCGGCCGCACCGGCGAGCGGGGTTGTCCGCGGCATCGCCGTGGGCCATTCCGACGGCGCGCCGATCACACGCGTGGAGACGCTGGAAGGCCGTCCCTACCTGGAGGAGGTCGTGGCGGGGCTGCGGTTCCGCGTCGGCCTCGAGACGTTTTTCCAGACGCATACGGTGCAGGCCACCCGGATGGTCGAACATGTTGTCGATCGCGCTGGCACGCTGCGTGGCCGGACCGCGATCGACCTGTATTGTGGTGTCGGGACGTTCTCGCTGGCCCTGGCACGTGCCGGCGCGCGCGTCACCGGGGTCGATCTCATCGCCGCGTCAACCAATGCCGCGCACGACAACGCGCGGTTGAATGGGCTGAACGGGCTCACCTTCGTCCCCGGGGATGTTCGGGTGGTGCTGCCCTCTGTCATTGATCAGCAGGGCGCTCCGGACGTGCTCGTGCTCGATCCTCCGCGCGCCGGGGCGGGGGGCCGCGTCATGCGGAAAATTGGCCGCAGTGGCGCAAGGCGCATCATCTACGTTTCGTGCAATCCTACAACACTGGCGCCAGACCTTACCGAACTCCTTCCATTTGGCTATAGGCTGATCGATGTACAACCATTCGATCTGTTTCCGCAGACCTATCATGTCGAGGCAATCGCTGTACTCGATCGACACCAGGGGGATACCGCGTGAGCGTCCACGATCTGATCACGTCGCGCCGCAGCGTGCCCAAATTGCGTCCCGATCCGGTTCCACGAGAGGTGCTCGAGGAGATGCTGGACGCGGCGGTCTGGGCGCCGAACCACAGGTTGACCGAGCCATGGCGCTTCTACGTCCTGACCGGCGACGCTAAGCGTGGCTTCGCAGAGATCCGCCGGCGCTTTCGAGCGGCGACCTTTCCCAATCCTGAGGCGCCCGAGGCGGTCAAGGCGCTCGACCGGCTGTTTGCCGACACGATGGCCACGCCCGCCCTGATCGTGGCGACCGTCCATCAGGCCCCCGATGACGAGGTGCGCGAAGAGGATGTGGCCGCAACGTTCATGGGACTTCAGAATATGATGCTGGTTGCCGCCGAGCGGGGAATCGGCACGTATCTGCGCACCGGGGCACTTCTTCGCGATCCCGAATTGCGGTCGTTGCTTGGTGTGGAGGACGACCGTCGCGTGCTTGCTGCGCTTTACGTCGGCTATCCAGATACGGTGCCACAGAAGCGCCGCACTCCGGCGGCCGAACGGACCGTCTGGCTGTGAGTCTTCCGAGCTTCTAGGGGGGTGGCGTCCGGACGGTCCAGGTGCGATAGAATTCCTCGTCGGTCGCCTGCTTTCGGAGCCATCGCTCGATATCGGGAATGCCGGCGGAAGCATTTGCCACGATTCGGCCATCGGCGCGCGCGGCGCGCACGGTGATGATGTCCAGCGCGAGGCGCGAGCTGGTCCCGGCGCCGAAGATTCGGGCGATCTCGGGGCGCACGGCGGTCAGGTCGCCGCGCGTCTGGGTCTGATAGACGACGTCCGCCCCACGTGCCCCTCCGGACTTGCGGCGGTCCGTTATGGTCAGGGCAGTGATCTTGAGGCCGAGTGTCTCAAGGGCTTTCCGATAGTCGGCCGACAATTGGCGGTCTAAGGCGGGCTCGGCATCGGGTAAACGCTGCGGCACGACGGGTTCGGGCCCGGGTGGAAGGGCCGGTGCCTGCACGGTGGGTCCAGGCGGGGAGCCCGGTGGCGCCTGCGGTCTGAGGTCGCCGACCGGCCTGCCGCGCACCACGGTGAACGCGAGCACCGCTAGACCCGCAGCCATTAACAGCCAAACCCACCGAGGCACAGCGAGGTGTTCGACGCTTCCTACGACACTTCCTCACACGCGCCGCCACCCGGCTCAACAGGATGAGCTACAGCACTGTAGGCGGGAGGAGGGCCCAAGCGCAGGGCGAACGGTGCTGTCCTGGGAGCCATGTCGATGTCACGTCCGCGCGTCTATGTGGCCCGGCGCCTGCCGGATGCGGCCCTTGCCCGGTTGCGCGAGCAGGCCGAGTTCAGCGTTTGGCCGACCGATGAGCTGCCGCCTTCCCGGGACGTCCTGCTTCGCGAAACCGCGAACATGGATGGGCTGATTTCGCTGCTGACCGACCGTGTTGACGGCGCCCTGCTCGATGCCGCGCCACGCCTGCGCGTGGTCAGCAACTACGCCGTCGGATACGACAACATCGATGTCGAAGCCGCAACGGCGCGCGGCGTAGTCGTGACGAATACGCCTGGGGTCCTGACAGAGACGGTTGCCGATTTCGCCATGACGCTCATCCTTGCCACCGCGCGACGCCTGGTGGAGGGCGACCGGTACACCCGCGCCGGGCGGTGGAAGAGCTGGGAGCCGATGTTGTTGTTGGGTCACGACATTCACGGCGCTACCCTTGGGCTGGTGGGGTTGGGACGGATTGGCGCGGCCGTGGCACGCCGGGCGCGCGGGTTCGGGATGAAGATGCTCTACTACGACGTGATCCGCCGCGAAGACCTCGAACGCGAGTTGGGGTTGGAGTTTGCGCCGTTCGAGGAAGTTTTGCGACGGGCGGACGTTATCAGCGTACACACGCCGTTGACGCCCCAGACGCGGCACCTTATTAGCGCGGAGCAGTTCAAGCTGATGAAAAAGACGGCGATCCTCGTCAACACTGCGCGAGGTCCGATCGTCGATCCTGATGCGCTGCACCAGGCGCTTGCCTCCGGGCAGATCGCGGGCGCCGGTCTCGACGTGTTCGAAGTCGAGCCGGTTCCCGCTGACCACCCCCTTCTGTCGTTGGAGAACATCATCGTCGCGCCGCACATTGCGAGCGCCAGCGTGGACACACGCACCAAGATGGCGCAGATGGCGGTCGAGAACCTGTTGGCGACGCTGGCCGGGCGGCGTCCGCCGAATCTCGTCAACCCCGAGGTCTGGGAACGGAGGCGAGGCGGATGAGGGAACGCCGCTTATGGATCGCGCTCGTGGTCGTGCTCGCGGTGATCGCCGTCGCGCTGTTCGTGCGCTCGACCGGCCAGCGCGAGGCCATGGCGCCCCCGGCATCGCCCGCTCCAGCGGCCAGCCCCGCATCGTCGGTTCCCGACCTCGGCGGCCGCGAAATCAGGATTGGCAGCGATACGACCTACCCACCCTTTGAAACGGTCGACGAGCAGAAGAACGTCGTTGGGTTTGATCCGGATCTGATGGCAGAGGTCTGCCGCCGCGCCAACTGCAGGGCCAAGTTCATCACCGCCGCCTGGGACGGCATTTTCGTGGCCCTCTCTCAGGGGCAGTTTGACGCCGTGGTTTCGGGAGTCACGATCACCGACGAGCGACGCAAGAACGTGGAGTTCAGCGAGCCCTACCTCCGCTACGGACAGGTTGTCCTCGTGCGCGCCGACGAGTCTGCAATTACCGGCGTTGACGCGCTCAGCGGGAAGACGGTTGCCGTGCAGACCGGAACGACAAACGACGAGAAGGCGACCACCTTGCAAAAGGAACGAAAGCTCGGCGAGGTCCGCCGCTACGAGACGTTCGCGCTGGCGGTAAAGGCTCTGATCAACAAGGATGTTGACGCGGTCATCATTGACGGACCGGCCGCTGACGGGTATATTGCCGTCAACCCCGGCAAGCTTAAGAAGGTCGGCGAACCATTCACCAGCGAGGCCCTCGGGATCGCGTTGAAACAGGGCGATACGACGCTAAAGGGAGCCTTTGACACGGCTCTCGCGCAGATGAGAGCCGAAGGCGCTATTGACCGCCTGTACCAGAAATGGTTCGTGGAGCGCGCCCCAGGCAAGTAGCCTTCGATCGTCCATGTCGGAGCCCCACGGTCCCCAGCCGCCCGCCTCGGGGACCGACGCCGGCCGGGGGCGGCTGCTCCCCGCCGCGGATCGTCTCCCGTGGTGGGCCGTGGTCCTGGCGATCGCCGGGATCGTCATCGCGACAGCGATTGCAGGATCTACCCTGTACCGCGACACGCTGGCTTTTCTCTGGGACGGTGTACTGCTCACGCTGCATCTGACCATCGCCGCATACGGGCTCGCGCTTGTGATCGGACTCGTGGTTGGCCTGATGCGGCTCTCACGCCGTCCCGTCATCTATACGATCGCAACACTGTACGTGGAGGTCATTCGGGGCGTCCCCCTGCTCGTGCTGCTCATCTACATCGCATTTGTTGCCGCGCCGCTAGTTTCCAGCGCGCTGGCAGATGGTGCGCGCGCGCTCGGGCAAGAGACGCTTGCGGCGCTCATCACCGGATTCATCCGCAGCGACCTCAACCGCGCCATCGTCGGATTGGCGATAGGATACGGAGCCTATCTGGCCGAGATCTATCGGGCCGGTATTGAGTCGATTCCCCGCGGACAGATGGAAGCCGCCCGGTCGGTGGGCATGTCCTATGGTCAGGCGATGCGCTTCATCATCCTGCCGCAAGCACTGCGCGTCGTGCTGCCACCATTGGGCAACGACTTCATCGCGCTGCTAAAGGATTCGGCGCTGGCGTCTGCAATCGCAGTGCCCGAGCTTACCCAGGCGGGCCGGCTGCTTTCGGCCCGGACATTTCGCGCATTTGAAACCTACAACATGGTCGCTCTGTTGTACCTCACCATGACCTTGCTCGGCTCGCTGGGCGTCCGGGCGCTGGAGCGATGGGCACGGGCAGGCCGCTAGCTCTCGTCTTACGCGACCTGCTTCCACCCGCCGGCCCACAGGCGCCGATGCCTCTCCGGACGCTCACAGAATGTGCGGCGCTCGCCGACCGCCTCGGGTACCACAGCCTATGGATTCCCGAGGGCCGCGGCCGTGAGTTGTTTGCAACCCTGGGAGCGATGGGCGCTGGGGCGACTCGCGTGCGTCTGGCCACTGGGATCCTGACGATCTTCTCGCGGCCGCCGGTCCTTGGAGCCATGGCCGCGGCCACGCTGGCAGACCTCACCGATGGCCGATTCATTCTAGGCCTGGGTGTGGGTCATCCAGGGATTATCGAAGCCGGCTACGGCGCCGCCTATCGCCGGCCGCTAACGGCGATGCGCGAGTATGTGGAGGTGGTAAAGCGGGCGCTGCGCGGGGAGAGGGTGGGATTTGGCGGAAAAGTCTTTCGGGTGAAGGACTTCCAGTTGGAAGCGCGACCGACCCACTCCGTGCCGATCTATTTGGCCGCCCTTGGCGAGAGGATGCTGCGATTGGCCGGAGAGATCGGCAATGGCGTTGTGCTGAATTGGATGCCGCCGGAACGGGTACGTTGGGCTGGGCAGATCGTGCGCGACGCCGCCGCACGCGCGGGACGCGACCCGGCGGCCGTGACGATCGTCTGCTACGTGCGCGCGGCGGTCACGGACGACCGTCGCAACGGGTGGACGGTGATGCGGCGTCTACTGGCCACGTACCTTGCGATGCCTGCCTACGCGCACATGTTTCGTGCTGGCGGATTCGAGAATGAGGTCTCGATCATCCGGGCTGCGTGGGCCGCGGCGGGTGTGGATGCCGCGGCGTCCGCGGTGCCCGACAGCCTGGTGCGACGCCTAGCGGTCTTGGGTTCAGCCGAAGACTGCCGTGCGGGGCTAGCGCCGTACTACGACGTCGGAGTCGACGTCGTCGCCGCGTATCCATTTCCCGTCGGTGATGCCGCGACGTCGCTGCGCCGCACGATCGAAGCTCTGGGAGGCTAAAGGCTTGCCCCTCCATCGGGCGGTTCGTATAATGAGGGACGCACCGCACGGTACGTGCACGGGCGCTTAGCTCAGGGGTAGAGCACCATCCTGACGCGATGGGGGTCGCAGGTTCAAATCCTGCAGCGCCCACCACCGGAACCCCGCTTGATTATCATGGTGATTTGCGGGCCACGAGACTCAAGTAGGCGATGTTCCCGAAGTACTCGCCACTGTCGATGCGCCGTCGAGCCTCCGCCTTCAGTTCCGCCGCCATACTCGGGCCAGCGCGCCCCGAAGCGACGAGCGCGTCTGCTCCCATGTCAACCCAGCTGGGCAGCATGAAGCCAGGCGCGAGAGTCTCCACATAGTCGTAGCTGCGGGCGCATTGGACTTGAAGATCAGCCGCACGCACTAACGCGGGCAATCGCCGCACCAGCCAAGGATCATGGAGACCCCGACTGCCTCGGAGACCCCAGGCTACGTCGCCAGGATCCGGGTGATCGCGCCCGTGCCACAGCCCACCTCGACCACGCGTGCTCCCGCTGGGAGAGCCACGTCGGTCAGGTAGGTGGTCAGCATCGCGCGGAGCTGCGCGTCGAGTTCGAGGGCGGCCATCAGCCCTTCAGAATCGGCGCGGGCGCTTCGGCAATCCTGGTGGAGATGTCGGGCACCGCGGATTACCTTCGTGGGGTGAGTCTAGGCCAAGTCACCACCAGCCCTCATGGTTTGTGGGCCGTTCGAGACACACGTAGCTACAGTTACGGTATGCTGGGTCACAGCCGACCAGAAAACACAAGCGCCCCCGGCTGACCATGATCAGTTCGCAATTGTCGCATGTCCACGAGTCATCCGGCGGCTTCGTTAGTGTTGAGTCGATCGCGCGAATGCGCTTCTGCCCGCTGCTAGCGCCCCAGGAATCGATGTCCGCTTTCAGCTGGAGCGCGGCGCGCCGCAGTCTCGGCGTCAATCGCCCGACCGCGCCATACGCGACGACCAGGTCCCTCGCTCGCCGAGTGAATCGGACCAACTCAGCCTTGAGCGGTCGCGAGCGCAACGAGCGCTTCTGGGTGGGTTTAACCACCGGGCGCTTGGTCTTGCCAGCGTTTCGTGCCATGGAACCCCTCCGACGTTGGAATCTCCAACTGTCTCTTCCTCTGGACGCACCAGTCTGAAATACGAACCCCTCTTTCCTGTGAGGCAGTTTGTCACCTGCCAGTGGTGACTAATGACCTAGAGTACGGCCTGCGTTTCGATGCCGGGCCGTGGGTCGAGCGAGGAGAGAATCATGATCGACACTGGTCTGGATCAAGCACCATAGTGCGGTGATCCGGCAGAGGTACGCATCTCTGGAGAATCGAATACCGCCCCGTCGAGACTACTCGAAGCCGTTTACAGATGGAGCGTATCGCGATGAGACGGCTTCTTCTGGCCGCAGGCTGTTGTTTGTTGGTGCTGACGGCCATGCCTCTGTCGGCCGCAAACGGATACGCGCTTCTTTGGCACATACTGCGGCGAGAAGACGATACGCCCTTGCACTAAGGTCAGGGTCTGTTCGATTGTTGGTTGGCCCTGCTGGACCGATACCGTATGCAAGACCTTCAATTTGAAGGAGATGAGATTTCGCGTTGAGCACACTCTGTTAAGAGAAAACCTGGGCCTCATCCGCGGAAGTGGAACTGTCAAGGTGAACGGGAAGAATCGAGTCATCAACTTTAGCGGCATGGTGACCGGCCACGGTTCGACGCGCGGCTCCGCCGCGGGCAGCTTTTTCCCACCGACGTCCGGGACCGCCATACTTTCGGCTGACGGCCTTGCTCTGGCAATTCATGCAAGAGGTCAATCAATAACGCTGCGCAAGGACAGGTGCGGAAATCGTCCTCCTGTAGCCTCAATCGTTTCGCTGGCAAACGGCGCGGTGCTCGCTCTGGGGCGAACGTACTGGTTTAGGGGAGAGGTCACAGATCCTGACGATTCAGTCTTCCCCCTCCAGCGTAAACTCTTCACTTCGAATCGTGATGGGGTGCTTGGTGGAACAATCAGCAACCTCCCGAAGGGACTCGCAATTCGCACAAGCGGGCTGTCCGCGGGAGTTCACACTGTCACCTTCAAGGCAACAGACAGCGGAGGCTTGACTGCTACAAGGTCGATCACGGTCACCGTCAAGAGCGACAAGCCCGAGCCGCCAATAATATCGCAGCCGGATAGTTCGGATGCATTGGTCGCTTCAGGAGACATCATTTTCGAGGGCAAGTCTTGGGACCCGGAAGACGGCAATCTCACCGGCACTTCGCTGGTTTGGAGATTGAAGCCGGCCGCGGGGGATACCGAGGATAGCCTGGAAAGGCTGCAACTCGTCTGGACGGTGCGTCCTCTGAATCCGGAAGGCTCGCCAGTTGTGTTTCAAACGACAGGCACAGAAGCGTCCCATATTTTCACTACCGGCCGTCGGCAGGGCACACTCTATGAGGTGTCCTTCAGTGCAAAAGACAGCGGCGGGCTGACCGCGACCAGCAGACTACGGGTGTATGTGCGCGCATTTCCGATCCGGCCCGTGCCGAGGCGGTGAAGTAAGCATGCGTACGAGCAACTCGAGAGCACTGATAGTCGCGTTGATCTTCATTGCTCCGCTGTTAATGGGTGCGTCATGCGACTCCGGCGGGGGAGATTGCGGTACCTGCCAAACATGTGTTGAACAAGTAGAAGGCCGGCGAGCGAATGGCAGCATCTGCACGTGCCAGTGTTGGTACGCCAGCCTGAGCGGTCAGGAGCGGGGTGCCCTATGCAAGACAACATGCAATGGGTGTCAACCGCTGACCCCCTGCCGTCCGTAGCCGCAACTCGTTTTGCAACGAGTTCGAGCTTGCAAGTAAGTTCGATGGAATACCAGTCAGGGTGATGCGGGCCTAATCCACCAGGGTCGGTCCAGGAGGTGCCCGGCGTTCTCCTGAGTGGACCAATTGCTGCCCGAACGGCGCGTGAGAACGGATGCCGGCAGAGAGCTGAGTCGATCCTCCATTCGCGCGGGCGTACCGCGTAGGCGTTCGACGACGACTTGGAAAAGATCCGCCGGCAGGTCTGTTGGAAATTTCCGCTCGAACCACGGCTGCTTCCTCATTGCGACCCTCTGTGAGCCTGCGAGCGCAGGTTAGCAAAGACCGTAATGAAACCGCCAACATCTCTATTTCACGAAGAGAGTGGCTACACCTTGCTATGCTGCAAGAAACTGTTCATAATTTCCAGCGGCAATGGTTCTTGAGTAACGGAATTCAAAGATCTATCATGATCGTCTACCACGGTTCGAAGATCCTCCAGCAACACACGCAGAGACTGCTGTTTGTAGGCAGGCCCAAAGTGTCGCACAATGGGTCGTGCGGGTAGACATATTCCGAACGGGAGGGGAATCGGCATGCTGAGAGACGCCAAGCAGATTGTGCCGGTGCTGCCGGTGACAAATTTGGAAAGATCGAAGAAATTCTGTCGAGATACTTTAGGACTGAGTGAAATCAGAGGAGATCTCCCTGATGGCGGCGTGGACTACGGTCACCGGGGCCGAACGCGATTACACATTTTTCCGAAGCCCGGCGTCACGTCGTCTGGTAACACCATGGCCATGTTCTATGTCGATGATCCGGAAGAGACCGTCAAAGATCTCAAACGCCGCGGCGTCACCTTCGAGCATTTCGACATCCCGGGAATGACGTGGGAAGGCGATATCGCCGTTACAGGCACCGACAAAATCGCCTGGTTCAAAGACCCCGACGGCCACTGGCTCGCCCTAGGAAACGAGCTAGTCTGACCATTCGGGGTCTAGTCTTATCCTTTGCCCAGTCGTCTGTGAATAGGTAGGAGGCGGGGCTTAGCCCCGCCTCCGGAAAACTGTGGACACTTCTGTAACCTATCGCCGTCCTGATTGCTGAGGCGAGGCCGCGACGCCAAGCTGCTGCATAAGCCCCATCGCGTGCCAATTGCTCCAGGTTTCAACAACCTTTCCCCACGGATGCAATATATCATGTGCTTGGACGGCGCGAATGTGGCCTCCCAGCTACTGGGGGACAGGACCGCCGCTAGGACGGGTCTCTGGGCATGGGGACGTATCTGCTGAAGCGCCTACTTGGAAGCATTCCGCTTATGGTCGGCGTCTCCATACTCATCTTTGCTATCTTGCAGGCCATGCCTGGAGGCCCCCTGGCCGTCTACCTGGACAATCCCTTCATCACGGCCGCAGACCTAACCCTGCTCAGGCATCAACTGGGTCTGGACCAGCCGGTGCACGTCCAGTACATCAAGTGGTTTGGCGCTTTTCTGAGCGGACACTGGGGGATTAGCTACTCATCGGGTGAACCCGTCGTCCGTCTTATCGCCGCCCGGCTGCCGGCGACCCTTCTGCTGATGGGCACGGCGTTTGTTATTGCGACGTTGCTCTCCATCACCACGGGGGTCTACAGCGCAGTGCGGCACTACTCTGCGTTCGACTACACCGTGACCTTCCTCTCGTTTCTCGGGATCTCGATGCCCGTGTTCTGGTTTGGATTGATGCTGCAGCTGCTCTTGGCCGTGCAACTGGGCTGGCTGCCCGTGGCCGGTTTTGGAGAGCCTGGGAACTGGGCAGACATCTCGCGCCATCTCCTCATGCCGGCGACAGTGTTGTCGCTGCTGAGCGCAGGGCGGTGGAGCCGCTACACGCGGGCCGGCGTCCTGGAGGTCCTGAGCCAGGACTACGTCCGGACCGCCCGCGCGAAGGGTCTTCCCGATCGGGCAGTCATATTTCGCCACGCCCTGCGGACGAGCCTCACCCCTGTGGTCACCATCATGGCCCTGGACCTGGCGGCGCTATTTTCCGGCGCCGTGGTCACAGAAACAGTTTTTGCCTGGCCGGGGATGGGAAGCCTCCTCATCCAGTCGGTCACGAAGGTAGACTACCCTACGATCCTGGCGATCTTGATGGTCAGCTCGTTTGCGATCGTGCTGTCGAACCTGCTGGCTGACGTCGTCTACAGCGTGCTCGATCCAAGGATCGTGTACCGATGACCGTCATAACCGCCCGAACCCCAATGGTGCTGGAGTCGAGCCTGTATGCCGACGCCTGGCGTAGGTTCGCCCGGCACCGTCTCGCCCTTGGGGGACTCGTGGTTCTGTTGATCCTCGGTGCCGCCTCGGCGGCCGCGCCACTGCTCGCGCGCTACGCGCCAAACCAGGTCGACCTGCGTAACATGGGCGCAGCGCCGTCGCGCAGCCACTGGTTTGGGACCGATGACCTGGGGCGCGACGAATTCAGCCGTTCACTCCACGCCGGTCGCGTGTCGTTGTCCATCGGCGTCTTCAGCGCATCGGTCGCCGCCGTTGTGGGGACCACCGTTGGGGCATTCGCAGGATATTATGGGGGCCTCGTGGAAAGCGCGTTGATGCGATTGGTGGACGTGGCGCTGTCGGTGCCACCGCTTCCACTGGTCATCGTCTTGTCGGCGATCACAAAACCGACGCCATCGGTCCTGATTCTGATTATTGCCGGTATCGGCTGGATGGGAACGGCGCGGTTAGTCCGGAGCTCCCTGCTGACGATACGTGAACTGGAGTACGTCGAGGCCGCCCGCGCGATCGGGTGCAGCCACCTGCGGGTCATCCTGCGCCACGCGCTCCCAAACTGTCTCGCCCCCGTAATTGTGGCGGGGACGCTCGCCGTTGGGAACGCGATCCTCGCGGAGTCGGTGCTGTCGTATCTCGGGGTGGGAGTGCAGCCGCCGACGGCGTCGTGGGGCAACATGCTGAAAAACGCGCAGTCGACGATGACGACCAGACCGTGGCTGGCCATCTTCCCGGGGTTATTGATCATGTTGAGCCTGCTGAGTGTCAATGCCCTGGGTGAAGGTCTGCGTGACGCGCTGGACGTCCGATTGAAAGGGTAGGGCATATCCGAAGGGAGGCAGCAGTCGTGTCGAGGTCCCACGCGCGTGGACGATGGCTAAGTGTGCCGTTAATTGTCGCGGCGTTCGCTATGGTCCTGACGATGGGCGGGCTAGGGGTGATGGGCGCCCCCAGGGACGATGAGGTGATCGTGGCTTTCGACAAGGAACCTGACACCCTCAATCCCTACGCGACGCGCACGCTGTCAGCAAAGGAACTGAACGTCGTCGAGGGGTTTGCGGTCACGAACGACAAGATGCAGCACGTTCCACGGATCATTCAGCGGGTTCCGTCGCTGACGAACGCCGGTCTCACGATGACGGCCGGAAAGATGACGGTGACCTGGCGCCTCCAGCCCAACTTGAAGTGGAGCGACGGGAAGCCGGTCACCTCCGCCGATGCGGAGTTTACCTACAAGACCATGATGGATCCAAAGTTCATCGTCGACAGCCGGGCAGGCTGGCCGGTTATCGAGTCGGTCAAAACGCCAGACCCATTGACCGTGGTGGTGACGTTCAAGGAACACTATGCGGCCTATCGGGATCTGTTCAGGTACCTGCTGCCCAAACACATCCTCGAGGGGAAAGATCTCAATACGTACTCCGAGTACAACCGTTCGCCTGTGACCACCGCGCCCTTCGTTGTGCAGCAGTGGGTCCCAGGCCAGTTCCTCACCACGATCGCCAACCCCCACTATCGGGATGCGGCGAAGGGGCTTCCGTACTTTAAGAAGATGACATGGCGGTTCGTGCCCGATGCCAACACGCGCATCAACATGCTGAGGGCGGGCGAAGCGCACATCGCGTGGGCCGTGCCGTTCGATCAGATCAAGCCCCTGCAGGCGAACTCGCGGCTCAAGGTGATCGTCCACCCGCTCAACGCCTGGATGCACTTCGACTTCAACCTCAGAAAGCCCATCTTTCAGGACGTGCGGCTGCGGCAGGCTGTGGCCTACGCGATCGACAAGGAAGCCATTGTCAGCCAGGTGCTGGGCGGGTTAGGGAAAGCAGCGGGTCCCCCGATCACGCCGCTCTCGTGGGCGCACAACCCTAACGCATACAGCCAGTACAAGTTCGACGTGGCGCGCGCCAGGCAGCTGGTCGCCGAGGCGGGATGGCGGCCCGGCCCCGACGGTGTTCTCCAGAAGGACGGGAGGCCGTTCACATTCGACAACTGCCACAACATCGGCGATGCGACCCAGGAGCGCGTACAGCAGGTCATCCAGGCCATGCTCCGACAGGTCGGGATGAACATGGAGATCAGGAACTTTTCGGCGACGGCCTACGGGGCGATTCGCGCGAGGGGCGAGTGTGATACCCTGTTCCACCGTTGGATTGTGCCCGCCACGCCGCTGCTTTCGGTCTTCTACGCGGCCGACGCGGTCCCCCCGAACGGCCTGAATCAGGTGTTCTACCTCAACGCCGAGATCACCGAGATCATCAAGGACGCTGAAGGCACTGTCGATCAGCCCAGGGCGAAGGCGTTGTTCTGGCGCGCGCAGGAGATCCTGGCCCGCGACCTGCCGACGATCCCGATCTACTACATGGTGGCGGCGCAGGCGACGACGGCACGACTCTCGGGGCTCGTGGGCAACCCGACCAACGACGGCGACGGCTGGAACTCTGAAGTGTGGAAGTTGGGGCCGTAGCACGTGGCCAAGATCGCGATCGTCGGCTGCGGTGGAATCGGGGGGCTGGCGGGATTCTACATGGCCCGCGCGGGCGAGTCCGTCGTATTCGTCGACCAGAACGCCGACCACGTCCGCGCGATTCGCGACCGGGGCATCTCTGTAAACGGGGTGTACGGGCCCATGACTGTTGGCCCACAGCGCGCATACACCCCAGGCAAGATTCCCGAGCCGCTGGACGGCCTGATCTTTCTTGCGTGCAAGTCCCAGCATACGGCGGCGGCCATTCCGCCGCTCCTGCCTTACCTGACGCCGCAGTCGTGTATCGTCTCGCTCCAGAACGGCATGAACGAGGATATTATTGCGGGACGCGTGGGACGCGAGCGCACGATGGGGGCGCTGCCCGACTATGGCGGTGCCTACCTCGACCCGGGCGTGCTCGAAGCGGTCCATGAAGGAACGGTGTACGTTGGAGAGCTCGACGGCCAGCTCACCGATCGCGCCCGCGAGGCGGCTCGGCTCCTCGGGATCGGGCGAAACAAGTGTGAGCTGCTCACGGACATCGTGGGACGTCTCTGGACCAAGCAGGTGTATAACTCGCAGGTGGTGCCGACGGCGCTGATCGACGGGACCGTCGTCCAGGTGCTGGGGAACAAGAAGGTCCAACGTCTGGCGATCGCCTTGGTGCGCGAGGCCATCGGGGTGTCGGACGCCGCCGGCGTGCGCCTGCACCCCGATCGATGGTTTACCCCCGACATGTATCGCGAGGATACCCCCGAGGCGACACAACAGCTGCTTGCCGCGTTCGACCGGCTCGTCGATCATCTCGGCGGTCATCAGGTCAAGGACGGACCGGGCGGCTACAAATACGTCAAGAAGGCGAGCGGGATCCACTGGGACATCGTGTACCGCAAGCGTAAGAGTGAGGCCGCCTACTTGACGGTGGTCTGTGTGGCCGACCGGTACGGGGTGCCGGTGCCGTTCAATGTCCGCCTGGTCCAGTTGATCGAGGAGATCGAGGATGGCAAACGGCAGCTCGGGTGGCACAACGTCGACGAGTTGACGGCCTACATCGAACGCACGGGCAAGGCGGTTGCCTCAGGGCTCTTGTAAACGATCCCATCCTTCATCACCAGCCTGACCCGGGTCGGGTCGGCGACGATATTGATGTCGGCAAGCGGGTCGCCGTCCACCAGAATCAGGTCGGCGAGCCGCCCAGGTTCGAGCGTCCCCAGCGAGTCGCCCATCCCGAGCAGCTGTGCGCCCATCTTCGTCGACGTCACGATCGATTGCATCGGCGTCATCCCCGCGTTGACCATGTAGGCGAGCTCTTGGGTGTTGTGCGCGTGGCCCAACGCGCCCGCATCGGTGCCCATCGCGATCTTCACGCCGAGGTCGAGTGCACGTTTGAAGTTGCGACGCTGTGCCTCAAAGACCGCGGGGAGTTTTGCCGCTGTGTACGCCGGCAGCGAACGCGGGTCCTGCTCCAGCCGCTCTTTCAACCGGTGCGTGACGCTGAGGGTAGGGACCAGCCAGATGCCCAGCCGGGCCATGCGCTCCAGGTCTTCTTCGTCGGCCAGGGCGGCGTGTTCGATCGAGTCCACCCTCGCCTCCAGACAGATCTTCAAGCCTTCGCCGCCGTGGGCGTGCACGAGCACTGGTTTCTCCGCGGCGTGCGCTTCGTCCACCATCGCCCGCAGCTCCTCGAGGGTGAACTGTCTTGTCCTCGGGCCACCGCGCGGAGAGCCGACGCCACCCGTGGTCGCGATCTTGATGCAGTCTGCTCCGGCACGAATGACCTCCCGCACCTTCCGCCGGCAGGCATCGACGCCATCGGCCGCGCCGTCGGGGATGCCTGGGAGCCGGGGAAAGTCAGAGGACAGCCCACAGGGCTGCAGGAGGTCGCCGTGGCCCCCGGTTTGGGTGATGATCACTAGGCTGATGAACAGCCGCGGACCGGGGACCACGTCCTGCTCGACGGCCATCTTGACGCCCAGGTCTACACCGGCCGCATCGCGGAACGCCGTGACGCCCGTCAGGAGCGTTTCGGTGGCCCAGCGCCCTACCTGGAGGACGGCGAGGCTCGGGGCGGTATTCATGCGCTGTTTGATATCCAGCCCCAGATGCGCGAGGTGATCGTGGCAGTCGATGATGCCAGGCATCGCGGTGAGCGAAGGGCAATCGTAAACCTTGGCCCGCTCACCCGGCGCCGGCAGCGAAGGGGTGGGTCTGATATCGGTGATCTTGTTGCCCTCTATGATCAGGGCCATCTGCCGCGCGGGCGACGCACCGGTGCCATCGATCAACTGGCCGACCTTGATCACGATAACGCTATCCATAATCCCGCATCCCTCCTGCCCGTTGGCCTATGTTCCCCGTAGCACACGCGTTGCCTCTTGAAGGCGAACCGAAGAGGGCACGAGGAAGGAAGCGGCAACATACGCGGTCCGGTCTTATCAACCACTAACCGGACGCACTCTGAGGGAGGCCCGCAATGCGCAAAAGGAACCTGGCTCTGATGAGCTCAGTAGAGATCGCCGACATCAGGAAGGAGGAGGCGCTGCTGCTGGTGCCGGTCGGCTGCGTCGAGCAACACGGGCCCGTTGGCTTCACCGGCGCCGACACACATCTCGCCGAGTACGTCTGCCACAACGCAGCGGAGAAGCTTGACGCAGTCTATGTCACACCGCCCTTGTGGTTTGGATACACGCCGTACACCAGCTTTTCGGGGACCGTAAGCCTTCGGCTATCGACTCTTGAGTCGGTCGTGCAGGACGTCGTGGAAGGATACCTAGCCCATGGCTTTCGTCACATCGTGATCGTCAACAACCATGGGCCGAATGAAGCGGCCATCGAGCCCGTGGCAGCACGCGTGCGGCGTCAGCACGGGGTGGTCCTCGGCGTTCTCTATCCGTGGCGGTTGGCCAACCACGTGTCCGCCGACCTGTACCCAGACCCGCATGCGGTATTCGGACACGGCGGTGAGCCGACGATTTCGGTCATGATGGCGCTTGCGCTGGGTGCGATCGATCCTGGCCGGCCTGGCAAGCGTGGGTATGTGAGTCCGGAGGGTCCCATTCAGGTGACGTCTTACCGCGCAGCGCGGTTTGGCGGTTTTGAAATTGGGCTGTTCAATGAGGCGTCCCACGTGCTCCCCAGCGGCGCCAGCGGCGATTGGACCGTAGCATCTGAGGAGCGGGGTCGTGAGATTCTCCGGCGCATGGTGGACTACGCGGTCCAATTCCTGCCCGCATTCCTGCATCTGAGTCAGGACGTTCAAGGTTCGTGATGGTTCTATCTAAGGGGTCGCTTACTTCGAGCCGCTCGCGGCGGTAAGTAATGACAATGAACTGTCGCAACCGAGACATCCCTTCATTTGGGTCGTTTCGTGCCCGGTTCCTCCCATGCAATTAGGGTAACTGAATAAGCCCGATGAAACATTTTCACTAGTGTGGTGACACGGAAGCATCTTTGCACATAGCAGAGATCGTCGCAAAGATCTCGTCTGCGGATTTCACCCAGGTAAATGGCCTGGGATTGCGGTTATAGAGGTCGAGGTACTGCTTGATCTTGGCGATGAGGTCACGAACGCTGGTGAAGGAGCCTCGGCGGATCTGCTTCTGGGTGAGGGTGGCAAACCACCGTTCCACCTGGTTGAGCCAGGAGGCGCCGGTCGGGGTGAAGTGGAGATGGAAGCGCGGATGGCGGGCGAACCAGCCGCGTACGCGGGGATGCTTGTGAGTGCCGTAGTTGTCCAGGACTAGGTGCACAGCGTATGCCGAGGGAACCTGGCGATCGACGAGCCGGAGGAACTTCAGGAATTCCTGGTGCCGGTGGCGCTGATAGCAGTGTCCCAGCACAGTGCCCGTAGCGATGTCCAGGGCCGCAAAAAGGCTCGCGATGCCGTGGCGTCGGTAGTCGTGGGTTCGACGTTCGGGCTGCCCCAAGCGCATGGGCAACAGCGGCTGAGTCCGATCGAGCGCCTGGATCTGGCTCTTCTCGTCCACACAGAGGACCAGGGCTTTATCGGGAGGGTTGAGGTACAGCCCGCAGATATCCCGCGCCTTTTCCACGAAGAGCGGGTCGGTGCTGAGCTTGAAGGTCTCGGTGCGATGAGGCTGGAGACCAAAGGCGCGCCAGATGCGTCTCACCGTCTCGCGGCTGACACTCGCGCTGGCCGCCATCGATCGGATGCTCCAGTGCGTGGCGTCGGCGGGGCGCCGGTACAAGGTGCGGTTGAGGATTTCCGCGATCTGCTGCTCCTGGACCGTGCGGGGCCGGCCCGAGCGAACCTCATCGTGCAGACCATCCGGCCCGCGCGCCCGAAAGCGGCTCACCCATTTGGCCACGGTGGGACGCGTGGTGCGCAACCGCCGGGCGATCCCGACATCATGCATACCCTCCGCGGCCTCCAAGACGATGGCCGCGCGGAAGGCCAAGTCCTGCCGCCCCGAGCGCATGCGCGCCCACTGGGTCAACAACTGGTGGTCAGAGGGTGTGACCAGGATCCGGTTCCGTCTCGGTCGCATCGGCGTGGCGCTCCTCCTCTCAAGATTAGAGAAGAACCTAGCACGCCTAGCGAGGAATGTAAAGGAACTTCTGTGTCAGGACACTAGAGGTAGCTTCTAAGTAGCTGGTACGAAGATCCGACGACGGCACCTCTTCCCATGCTGCCACCCAGGCCACGATGGCAGCACAGCCGCCGCCAGCGCGTGCCAAGGAGACGTGCCGGTGATTCGTTGACGCGACAACGAATGGAAGATAGGATCGCCACGGAGGATCGCGATCATGCCTACCGTCACCAGGCAAAGAACCCGAAGCCCGGCTGTCGTGGCGTGGCTGCATTTGGGGCGCGTTTTTGCGCTGACCGACCGCCGCGCCGAGCAGACCCTTCGAGCATTCGGTCTGACACATCCCCAGTTTGGCGTTCTGGCGCGGCTGCGCGAGCGTGATGGGCTCACCCAGCAGGAACTGAGCCAGCGCCTGCTGCTGGACAAGAGCAACCTTTGCCGTATTCTGACCCTCCTGGAAGGCGAAGGCCTGCTTGAGCGCCAGCCCGATGGAGAAGACCGGCGGGTAAACCGGATCTTGCTGACCGCGCGCGGCCGCCGAGTGCTCGACCAGGCAGTTCCGGCCATGGATGCCATGCTCGAGGAGCAGTTTCGGGGCCTGGACCGCGCGGAGCAACGGACGTTGAGCACACTGGTCAGGCGGCTCGAGCGCGGCGCCCCAGAACCAGAGGCCCCCGCCGCACCGTCCTGAGCCGCTGCGCGTTCCCCCTCCCCGCACGGGAATATCGTTGTCGCGGCAACCGTATATCCATAGCAGAGTAGTTGCGATGGCAACTATTCTTGCAGAACGACAGGGGGGAGTGGGTTCTTATGGATATCGCACTGTTCATGCTGCGAGTGATTGTGGGCCTGCTGGTCGCAGGCCATGGCGCCCAGAAACTCTTCGGCTGGTTCGGCGGGCTTGGGCTGGCCGGTTTCACTGGATGGGTGGACTCGATAGGGTTTCGCCCGGCCCGATTCTGGGCGGTGCTGGGAAGCTTTGCCGAATTCGGCGGCGGCATGCTGCTGGCTCTCGGCCTGTTCAGCCCGCTGGGATCGCTCGGCGTCGCCGCGTCGATGCTGACGGCCATTGCCAAAGCGCACTGGCCGAGGATTTGGGTCACGGAAAATGGGATGGAGCTGCCTCTGACAAATGTGGCAGTGGCAACCGCGGTCGGAATCGCCGGCCCCGGCGTCTACTCGCTCGATGCGCTCCTGGGAACCGCGGTGCCTGGTAGCGTTGCCATCGCAGCGCTTGCCCTTACCCTTGCTGGCGTGGTCATGGGTCTCGTCGTTTCCCGTCGGCCCGTGGAGAAGGAGACCGTGCCGCTGTCCAAGGCGGCGTAACCTACCACCAGGCAGGCTCGAAGGGAGGAGCGGTATGAACACAAAGGTTGAGACGAAGGAGCGAGACGCTGTCCTCGTGGAGGACGCCGCGCGGATCCGCGTGATGGGTCAGCCCGTCCTGGAGGCCCTGCCGTCCGCCCGCGCGCCGTACACGCAAGTCGATCCCTTCATCCTGGTGCACGAAGGGCGGGGCCGCCTCTCGCCGGATCTCGCCAACCTGGCGACCAAGCACCCGCACCGAGGGTTCGACAACGTGCTATACATGCTTGAGGGTTCGCTCAGCACCGGTCACAGTACCGGCCCGGGCGGAGCCATGGAGAGGGCGCGGCTGCGCGCAGGAGACCTCCTGGTGCTCAGGACCGGGCGAGGTGTATGGCATGCCGACGCTATGGGAGCGGACGAGATCCAAGAGGGCCGGGCCGGCACCGAGTTTCGCGTCGTACTGTTCTGGGTCAACCTGGCCCGGAAGGACAAGCAGGTCGAGCCAAGCGCGCAGGTGTTGAAACCGGAGCAGATCCCGGTGCGAAAGGAGGGCGACGCGACGGTCCGTGTGCTGGTGGGCGAGGGCTCTCCTGCTCGACTTGGGACGCCTGCGCTCATCCTCGACATAGAGTTGCCGCGGGGCGGGGAGGTCACAACATCAGTACCACCCCAGTTCCAGGGCCTGGCCTATGTGCTGGAGGGCGAGGCCGCTTTCGGTGCCAATCGGCGCCGGGCGATCCCTGCACAGCTTGTCGTTCTGGGTGCCGGTGAGGCGTTCACAGTCAGAGATGCTGTCCCCCGCACTCGGTACCTGCTCATGGCGGGGCAGCCGTACGGGGAGGCTCCTGGGTTCAACGGGCCGTTCGTGGATTAGGAAAGGGGCAGCACCGTAGCATGAAGACCGCCAACGATGCTAGCGAAGAAGCAGATCCGGTCTGGCCGCCCTTGCCACTGGAAGAGTGGAAGTGGACGCATGACACCCTGCACATGTGGACCCAGATCGTGGGTAAGGTGAAGCTGGAGCTCTCGCCCTTCCTCAACGAATGGTGGGAAGTGGCATTCGCCGTGACAGCGCGGGGACTCACGACCTCGACCATCCCGTGGCGTAACGGGGTTTTCGAGGTCACCTTCGACTTCATCGATCACAATCTCCGCGTCCTTACCAGCGGTGGAGCCGTGAAGGCGATCCCCCTGATCCCGCGGTCTGTGGCCGACTTCTATCACGAATTCATGGCCACGCTCCGTGCCCTCGGGATCGACGTTACCATCAACCCTCAGCCGGCGGAGGTCGAGAACGGCATCCCCTTCGACCAGGACCACCTCCACGCTTCGTATGATGCCGACGCCGTGCATCGATGGTGGCGCATCCTCGTCCAGGTAGAGAGAGTCCTGCAGAAGTACCGCTCGTCCTTCGTCGGGAAGAGCAGCCCGATCCAATTCTTCTGGGGCTCGTTCGATCTCTGTGAGACGCGCTTCTCGGGCCGGCCGGCACCGGAGCGCGAGTGGCCCAAGGGGTCCCGCTGGATGCGATTCGCTATGGACCAGGAGCACGCAACGAGTGGATTCTGGCCGGGTAGCGGCAAAATCCAGGAACCGGCCTTCTTTGCTAACATCTACCCTGAGCCCGCCGGGTTTCGGTCGATGGGGGTCCGTCCCGATCCTGCCTTTTGGGATCCCGAATGGGGTGTGTTCATTCTCCGGTACGAGGATGTGCGCCGTGCGGCTGCACCTGAGCGGATGATTCTTGGCTTTTTCGAGAGTACGTACGCGGCCGGTGCCACGCTGGCGCAGTGGGATCGTGCTGCGCTCGAGCGAAGAGCACCCCAGAACCGCCGCGGAGGAGGAGGAGCATGACGGAGACTTGTACCCACCTCGGTGAGATCCGCAAAGTCACGCCGAGTGCGGAGGGCTGCGAGGAGTGTTTGAAGATCGGTGACACCTGGGTGCACCTGCGGCTCTGCCTGATGTGCGGGCACGTCGGCTGTTGTGATCAGTCGAAGAACAAGCACGCGACCAAGCATTTTCATGCAACCCGCCATCCAGTCATTAAGTCCTTCCAGCCAGACGAGGACTGGGGTTGGTGTTACGTTGATACGATATTCATCGAACCGGAGGATTTGGACCAGGCGTACACGAGAGCCGTGGTGAAGGATAGGCCTGTGCGCTCTCGCCCCAATTCGACGCCCCCTCGTACGACCAGGATGTCCTAGACAGAGAGGGACTTCCGCCTGGCGCAGAGGAGTTTCGGCGGCGCCTCGAGGCCAACGATGCCTTCGTGATCGCGTCCCCCGAGTACAACTTCTCCATGCCAGGGTCGCTCAAGAACGCAATAGACTGGGTATCCCGCCATCGTCCCCAGCCATTCAACGAGCGGCACGGCTTGCTGCTTTCAGCCTCGCCGTCGATGGCAGGTGGCAACCGGGGCCTGTGGGCGCTACGCGTACCCCTGGAGCACCTCGGGTCCCGGGTGTTCCCCGATATGTTCTCGCTCGCCCAAGCGCACCAGGCGTTCGACGCCGACGGGCGGATCGCCAACAAGCAGCTCAGCGACTGGTTCGAGCGCAACATTGTGGCGTTTATGGATCTCGCTGAGGCCGCGAAGCACTACCCCTGCGCCAAGAAGGCGTGGATCGAGTTCTTGGGGGAGCACCCGAACGCGGCCACGGCTCGCATCGAGTAACGTCGAATCAACATAGGTCACGGAGCTGGCGCTCTGGCTCAGGCCTGAGAAGGCGTCGTTCGTGACAGGTGGTTACTACGCCGTCGATGTGGCTCCTTGGCTGCCTCCGCCGGAATGGGATTCTTGGAGGGCGGTTTGAACGTCAGCGCGGTGTGGACTGGACCCCCACGCGGGATGTTTTCTAGCAGTAGAGTACTCTGTTGAGTCTTGCTAATTGTGCTCAGGCACTTCGCGATGTGAAAGCCGAGCGGGCGATTTGCAGGAACTAAGACGAAATGTTAGTTTCGGATTCGGGGACGACCGACACCACTAGCAGCAAAGGGGAACGACCTTGACGACGACCATCGAGCACGAAATCCAGCAGTGCGAGCGTGCGAACGCGACTGGACGCCAGTAGCCGTGATACTGGACGCGTGGCGCTAGGAGGGATTTATGCCGCGAGCAAAGATATCGAAGCAATTTACTGCCAAGCTTCAGAAAAGTAGTAACAAAGGCGGCTGGACGTATGTGATCATGCGCGGCTCGGTCAAGTTCTTTGGGACGAGGGGACTGGTGAAGGTCCGGGGCACGATCGACGGCCGCCCGTTTCAGAGCTCGTTTATGGCACTCGGCGACGGTAGGCACAAGCTCCCCGTAAAGTCCGACATCCGCAAAGCCATCGGTAAGAACGAGGGCGACAGCGTCACCGTGCGTTTGGACGAGCGGCTGTAACATCTAGCCATGAAGGCCGCTGCGCCCGAGCCTCCGAGCGGCACGGTCACGACATCGTCTTTCGGAACATCGGAATCCGCGGCTTCTGGCTCTACGCTTCGCACTCGAAAAGATTTTCGAAAATTCTCGAAGGCATCAAGCTCGGCGCTCGGCTCGTCGCTGAAGGAAGGCTGAGCGTGCCCGTCGCGGCCACCTACCAGCTTTACCACTGCTGCGGCTGCCATCAGTCCTACGCTGAAAGGCGGGAAGGTCCTCTTCAAGAGCTCTGATCGACCTTGTGCAGCCGCGGGCGTGTTCAGAATCTGGCTGATGTCCACCATGATATGATGGGCCATGGCAAACGTCAGTGCCGCGACCATGACAGGGCGCACGCATCAAGCAGGGTGGTCAGCTGCCAGCGAAATGGCGATGACCACATTCTCCAGCAGGCCTCAGGGATAACTGACAGAAGTCGACGTGGAAGTGAAGTCGAAGGCGGGATTCTCTCGTAATAACGTTGTTATTGCAACAGTTTCAGAACTGAACGGGTCGTGGTGATTGTAAGGGCTGTTAGGCGGTGGGTCGGGTGGTGCTGCCTTGCCGCACGTGAAAGGGTCCATTCCCATCCACGCTCCCGTTGAGAAGGTTTACGCGTACCTCAGCGATCTCCCAAGGATGTCTGATTGGTGCGCTCCTGTCGTCGAAGCACGGTGGCTTGAGCGAACCCCAGACATTGTGGACTCCACAGCAGAGATGGTCGTCAAGATCGCGGGCCAACTCATCCCCTCGGAACTGGTTGTGCTCAAGGCAGATCGTCCGTATCATTTTTCGGCGCGAGCCCTCACGGGTGTCAGGGGCACCTACTCCTGGACGCTTGAGACCACCCCAGGTGGAACCCTCCTCACCCGGACGGTTGATTGGGCACTGCCCCCGAGCATTCTCGGGCATGAGATCGACGCCCTCTATTTCGAACGCACGCAGAAGCGCACGGTTGACCAGGATCTAGAGAACGTCAAGACGGTGATTGAACGAGAGCTGACACAGAACGATCAATCCAGGGATAGAATGGAGGCGACGTGATGGAGGACCGAGCCGTTTTTGACCGCATTAACCAGCTGGCCGGTGAGGAGCACGAGATCTGGGACAAAGAGTCTCGTAAGGAGGCCACCGACGCCGACCGCGAGCGACTCCGCCGCATCGAGGTGACCCTGGACCAGTGCTGGGACTTGCTGCACCAGCGCCAGGCGCGTAGAGCGGCGGGGCTCAACCCGAACGATGCGACGGTGCGAGACGAGAAGACCGTTGAAGGCTATATCGGCTGACTGTTCGTTCCCGGGAATCTCACCAACGGAGCGCCTCATGGACGGGAAGGCACTCGCATCGTAGAGGCGGATGGGGTCTGACCGCCCTTACCACTGGAAGAGTGGAAGGGGACGCGCGACACACGCTCCACATGTGGACCCTTCGAACTCCCGCTGAACATCCAAACACAACAACCCAAGACTTATGCCGGTCGAGCAATGGGGGCGAACGTATGAGGTCATCGTTGCGCTGCGCGAGGCTGTGAGATGAAGCTCCTCGCAGCGGCCGCCGGACTCGTCATGATTCTCGTCATTCTCTGGGACGCGTTCGAAACGATGGTCCTGCCCCGCCGCGTCGCGCGACGTCTGCGGTTCACGTCCGTGTACTTCACCATCGTCGGGGAAGTGTGGTGGGTCGTCGCAAACCGGATCCGGCGGCCCCGCAGGCGCGAGCAATATTTGAGCATTTTCGGGCCGCTTTCGTTAATCTTGCTCGTGATCACCTGGGCGTGGGGGCTCGTGGTGGGATTCGCCGTGCTGCAGTGGGGCCTCGGCTCCCCGTTCACGACCCCCGAGGGCGCTGCGGGCTTCGGCACCGACCTCTACGTGAGCGGGACGACGTTCTTCACCCTCGGTCTGGGCGACGTCATACCGAAGACGGCGCTTGCGCGCGCGGTCATTGTCGTGGAGACCGGGACGGGGTTCATGTTCCTCGCGCTAATCATTGGGTATCTTCCCGTTGTGTACCAGGCGTTCTCCCGGCGTGAAATGCTGATTTCGACCCTAGACGGCTGGGCGGGCTCGCCGCCCAGCGCCGGCGCGCTGCTGGCACGGCTGGGCCGGTGGGGAGACCGGGCGGCGGTTGAGGCGTTCCTGGCGCAATGGGAGCATTGGGCCGCGGAGCTCTTGGAGAGTCACATTTCCTATCCGATTCTTGCGGGATTTCGCTCTCAGCACGACAATCAGTCATGGCTCGCCGGGCTGACTACGATTCTTGACACGTGCGCCCTGGTGCTCGTGGGCGTGGACGGCATGCCGCAGAGGACGGCCTGGCTCACCTTCGCGATGGCGCGGCACGCCGCAGTGGATCTCTGCCAGGTCCTCAACACCCCGCCGTTTCCGCCAGGGCACGACCGGCTCCCATCGGTCGATCTGGCCCGGCTACGGGAACTTCTCGCGACAACTGGTATATCGTTACGGGCCGGGGAGGACGCCGACGCGAGGCTAGAAGAGCTCCGGCGGCTCTACGAGCCCTATGTGAACGCCCTCTCAGACGAGACGCTTCTGCCGTTACCCGCATGGCTCCCCGATCCGCAAGCTAGGGACAACTGGCAGAAGACGAAGTGGGATTAGAGTACCTATTTAACTGCATGTTGATCATTTTGTATCCTTCCTAGAAGTTCTGATGGCCAACACTAAGAGAAGTCCCAACAAATAATGTGTAGGAATGGCTACAAGGACTCCGACACGCCCGGCGGTGGTTGAAAAGATACCCTGATCACGTAAGATCGCCACATGACCCAGTCGACGGTTGCGCTTAGGGTCCATGCGACCCACGCCTGAGACGCCAGCGCCATGCCCAGCAACTTGGCGAGCCACTGACCATCAGCGTTCAACACCCAACCGGTCACCGAGAGCACCCGGCTCGGTGGAGTAAACACAGCGATGATCGCGTAGATCCATCCGAGGATCGCGACGACGGCGAACAAGAATCTAGTTCCCTGAGTCTATTCATCGCGTTCCTTCCCCCTAATGGCGGGGATCGGGACGCCGGCGAAACTCACTCGGCGATATCCCATTCCACCCCTCGGCCAAGGTTCTTTATCCAGTATTTCGATTTGACTTACAATGGGGTCAAAATGAAGGGTATCGAATATACTGGCTTACGGTACTGGTTCGGAGACAAGGGTTCGCGGAATTTGGCCGCGGGACGTTCAGCAAGTACGGTGACAGCAACCAAGGAGGCACACATGCAAAGGATCACCCCATTTCTGTGGTTCGATGACAAAGCCGAAGAGGCTGTGAATCTTTATGTGTCGATTTTCAAGAATTCTAAGGTCGTAAGCATTTCTCGCTATGGAGAAGAAGGGGCAGAGGCCTCCGGAAGACCGAAGGGAACGGTAATGACCGTTACCTTCCAGCTCGAAGGGCAAGAATTCATCGCGTTAAATGGTGGTCCACACTTCAAATTCACCGAGGCCATTTCGTTTCTCGTGAACTGTGAGACCCAGGAAGAAATAGACCAGTTGTGGGAGAAGCTCTCTGAAGGCGGAGAAAAAGGACAATGTGGTTGGCTTAAAGACAAATTTGGTTTGTCGTGGCAAATCGCTCCCCGAATTTTAGGCGAGATGGTGCAAGACAAGGATCCTGAGAAATCGAAAAGGGTTATGAAAGCAATGCTTCAGATGAAAAAGATTGACATAAAGACCTTGCAGGAGGCCTATAAGCAAAACTAGTCGGAAGGGGTTCCTTTCTCGTTCCGGCGCCCCGTCGGCTTTCCTATCGCTAGAATCCGGCTATGGCGAATGAATCTTGTCAGGTGCCAGACGGGAGTGACATGCGGCCGCCCGTCGGCACGTGAGATAGCCACCTCGCCGAGGCGGCCTCCCTCGGAGGCGAACTCACGCCACTCGCTCTCGGTCATGGTCTTCATGGAGCCCCGCCAGTTCACCCGGTGCCCTATGCACGATTCTCTTGCTGCCCACTCTCAACGGATTGGCTAGCTAGTTCCCCCTGAAAAACGAAGGGCGGAAACCCGCGTCAATTCAGGGTTTCAGCCTCAGGTTCATGGCGGAATGATAGGAATTCCCACCCGCGCAGCGAATCGAACTGACGAGATCA
>Ga0187893_10001019_pt1 | contig 70009 bp, 58 predicted proteins | sample MA1701074metaG_FD_139574 | JGI IMG/M metagenome (GOLD analysis project Ga0187893, IMG submission 139574) | White microbial mat communities from a basaltic lava cave in the Kipuka Kanohina Cave System on the Island of Hawaii, USA - MA170107-4 metaG ...
GGGGTGACGGTTCGAACGTGCGCGAAACACAATTCCGCAATTTTCGTTTCTTGCCGGTCATCGTGCCCCGGTGCGTCCCGGAGCCCAATCCTGCGGAGTTATTCTTGCACAGATTCTTAGTTCGACTTTCGCACTTTTTTCGAGGCGTCAAATGTCTGTTTTCTCGAGGAATTCGAGTTCACTTTCGAGTTTCTGCGACCCCTGGTTGTCTCCTCGCTCATCGAAATTCACGAATTCCTCGAAATTCAGCAATAAGCGTGCTCAAAAATCTGCGAAACTCGAACTAAGAAGTAAGTGGCATGGAACACGCGTCAAACCAGGAATTGCTTAAAAGCAGGCCAATTGCGTTGGGATGCGTGTTCCAAACCGCTTTCCCATCAGTATTCTTGCGCAGATACCTACTTGTCCTTCTCGACGATCCCCATCCCTCGCCGGTCCGGATACGCCGGGCGTGAGGGGGCGCGGTACGGATTGCGTTTCAATTCCGAGAGCATGTGTTCGATGGCCGCGTCGAGCTGCGGATCGCCTCCGTTGAACATCTTGGCCGGGTCATCGATCACTTCAATGTCCGGATCGACACCGTGGCCTTCGACGCCCCACGTGCCGTCGGTTTCGTAGAACGCAAACGTAGGTGCCCAAGTCTGCCCGCCGTCGATCAACGAAGGGTTGCCGGAAATGCCCACGAGACCGCCCCAGGTGCGCATACCGATGAGCTTGCCGAGGCCGGCCTTGCGGAAATAGTAGGGGAGGCAGTCGCCGCCGGAACCTGCCAGGCCGTTGATCAACATGCACTTGGGACCCTGATGAGCGTCCGGCGGCCAGGGCCAATCCTTGAAATCCCGCCGCGCCCAATAGCTGAGGATCGGCCGGTTGAGCAATTCAATGAAGCGGTTTGGAATCTGCCCGCCTCCGTTCCAGCGCTCATCGATGATCAGGGCTTCCTTGTCGATCTGGCCGTAGAACTGCCGGAATAGATTGTCTTGCCCGTTGATTCCGGTGTCGGGCACGTGAATGTAGCCCACACGGCCCTGGGTTTTTTCGTCGACGTACTTGCGATTCCACTCGACCCAGGCTCGATAGCGCAGCGGCACTTCGCTTTCCAATAGTTCGACGAGAACATCCCGTGCCGATTCATCGAGGGTGGGTTTTTGGCTGACCGTGAGGCGCACGGTCTTGCCGGCCAGCCCTTGAAACGCCGCCCACGGGTCCTTCTTTGTATCCATCGGAACGCCGTTGACGGCCAGGAGGAATTCGCCTTCTTTTACCACCGCGCCGGGTCGGCTGAGCGCACTCCGCGCGTCCAAGTCCCACGCCGCTCCCTGCTGGATCTTTGCAACGCGATAGGCGCCCTCCGCAAGCTCGAAATCGGCGCCGAGCACACCGACCGAGACTTTGGGCTGGGGTCCGACGTCGCCGTCGCCGCGGACGTAGGCGTGGCCGATGTTGAGTTCGGAGATCATTTCGCCGATGACGTAGCTCACGTCTTCCCTCGACATGCAGTCCTCGAGCATGGGTTTGTAGCGCTCGGACTCCTTCTTCCAGTCGATCCCGTGCATGTTCGGGTCGTACATATAGTCTCGCTTGATTCGCCAGGCCTCGCGAAAGATCTGATCCCATTCTTGGCGTGGATCAACGGCCATATTCATCCCCGCGAGCGAAAGCGGGGGCTCGAGCTTCTGGTCCGACGCCGCGTCGACGATGACCAGCGTCTCACCCTTCTTGACCAGGAGTTTTTTGCCGTCGGCGGACATCGCATAGCCGTCGATGCCGTCGACGACGTTCTTCTCCTCCTTCTTTTCGTCCTTGGGGTCGAGGATCTTCAACGACGGTTTTGCGTCCGGGCCGGCACCGGGTGCCACACCACGAAGATAGATGAGCTTGCCTTCGTGATTGACGGTGATGCTGGTGAAGTTGCCGCGATCGACGGGGACCAGAACAGCGCGCTGCTCCATGTCCACTAGGTCAATGACCAGCGGTTCCTTCTTTTCTTCTTTGTCTTTTTCCTTCTTATCCGATTTCTCTTCCTCGGAATCCGCATCGGCCTTGTTGGTCTCACCATCGGATTTCTTTTCGGCCTTGTCGTCCTTGTCTTTCTTATCCTCCTTGCCGTCTTTCTTGTCCTTCTCGTCCTCGCCTTCTTCATCGCTCTTGGGTGCCCAGGGCGAGCCGACATCGCCGCGAAGCGGAATCATGGCGAGACGGTCGGTTTGCGAATAAATGAACGCGGTGCCCCATTCATCGTAGATCGGTCGGGACACCTCGCGGTTGGTCGCGAAGTACAGGTATTTTCCATCGCGGTCGAAGACCGGCCACGTGTCGTTGAAACGCCCCGCAGTGACGCGATGTTTCTCGCCGGTGGGAACGTGATACAGCCAAATCGATGAAAGACGATTGTCATTGCCCTTGACATAGGCAATCCAAGTGGAATCGTGCGACCAGCTCAGGCGGCCCATTTGATCCCACTCTTCGCGTTCAATTTCCTTGGTTTGCTGCGGGTCGAGCGTGTGCAGGAAGGCGCGCCCGTCGGCGTCGATGAACGTGATGGACTTGGAATCCGGAGACCAAGTCGGGTTGAATTTGAATCCCTTGCCGCCGGAGGTGAGCATTTTGGGGGCACTCTTCCCGTCGGCCTGGATCATGTAGAGTTCATACTCTCCGGTTGCGTCGCTCACGTAGGCAATCGACTTCCCATCGGGGCTCCAGGCCGGGTCGCGCTCCGCCACGGCACTGGTGCGGGTGTGATTGCGCGGCGAACCGTTCTTGGCCGGCACGGACCAGATGTCTCCCCGGGCCTGGACCAACGCCCGTTTGCCTGTCGCGGAGACCTGCCAACCTTGCTGGAATTTGGAGGCGTCCACATCGCGCGGCTTGATCGTGGAGCGGTCGCCCGGCACGCGGATCTCGACGACTCGGAACTTGCCCGAGGCCAGATCGAGCAAATGAAGGTCGGGGCCAAATTGATAGACGATTTCCCCCTGTCCATTTGGACCGGGGCCCACGGAAGGCCATTTCACGTCATATTCCGCATGCTTTGTGACTTGGGTTCGTTTTCCGGTGGCCGGATCGTAGGACCAGATGTTAAGACGGTGGTCCGGCCCGGCGTCGGACATGTAGTAGACGGTTTTCCCATGCCACATCGGTTGCGAGTCGGTGCCTTCCCAATCGGTCATCTTCTTGGAGGACAGGTTTTTCAGATCGAACAGCCAGACGTCGGTTTGCATGCCCCCGCGGTAGCGCTTCCACGTGCGGTGATCTATGGTGTGGGGGGTGTAGGCGAGCCATTGGCCGTCGGCACTGATCGATCCGTTGGCCCCGTATGGAACCGACAGCCGGGTGGGCAGGCCGCCCGTCACGGGCACGGTGAACAACTGCATCTGTCGGGCGAGTCCGGCCAGTCCGTTGCTAAAGTAAAGCAATCGCCCGTCGGCCGTCCAATCGCAAAGCGTTTCCGCCTCGGGGTGGTGTGTGACGCGGATGGGTATTCCACCTTCAACGGGAACGGTGTAAAGGTCGCGGTTGCCGTCGTAGTTTCCGACGAATGCGACGCTTTTCCCGTCGGGGCTGAAGCGGACATACGATTCGGGACCGGGTGGGCCGGCCAAGGGTATGGCTGTGCCCCCGTCGCGGGAGACCAGCCAAATATCATTGGCATAGACAAAGGCGATATGCGTGGCGCTCACGTCGGGAAATCGGAGCATTCCCGCGTGTGGCTTGCGGTCGCCTTCGATCAGTTCGTCGGCCCCGGCCCGACCGTTGCTCAATGAAAGCGCCGCGAGAATCAACGCAAACCACGAACGGCGACGACCCGTGACGCTCCATTCCCCTTTAGTACCGTGCATAGAAGACCTCGACCCTTCGGCCGCGAACCGGATATTGCGACGGCACAGCGCGGTTCCCTCACCCGCCAACCTTCGCAGGAATACTAACGACCAGTGTAGTAGGTTGAGCCGCCAGGGCGAAGGGAACGAGGTGTCGAAAGTCGTCGGTGACCCCGGTCGCCCCGAAGAACTATCGCAATGATTCACGATCCCGGAAAGCATCCAGTAGGACAATTCGCGTCTCCCCGCGAGTCGATATAATCCGACGTATGGCGGTTTCCTTTGACACATTCGAACGACTGAAGGCCAAGGGCGTCGAGGCCTACAAACGTCGCGAGTTTCTCGCCGCCAGGAGTTACCTCACCGACGCCGCGGAATGCATGGTGGATCTCGCCGCAGCCGCCAAGTCGCCCGACGCTCGCCGCAAGCACGAGGAATTGGCGGCTGAGTTAATCGATCTGGCCAAGGAATGCGATCGCCTTCATTCGGGTGGTCGAAAAGTAAAGCCGGGAGGAGCCGGCCGGGTCGGGCCGGCCGGAAAGGCATCGATCACTGGACCGCTAAAGGAGGACGAATCAGGAACCGACGCCGCGGATTGGATCGTCCGTGAGAAACCAAACGTGGGTTTTGACGACATCGCCGGTCTGGAGGACGTAAAGCAGGAAATCCGTCTCAAGATGATCTACCCCTTCACGCATCGCCAGCTCGCTCAACAGTATGGGATCGCGGTGGGGGGCGGCATTCTGCTTTTTGGGCCTCCAGGAACCGGCAAAACGATGCTGGCCAAGGCAATTGCTCATGAGATCGATGCCACGTTTTTCGTTATCAGCCCGGCGCAGATGCTTTCCAAGTGGGTCGGAGAGGCGGAGCAGAACATCCGCAAGCTGTTCGACGCAGCCAAGAGCGAGCCGGTTTCGGTCATCTTTCTCGACGAGGCCGAGGCCCTCGTGCCGGCGCGTTCGAGTGAAGGCTCTTCGGGAGTCATGCAGCGAGTGGTGCCCCAGATCCTTCAGGAACTGGAAGGATTCGATCGCAAGGCGGACCGGGCGCTGCTATTCGTGGCCGCGACGAACCAGCCGTGGCTGCTCGACGAAGCCGTTATTCGTCCGGGCCGGTTGGATACAAAAGTTTACATTGCTTTGCCGGACGCCCCCGCTCGCTTCAGATTGCTGGAAATCCATTTCGGTAAACGACCGTTGGGCCAGGACGTGGATTTTGGAGAGCTATGCGACCGGACGACCGGCTACAGCGGGGCTGATATCCGCTATATCGCGGAGGAGGCCGCCCAAAGGCCGTTTCTGGAGGCGATCGGCGGGACGCCGCCGCGTCCGATCATGCGTGAGGATATAATGAAAGTGCTTGAGACGACCCCTCCCTCGGTAAATCCCGCGGGGTTGCTGCGGTTTGAGAAATTCGCGATGGGAGTACGCGAATAACAGGGAGCGGGCGGCGGGAAACCGGACAGCGAGCGTACGTCCTTCGAAAGATTGCAGGGAACGAATCCCGCAAGAGAACGGAATTGCCCTAAGATGGTCATCAACAGTTTTGACACAAAGCAGTTTTTTAGCAGACCGGATGCCCTGGCCGTTCTGGTGCCCGCCTCGGAGCTTTTTGGGTTCTTGAAACGGTCGTTTGAACTCCCCGCGCAATGGGGCGCCTTGATCCGCCGCTCGTCCGGTGATCGAGTCGTTGCCGCGCTCGGGGGGGCGATTCCCGCAGACGGCGCCGAGGACATCCTATTTGCCCGTAGCTCGCCGGTCGAGGTTGAGTTCGTGGAGGAAGGGATCGCCACGCGGGATCAGTTTCAATTCCGTGTCGAGGTTCGTTTTCGGGTCTCCTTGTTGCACGAGGCCGGTGAAATCGAATCGTTTCAGAAAAATGTCATGGGGAGCTACCGCGTGGCCACGGCCGCCAACCTCGTTCGATATTTGCAGCCCACGGTACGCGCAGCGCTCGCCCAGTTTGCCGCCACTCTGGATGCCGACACCCTTTTGAGCGCCGCAGCGTCGAAAGAGGTGGAAACTACGCTCGGCAAGGCGCTGGAGCCGCATTGCTTCACCGCGGGAATCAGCATCGCGCGGCCGATCGGAATGAAGCTCGATTCGGTCGGCTATCGTCACGTTCAGCAAAGCCGGCAGGAAGCGGCGCGGCGCCGCGGCGAACACGAGGCTTCCCAACAGGTTCGAGAAACCGTGCAACGAGCGCAAGCGGATCATGTCCAACACATCGAGGGTATGCTTCGCAAACTTAAGGAGTTGGCCGCGAAGTCGCCGGAGACGCCCCTCGCGGAGCTCATCCGAGCGTTTTCGGAACACGAACGCGGACAGATTTACAAGGCGCTTTTCGAGAACGAGGTTGCCAACGGAAGGACGCAGTGGCTGGTCGTGGCCGTCGGGGAAGAACTGCTCTTTTTTGATCCGCGGAATCCCGCCGCTGCCCAACGCCGTCTGATGATGTCCGGCGCGGCCGGGCCGGTGCGCTCGGTACGTTTGGTGTCCGTTGCGAGCGGGTCGCCGCAGCTTCTGTTGGGCGCGGCGACCGGGATTTATCGAATGACGTTGGATCGCGCTGTGCCGGAGGCTACTTACGTCGTGGCGGGAGCTCCGCCGGTCCGCGGCGGGTTTAACTCCGCGGTCCGCGTCGGCGAGCGTATTTGGGGCTGCCATTCCGAACTCGGCATCCATGAATGGGTGGCCGCGTCGTCGGGGTCTTCGCGCTCGCGATTTGGCTCCTTGACCGCGAAGGCCGGCACGGTCCGCGGGATTTCGCAATTCAACGGTGAGTTGTTTTGCGCCATCGATGACGGGATCATGTCGTGGGCGGCGGAAGATCTCGACGACGCACCCACGCGTTTTTTCATGGGCAGTCGATCTCCCATCACTTCCTTTGTTCCCACGATGGACGGTGTTTTTGCCGGGAACAGCGACGGAGACGTGCTCCATTGGCAAAATCTCCTCGACGAGGACGGCCCGGTTTACATTCACCGAGGCAACCGCCGGCCGGTGGAATCGGTTTGGCTCAATACCGTTCAGGGAGTTTCGAGATTGTTCTTTGCGGATACGTCTTCGCAGGTCCATGCGATGGTGCTGGGGGATACGTTCTCCAGCCGGTTCGAGGCGGGAGGCCAAACGCTGCGTCGAGCCGATGTGGGTCCCGATATCGTTGTGGCCACGAATGAACTGCGCGACCGCCTTTTTGGCTGGCAGATCGGCCGGCCGGATAAGCCGGCGTTCATGATTCCGGTGTCGGCGATCTGCGGCCGAAGCATTCAGGATACTTGCCTGGTCGTCGAGACGGTGTAGTTTTTTGGCGGACGGAACTGCCTTCCCTGCCAGCCATTTCGTATTCCAGTGACGATAGGAGGCTGAGGCCTCCGCATGGGGCCGGTCAAAACGTCAAAGATCAATCGCAAACGACGACGCCGGTCGTGGTCGTGAGGTCGCGGAAGAGGGAGGAGAGGCGCTGCGTCATGGGGCCGGGAAGGCCTGCGCCGATCACGCGCCCATCCACTCGAACCACGGGGGCGAGTTCGCCCATCGTTCCCGAGCAAAAGGCCTCATCGGCGCGGTAGAGCTCGGTCAGGGAGAGGTCAGTTTCTTCGTGCGGGATGGCGTGTTCGCGGCAAAGGTCGAGCACCGTTGCGCGGGTGATGCCCTCCGGGCAGGCGACCGCGCGAGCGGTGAACACGCGGCCACGAGACACCAGAAACGCGTGCGTGGCGTTGGTTTCGGCGATGAAGCCGCGGGGGTCAAGCATGAGGGCGTCGTCAACGCCGGCCGTGTTGGCCTCGATCTTGGCAAGGATGGATTGAATCAAGTTGCAATGGTGAATCTTGGGGTCGAGGCAGTCGGGCGGGAATCGGCGGATGCTGCTGGTGATGAGCGTGATGCCGTCCTTGTCGTACACCGGCGGCTTATGCTCGGCGAGGATGATGAGCGTCGGACCGGTTTGATTCAGCCGCGGGTCCATGCCGGAGGTGATCTTCACGCCGCGGGTAAGCGTCAGGCGGATGTGGACGCCGTCGCACATCCGGTTGGCGGCGAGCGTGCGTTTGATTTCGTGGGTGATTTCGCCGTGCGACGGGATTTGCGAAAACGCAAGAGCCAGGGCCGAACTTCGCAGGCGATCGAGGTGTTCGGTTAGCTTGAAGATACGGCCCTTGTAGAGCCTCAACCCCTCCCATACCGCGTCGCCGCCCTGCACGGCCGAATCAAACGGGCTCACCCCGGCCTGATCGCGGTGGATCAACCGCCCGTTGATGTTGACGAGGATGTTGCGGTTTTCTTCGTTGAATTGCTGGAGCATGATCGATGCGATCCCTTCGGGTGATCCCCGGGGTTCGAGCCGTTAGTTTCTCGGCAATTGCCGTCCTTGGGGTGGGAGGGCGACGCATTCGATTTCCGGAAATCGTGCCTTTCGATTCGATTACCTCATCGTGCGACTACCCTACACGTCCAGGTTCTTCACGTTCAGGGCATTGTCTTCGATGAAGCGGCGGCGCTGTTCGACGTCGTCGCCCATCAGCAGCCGGAAGATGCGGTCGGCCTCGCGGGCGTCGAGATCGGCCTGCTCGAGGTCCAGCATGTCCTCGGAGATGACCACGCGGAGCAAGGTGCGCTTCTCGCGGTCCATCGTCGTCTCCCAGAGTTCCTCGGCGTTCATTTCGCCGAGACCCTTGAATCGCTTGATGGCCAGCCCTTCGCGGCCGAGGTTGCGGACGCCGGCGGCGACGGCGGCGAGGTTGTCCAGCTCGACCCATTCTCCGCTCGAAGGGCGCAGCAGATATTTCGCCGGCGACCACTCCCCGGTAATGAGTTCCACGCGTTTGAGGAACAGGTCGGCCACCGGAAGGCGCATGGCTTCGATTTTGGCGAGGGTCTCGTCGATCAGGTTGCACTCCGCGAGTTCGTATTTCACAATGCGATGCAAAACGGCGGCGCCGTCACCGTCGCCGCGGCCGTTGCCCGCCCCGGCCAGAAGTACGTGCCGCGCCTCGGCGATTTCCACTTCGCCGTGCCGGGCCGCCTCTTCGCGCTGCAGGGCGTCGATGTCCGATTCGTCGTAGAGAAACCGCGCCTCCGGCCGGCCTTTCTCCGAACGATGAATGTGCGCCAGGATCTTGGGCAAACCGCGCCGCGGATCCCGATGATTCTTGACCAGGTCTTCGAACGAAATCCCCCGTCGCCCGAGCACCCGCGTCTGATTCTCCAGCGCGTCGAGGTGGGCGATCAACGCCTTAAGATCGTCGCCTTGGATCACTTGTTCCGGTTTGCCTTCGTCGCGCACGAGCAGGGCCGTCTCGCCGAGGCCGAGTTGGGCGAGCTTGCGGTTCAAGGTGCGATCGTCCAGCACGTACTCGACGTGCTTGCCCTTGCGGACCTGATAAAGCGGCGGCTGGGCGACGAAGATCTTGCCCGATTCCATCAGCGGGCGCATGTGCCGGAAAAGAAAGGTCAACAGCAGCGTACGGATGTGCGAGCCGTCCACGTCGGCGTCGGTCATGATGATGATCTTGCCGTAGCGGGCCTTGTTGACGTCGAACTCCTCCTTGCCGATACCGCAACCCACCGCGGAAATGAGCTTGGTGATTTCCTCGTGGCTGAGCATCTTGTCGATGCGGGCCTTCTCGACGTTGAGGATCTTGCCCTTGAGCGGCAGGATGGCCTGGTGGAACGAGTCCCGACCCTGCTTGGCGATGCCGCCCGCCGAGTCGCCCTCCACCAAATACAGTTCGGATTCTTCCGGGTCCTTGCTGCGGCAGTCCCAGAGTTTTCCCGGCAGACCGCCACTGCTGAGCGCGCTTTTTCTAGAAAGCTCTCTTGCCTTTCGGGCGGCCTCGCGGGCCTGCGCCGCCTGGATGCCCTTGAGCGCGATCCGCTTGGCTTCCGCCGGGTGCTCCTCGAAATAGTTGCCCAATCGTTCGTTGAGAAGCTGCTGGAGATAGGTCTCCACTTCGGGGTTGAGCAGCTTGACCTTGGTTTGAGCCTCAAACTTCGGATCGCGGAGCTTGACGGCCACGACGGAGGTCAATCCTTCTCGCCAGTCGTCGCCGGTGACGTTGGTGTTGCCTTTGATCAAGTTGTTTTTCTTGGCATAATTGCTGGCGACCCGGGAGACGGCGGTCTTTAACGCGGACATGTGCGTGCCGCCGTGCACGTTGTGGATATTGTTGGCGAAGCACACCAGGTTCTCGGTGTAGCTGTCGGTGAACAATAGGGCGACCTGGGCGCTGATTCCGGCCGTGTCGTCCGCGCCCTTGATCAGGATCACGTCGCGATGCAGCGACTCCGCCCCGCCGGCGAGGTGCAGGCAGAAGTCCTTGAGGCCGTCCTCAAACCGGAATTCGCACTCTTTCCCGGTGCGGTCGTCCACCAGGCGGATACTCAATCCGTCGTTGAGGTAGGCGAGCTCGCGAATGCGGCTCTGCAGGGTTTCGTATTTGAACTCGGTCTCCTGAAAAACCTCCGGATCGGGCCGAAAATGAATCGTGGTGCCGCGCTTGTTGTGCGACGGTTCGGAACGAAGCGGCAACGCCACGTCACCGCGGCGAAACGTCATCGTGTGCCGCTGCCCATCGCGAAACACGTCCACGCGAAGGGTCTCGGACAGGGCGTTGACCACGCTGACCCCCAGACCGTGCAGACCGCCCGAAACCTTGTAGCTGCTGCGGTCGAACTTGGCCCCCGAATTCAGCACCATCATGACGATCTCAAGAGCCGGACGCCCGTCGAGCTTGGGGTTCTCGTGCCGCAGCGGACCGACGGGAATCCCCCGCCCGTTGTCGATCACCGTGCAGCTTCCGTCGGCGTTGAGACGGATGAGGATCGAATCGCAGTACCCTTCCAGCGCTTCGTCGACGGCGTTGTCGATCACCTCGTAGACAAGATGATGAAGGCCCGCCGACCCGGTTCCCCCGATGTACATGCCGGGGTTTTTGCGGACCGCCGCAAGACCCTCGAGCACGGTAATGCTCGATTCGTCGTACGGCCGTTCGGTGATGCTCGCTACAGTCATGAATCCTTTCCCATCGGCGCACCCGCCACACGGAGCCGCTGCCGTCTAATCCCTGGCATACTCGAATCTCACCCTCGTCACTTTGCCGCGCGTGACCCGCCGCAGGGCGGTCCGCAGGATCGGTGTCCACTTGACTCGCATGGAGTAGACGATTCCCGGCGAATCCACTCGCACGTGAAGCGTATCGTCCGAGACGCCGCCCAGGGTGCAATGGGCCGCGAAATCGTCATCGGTCAAAGCCGAAACCGCGTCCCGCACTTTCGCCGGACGCGCCGATGGTCCCTCGGCCAGGTCGCCCCAGAGACCGCTGAACACCGATCCCAGGGTCACAACGCGGGTGCGCCGCGTGCGGTTTCGGTGGACCCAGAAAAGGCGACGGTCGTCCCGACGACGATTCATGATTCGCTCTCCGCGGTCGGCCTTTCAACTCGGGGCAAGGCTGACCGGCATCACCACGTAAAGAAAATCATCGCTGATTCGCAAAATCCCCGGCCGGTTCGTTTCCCGGAAATGGCCGGTGATCTTGTCCGTCGGGGTCACGCGCAGGACGTCGAGAAGAAACACGGGGTTGAACCCAATCTCCAACGGCTCGCCCCGGAAGTTCGCCGGAATCGTGATGCTCGCCTCGCCCTGTTCGGGGGCCCGGCTGGTTAAAACCAGAGCGCCGTCGTTGAAGGACATTTTGACAGCCTTGGACTCCTCACTGGTCAACAGAGCGGCCCGCTTGAGCGCGCTGGTGAATTCCGCGGTGTCCAGCTCCGCCTCCTTGTTGTTGTCCTGCGGAACGACTCGTTCGTATTCAGGGAAGTTGCCCTCGACCAGCGAAGAGCTGATGGTGGCCCGGCCCAGGTTCAAGACAACCTGATTCGGGCTGAGTTTGACGAACACCACCGCCTCGGGATCGGCGCTCACGCGGCCAAACAGCGAGAGGGCACGAGGTGGAACGATGACCGAACGGTCCGCGGCGGATTCGGACGGCCGCACCGATCCGCGAGCCAGCGACAAACGCCGCCCATCCGTGGCGACCAGAGTGACTCGCGATTTTTCCTTCTTGAATTCCCAAAGAACGCCGTTGATCGCGTACCGCGAGCTCTCCCGCGCGGACGCGAAGACCGTCCATTCGATCAATCGGCGGAGTTCACCCTGTTCCAGGCTGAAATCGGGCTCGCCCTCCATAACCGCCACGGGCGGAAAATCTCCCGCCGCGTGGGTGACGATCTGAAAATGGCTTCCCGCGCCGCGAATGTGAAGCTGGTTTTTCTGTGTGTCCAGGGCCAGCGTCTCATCCGCGCATTCCCGGACAATCTGTGCCAGGGTATCTGCGCGGACCACCACCTCGCCCGGTTGATGAACCTCGACCTGCGACGCGGCGTAGCGGAGCCCCAGTTCCAGGTCGGTCGCCAGGAATAGAACGACATCCGATTGAGCTTCCAATCGGACGCACTGAAGGATGGGTTTCGGCGTCCTCGCCGAGGTGACGCCGCTCACCGCGCCAAGCGCCGCGGCCATTTCCTCGCGATTGAAAAGAACTTTCATTTGCGGCTCCAGAATACCGACGCAAGGGCTGCGGCCGCTCATCCGATTCCTGCGGTCTCACCCTGCCGTCCAATCCCGAAGCCGGGATTATACCTCCGCCGGCGGCAGTTGTCATGGTCCGCGTGCCGGGCTCGCTGGAGTCCGGGGCGGCGAGTGGGCCGTCAACGGTCGAGGCCCGCGGAGTTGGGGAGCCGGGGTTAACTTCGGTCGGGGTCGGCCCCGGAATTTCTCATAATTTTGGGAATGGACGTTGGACAGACCCACCGGCCGGCCGTCGATGAACACGTGGGAAACCTGGGCCGCGGCTTGCAAGGGGGAATCCGTCGTGACGATGAGATCGGCCTGTTTGCCGGGTTCGATGGATCCGTATCGATCGGCGATCCCCAGGATTTCGGCGGCACCCCCGGTGAGCACGTATTCCGCGCGAGCGTGCGGCAGGCCGTGAGCAACGGCCATGGCCACTTCGATGCCCAGGTTGTAGGAGTCGGCCGCGCTGTCCGTCCCGAAGCAAAACTTCACCCCCGCCCGATCCAATACTCCCGCGCATCGGTACACCGAATCCCACGGCTCGAAATCGCTGCTGGGATACGTCGTCGGCGAACTGAGTATGACCGGGATTCTCTTGGCGACCAATTCGTCGGCGAGTTTCCAGGACTCCGCCCCACCGGCCAGGATCCACCGAAGCTTGCGCTTCTCGGCGAATTCCATCGTATCCAGAATTTCCTTGTAGCCGGAAGCATGAAGTACCACGGGCTTTACTCCACGGACGAAAGGGACCATGGCCTCCAGCGCGAGGTCGGTCTCGAAATCCACCGATTCCTGCGTTGAAGCGAGCTCTTTCACCTTGGCATAATGGACTGCCTTGTCCCAATATTCATTCAGTTCGCGAAGGTTTTTCTTGTGCTCGTCCTTTCGCTTTTTTTTCGCCTCTTCCTCGTCCGCCGTTCCGGCCCCCTGCGACCCAATCCGCCACCGCGCATCCTCATCATGTCCGACGCCGGACATGCAGTGCGAGGGGCTTTCCTCGTCGTCATGTTGCAAGGTCCGAGCCACCAGGTCCGGCGGAAGCGAGGGTACGGAGCCGTGCAGGGCGAACGATTCCACCAAGGTCATCTCCGGCGCGGTCCAGCCGTCCAAATGAATAACCGTACTTTGACCGGCCAGTCGTCCACCGGCGGGTCGGGCTACGGAAATAGTGATTCCGGTGGCACGAGCGACCTTGATGTGCTCGCTATGGGGATGAACGGCGGTTATGGCCCGCAGGTCGGGGTTGAACGAACCAATCTCGCGATGATCCTCGGTGGCGCGGACGAAGCCGATCTCGCTCAAGCCCATCGTTCCGCCGGCGTCGATGAGGCCGGGATACACGTGAAGTCCCTGCGCATCGATGATTCCGGCGCCGGGCGGCACAGAAACCCCGGCGCCCACGGCCTGGACTTTGTCCTCGACGATCACCACCGTCCCGTTTTCAATCCGCTCGGCCGGGTCGCCCCTCATAGGGTGGATCGTACCGTTGACGATCGCATAAGCCCGGAGGGGTGTGGAGGGAATCGTTCGATCAAGTTTCGCGGATTTCTTCGCGAACGAACGTGGGGCCGAATCCACCACGTCTTGGCCGGCGCGCGAATCCTCGAAGTATACTTCGCCCTCGATCAGGGTCATGACACAACGGCTGAAGCTGTTGAGCGGATGGCCGTTGAAAATGGCGACGTCGCCGTCTTTGCCGACTTCGAGGCTGCCGACGCGGTGATCGATGCCCAACTGCATCGCCGAATTCAGCGTGACCAGCTTGAGCGCTTCGGTCTGGTCCATCCCGCCCCAACGGACGCATTTGGCCGCCTCCTGGCCGAGATAGCGGATCGTGTCCGGGGAATCCGAGTTCAGGGAACTGTGAACTCCGAATTCGGTCATAAGCGCCGCGTTGTGCGGGATGGCTGCGTAGGCCTCCACCTTGTAGGCCCAGGCATTGGCGAACGACGAGGCCCCACTTCCATGTCGGGCGATTTCGGGAGCGATACGATATCCCTCGAGCACATGGTGCAGCGTTCCGACGCGGATGCCGTACTCTTCGGCCACGTCGAACAAACGAAGGATTTCCTCGGAGCGATAGCAGTGACAATGAATGGTCACTTGTCCGTCGAGCACGCCGGCCAGGGCTTCCAGGCGGAGGTCGGTCCGCGGGACGGCGACGTCCCCATCGGATTGCAACTGCCGCCGATACTCTCCCCATTCGGCCTGATACGCGCGGGCGCGATTGAACGCAATGCGCAAGGTTGATTCCACGCCCATCCGCGTATTGGGAAACCGCTTGTCCCAGGCTGAAGGAAAGTTGGATTGCTTCACGTTTTCGCCCAGGGCGAATTTGATGGTCCGCGGAGCGTCGGCCACGATCAACTCGGAGGTCGGGCGTGCGTACTTCAGCTTCACCACCGCGCATTGTCCGCCGATGGGGTTGGCCGAGCCGTGCATGATGTGGTGCGTCGTCGTTCCACCCGCCAGTGCCCGATACAACCCCACGTTTTCGGAATGGATCACGTCGGCGATTCGTACTTCGGCGCTGATCGCCAACGGAGATTCATTGACCGCGTCGATCCCCAGGTGCGAATGGGGATCGACAAAGCCCGGGAGGACGTATTTGCCGGAGGCGTCGACGATCGTAGTTCCCGGCGGACACTCCACGTCGCTCCCGATTGCAGCGATCTTGCCATTCGCGATGAGAATCGATGCGTTGGTCAGCGCCGGAGCCGAAACGGGAAGGATCGTCGCGCCGCGGATCAGAACGTTTCCGCCCGTGCGCGTCCGAGGGAGTCGATCGGCACGGATCTCGCATTCGAATTCCGGACCCAGATCGTCTTCGTCGGCGGCTTTAGGCTCGGACGCCGGTTCATCGGCCTTGTTCTCTTTCTCACTCTTCTCCGCGCCCTTCTTTTCCTCAGGATCGGTTTCGTACTTTTTCCCATCGATCAGGACCGCTTTGACCTCAGCGCCTTTTTCGGAGATGGGTTTCGACATCAGTGTGATATTGGCGATTTCTCCGGGGACGATCCCACCGAGCAGGTTTCCAGCGCCATGGATTTCCGCGGGCGTTTTTGAAAGGGCGCAAATGGCCGCCTCCTCGGTGAGGCCGCGGTCGAACAATAGACGAAGGTTCTTGAAAAAGTCGTCGAGTTTGTTGAACTCCCGTGTACGCAGCGCAACCGGGATACCCGCATCCTGCAGGACGATGAGATTGCGGACCTGCTCCTCCCACAGTCGCCGGCGTTCGCGGCGCACTCTCAACGGTTCGAACTGCTTTTTTCCATTTGCCGCTTCCGTTTCAGGGGCGGACGCTGCCGCCTCTTTCGGTTCCGCTTCCGCGCTGGTCGATTCTGCAGATGGCTCTTTGGGCTTGCGGTTCTTGTTGTTTTTTTTCCCGTACTCCGGCTCTTCATCAAACTTCAACGTCACGATGACCCCAACGCGTTCGGACTTGAGCCGCGCGATAGCCTTGTACGCCTCCCGGCCGCCGCTAATTATGATGTCGAAGTTGAACTCCCGCGCCAGATCCAAGGCCCGGTGAATCTCGCGCTCCGAATTGGCCTCGAATATCACCGGCTTTGCTTTCGACAATACCGGCATCAGCGCCGTGAGCGCGGGATCGGCCGGCTCGCGCTTCGTCACTGCGGGCCCGGGAATTTTTTCCGCCATTACCACGTGCCGTTCGGCGTCAAGCATCGTCTGCCGAAAGACAGCGAACACGCCGAGCAAAGTCTGCGGATAGTCGCCCGGCTCACCCGGATCAAACGAGGCGTGCATCCCCAGGTCGGCGGCGACGACCACACGCCGGATCGGCGCACCGGATAGATTCACCAGGTCCCCGCTGCCCGCGAGAATCCCATCTCGCGGGGCGATCATCGCGGCGGTGAATCCGGCGGCACGGTGAGCTTCGAGCACCTTGGCCTCCGGGGTAAACTGCTCAATCGCCCGCGACTGGGGACGAACCCCGCGCCGGTTGGCGCCGTGCATCGCCGGCAACGGATCCTCGCGCTGGTCGGGATTGAAATCTTCGAGGCGCTGCCGCTGTTCCACCGTTCGCGGTGTTTCGGGAATCCCCAGGTGAACCATCGCATCGATGAAGCCGGGATAGGCCGTCATGCCATTGGCATCGAACCGCTCCGCGTGCAGCGGAATCTCTACTTCCGCTCCGACGGCGACAATACGGCCTTGGTCGATAAGGACGGTGCCCTGCTCGACCACGGTGCCATTGCCCGTGACGATGCGTGCGTTCTCGATGGCGAGCGGGGTCTGAAAATCGGCGCGGGCAATCGAAGCCGCCAAGACGGTGAGAAGAGGAAGCCATTTCATCGAAAAAACTCTTCGACCGAACTCCGGGAATGGAAGCAAACCGAAATCGTTCCTGTTCGGAGAAAACCCCACGATTGCCATGTTCCCCCTCATTATTCGAATTCAGCGATCAGTACACGCTTAGAAATCATCGGATTGGGCTTGATCTAACCCGTTCCCAACAGTGATCAGCCCGATTCTCCAGAGACCATTCTACCGTCGGGTTTGCTCGTCGGAAATTCGAGTCCGTCAAACACGATTGTGACGCGCCGATTTCAAGGGAAACTCATTGCGCCATCTCCGCTGCGAGTGCGAGGTTTTCAGTTTCATTGTTTTGTGAGACCTTATCTTTGTCGAACAAGCATCATTCGATGAATGCCGACCTGGTCGACAAGCTTGCTCGCCTCTCGAAGCCAGCGCTGTGCATCGGTGTAGTACCCGGCGGTTGGCTTCAGAGTTGCCGAATGTCCTCTCCAATAGTCGTTGAACAGGCGCATGAAGACCTCACGGGCATACTTGCTGAAAAGGCTCGCCAGGGCGATCGGGAAGGAGGCCCGCTCGCCGCGGGTGACGTAGGCGACATCCAAACACCGTTGGCCGTCCGTCATTCGGTAACGGCTGGACTCAGCGGTCACCTCGATCACTTCGATTTCGAAATCGGGGAACACCGAACGGAGCGAAGACGCATAATCGGACCGGCCGCCGAGTCGATCCGCTCGGACCCACACCGGTTCTCCCGGTTGGGATTGCGTCGTTACGTGTTTCACCATGCAAAGATTCATGGCGAGCAGGACGTCGGCCTTGTTCTCCGTTTCTTGAACAGCGCGATTGAAGTGGCCTTCGGGCAAGACCTCGCACCAGGCGCCGACAAAGGTCGTCTCACTTCGCCGGCAGTCGCGGCGGATGGCGTTGGCCCGTATGGCGATATCGCCTGTGGTCTCGTCAAGGGGAATGCGCCGCCCGGTATCGAGATACCACGGGTACTCTTCGAGCGTGCGGAGAGCGGACGGCGCCACGACGGAGAGCAACTCACCAATCGTCGATGGAGTTTGGCCGCCACAGGTTAACCATACAAGGACCGCGCGTTCCAGATCGGCCAATCCGCCGGGCCCTTGGTGTCCGCGATGGACTTGTTTGCTGTCGGCCACCAGGAGCCGAGTGTCGCCTCGGCGTCTCGATCGCGTGCAACTATTCCGGAGCCGATGCCAAAGGCAGCCATCGGCATTTTCATCGGGCACGCGGAAAGCCGTGCCGGAGACGATCAATGGGCCCAGGAGGGGTCCGTACCCTGCTTCATCGATTCCGCAAAGAAGGGCCAAGGCGTGCAGTCCTTTGCATGCGGGATGCCCGGTTGCCCCGATTGCGCGGCGTTCAAACTCGCTCGGCGTGCAACACGTTCGGTTCGCGCTGGTTCGTCCAGTATTTTCGCAGCGCCTCGGCCACGATGTAGAACGAACCGGTGATGCAGATCAGATCTTCGCGGGTGATGGCGCTGGTGGCAATGCGCATGGCCTCGTCCAGATCGGCCGCAACCTGGGCCATTTTCCCGGAGCGCTCGACGTATTCGGCGGCGAGCTCGTTCGGGTCGGCGGAGCGCGGCAGACCGGCCGTGGTGAAAATGATCTTGTCGGCGCCGAGCTGGATGCGGCGGATCATGCCGGGGATGTCCTTGTCGCGGTTGCACGCGAAGATCACGATCATCGAATCGTAGGTGATGTGCTGCCCGATGGCGCGCATCAAGGCGTCGATGCTCGCGGCGTTGTGGGCGCCGTCCACCAGGATACGCGGAGCTTCGGCGATCATCTGCATGCGGCCCAACAGGCGAACATCGCTCAGCCCGGACATGGCCGTTTGATCGTCCACGGCGAGTCCGCGGCTCTTGATCGTGTCGAGGAGAGTCAACGCCACGCCGCAGTTCTGAGCCTGGTGCTCCCCGAAAAGGGGAACGTGCAAATGCTCGAAACGGCTGGTCGGTGTCGTGAGGCAGATTCGCGCGTGCCGTCCGAGTGCCCGGGAAAACTCAAACCGATAGGTGAAATCCACGTCTTCATCCGAAAAGCGGATCGGTGCGTTGACGGCGGCCGCCGCCTCGCGAAGGACATCGCGGACGTTGGGCCGCTGCGGAGCGCTGACCACGGGGATTCCCTTCTTGATGATTCCCGCTTTCTCACGGGCGATGGAAACGATGTCCGTGCCCAATTGCGCAAAATGGTCGTAGCTGATGTTGGTAATGCCCGCGACTTCGGGCGTCACGATGTTGGTCGCATCGAGTCGCCCACCCAAGCCTGTTTCCAGGACGGCCACATCCACGTCGGATTCGGCGAAAAAATGAAACGCCGCCGCGGTCAGCACTTCGAAATAGGTCGGCTCGGCCACTTTCGCCTTGGCGGCCGCCGCGGCGACCGCGTTGATCGATCGAGTGAACTCGCTTTCGGAGATCGAGCGACCGTCCAGGTTGATTCGCTCGCGAATGTCCAAGATGTGCGGAGAGGTATAAAGTCCGATTCGATGCCCGCAGGCGCGAAGCATCGCCGCGAGCATGGCGCAGGTGCTCCCTTTTCCCTTCGTGCCGGCGACATGTACGGACTTAAACCGGCGATGGGGATTACCCAGGGCCGAGAGAATTCTGTTCATTCTCGAAAGGCCGAAATTCGTCGTGTTGTATTGGGGGCGAATTAACCTTTCATAATTGGTCAACGAATCCAAATAGTTCAACGTCGAACGGTATGTGCGAAATTGCGACGAACCGGCCTTCGCTTTGGTGTGCCGCTTTTCTTTTTCAGCAATTGCCTTTGTCATGGGGGCGAATTGTACCAATCTTTCACAAAGTCGTCAACACGATTTCCGGACGATTCCTAGGTCGCGGAACCGATGCCAATGAACACCTACGCTCTCATAAAACACTACCCATTATTATCTTACGATCATCAGCCGCCCGCAACGAAAGCCTGACCGCTCCTTATTATACGTACGAGCACGTTTTTTGTGCGGACGTTGTTAACCTCCTGATAAGTTCCTACAAAGTGCGTCACGGAATTGTCTTGGATCAAGCAAGATAGGGTCAACATTGAGCTTAGGACCGATAAACCAGCCGTGAACGAGATAAACCTTGCCTTAGGACATTCTGAAACCCAAGTCCTGGTGCAGTCGGGAATATTGAAGCGTTCGGGTGAAGCATTCTGTTGCGCATTCAAGACTCTTCACCCGTTTCCAATCGTGGTTATCAGCGATGAACGGGTGGCCGGGCTCTATCTCGATCTCCTGGAGGATTCACTGCGACAGAAGGGGTTCCATCCCGCGAGGATTCTGATTCCCGCCTGCGAGCAAGCCAAGTGCATTGCTGAAGCGACGAAACTTTTCGAGTTTCTTCATGGGCGGGAATTCCCACGAGATGGATGCGTCGTAGCCCTGGGCGGGGGCGTGGTCAGCGACCTGGCAGGATTCGTGGCCGGCACGTGGATGCGCGGGACGCGCTTTGTCATATGCCCGACAACGCTCGAGGCGGACATTGATGCGTGCCTGGGCGGAAAAACAGCGGTGAACTTTCTCGGCGGCAAAAACTTGATCGGCATGTTCCACCCCGCGTCGTTGGTGTTGATCGATCCCGATTGCCTGAAAACCCTTGAAGCGCGCGACGTACGCTCGGGGTTGGCGGAATCGGTGAAGCACGCATTGATCGCCTCCGAGGAGTTTTTGTCCTGGCACGATGAAAACCTCGAAAACGTGTTGCGACTTGAGCCGGCCGCGACCACGGAGCTCCTGGTTCGAAATCTCAGAATCAAGGCGGACATCGTACGGCGGGATCCGTTCGAACTAACCGGCGATCGCTTGGTCCTCAACTTCGGGCACACCATCGGCCACGCCATCGAGGATGCTTGCGGATACGCGCTTCGCCACGGTGAATGCGTCGGATTGGGCATGGTGGCGGCGTGCCGGCTTTCGGAGAGGGTCGGCTTGTCCCCCGCCGTGTCCGCCCGCGTTTCCGCGCTGCTCGGGCGAATCGGTCTTCCTTTGTCGGTTCCCGCGGAAATTGGCGTCGAGGCCATCCTTCGTTCGCTTCGGCAAGACAAGAAAATCCGTGACGGGCGTCTGAGTTTCGTGTTGTTGGAAGGGATTGGGCAACCCGTCGTACGCGCAGACGTATCCGAGCCTGCTGCCCTCGAGGCCATTGAACAACTGTACGCGTGAAGCTCTCCACGATCGGCGAGCGGCCGGGCCTTTGGGGCTACTCAACCAAAATCAAGAATCGAGGGTCTACGGCCTAATCCGATCCAATACGTCGGATCGTTTCATGGCTTCCAGATAGCGCACCTCGTTGAGGCCGATTTCAAAGCGGCAGACCGAGCGCAACTCGCACCAGGAACATGGGGAAAACGATCTCAATCGGTAGGGCCGCACGGCCACGTCACCGTCCAGCAGATCGTCGGCAAGCTCTCCCAGCTTTCGGCGCGTATGCTCCAGCAATGGATCAAAGCGAGACGACTCGGCCGCGTCGGAGCGGTCGAGATGCCCAGGGTTGCCATCCGTCTTGCGATACACACTGAAGTGCTTCGACCAGCCGGTTGCGGTTGGATCGGCTTCCAGCGCGGCGATGGTTTCCCAGCGAATCACACCCCGTGGCCGGATCGGCTCTTCCATCGAGGCTTCCTCGCCGTCGGCTTCTTCGGGATTCCGCACCAGCCGGTATTGCGGGACCAGGCTCAGGTACAGTCCCGCGGAGGGTCGAATCCGCCGACCGGCAAGGGTTTCGCCATTCTCGGAAAGAACCAGGAGATAGGCCAGGAGTTGCAACGACAGTCCGTGGAACGTACGGGTCAGGTCCAGCCGCTTGTCGCGAGTGTGTTTGTAATCGACGACCATTCCCAATAGCTCATCGCCCAACTCGGCCAGATCGACGCGATCGATGAAGCCGCGAAGAAATACTTGCCGGCCACTCGGCGTGCGAATGGAAAGTGGTGGCAGCGAACCGGAGTCATCAAAACCGAAGGGAAGTTCCATCGCCCGTGGACGGTAGGCGCCACGCTGACCGGCGTCCCGCTGAGATCGAATGATGCGCCCGAGGCGCTCGGACGATCGTCTCAGGATGTAAGCGTCCCGCGCGTGAGAGATGGAGCCGTCTTGCGGCAGTTTCGCGGCCACGCGCGTGCAACTTTCTCCCAACCGCTCAAGCAATTCCGAGTCGCTCAGCCCGTGCCACCCCTGGGGACGCGCGACGACGGTTCGAAGGAGTTCCTCCAGCACGGCGTGGTGCCACTGCCCAATGTCGACGGATTCCATTCGAGCGATGGCTCGCGGCTTGAGCTTCAAGATGTAGCGGGCGAAATGCTGAAAGGGGCAGGCCGCGAAACTCTCGAGTTGCGACACGCTGGTGTGCAATGATTTCGGGAACGCCTTCTCGATTACAGGTTTCGAAAGCTTCCGCCCGGGTCGTTCGTCCAACGAGCTCAAGGCGAACCGCGCCGCCGCATCGCCATTCAGAGTCTCACGATACCGTGAATACAGTTCATTCCATTGGGCGCGGACCTCCAACCGATCCGACCCCGGCGGCGGACGCGAACGGAACTCCGCGGTGGCCTGTCGCGCCAGATCTCGGGTGGAGAGGATCGGCCAGATGTGCCGCGCGCCCTTGGGCTCTTCGACGAGACGCACCGCCAAACGAGGAACGGCGTTTCGGATCGCGGCGACATAGGGCGAAGGCCTCAGCGGACGACCCTCTTCGTCCGCCACCGGCCAGGCAATGACCACCGACTCCGCTGCGCGCGTCACGGCCGTATACGCGAGGAGACGTTCTTCCAACACTTTCGTTCGCGACGGCGGGCGCAGTTCCAACCCGGCGTCCATGAGCAACGTGCGGTCGTCATCGTTGAGAATCGAATCTTCCGCGGAGCGCTGCGGAAAGACCGCGTCGTTGAATCCGAGAACGACGGCGTGACGGATATCCGGATGTCGGCTGCGGTCGATCGATCCGACCAGCACTTGATCCACCATCGGCGGGGCAAGTCCCAGGGTGAGGACGGAGAGACCCGCTTCGACCACCTGTTGCAGCTCTTCCAGCGGCAGGGTTCGCGTGGAGAACGCCGTCGCCAGGTCCTCCAAGAACGCGATCACGTCCCGCCAAACCTGGCGGTGTTCCTCGGCTTGATAGAGTTCGCCATCCCGCTCCGCGGTCCGCGCCCACGTCGCGAGAGTCTCGTTCGCGCGGATGCGGCCCAGCCAGTCGATCAGCAAATCAAACCACTCCGAACCGGTTGGGTTCGTAGACCCGGTCGCATTTCGAAACCACGGCTCCAGGGCCCAAAGGAACCGTTCTCGCGATTGGTTGAGTCGAAGATGGTGAACCTTTTCATCTTCAGTAGGCTCGCCCGCCGATTCGAGAAACGACGACCGGTCGCGAAAAACCCATTCTTGTTGCCACGCAGTTTTTCCGGTGATTCCATGCGCCAAGACATAGTTTTCGAGTTCGTCCGCCTCGTTATCGTTGAGCGGCAGAAGCCCGGTCTTCAAGATTGCTCGCACCGAATCCATGGAAAGGTCTTCTGCGGCGACGGCCAACCCGGCGCGTAGAAGCTCAACGAGAGGATGATGTCCCATCGCCCGCCGGCGATCGATGAAGAAAGGGATGCCACGGGAGTGCAGAGCTGCGATCACGAGGTCGTGGTACGGTTCGAGATCGCGGGCAATGAGAGCGATGTCACGGTATCGACAGGCACGGCGCGAACCCATGACCCAGTCCAGCACCTTGCTGACCGCATAGTCCACTTCGACGCGACGGCTGGGCAATGCGGCCAACTCAATGCCCTCGGAAGAATCATCCACTGATCCGATCGCGTCCGCCGGTGCCGCGAACAGGTTTCTCTCCAATCGAGCCAACGAAGCGCACTTGATAAATCGCGGGGGCGGGCGCGTTTCGAGCAGTACGGTCTCCAGGGCCGTGTGCCCTGCACGGCGCAGGGCGCCGTGCAGGCGTCGATACATCCGGTGTATGCGCAGAAAAAGCTGGGCGGAATCCGACGACAAACCGGGCTCGCACGTCGCCAATCGCGGGTCGAGCATGACGGTGATTTCCGCGTGAGAGCAGAGTGTCGCCAATTCCACCAGTGCGGCCGTTTCCTGGCCGCTCAGGGATGCGAACCCGTCCACCCACAATTCAGCCCCACGAAAGAGGTCTGATCGATCGAAATACGGCCGAGCGGCCTGAAGGAACTGCGAAGGGTCGAGGCGGTCGGCTCCCAGATAGGAAAGATAGGCGGAGTACAAGATCCTCAGGTCGTTCAACTTGGCCGATTGTGCGGGATCCGATTCGGAAACCGCAGCGCCGACGGTCTCAAGCTGATTGGGATCGATGCCCTCCTCGATCATCTCTGCAATCGTCGCGCCAAGGCGATCAAACAATCCGGGCATTAGCGCTGCTCGGCGATAGTATCTGAGTCCAGGGGACTTTTCGGCGACCAGGTGCCGCAACACCATTGCCCTGGCCGGCTCGGACAACGCCTCTCTTGCGGGGACGGCCACGGTTTCGAGGACCAGATACGCCAATCGGCGAAACGACAACACCAGGGCCCGATGGGCGCCGCGGGCGGACGAGAACCTCTCCGGGTTCCTCACGGATTCGGACCGGGAAGTCGGTCGCGCCTCGAAGAAAGGCGATACGATCGCCCGCTCCATCTGCAGCGCCGTCTGTTCCGGGACCAATAAGAGCAAGCGCGGACCATCAATCGGGTCCTGGTTCAGTCGCTCTCGAATAGCCTGCACACATCGGTAGGTTTTTCCCGACCCCGCGCGACCGATGACGAAGCGGACGGACATGGCCCCTTCTAAATATGTCGTGAGTAGACCGGGGTCAATCTCGACGAGCAACCCGAATTCGGCATCGGACTATTTCGAATCCACTGCGGAGATTCGGGTATCGGATCGAAAGGCCCAAAATTCACAGAATCGACATCCTGGGTGAGGGAATCAGGGCTGGATGAAACCGAATTCACTTGGCGCGATGGATGCCGAGATTAGCTTGCGTCGCCCTGAACAATATGATAAACGATCGACCCCGCGGGACCAAGAGAACCGAATCACAAGAATGGAGTCTTGCCATGACCACACGCCAAAAGAAAGTTCAAAAACATCGCCGAAAGCGGGAAGTACACCTTCGCCAATTGCAGCAGCGAGAGACTCAGAAGCAGAAGAGGATGGGGACCGATGGGTTTCCGGTGTACGATTGCTTCGCGAACGCGAACTGGCGCGAATGCGGACAAGCGGCCATATACCTCGGAAGGAAAATCGCCCCCGGACGCATCACCCTGGCCTCCTTTCTTGTTGACCTCTGGGCGATGGGCTTGAAGGATGCCTGGGGCCGAGTGGATCTCCCCGCGGCGGAGTTCGACGAGCTTAGGAGTCGGGTAAGTAGTTCCACCGCGATCGGCTCCATGAATCTCGACACGGCCCGCCATTTGGTTTTCGGGGGAATCGACCTAGCTCGTGAGCTGGGTTTCCGACTCCCGAAGCGATATGATCGCTGGACGGCTGTGCTCGGACCCCTACCCGCAGGCGAACAGCCGAACCGCGGATTGTTCCTCAAACACGGAAAAATCCTTCTGCTGGGGTCGACGGAGGAATTGCAGGAGCGGCTTGTCGGGACAACCGCTGACAAATTTCTCGAGCGACACGGTCTTGCTTATGACCCTGACGACAACTCCTCCGAATATTTGGAGGAGGATGGGAGGGAGGACGCCTTTGCAGAAGCCGTCACTCGATTGAACGAGCGGCTGGTCGACAATGTGCGGAAATGGTGCTTGGTAAATGGGCGGCGGCCCCATCCGCTTCTGCCGCACGCGGTGTTGGCCATGGCCGCTGCAATCGGTGAATATTTCGAATCCGTCGAAGTCGATGAAGATGACGATTTGGCCGAGCTTCTTGACCACTCTAACAGCCCGGAAGTAAGAAACGAAATCTGGCGGAGAGCCGCCGAACTCCTGCATGAGTACGAATCTCACGGGGAACCCGAGGTTCAGGCGGCGTTCGCCCAGCTCCAGGCCTATTCGAACCAATCTTCGACGTTGGAATCGTGCATTCAGCTCGCTCAGCAGGACTCATCGTCCGAGCAGGGTTGAATCCATTCCTGGAGAGTGCATTCGCCGCGGCTCCCAACTCGCGCGGGGCAGCGAAAGCCGACGCGCCAACCTTTCCGTATTCTGCCCGCGCGGGGCCGGGGCAGGTCCCTGGGCAAAAACTGAAAAGGCCTCCTCACTCCTCGTCCGCCTCCGCACGGGCGATTCGTCGAGAAAGGGCGAAGGACCGAATGTATTGTGCAACCTGGCGGCAGGCCAGCCACACATAGATCAACGTCAAGAGAATCAGGATGGCCGCAAGGGTCGCGCCGACCGTATCCAAAGCGAGGGACGTGGGCGGTCCGGTGAGATTCGGCGGCCCGGGGGGATTCCCCGGCAACAAGAAGGTCGGAACTCCCAACGCGGAAAGAACGAAGAGGACCGATCCCCCTCCGGCCACGACGGCGCCGAATAGGGTTGAAAACGGAAATCGAAGCAGGTCGGGCGTAAAGATTCCTTCGAGGACGAGTGGCCGGGCGTTGTAGCGGTTTCCGCACTCCGGACAGTTGTAGATATACGGCAGAGTCAGCAAGTTGTGCCCACACCGAGCGCAGTACGTGGACATGGTGATGCGGCGGTCGGTGTAGATTTCCTCAGAAAGCCGCTGAAGTTCGTCGCTTGCCAATGCCATTCCGTTGCTCCGCGCACCGACGTCTTGTGCCCGCACATTTTGGCACGATCATTCGGCAAACAACGCCTCGACGAACGTGTTCGGATCGAATGCCGCCACGTCGGCCAGCGTCTCTCCCAGTCCCACAAACTTCACCGGCACGCTCAATTGATCTTGGATCCCCACGACGATCCCGCCCTTCGCGCTTCCGTCGAGCTTGGCCAGAAAGATGCCGGAGACGGAAACGTGTTCGGAGAACTGCCGCGCCTGGTGGACCGCGTTTTGTCCGATGGTGGCATCCAACACGAGTAGAACTTCGTGCGGAGCGTTTGGAATCCGCCGCTCGACGACCTTTTGGATCTTACCCAACTCGCGCATCAAATGGTCCTGGGTATGCAATCGCCCGGCCGTATCGATGAGCAGAACATCCGCCTCGCGGGCCCTGGCCGCCTCGCAGGCGTCGTAGGCCACGGCACCGGGGTCGGCCCCTTGATCGTGCCGCACGATCTGCACGCCGAGGCGCTCCGACCAGATGCTCAACTGCTCCACGGCCGCCGCACGAAACGTATCGCACGCCCCGAGGATCACTTTCTTGCCGTCGTTTTTGAAATGGTAGGCGAGCTTCGCGACGCTCGTGGTTTTTCCCGAGCCGTTGATCCCCGTGACCAGGACGACGGTCGGGCCGGATTCGGCGTAGCGAATCCCACGGTCCGATTCCGGCCACATCGCGATGATGTGCCGTTTGAGATAATCGCGAATCTCCTGCTCTTCAGAAATTTCGCCGCGCTTCCACCCCGCGGTGACCTCGTCAACCAGTTTTTTCGTGGTGGCCGGGCCGAAATCGGCCGTGAGCATCGTTTCTTCCAGCCGCTGGATCGTCTCCTGGTCGATTTTGCGGCCGATGCGCAGGACGGAGCGAAAGCTGTTGACGATCTTGTCGCGCGTTTTGGCGAGACCGGCCTTGAGTCGATCAAACAACCCCATTCTTCGCTCCGTGCCGACCGGCCATGGATCTCGCCACGCTGTCGAGGATGCCGTTGACAAACGCGGGGGTTTCCGCCCCACCGAACTCGCGGCCGATCTCGATGGCCTCGTTCATCACCACTTTCGACGGCGTCGCACCCATCATCAACTCCGTCGCCGCGGTTCGCAACAGGTTTCGTTCGACCAGCGTCATTCTTTCCAGGCTCCAATTCGTCGCCGCCTGGCCGAGGGCTTCATCGATCTCGTTCTGTCGAGACAAGAACTGCTCAACCAGTTCCAAGGCAAATCGCCGGGTCGGCTCCGCGGCCTCCTGTTCCTCGAGAAAGTCGCCGACCGTTCCCGGCGTGGCATCACGCTGAGCATCCCAGTGACAGATTGCCTGCATCGCCAGAATGCGAGCTTGTCGCCGGTCCGTGCTCATTTCGTCTGCTTCCTGCTGGCGAAGTGCATCCTCAAAACGGCTCCGGCAGAAGGATTTCGCTCAGCTTCGCGAAGAGATCGGCCATCTCAATCGCCGCCAGGGCGGCTTCTTCGCCTTTGTTGCCGACTTTGCCACCGGCACGATCCATCGCCTGTTCGAGAGTATCCACCGTGAGCACGCCAAACGTGATAGGCACGCCGCTTTGCAATGCCACCTGCTGAACTCCGCGAGCGGCCGCGTCGGCCACGTACTTAAAGTGCGGGGTCTCGCCGCGGATGACGCATCCCAGACAGATCACCGCGTCAAACCGGCTCGATTCGGCCAGCCGTTTCGCTGCAAGAGGAATCTCGAACGCGCCGGGAACCTCGATTCGGACTATCTCATTTTCACCGCACCCGCCCCGCCGCAGAGCGGCCATTGCCCCCTCCGCCAATAGAGACGCGACGGCCTCGTGGTACCGGCCGACCACAATTGCAAACCGCTTGCCCCGAGAATCGGGAACCGCCCGGCCATTGTTTTTCTTGGTAGGTGTTGCCATCGTTCGCCTGTATTGCCGCCCGCTGGGACCGATGCCCGTCTCGGAAAATACTCACATCCAATTCCAACCGCTTTTGTATAGCAAAATCGCGCCGAACTCCCAATGGGAGCGCGTCCCCGGGGACCACGAATCCCCATGGGAGCCTCGAATCTTGACGCCCCACGATTCGAGATTGTAATTCCTAAAAAGCCCAGGGCGCCCGCCATTTCCCGCCCCTCCGGCAACGACTGTTATTCGCGATGAGGCAGCTAGTATATGAAGGCAGCCTCATTTGAGCAGCGCTTTGAATCCAGCCTGCTCGAAGTGGTGGTCTCCGGTGAGTGCCTCCGATATCCCGTGTTCCTGCATGACGACGAACGAGATGCAGTCCGTCAGCGACCAGTCCTTATCTGGACGATTCTGGTACAGAGCCCAACCGGCATCGAACGACGCGAGCGAGTCCGGCTCGATCTCGACGTGCGACGCGCGCGAGGCCGGCTCGATCTCGACGTGTGGAGAATTCCGCAGGTCGTTGATGAGTTCAGCGCATTCCTTACGATTAACGGGATCGCAAAACGCATCCGCGGTTTCCGTCAAAACCCAACCGTGGTGACCAGCTTACATTTGAGCGCATTGGCGGCCTCGATGGCACGTCCGTGTGCCGCATCGCGAGGGTTGAACAAAGCCAGAAAATAGAAACTGTCAGCGAGAATGCGCGTCACCGCTTGGGTTTTCCGTGCGCATAATGGTGGTGATTCGTGGCCGGATCCGTAGGGAGATCCCGGCCTTTGCCCGCATGCCGCAGAAGCACGGTGTTAAGGTCCTCGCAGCCTTGATTGGATGGCTCGTCTTCGCTTTCCAGCACCTCAACCTTCACTGACGCCCCTTCGGGCAGGCGCGCCGGTTCATCCATCGTAATCCTGCCATTCCTCACGTGTCCGTTGTAGGTCATTTTCGTTACCCGCACTTATCGAATCGTTCGCGACCGTGCTTTTTCAAGAGGCAGGAAGGCCCATTCAAGGTTGGAGCTTTCTCCGCCGGCTCTCCTCAAACACGTTCCCCGCATTATAACTCGAGCGGACAAACGGTCCCGACGCCACGCTGATAAAACCCAGGCCGCGGGCGAATTCGCCCAATTGCTCAAATTCCGTCGGGGCATAGAACTTCACGACGGGGGCGTGATCGGTCAGCGTCGGTTGCAGGTATTGCCCGATGGTCAGCACGTCGCAACCGATTTCGCGAAGATCGGCGAACGTCTCGTGCAACTCGTCCGGCGTTTCTCCCAGGCCGACCATGATGCCGGATTTTGTGAGAATGTCCGGTGCGGTTTCCTTCACGATCCGCAACACTTCCAGCGAACGCCGATATTTCGCCTGCGGGCGGAACTTCGGCGAAAGCCGCTCCACCATTTCGATGTTGTGGTTGTACAGCTCCGGCCGAGCGGCGCACAACGTCTCGATGCACGCCCGCCGGGCATGAAAATCGGCCGGCAATACTTCGACCGTGGTTGTCGGACATCGCTCGTGAATGGCCGTCACACATTCGGCAAAATGTCCGGCTCCCTCGTCGTCCAAATCGTCCCGAGCCACGGCCGTTACCACGACGTGCCTCAAATCCAATTCCGCCACGGCCATCGCAACCCGGCGCGGCTCGTCGGACGAAGGAGCTTCCGGCCGGGCCGTTGCCACCGCACAGAAATGACACCGCCGCGTACACTTGTCGCCGAGAATCATGAAGGTGGCGTGCCGCTTCGACCAGCATTCGGAAAGATTCGGGCACTTCGCTTCCTGGCAGACCGTGGCCACACCGCTTTCAGCCACGATCTGCCGCGTGCGCGAAAAGTCACCCGAGGGCAGCGGTCGCTTTAGCCATGCGGGCAGCCGCCGCTCACGCGGTTGGCCGGTTGTCTCCGAAAGAACAGTTAGTTCCATAGATCTCACCCCTCCACGGTCTATACCTTCCGCATTGCGCATGCCATTAACCATATAACACTTCGCCAAACAAACACCACCGATTGTACCCAAAACTCGCGCAGGCTGTGCCGGCGCGCCGGGACCGCGGCTCGAGTCTGGGATTTGACGGTTCGCGTCGGCGGTGCATCGCGCATTTTTCCCCTCCGACGAAGGTTTAGCCTCAGCGGTTGGGGAGGACGGGGAAGTGAAGATTCATGAACACCAAGCAAGGCAGTCGCTGATCGAAGCCGGTGCCCTGGTGCCCTCGTAGAGTTTTGCCCACAATTCCGTTCCGGCGACACGATCGTATTGGATTTTGTTACACATCCAATACCAATACGTTTTCCTGGAGCTGAACCCTTGGGCACTAGTCCAGGGGTCACACTTCGTCCCGGCCTCGATGGCTGGGGCATGTTTGGCCAAAAAGGGGCGCAAAAGGCTGAATCCCGGGGTCCGTCGGGCCCTCCCTCCACGTATCCCGGAGCAAATCTGCCGAACTTTCCGTATTCAACCTGCGTATGATGGAGGGCGGAACACATTGCCCTGGCGCAACCGAGTCTGGTGGGCGCCCGTGTTGGAGCCGTTCGAGAATGTCCGATCGGTCGATTGAACTATGCACCGCGGCCGGGGCGTGTACGCACCCGGTGACAGTCATCACTTCCGACGTGACGGAGGACGCTGTCTCCTTCACGCCGGACCCTCCAGCGCACGGGGGCATCAAGGGGTACCGACTTGTCCGACCCCTAGGAGTACGGGGGCAGGGCGGCGGGCAGGCGGAGGTCTTCGAGGCCTTCCAAGAGTCTACGACCCAGCGAGTTGCAATCAAAATTCTCCGAGAAACGCCGGACCAATCGGCTACTGCCCGAAAGCAGTTTCGGCGAGAGATCGAGCTGCTCGCTCAAGTCAAACATCCCAACATCATCACGATTCACGAGGCCGGGGAAACCACCGACGGCCGGCTCTTCTTCGCGATGGAGTTCGTAGGCGGCACGGACCTTCGCACCTACATTCGCGAGCACCGGCTGTGTCTTACACAAATGCTCGCGTTGTTCATCGAAGTGTGCGAGGCCGTGAACCACCTCCACGAGCGGGGGATCGTCCATCGCGACCTGAAGCCCGAAAACATCCTGGTAGACGAGTCCGGCCGGGTAAAGGTCCTTGACCTGGGGCTGGCACGTCCTCGTGCGCTGCCGGAACTCATGAATGCAGGCGGATGGGCGGGCACGCTGCCGTATCTATCGCCGGAACAAACCCGGCCCCAGAACAACGAAATCGATTCACGTTCGGACGTCTACTCTCTGGGCGTAGTCCTCTACGAACTCCTGACGGGCCGATATCCGTATCCGATCACCGGCTCGGTCGAGGAGGTCTTTGACCGGATCCGCCACACGCCGCCGATTCGGCCAAGGAAACGCTGGAACCGCAAGGCGATTCCCTATTCGCTCGTTGATCGCCGCTGCCCGATTGACACGGAATTGGAGTCGGTGGTTCTCAAAGCGCTGGCGAAAGAGCGAGAAGGTCGTTATTCCAGTGCGGGAGAACTGGGAAAAAACGTCACCATGTATTTGCGGTGCGAAGCGGTCGTTCCGGGTCCCCGGAACATCCCCACTGGTTTGTATTCGGGCTTGGCCGGCTTGCGGCGCTGGGTGCAACGGCAGCCGTTCGCGGCCTTCGGATTTCTCACGCTTTTGACGTGGACGGTTGCGGAGTTCCCCGGCACGCGGCTTTTGCACCTTTGGACCTCCGCGCATGAAAAGTACGGGCGGCTGTTGCAAAGCTGGGTTCCCCCGTCAGCATTGAGTACCGCCCTGGAACACGTGCGAGTCGTGGAGCTCACCGACCAAGCCATCTCCGAGTTAGCCGACGAGTATGGAGTGGAACCGAAGGACTTGGGAAAACGGCTTCGAACGCTGCATGCGAGGGTCTTCGAGGCGCTCGCTAAAAGCGGCTGCCGGGCCGTCGTCTCCGATTTCTGGTTCCGCGTCTCGTCGGAGTTTGATAGCGAAGTTGCTCACGGCATTCAATCGTTGAGAAATAAAGGGATCGACGTGGTTATGATCACGCGGAATTGGTGGCTCGATCCACTGGATCGCCCGGAGTTGGGCGAAGCCCTATCCGGGATGGCAATTCCGGGGGCGATGGGCACCGAGGTAAGCGAAGCTGGATGGCGGATCGCGGTGACTGCCCAGAGAGGGCTGGGAGACCCCTTGCCCTCGATGGCCTTGGCGGGGTTTGCGGCCTTCCGGCAGCCGGGGGCGCGCTATGATATCCGTATTGATCGAAATACTTCCACCGTAGGGTTGTTCTACTATCGTTTCGATGAAGGCCGTCCTCCGAACAAAATATCCCTCGGTGAGGAGGATCGGTTCCGCGTCAGCCACGTCAGCGTCAGCAACGATGGCACCGGCGTCTTTAGCCCCGAAGCGGGTCTAAAACCCCGTGACACCGTGGCGTTGCTTATGTTAAGTGTTCCGCAGAACGATATTCTCGCCCGTTGCACAGTCAAGTACGAAGACCTCTTGTCCGCCAATACAGAACAACTCCAAACGTGGTTTCGCGATCGCGTGGTCGTCCTGGGAAACACCTCTTCGCTGATTCCGGAGCGGGCTGTTCCAACCCCGGACGGACGGAACGTAGCCGGCGTTTATTTTCACGCTATTGCCATGGACACGATGTTGCGCTCCGTCGCCCTCGGCACCCTCAACCGTACCGCGGAGGCCCTTGCCGCCTTGTTCCTGTCGGTGTTGGGGTGTTTCACGGCCCTGGTGACGGCCGGCAGACCGTTACGCCGATGGTTATTCCTCGCCGGGTGGACCGCTCTTTCGGTTTTCGGTAGTCTGACGCTGTTTTGGCGCGCTACTTATTTCTGGAGCGCGCTGGTGCCCGTTCTGGGCTTGTGGCTGACCGCCGAATCGTGTGCGTTCGTTGGCCGCCGATGTCGGCGGCGCACGGCGGCCTGAACCGCTCTGTTGGAGAGACCGAAAATGAACTTAAGACGATGGGTATGGGTGCTCGTAGTCACGTACATGGCAGCCGGATGCGCGCAGTCCCGATTCTTCCGCTCCCGGCAGATTCGCGGCTACATCGTCGGGGCGGTGGCTGAAGGCCAGAACCCGCAGGATTTCTCTTTCGTCAATTTCGAAGACATTCTCCTGGCCGGCAAGCCTCTCGCCAAAACGCCGGCCGTGAGAGCGTACGAACTGATCGAGGTGCAACTCCATAGTCAGACGTCGGTGCTGGTGGACAACGTTCCGGAAGTGAAGGTCGAGGAAGGTGTCACCAAGCTTTACGAATTCCAATTCTTGCTCGGCGCGAAGCTGGGGACGGGATCGGTCGCCAGGGCGTTTCTGACCGCAGATAATCCCACGAACGTCTTTTTGGAAAGTGGTTGGTTGCTGGCTTGGGGATGGCGGCCGTATTTCCGAAGCCATCTGGCCATAACTCTGACGGAGTCTACGGTCATCGCGATGCAGATCGTAAGCGATAATGAAGAGCGCGTTTACCTGATTGGCGACGGTAAGGTCAAGGTCAGTTGCAACCCGGATCGGCCGGCGGATCCTGCGCATCAAACGAAGACGTTTGAGGCGGCTGATCACTTTGTGACAGTCAAATTGGATCCGTCGGGGAAATGTACGATCAGCGATCCGGCCCTGATTCCACCGCTTTTGGAGGACGAATTCGTTGATCCGGCGAAAAAACAGGCCGCCGCAACGGCGTCCCCTCCATAGTTCCCCAGTTCGCCCGCGAGGTGTTGTGAAGGGGAATAGAAGCTACGGCCCGCGCACTAGAAACCTCGTCGCCTGCGGGTCCCGCTCGGTGCCGGCGAAAGGCTTTGGGAATTCGGATCTCGACACGATGCTCTCCGTCTCCACGCCCGAAAGGATCCCCGTTTCGCACTGGCGAGACCTCGAATCATTGCGCATACTCTGACAGTGCGGATCGTGCTGACGGCACGGAAGCGCGAATGGATCGACACTATACCCTGCCCTCTCACTGGAAAAACCAGGCGACGGGGCGGCGAGGAAACATGCATGAAAGTTCATGAATACCAAGCGAGGCAGTTGTTGATCGAAGCCGGTGTCCCCGTGCCCCCTTCCGAGGCGGTGGATTCGGTCGAAGCGGCCGTGGCCGCTTATCGCAAGATCGGCGGCAAGGTCGTGGTCAAAGCCCAGGTCTTTGCCGGCGGGCGGGGCAAGGCGGGTTTCGTCAAGCTGTGCGATGGCGAACCGGCCGTCCGCGACGCGGCGTCTTTCATGCTTTCCAATCGGATGGTCTCCGCACAGACCGGCGCGCAGGGCGTTGCCGTCAAAAAGCTCTTGATCGCCACGGCCGTGGACATCGAAAGCGAATACTACTTCGCCTGCGTGGTGGACCGGTCGAAGCGGCGACCGGTGGTAATGGTCTCGAAACAAGGCGGCGTGGAAATCGAGGAAGTCGCCAAACGCGACGCCTCGGCCATCGTCAAGCGTTGGCTGCACCCGCACCTGGGGCTGCTGCCGTTCCAATGCGACCAACTCGTTCATGCCTTGGGTTTCACGGTCAAGGAGCAGCAACAACAGGCCGCCAAGGTCCTTCGCGGACTGGTTGACGTGTTTTACAAGTACGACGCCTCGCTGGCGGAGATCAACCCGCTGGTCCGAACGACCGACGGACGAATTCTGGCCATCGACGCCAAAATGAACTTCGACGACAACGCCCTATTCCGCCACGCCCGCCTTCGCGAGATGTTTGACCCGGCCGAGGAAAACCCCGACGAGTTGCGGGCCAAAGAGCACAACCTGTCGTACATCGCGTTGGAAGGGAATATCGGCTGCCTGGTTAATGGAGCCGGGCTGGCGATGTCCACCATGGATATTATCAAGCTGCACGGCGGCGAGCCGGCCAATTTCCTCGACGTGGGTGGTTCGGTCACGGCCGCGGGGGCGACCGAGGCGTTTCGGATCATACTCTCCGACGCAAACGTCAAGGGCATTCTGGTCAACATCTTCGGCGGTATCGCGAAGTGCGATCTGATCGCCGAGGCGCTGATCGCCGCGGCGAAAGAGGTCGGTTTCCGGGTTCCGGTGGTCGTGCGCCTGGAAGGGACGAACGTGGATCGCGCACGCCAGTTGCTGAAAGACGCGGCGATACCGCAACTCATTACCGCGACGGATCTCACCGATGCGGCGAAGAAGGTGTGTGCGAAGGTGGCGTAGGCCGCGTTCCTGTGGAGTTTGTCCACGGGAGAATTCGCAAACTCGCTCGTGCGCAGACGGGTAGGGCGGGTCTTTGACCCGACGCTCGAGTTCGGTGACGGTGCAGATTCCGGTTGGCCGATTGTGGCGGCGAGGTCGTTGAAATCCCAGAACAGGAGGTCGGGGCGATGACCCGACCTCCTGCCTGCCTATCTCGACATCATGAACCAAATCTGCGGCAGTGAGGCCGCACCTAATTCACAAACTCCTTGTGCCGTATCGTCAATTGCTCCTTGAGCCGCGACAAGACGGCCGAGTGCATTTGCGAGACGCGGCTCTCGGACAAGTCGAGCACCGTGCCGATTTCCTTCATGGTCATCTCTTCATAGTAATAAAGAATCAGGATCAGCCGCTCGGCGCGGGTCAGCCCGCGGGTGACGAGCTCCTTCAGATCCCGCCGGTGGATTTCCTGCACGGGGTTCCTTCCCCGTTTGTCCTCGATGACGTCGAGCTCGGAGAGTTCCTTGTTGGAATCAAACTCGTGGTAGCGCCGGGAGAGCGAAATCTGCTGCACGGCCGTGGCGTCGCGGAGCAGTTTTTCGTATTCCGGCTTGGGCAGCTTGAGCCGCTCGGCGATCTCCTGCTCGGAGGGCGAACGGGCGAGCACAGTCTGCAATTCACGGGAAACCCGGTCCAACTTCTGCGCGCGGCTGCGCACCAGGCGCGGGACCCAATCCATGCTGCGGAGCTCATCCAGGATCGCCCCGCGGATTCGTTGGGCGCAATAGGTCTCGAACTTCACCCCGCGGGCGAGGTCGAAAGCCTCAATGGCGTCGATCAAACCAAAAATGCCCGCCGACACAAGATCGTCCGTCTCCACTTCGTCGGGCAGCTTCGCGCTGATCCGATCGGCGTTGTACTTGACGATCGGGAGATAGGCCTCCATCAGCCTGTTTCTCAGCCCCTGATCCCCGGTTCGTTTGAACCGGCGCCAAACCGTATCGAGGGCGGGACCCGGCTTCGTTGCTCGTATCATCATTTTCTCCTTACGCATCCGTGCGTGTGTCCTACCAATCGACTCGACTCCCGGCCGCGAAAGTTGTTGGACGGCCCAATCGACCGCCCGACACGTCCCCAAGACTTCCCGCGACCTTCCCTGACGACGCAGGGCGGTCCAAACAGCCCGCGCCGACCTGGGCGTTCGACGCCCAACCCGTGCTGCCCGCTCGGCATTAGCCGATCGGGAAGCGGGAATCGTCCGTCGCATTGCCCGGGGCATCGACCGGCTCGTGCAAGCGCGCGCGGGCGTGCTCGTTCACGACCGCCTGCGCGGCCAAACCCAGGCAGACTCCAATTCCCAGAAAAAGAAAAAGCGCCAGGATGCTTCGAGAAAGGACCACCGTAACCGGGTTGCCGACGTAAAGTCCGGCCAGCACCGACACGGCGAAGGCAAAGAAGCCCAGACCCGCCCCAAGATAACGGGGAATCATTCTCGCAACATCCTTGTCGCAGCCATTGAGCGGCGGCATTACCTGCAGCCCGCTTCACGGCACGATTGCGGCGGATCCGTCCGCGGCAATCTCACCGTTGGTGGACCCGCGATCGGCCATCCTTGCCGACGGAGTCCTGCATCGAGCGTCTTCGAGTCCGCTCGGCCCGTTACGCAAACAAGCCGATGACCCGTTTGAAGAAACCGCCTCGATCGATCTGCCTCGGATAAAGCCGCATCAAGGTTGATGCCACCGAGGCCAGGCACGCGCTGGCGTTTGATCCCGGCCGGCTCAACACCACCGGGGACCGCGCCCGAACCGCCAGTTCGACGGCCTGATCGGCTAACATATAACCGAAATCCGCCACGGAGCAACCCAAAAATCTTTGGGCAACACCGGAAAGTCGGCGAAATACGTCTTGCCCCTCGGCCTTGCGCTGCACGAGATTGACCAACAGGCCGATCCGTCCGCGGAATGCGTCGCGGTGCAACGCCTTGATGAGGGCATACGCGTCGGTGACGGCCGGAGGCTGCGGAGTCGTGATTACCAGCACTACGTCGGCCGCCAACGCAAATCCTAATACATTCCGACTGATCCCTGCTCCGCAATCCAGAACCACGATATCAGTGCTGATCTCCAGCTTTTTGAGTTGGTCCAGCAGGCTGCGGCGCTCAAAGTCGGACAAGTCGGCGCATTCCGGAATGCCCGATGCACCGGGGATGAACTGAATGCCCTCCGGACCTTCCTGGACGATTTCTTCGAGGGTGCGCTCGCCCGATAGGACGTGGGCCAGCGTGTATCGGGGCTGGATATCGAGGAGCAAATCAGCGTTGGCCAGACCGAGGTCGACGTCCACCAGGGTGACGCGGAGTCCTTCCGAGGCCAGGCAAATGGAAAGGTTGACGGCGACGGTGGATTTCCCGACGCCCCCCTTCCCACTGGCGACCGCGACCACCAGGGCGGATCGGGTTTGCTTGCGAGCCAGTTCGCGAAGCCGTGTGGCCTGATCGTCGGCACTCATTCGCCAATGATGGTCGATCATGGTTGAAACCGCCGTCAACGGCGCCGTTGTGAAATCACCGGAATGTCACCGACGATCCGTCCGGCCAGCGTCCTGCTGTCGGCCACGGCGATATCGTCGGGCACATCTTGTCCATGCGTAAGGTAGGACAAGCGGGCGTCAGCCTTGGACAGGCACGAGAGCATTACACCGAACCCGACGGCCTCATCGAGCTTGGTGAAAATAATCCGGTCCACTCCCACGTCGCGGAACCGGTCGATCGTCTCGGTGATGACCGATTCGTGAACGGTGCCGGAAAGCACCAGGTGTACTTCGGAAGGCTTTACGGCCGCGAAGAACCGTTTGAGCTCCTCGATTCGTACCGAATCACGCTGGCTGCGCCCGGCCGTGTCAATCAGAATCAGATCGCACCCACCCAGACGGGAGATGGCGTCGCGAAGCGACTCGGGCGTCATGACGACTTCGAGGGGCACTTCAATGATCCTGGCGTAGGTCCGAAGCTGTTCGACCGCCGCAATTCGGTAGGTGTCGATGGTAATCAGGCCGACTTTTCGTCGCTCTCGAAGGCAGAAATGGGCGGCGAGCTTGGCGACCGTCGTCGTCTTTCCCACACCGGTCGGGCCGACCAGAGCAACGATTCTGGGAGATCCGTTCGAACCGGGCCGGATCGGTCCCGCCGTGGGCAACATGGCCTCGATGTACCGTGCCAGTTGCCCGCGCACGGCTCGCGGTTCCTTAAGACGATCGGGGCCGAGTTCGCGGTGGGCCCGATCAACCAGTTCTCGGGCAAGTTGTTCGGCAACTTCATTTTGCACAAGCCGCGAATAGAGTTCGAACAGCTCTTGGGGGACCTCCGGGGAATGAGCGCGGCGCGTTTCCCTGGCGAGATCCGCCACCATGCCCTTGAGCGTGCCGAGTTCCGCCAGCACGTTCAGAGAAGGCGAGTCATCGGGTTTTTTTGAAGAATCGGACACCGAACAAGCAGCTCCATCCGCCACCTCGGTTGACCTTCGATTCGCTTGCAATCTACCGTGCTGCAAAGGTTTGGGCAAGCCCTCCACTGTCGGGGCGGCAGTCATTTCCACGGACGGCCCCCCCACCCCCAGCAACCCCCGCCGACCGGACATACGCGTGGTCAGGATGACCGCGTTGGGACCGAACTGCTGCTTCACTTGCCGCAGGACATCGGCCATGGATTTTCCGCGGAACGTCTTAACGTTCATCGTTTAGCACCACCAACCCATGACTTTCGACCTGGACGCCTCGGACAATTTCTCCAAACGACAAGACGGCCACGGTCGGCATCGTCGATTCCACCATTTTGCGAACAGCAGCGCGAAGTTGTGGCGGACAGAGGATGACCGGCGGGCGGCCGCGGACGGCCCCCGAAGCCGACTCCACCGCCTGACGAATCGCCCGAACCACTTTGGACTGCAACGCGGGCGCCATGGAAACGAACGATCCGTGTTCCGACCGCGTCATGCTCTTGGACACCATTTCTTCCAGCGACGGCTCGAGCATGAGACAATGGATTTTTCCATCCTCCGAACGGTGTTGATGGCACAAAGTACGGGCCAGGGCGGCGCGGGCGTACTCGGTGAGGATTTCGGCATCTTTGGTTCGCGCCGCCACGTCCGCGACGGCCTCGAGAATGGATTCAAGGTCGCGAATGGGGACTCGTTCGCGGAGCAGCCCCTGAAGAACTTTTTGAAGCTCTCCGGGTTTCACGGCTTGGGGAACAATTTCTTCCACAAGTTTTGGTGAACGCTCGCGAACGTGGTCGAGCAGCCGGTTGACTTCCTGTCGGGTGAGCAGCTCATCCGCATGGCGTTTGATGAGCTCGGTCAGATACGTTCCGACCACGCTGGATACGTCAACGACCGTATAGTTCCGCTGCATGGCCGCGTGGCGAAGGTCGGGCGAAATCCACAACGCGGGAAGACCAAACGCGGGTTCCTGGGTTTCGATTCCGTGGATCGGCTCGCTGACCGTACCGGGGTTGATCGCCAGGAGATGGCCGGGCATCAGCTCCCCCTTGCCGATCTCCATGCCTCGAAGTCGTACCCGGAAATGGTTCGGCTGGAGCTGGGCATCGTCTCGGACGCGGATGGGAGGGACGACGATGCCGAGTTCCTGCGCCACTTGACGGCGCATGTTGGTTATCCGGTCGAGCAGATCACCGCCTTGTTTTCGGTCCACCAGAGCGATGATCCCGTATCCGACCTCCAACTCCATCGGATCGGGCGATAGGAACTTCTCGACGCGTTCGGGAGCGGCCGGCTTTGCCTGGGCCGCCGTCGCCTGGGCCAGGGCCACCTGCGTTCGCCGGTTGAGAAGATACGCCAGGCCTCCGCAGGAGACACCCAGAAGAGCAAGCGGAATCTTCGGCAACGGCGTCAATACCAGCAGCGAGAGAAAACCGGCCGTGAATACAAATGCCAACGGTTGGGACGCGAGTTGCCCGAGCAGTTCGTCACCCAGGTTTTTCCGTGACGCGGACCTCGTGACGATCATGGCCGCGGCGACGGAAACGATGAAAGCCGGGATCTGCGATACCAGCCCATCGCCAATGGTCAGAATGGTGAAGCGCCGCAGGGTCTCTTGCAGGGGCAATCTCAAATCGACCAGGCCGACGTAAATGCCGCCCAGGATGTTCACCGCCGTGATGATGACTCCCGCGACGGCGTCGCCGCGGACGAACTTGCTGGCACCGTCCATAGCGCCGTAAAAGTCCGCCTCCCGAGTGATGTCGGCACGGCGACGCTTGGCCTCGTCCTCGGTGATCGCTCCGGCATTGAGGTCGGCATCGACGGCCATCTGTTTGCCGGGCATTCCGTCGAGAGTGAATCTGGCCGCGACTTCCGCGATGCGCGTGGCCCCCTTGGTTATGACCACAAATTGGATGATGACCACGATGAGGAAAATGACCACCGCGACCATGATCGATCCGCCGGCGACAAAGCCGCCGAAGGTCGCCACGACGTGCCCGGCGTCTCCGTGGGACAGGATCAACCGCGTGGTCGCGACGTTGAGGACCAGTCGAAACAAGGTGATTCCGAGCAAGAGCGACGGAAAGGAGGAAAACTCCAGCGGACCGCCCATGTACATGACGGTCAGCAGGATGACGCCCGAAAGCGTGATGTTGGTCAACAGGAGAAAATCCATCGCCGGCGTCGGCAACGGAATCAGAATCACCAGGATGAGTGCCAGGACGAACGCGGGCAGACTGAGCCCGTGATACTTGGCGATGAAGGCGTAGGATTTTCTGGCGAAGTCCTGTCCGGCGGCCATGATCCCATTCACTCTCGATCAGAACCGGCGCCTTCGCGCCGGCCGAGGCAACTCTTGCACGCGTATTCGATCACGCGGCCCGCTCCGTCCCTCCGGTTGCGCTTCGCCACCGGCCGTTAAGTTCGTACACATAAGCCAGAACCTCGGCGATCGCCTTGTAGAATCGTTCGGGAATAAACCGCCCCACCTCCACGGATTCGTACAAGGCCCGAGCCAGGGCCCGTCTTTCCACGATGGGCACTCCGAACTCCACGGCGATCTGCCGAATGCGAATGGCGATTTCGTCCACCCCCTTGGCGACGACTTTCGGCGACGGCATCGACTCCCCGTCGTAGCGGATCGCCACCGAGTAATGGGTGGGGTTGGTCACGACGACGTCGGCCTGGGGGACGTCCTTTCTCAATCTCTGCGCCATCATCTGCAACTGGATTTGACGACGACGGCGTTTAATTGCCGGGTCGCCCTCCATGCTGCGCAGTTCATCCTTCACCTCCTCCTTGGTCATCCGCAGGTTCTTTTCATACCGCAAGCGTTGCCAGGCCAAGTCGAGAAGCGCGAGAATCACGAAGGCGATCGACAAGGCCATTCCCAACCGAAACGCCATTTTCGCGCCGAGCCGCAGGATTTCCGCGTGGTGCAACATAAACGACATGACGATGGAGGCCGCGCCGCCCTGGAGTACGGCAACGGCGATGCCGACTACGGCGCCGGCCTTCGCCAGATTCATGAGCACCGAAAGCAGCGACGACGCGGAGAAAAGTCGGCGAAGCCCGGTCAAAGGGTTGATCTTGTCAAGGTTCGGAGTCAGCGGCTCCAGGGTCCACAGCGGACCGACCTGGGCGAACAGCGCAACGGCCGCCGATAAGAGAAGTATGAGTAGTACGGGCATCAACTTCCCGAACACCGTCGCCGCCGCGGCGCCCGTGAAAGGAAGGACCTCATCGAGGCTCCAGGGCGTTGTGGGGTCCAAACCGATCCGCATCATGGTCAGCAATGCGGACCAGATGCGCGAACCCAATAGCTCCAGGGACACGAAACCGGCGAGGAGAATGACGGCCACGACGAGATCGTGACTCTTGGCCACTTGCCCACGCTGGCGGGCCTCGTTCCGCCGGCGCGGCGTCGGGGCTTCGGTTCTTTCCTCGCGATCGGCCGGCATCAGGGCACCCAGTTTCCTCCCGCCGGCAAGAAGAAAGCGGCACGCACGGCCTCAAAGCTTTCGTGCACCGCCTCCGCCAACGGTTCACCACAGGCCCCGAGAACCGCGGCCGCCACCGCGGTCCCCACCATGGCCCGCGTAGCGAACCCAATCGTGAGAATGTTCAACTGAGGAATCGCACGCGACAGCACCGCCAACGCGCACTCGGTCAGGAACAACGCGACCAGCACCGGCCCGGCCATGCGCAAGGCGAGGCCGAAAGACGCGCTCAACAATCCCAGCAGCAGTTCGGGAAGTTGCTCATCCGCACGGAAACTCAGCGGAGGGATCACCCGGAACGTATCCAAAACCGCGCTGAGAGCGGCCCGGTGCCCCCCGACAATCAGGAAAACCAGAATGAACACGGTATTGAACAACTGGCCGGTAATCGAAGTCTGTTCCTCCAATGCCGGATTGAAAACTTCCCCTAACGCGAACCCGCCTTGCTGGCCCACAATCAAGCCCGCCGACTCCATGCCCGACGCCAACAGGCTGACCGAAAAGCCAATGGCCATGCCGATGACCACTTCGCCGATTCCGCCGATCATCGCCTGGGCCGTCGTCACGTGTTCGGGAATGGTTTTCCAAACCACCGGCGCCGCCAGGGTCCCCAACACCACCACAAAGGCGGCGCGAAGCTGCACGGGCAACAGCGAGCTGGAAAAGAGCGGGGCGATCAGGAAAAACCCGCTTAGCCGGAAAAGCACCAAGGCCAGAACCGGCAGACCGTGCAGGAGATCCAACGCTTCAAACGTCGACGTCATGGTGTGATCCGCATGTTCCGTTGCATCCGATCCAGTTGCTTCGCTCGATACCCTCACGGAAGCCCGCTGAACAGTTTTCGCGAATACTCCACCATCTGCTCGGTAATCCACGGAATAAACAGCGCTGCGGCCACGAGCATGGCCGCGATCTTGGGGACGAACGTCAAGGTCTGCTCCTGGAGTTGCGTGACGGCCTGAAACAGGGAGATCACCAGCCCGACGATCAACCCAATGACCAGCACGGGTGCTGAAACCATCAGCATCATCCACAGCGCGTCACGACCCAGCGAGAGTGCCTGCGAGAATTCCAATTCATCACCTCCGCCATGCCTCACCCGGCTTCGCGGCGTTCTCAGACGAAGCTGTGAAGCATGGTCTCCACCACGAGCCGCCACCCGTCCGCCATCACAAACAGCAGCAACTTGAAGGGCAGCGAGATCAATACCGGCGGCAGCATCATCATGCCCATCGAAACCAAGATGGTCGCGATCACCATATCGATCACCAGGAAGGGCAGGTAGATGCGGAACCCCATGAGAAACGCGGTCTTCAGTTCACTGAGGATGAACGCCGGCACCATCACGGAAAGGGGCACGTCTTCAACGCCAATCGACTGCCCGGCCGGTATGGCCCGTTCTTCCGCGTATTCAAGAAACAGGTATACGTCTTCGGAGTTGCCCGCCTGTTCGATCTGCCGGTGCATGAAATCCTTCAGGTGCCGACTGGAGACATCCAGCGCCTCCGCGTGACCGAGCTTGTTGTTCAGATACGGCGTGACGGCCTGTGCCTGAATCTTTCGCCACGTGGGCGTCATGACCAACAGCGTGATAAACAACGAAAGCCCAAGAAGCACCTGCCCCGGCGGCAATTGCGGTACGCCGATCGCCTGTCGAAGCAGAGCGAGAACGATGATCACTCTTGGGAATGCCGTCATCATCACGAGGATGGCGGGGACGAGCGTTAGAACCGTCAACAGGACCAGGATTTGCAGACTGGCGCTGACGGTTTTGGGGTCCGAGGCGGGCGGTAGGATGCGGGTCAGGTCGGGGATGGCCAAACCAGCGGCGGGCTGAAGTGTGCCGGGCGCAGGCGACTGGGCGGCGGTCGGCGCCGTAGCCAAGTGAATGAACACCAGCGTGGCGAAGGCGAATCCGTAGCTTGTGCGAAAATTGCACACCATGCCGCGCCGCTCCATCGCGCATCGCATCCGTCCGCGTCCATGCGAGAACCGTGAACGCCGCCGCGAAGGACGGCGCCGCGGTTCTTCCCATCACGCCGGTGCCCGGCCGTCCTCTCCTTGAGCTTGAAACGTTCTCACCCGCCGCAGCAAATCCCTTACCGCCGGCCATTGCGGCCGAGGAGACTTGGCCCGCGAAATAACTTCCGACGCGCTCGGTTCTTTGTACGAACTCCCCGCGTCAGCCAGCATTTCGGGAAAGCGATTCGCGGGCGACCGATTGCCGCCCAGAACGCGCGCCGCGATCTCGGTCGTTTCTTCACTCTCGGTCAACTCACTCAGCGTATTCACGCCTTCCGGAGAAAGCCCGACCAGGATGAATCTTCGACCGCACTGCAAGAGCGCGACGCTGTGCTTTTGGCCGAGCGTGCAGCGAGAGACAACTTTCAGCAGGTCGGCATCCACGGTCCGAGCCGGGCCGATTCCACGTCTCAGCAGAAAAAAGAATAGCCCAATCAGGGCCAGTACGACGGCGAGAGCGCCCAACCCTGACCGGTACCAGGGTTCCGAATCATCATCGGTGTTTAGCGTGGGACGCACGCTGGAGAATCGCGCTCGACCGGGCGCGGGCCGATCTGCAACTCGCGGATCGGGCGTTGCAGGTTCGAATGGCGCCGACGGCAATGCCGCGCTGGTCGTGTTGGCGGCGTCGGCTTGCAGTTTGAACGCAACCGCACTCTCCCCGGCCGCTTGGGCATCGTCCGGGCTTGGCGTCAACGAGACGCTTTGGTTGGGAATGACCGCGGCGACGGGCGGGCCAACTTCGTCGGTATTCAAGCCCGCGAAGCAAGTCCGCGACGCATTCGAAGTCCACGCGAGGGCCAGGGCCGCGAGCCCACGACTCCACGCTACCCTTCGCCCGATTGTTTTCCGATGGGTTCGCAAGGTCGCGCGCCTCCTAAACGCTGACCCGGTGCGGATCGTGTGCCAGCACTTCGCTGATGCGCACGCAAAAACTGTCGTTGAGCACGAGGACTTCCCCCCGGGCGATCAACCGGTCGTTGACGAAAACGTCGACCGGGTCTCCGGCCGCCTTGTCGAGTTCCACGACGCTGCCCTCGCCGAGTTTCAGCACGTCCTCGACCAGCATCCAGGTCCTGCCCAATTCGATGCAGACCTTGAGGTCCACATCGTGAAGCAGCGACAACCTCCTGGCCTCCAGATCGGCGGAGGTCTCGTCAAAGTCCGGCAGATCGATTCCCCGAAACGAGTCGGGAGCCTCGGGTGACGGTGCCTCGCGACTCTCTCGCGGCGGAAGGTCGGCGCCCACATCCAACTCTAGCGCGGCAAGCATGGCCGCGTCGGCCGCGGGGGATTCGACCTCAGAATCCTCACCCACCAACGTTTCGGCGAGCGCCTCGGCGGCCGGGAGATCATCGGCGGCGGGCGGCTTCGCGGCGTGAAGCGATTCGGTGCCATCTCCTGGCACTAAATTCGAATCGCCGCCGATCCGATCGGCGGGCTCGGGGGGAAGGTAGGCCGCGTCCGGCTCCGCCGGGGGCGATGCACCTGTGGGGGTTTCAGACACGCGTCGAATCCATCCGACTTTTTTAGAAGGAACGCCGCGCCGCCGAAACGACTCGGCCGGCGTGTTCCTTGCGCGGCGATTCGCACCTTTTGCGCGTTTCGCCCGCGCCGCCCTATTCTATCGGCCGAGGCATGGGCGACCCGCCAATCAAAGCCCGGAACCGGTCTGAACGAGATACGGGATCAACACCTCTTGAACGAGGCGCGGGTCGCCGAACATGCGATCGAGTTCGAATTTGAGGCGCCTTTTCAGCGTCTCCAGACCCGGTTCATTCAGGTGCCGAGGCTCGGCACTGCGAATGACAGTATTGACGCGGTCGTCGATGCGGGCCTGGCGGGCTTCGACGAGCTTCGCAGCGCGCTCCCCATCCGCCGCCGACACCAATACTGATACGCGAATGTGAAACAGGACGAGCTTGCCCGTTTCCTTGTTGAACGTCTTGCATTCCGCGAGCTTCACTTCGGCCAGGGCGTCCGCGGGCATGTCGGGTCCGTTGCCGGCCCCATGAACTTGCGCCGATTTTGCGTGGTCCCCTTTCGCGGCAGGACCGTGGGCGGCGCCTGTGTCTTTCGACTCCGCCATATCGTGATGGGCATCGCCGGATGCGTGCGTATCTTCGTTGGCGGCGTCGGCCGCGGTCGGAGCTCCTGCGAACATTTTCGCGACGAAAAAGACGGCGGCACCCTCCACGGCCATCATCGCGGCGACGAGGATCCAGACCATTCGCCCCGACTTCGTCGGTTGCGGCGCGGGCGGCGGCGGGGTAGGTTGAGTAGCGGAGGCCATGTCCTTTTTCAACTCGCGTGCAAAGAGTGTTTCTTTTCCGGACCTGTCCGACGACGGCTCCCGTGTCATGTGAATCGACTTACCTTGATCGCCTCTCCAATCGTTCGACCCGCGACCAAGCGTACAATAAACCATCGCCGAACCGCTCGCGCCACGTCCGCGAAACGAGCCTCGTGAAGGCGCGCCGATAACCCGCCACGAATCGCGGCGAACCGGAAAGGCGTTATCGATCCCAAAAACGCCGCGAAAACCGCAAAGGTCAGACGATCTGAAAACCGTGGATTTGGCGCTGGTAATCGACGGCCAGTCTTGCGACTTCGTCGACCGGCTCGAGCACCACCACCGTGTCGCCGTTGACGAACGTGATGATGGTGTCCGGCGTCGCCTCGATCATCTTGATGAGTTCGGCGTTGACCACGAGGACGCGGCCGTTGAGACGCGTGAGTGTGATCATTCGTTCACCGTGTGCGTGCGTGGCCCGCCGAAGCGATTATCGTGCAAGAAAGAGCAATTCTTCCAACAAGTCGTTGGCCACGCTGACCACCCGCCCCGCCGAGGAAATTCCGGTCGAGGCGGTGATCAGGTTCAGGAATTCGCGGGCGATCTCGACGTTGCTCTGCTCAAGAGCCGCTGAGCGGACCGCGCCGGCCGTTCCCGTCCGCGGCGCCACCACCTCCGGGTCGCCGGAATTCACGCCGGGAACAAACAGATTATCGCTGCGCGCCACCAGACCCTCGTTGTTGCGAAACGTCGCCAACGCCACTTGACCCAGCACTTCGGTCAACTGATTCGAATAGGCGACGGTGACGATGCCGTCTTCGTCGATCGAGTACCCGGTCAGCACGCCCGCCGGCGCTCCGTCTTGGCTGGCCATGGTCAACTGCGAATTCCCGTCAGCGCTGGAGAATCCGGTCACGCCGCTGAAATCGACGGTGAACGTCAAGGGCGTAGTCGCTCCCGTAGCGACGCGGTCGATGGAAAGATCGGTGCCGGTCGCCCCGATAAACCGGCCGGTCGGATCAAACGCCACGGTGCCGCTTCCCAAGGCGATCGACGGATCGCTGTCGCCCGAAGATTCCGCGTAATACCGCCAGGTCGTGCCGCTCTCCGACTTGGTCTCCATGGCCATTCGTAATCGAACATCCACTGGATTTCCCAGGGAATCAAACACATTGAAGCTGGTCGTGGTCAGCCCGCCGCCCTGAGCCGCCTGCGATTCGATGAACGTGAACGGCGCGGCAATGACGCCCGTGGTGTTGGTGATCGATGCGTCGTCCAGGAGGATCGCGTTGACTTCACCCGGATTGGAGGTCAACACGAGCGAACCCGCGGGGGCGTTCGTCCCATCGGCGACGGTGACGCCGGTCGCGAATCCGCGTGGAGTATCCGCTTGAATTCCCAGGATTTCGCTCAGAAACCCGGCGAAGTCTCCTAGCGATGAACCCGTCGTCCCGACTTCAAAGGTGGATTCCGGAACGGCGAGGCCGCCCTTCGTCGCTGTGATGCGAAGCACGTCCGCATTCGCAAACAAGGGAACTCCGTCTCCATTGACCAAATCCGTCAGCAGCGTTGAAGCCGTCGCCGCGCCCCCCGTCCGAGTCACTAGGGGCTGTGACACGACCACCGCCGGCTGCGAAGCGAGCGGCGTTGCGGCGTCGAGCTGCCCGTCCATGATTACTTCGGACGTCGGAATCACGTCTCCGGTGGAACCCAGCGGGATCACCAGGTCGGTCAGCGTGCCGAGTTGGATCGCCCCCGAATCGTCGGCAGGGAAGACTTGCAATGCATCACCTTCGTTGGACACCAGCGTCTGGCTCGCATCCAGATGAAGAGCACCGTCGCGCGTAAACAATTGTTCGCCGTTGCGATCCAGAATGAGGAATCCGTCGCCGTCGATGGCCAGATCGCTGGGAAACGAAGTTCGTTCGATGGACCCCTGGCCGAAACTCCGCTGCACGACGGCCACGGTCGAGCCGGTACCAATCTGAAACGGCAGCGTCCCACCGCTCGTGGCGCTGGGGGGAGTGCCCTCGTTCAACGTGCGATACAGCAACGTTTCGAAAAGCGTGCGCTGGCCTTTGAACGCGGTGGTATTCACGTTGGCGAGATTGTCTCCCACCGTGTCCACCATGACGGAATTGCTCTTTATCCCCGTAAATCCGACGAACATTGCGGAACTTAACGACACCAATACCCTTCCTTCCTATGTCCTGTCCTACGCCGTTCCCACCGGATCAGTCCGCCTCCGCCACGGAGACGACATCGCGAAGACGGATCGTCTGCCCGCCGTCGAGCTCCAGCACCCACTCTCCGTTCGCATCCGTCGTGGCCCCCGACACAATCCCTTCGACGGGCGAAGCAACGGCCTGGCGCCGATCCACACCGGCCACCTGTTTGCCCTTCAACCGCTCGACCGCGCCCTGCGGTGGGCGGATTTCCGCGACTTTGTCCATGGACACCGCCCCGCCGTTGGACAATTGCAGCACCGGCCGGCCGCCATCCTCGAATCGAATTCCCGTCACCAACCCTTCCGCAACACTTCCGTTCGCCTCCGGCATTCCGACCACATACTGGCCGATCAGCGATGCGGCCGATCCAAACTGCTGATGGCCCGTCAGCGTTCGCAGTGAATCCGTCAGCGTCGTCGACAGCTCGATGTTGCGTATCGAGGAAATCTGTTGCATGAGTTCCTGGTTTCCAGTGGGCTCCAAGGGATCCTGGTTGGTTAACTGTGTAATCAACAGTTTTAGGAAATCTTGCGTACCCAGATCGGAATAGGCATCCGGACGAGGGGCGTTCGGCGGAGCCGCGAACAACAGGTTCGGCGCAATGGCTTCCACGCTGGTTTCTCCCAAGATTCTACGTTTCGTCCGCCGGCGAAACAGGTCGCCGGCGGCCCATTTCTGTCGGGGCCCTATATCCGAATATCCACACGACGCCGAAAGGCGTCTCTTCGTTCGGCGGAGCGTTCCACGCCGGAGGAGATCCGACCGCCGTTCGCGGACCGTTCCACGGATTCTGCGCTTTCGAAACCGTTTCGCCGCCCTAGCGGCCCTTTCGGCCGGATCGTGCCCGCGCGCACATCAAATCGCTCCACCGGAATTCCATGAGATTCCATGGCACGGCGCAACTGTTCAGATCGTCCTTCGAGGACGGAGCGGGCCGCCTCGGTTTCCGTGCGCACGTCGATCCTGACCGCGCCGTTCTCCATGCGAACATCGACCACCACCCCGCCCAATTCCGGCGGTTCGAGTACCAGCCGGGCCGACGAACGGCTCTCGCCCATCTTCAAGCGAATGGAACGCACCAGTTGATCAAACGGATGCGGCTCGACGGCGTCACTTTCCGGCGATCGCTCCGTACCGGCGGATTTTTCGTTCGACTCGGCCGCACGAGCCTCGCCTTTCGATGGCGAGTTTCCGGTGAATCCCGTCGAATGCCGGAAAGGAGCAATGGCCGCACGTTCGTTGCCGACCGCTTCGACCGAAGGAGCCGACTTCAACATCTGCCCCACTTGCTCCGCAACGCTTGGTGCAAAGGGTTTCAACGGCTGTCGAAAACCGACATCCCCGGTTCGGATCGACAGCGGGTCCGATCGGGTTCCGGCCGATCCATCCAACAAACGGCTCGAAGCCATCGCCTTAGGTTGATGTGCAAGGGCCTCTTCACGAACGCCGGATCCGCGTATCGCTGCTTGCTGAACAGCCGCGTTCCCCCGCCGATTCGACGACACCGAATCCGCCTGACCATCTGCAATCGGCTGCCGCCGACGCGCATCCGACAGGGACTTCGATTGCGGATTGGCCTCTGGAACATCGTAGTGGTGATTCTCAGACGCGTGGTCAGGTCGAGGTTGCTCGGCCCGCAGAATACGTTCCGCTTCGAGAAGGTTCTCCCGGTGTTGATTCGCGGACGCCTCGGTCGATGCCGCGGCGGCGTTTTCATTCGCATCCGGCCCAAACATCTCATCGGGCTTCAACAACCTGGCTCCGATCGGCGGATCGCCAAAATGAAGCGATTGAACCAGCGCCGCAAAATCAGACGGAGAGCCGGACTCCGCGGGTTCCTCGTTTCGGCGATTGGGTTCGGTCCGCGGCCGCTCGTCCGACCGGCGGGCGGCGAACGGAACTTCCTTGACGTCGATCATGATTCCCCTCGCAATTCCTCGGACCGCCGCGGGGCCACGTCCTGAACGCGCTGCAGGATCGCCCTCACTTTTCCGCTCTGCTCCGCGGTCTTCGCCGACTCGACGATGCGTTTGGCCTTCCGCGGCTCCATGGCGCTTAGAACGCGGGCCGCCTGGTCGACATCGTCCAGGCCCAAAAGGTGCTCCAGCGCAGTTTTCGGAGCGAGCTGTTCGTAGATTTCGATCTGTTTCTTCAGCCCATTCTCGCGCCGCTCGATCAGGTCTGAATTCGGCGGCTTTGCCGCGGCCTCGCGTTCCCGTCGAAGTGCTTCGCGATCCGCCGCGGTCTTGACCATCATGCTGTTGACCAGGGCCAATTGCTGATCGAGTTCGACCTGGACGCGCTCCGTCTCACGACGAAGCAACTCCAGGTCTGGCGGTCCAACGGCCGGCGCTCTCGGGGGCTCAGTAGTCCCGGTGGAGGACGATTCTTCCCCCGGTACCGTGGCCGATCCGGCGGGGGGAGGCCCGGAAGACTCACTCCCGCGTATTACGGCCATGATTCGACCGAACTTCCGGGCGTCCACGGCACCGCTGGTGAATGCCATGACGCCTACGCCCAACCATGCCACCGTGTTGACCACGCAAAATAGCGCCAACCCGGCGTACGTCCGACGAAGGATCGATCCGACACTCATGGGCCGCACGCTCCGGCGTCCTCGACTTGCAGCCTCCGCGACCCAGTTCCGGCGGTCTCGTCCGTCGCTTTTTGTTCCTCGCGGCGAAGCTGCTCCACATGCGCCGTCCAGCGCTTCTCACGAAGCTTGTCGATCGCCTTTCGATGCTTCATGGTTTCGACCAGTTTCCCGCGTTCGAAGGTCAACTGCTGATGCCTTTTCGTCCGTTCCTGTTCAAGTAGATCGAGCGCCCTCTCCAACCCATGTTGATACAGTTGCCGTCGGCGCAACTCGTCGAGATCGAGAATGGATTGCCGCCGCCCGGCAAGCCCATCCCGAACCGATTGCGAGAACTCTTCCGTTGCACGTTCGATGGCCGCATCCATCCGCACAATCTCTCGAACCATTCCCGCAACCACTCTTTGCTGTGATCTTTCGGCCTCGCGGCGTATCTTGCGAACCGTCTCCAGACGAAAATGAAATCGACCGGCCACGGATCAACCCACTCCCGCTGCGGCGGTGCGCGCCGCGCCGGAACGGTGCTCACCCGTGGGGTCTCCCTTCGCCCCACGGCTCAAACGCTGGCGCAATTCGTCGATGCCGGCCGAAAGTTCCAGCAGGCCGTCGCGCGTGGCTCGCCAATCCGCGCGTTCGTGCATGGCCTGGCGGAAAAAAGCGTCGATCCTGGGCTTCAGTTCCACAGCCACGTCGAACTGGGCATTCGAACCCGCGGCGTAGGCCCCGATCGATACGAGGTCCTCGATTTCCGACCACACCGCCAGCACACTTCGCACCGCCGAGGCCGCACGCACATGCTCTTCGTCGGCAACATCGACCATCAGACGACTGATGCTCTCCAGCACCGCGACCGCAGGATAATGGCCGCGGTGGGCCAATCCCCGCGACAACCACAAATGTCCGTCGAGAATGCCTCGGACCGCGTCCGCGATCGGTTCGTGGATATCGTCGCCCTCCACGAGCACCGTGTAGATTCCGGTGATGCTTCCCGAAGCGGTTCGGCCGCAGCGTTCCATCAACCGGGGCAGCAGGTCAAACGTGCTCGGCGGGTATCCTTTGGTCGTGGGGGGTTCGCCCGCGGATACGCCGATCTGCCGTTGGGCCATCGCGATCCGCGTGGTCGAATCGAGCATCAACAGCACGTGGGCGCCCTGATCCCGGAAGTACTCCGCCACGGCTGTGGCGGTAAAGCCCGCCCGCACGCGAATGACCGGCGATTCGTCCGAGGTGCTCACCACGACGACCGACCGTTTCAACCCTTCGTCTCCCAGGTCCTTGCGGAGAAAATCGCCGACCTCCCGCCCGCGCTCTCCGACCAGCGCCACGACGATGACATCGGCCTGAGTGAATCGCGCGATCATTCCCATCAGCACGCTTTTGCCGACTCCCGTTCCCGCAAAGATGCCCATCCGTTGCCCGCCGCCCAAGGTGTGCATGGCGTCCACCACGCGCACCCCCGTGGCCAAGAGGTCGCGAATTGGGGCGCGGTGCAAGGCCGGCGGCGCGGAGTTGAAAACGGGAACCTGCCGCTCCACTCGGAATTCGCGTTGTTCGCCAATCGGCCGACCCAATCCGTCGAGAACGCAACCGAGCATCCCCTGCCCCACCGCCACGCGCTCCAGTCCGGCGGCGCTGACCACCCGGTCCCCTGCGGCCACGCCGAGCGAGTCCTGCAGGGTCATGAGCGTCGTTCGATCTCCGCGAATCGCAACAACCTGCGCCGCAATGCACTTCCCTCCGGTTGCTTCGATTCGACACATGGAACCCACCGGCATCGGAAGGCCCTGAGCCGCCACGGTCAGCCCGGTAACCTCCGCGACCCGGCCGCACACCCGAATGAGTCGTGCCGTTTCCATCAACTCACCATGCTGAGGAAACCACTCACCCACGGCCGGCCGCCTCTCCTACCAGCAGCTTCACGAGTTCGTCCAACTGCGTTTCCAGCGTGGCATCCACGCGCGTGGTTCGGCTTTCCACGACGCATCCGCCGGCCGATACCGTCTTGTCGGGCTGAATCGTAATGGCTTCCGTCGCCTCCACGGCCGCCAAGGCTTCTGAGGCAAACGAACGAAGTGACTCCAGGTCCGACGGATGAACACGCACGGCCAATCCCGATTGCCCATGAACGATTCGCAAGGCGCGTTTGAGATTCTCCGCGGCCGCCTCGCGGTGAAGCCGCCCCACGGCAAAGGTCATCTTCGACACCGCCAGGATGACGAAATTCAAAAAGTCCCGTTCCGCGGCCGAGTGCAATTCATTCTTCATTCCGTCCAGGCCGCGGGCCGCGCGAACCAGGTTCGATACGACCGAGCTTTGTTCCTGCACGAAACGCGTACGAGCCTCTTCCAACGCGGCGTCCAACCCCGCTTTCCTGCCCGCGTCCAGGCCGTTCTCATATCCTTCCGCGTATCCCTTTTCGGCGGATTCAGCGCGGGCTCGTTGGACGTCTTGATTCACGCCCGCGAACCGCGCCGCGGCTTGGCGCTGCGCGTCTTCAAGGATCCGGACCGCCTCTCGACGAGCGCGCCGCAAAAGGTCTCTCGCTTCCGCCAGATGATCGGCCAGATCCACGGTCGCCAGGCGCTTGAGGACCGGCCCGCTATGACCGGCCTTGATGACCGTGCTCATGGGGTCAAACCCTTCGATCGTTGAGCCGTTTTGGGGAACAGCGCCAAGGGTCCACGGCGCGGCACACTCCCTGGTTCCATGAACCTATCTCGGCCTCTTCGCGGTGGCGGGGTCATACGATGAGCTCCTTTTCGCCGCCGCGGCCGGAGATGATGATCTCTCCCGAATCCTCGAGACGACGCACGACATCCACGATCTTTTGTTGCGACGCTTCCACGTCGCCCAGCCGCACCGGACCCATGAACTCCATGTCCTCCTTGATCACTTGCGCTGCTCGCTCCGACATGTTGCGGAAAATCTTGTCGCGAAGCTCGGGGCTGGCGGTCTTGAGCGACAGCGTCAAATCCTCGTTTTCGATCTCCTTGAGGATCGATTGAATGCCCTTGTCGTTGACCAGTAGGATATCCTCGAAGACGAACATCAAGCGGCGAATCTGTTCGGCCAGCTCCGCGTCCTGACCCTCGATGCCTTCGAGAATCCCCTTCTCCGTCGCCCGGTCTGCGAGGTTGAGAATGGCGGCCGCGCATTGCACCCCTCCGGCCTGCTGAAACGTCTGCGAGACGATCCCCGACAGCCTCATCTCCAGGCCTTCTTCCACCTCGCGGATGACCTCCGGGTTCGTGTTGTCCATGTTGGCGATGCGGCTGACCACTTCGAGCTGTTTGGCGGAAGGGAGGTTTGTCAGAATCTCGCTGGCCTGGTTTGGCGACACATGGGACAGTATTAACGCGATCGTCTGGGGGTGCTCATCCTGGATAAAGGTCAGCAGGTTTTCCGCATCGGTCTTGGCCAGGAACGAGAAGGGCCGGCGAACCACCTGCGTCTCGATGATCCGCAACATCCCCTTTGCCTGCTCCGACGGCAGCGCCTTGTGCAAAAGTTCGCGGGCGAAATCCATTCCACCCTGTTTGACGTATTGCCGCTCCAGGGCGAGGTTGTAATACTCCTCGACCACCTGGGTTCGTTGTTCCTCGTCGACAGTTTCGAGTTGGGCGATGGCCCGAGCGATGTCCTCGATCGTGGCCTGATCCAGGTGCCGCACCACGGTGGCGGACAGCTCTCGATCCAGGGAAACCAACAGGATCGCGGCTTTCATCAGGCCGGTGAGTTCCTGTGCCTCGGACTCCGCTACCGCCGCCTTCACCATGCTTCAACCTCAAATCCGCCGTTCGAATCGACCGTCATCCGTAACTCGTAATTCGCAATTGATCGTTCCTAGTGTCCGTTCAACCAGCGGCGCAACAGCTCCGCCGCGCCCTGCGGGTCTTCTTCCACCATCTTGGCGACTTCCTTGGTGAGCTCGACCGAACGAAGCGATTCGTCATCCACTTCGCGTCCCACGAGGAAGGCATCGGTCGGCGCTGCTTGTCCGATCGGCGCGGATTCCACCGCCAGCACCGGTTCGTCCGCGGGCGGAATCTCCAGCCGCTTCGGACTCATTTTCGCCGACAAGGTTTCCGAAGACCCTTTGACCACGCGAAGCACCATGAAGAGGCTCAACATGGCCAAAAGCGCCATCCCCGCCTGAGGCCCATAGCCGGTCAACAGGTCGAGATATTCAGAAGGAACACCGCCTTGGGAGGATGCAACCGCACCGGGCAGCGAGGCCCATCCCGGACCTTTCTCGCCCCATTCCACGTCCGGGTAGACATCCACCTGCACGTCGTTCGGCGACTTGGCCATCACGATCTTTTCCACGCCCGCTTTTACGCGGGCCATGTGCTCATCGCGAAGCATCGTGAATTTCGGTTCATCGTCCGTAGGCTCCGGGGCGCCGGGATGGTTCGCTCGGAAGACTCCCACGATAAAGCTGCGCGGAATCCCCACGGCCGCGGTCACTTTCTTCATCGTCGGCCCTTGTTCGACCGTCTCGGTCTCACGAAGTTTGGGTTCGAAGTTCTCGGTTTGCGTTTCTTCCGTGGCATGCCTCGACCCGCCGGTAACCGAGGTCACCGCCTGACCCACGTTGGCAATGACCCCCGGTTCAGTCGGGGCCTCCACCGATGTCTGTTCACTCGTTTGCTGCGACTCGGTCCGCGGCTGCGGAGCGTCGTGAAGGTTGGTCATCTTTACGCGCTTGCTCGTATCCAGTTCCACGGTTACGCTCGCCAGGACTCCGGGAATGTCCGCAAGCTGGGCTTTGATCTTCTGAAGCAGGCGCTCCTCGAGTTTCTGAACCATGCGGAAATGCTCAAACCCGCCCGCCTCTTCCGGCCGCGACACCGAGAACGAGCGGATCGTGCGGCCATCCACGATGGTCACGTTGTGCGGCTTTAAACCGGCCACCGCCCCGCTCACCAACCGGGCCAGCGCTTCGACCATTTCATGGGTCAACTCTCGTCCGGGGTTGAGCGTCACGGTGACGGATGCCGTCGGCACGTCCTGCGGTCCGCCGATGCGCCTCTTTGTGCTGGGATTGATGATGACAGAAGCCTTCCTTACGTCGGGATAGGTGGTAATGATCTTGGCGAGTTCGTTTCCTTTGGCGTAATTCTGGGCGTAGTCCCGTGCTTCAGGCGCTTGAAAAGGATTGTCGTCGGTCACCAGCGCCTGCATGTCGAACAGGCTGCCTTCGGGAAGGGCATTGCCCGCGTTAAGAATGCGCAAGGCGTCGTACCTCTGCGCGATCGGCACAAAAACACGCGTCCCCTGGATTCGGTATGGAATCCCGTTCACCCGCAAGGCTTCTTCCGCGGAACTCAATTCGTCCGACGTGAAATCGTGGCCGACGACCTGCACCATTTCCGGGGTCGTCGACCATTGCAGCAGCCACAGCACCGATCCACCCGCCAAGGCGGCGCAGAGAACGATGGCCACGCGCTGCGACGCCCCCAGCATCGCCAGTTGCGACTGGATGAATCTCAGCAGGTTTCGCAGTCGATCCATCGTTCACTCAACCGCTTCTTGCCGTTTGCCGTTCCGCATTCGGCATTCGGCATTCTGCATTCCGCATTCTGCATTCACGACGTCCGCGGCACTTGGCCGCGGGCGTTGTGCTTACACCCTCATTTGCTGAATCTCTTTGTACGCGTCGGTCAGTTTGTTTCGGATCTCCATGAGCAAGTCGAACGCTATCCCTGCCTTGTTCGCCGCCGCCAGCACTTCCGAAACATTGTCCGTTTCGCCGGTCAGCAGTCGCTGAACCTCCTGGTCGGCCTCGTTTTGAAGCCGATTCACCTCGTTGAGGCTGTCGAGCAACACGGCACGAAAATCCTTCCCACTTTCCTGGGCATTCGCCCGCGCGGCCGGCGCCGCCACGCTTATTCGAGCCGGCGGCGGTACTTGCGGATTAAGTCCAACCGGATCCGTCACCTAACTCCCTCCGCCAATCCACGATCCATTCAAGTTCGTACTACTCACCACCAACCTCTTTGCTCCCCGCAAAGATTTCCAAGTCCCTGGGGTGAACGCCCCCTTTCGTAACTCGTAACTCATAACTCGTAACGCGCAGCCTTTGGTTTCAACCAAGGGCTGCGCTCGTGCCTATTCCATTCACGCCAACAGCCTCAACGACGTGGCCGCCATGTGTTTCGCCATTTCCGCCACGGCCGTATTGGCCTCGTAGGCCCGCATCGCCACGATCGCGTTCACCATTTCCGTGTGATAGTCCACGTTCGACGTACGCATGTATCCCTGTTCCGGCCCGTTGCGCACGGCGCGCGGATCTTCAGGTGCCCATCGCATTCCAAACGGCGTGGGATCCTCGGCGATGGTCTCAACGTGAACTCCTGTCGCATGGCTGCCGCGCGTCGGGTCTCCGGGCGAAAATAGGGCGATCTTCCTGCGATACGGAACGGCGTCGCCGTTGCCGTCCCAGGTCACCACGTCGCGCATGGCGATGTTTCCCGCGATGACATCCAGCGCCGTCCGCTGGGCGACCAACCCGGAAGCAGCAATTTCAAGCGTCGCGAACATCGAGTCCTTTCATGCCGCGAATCGACCCGGCGTGGAGGTCACGACGGTTAGCTCGCCGTGCCCCGAACGGCTTTCCGTAATCCGTCCATCTTGGTTTTTAAGAGCGCCGTGGCCAGATCATGACTCATTTGCGTCTGGGCCAGATCGGACATCTCTCGCTCGAGTGACGCGTTGGTGCCGTCGTGAAACAACACGTTGTCCAGGGGACGTAAAGACGGGGTCACCGTCATGCGCCCGGCGGCATCCGTTCGAACTTCCTTGTTGCGGATCGTCAGCGGCTTGGTCGGATCGGAGCTTCGGTTGTCGATCGCCGAACGCAAAGCCCCCTGGAAGCCGCGGGCATCGAGCTGTTTTGCTCGGTAACCGGGCGTCACCAGGTTGGCCACGTTTTCGGCGATGGTCATCAGCCTCGCCTCTTGAAAGACGAGTGTCTTGACCAGCGCCGGGCCGGATCCCCGCTCCGTCAACGATGCAAAAAACATCGCGCACCTCCGCTTATCAACCCCTCGAGCCGCGAACCGATGAGCCATTCTCCGTCAACCACCCATAGGCCCATCCTCGAAACGTAACACGCGCCGTGCCAGACTCCGAAAACGACACTCACGGTATCAGCGATCGCGTTCCGAACTCTTTCCTATCCGCGCTTTCCCGCGCCGAAGTGCATTTTCTGCGCCCCATGCCTTTTCGAATCCGAAACCTTCAATTGCCGTTCCGCATTCCGAATTCTCTTCAAACGGCCACTTCCTCCGGCCTTGCAAACGTCTGCCGCGCCGCCGCCTCTTCCCGCCATTGCTTGAGCTTCATGCCCAGCGTCCGAATACCCATGCCCAGCGCCTTGGCGGATTTCGCGCGATGTCCGCTAAACCGCGCCAGGGTCTGTTCGATCAACTGCCGCTCCATGTCTTCCAGCATCCGGCCGTCGCGCAAGGATCCGACACCGTTAACCGCCGCGGCCTCGTTGCGAATCCAAGGTTCCAGGAGCTCCTCGGTAATCACGTCGCCGGTACACAACGTCGCGGCGCGCCGGCAGAGGTTTTCGAGCTCTCGAATATTGCCAGGCCAGCGATAGTTTTCGAGCAACTGCATCGCTCCGGGTGTCACCTCCAGCGGGCGGGAGCCTTCCCCCAGCGCAGCGCGCTGCAAGAAGTGATTCACCAGCTCCGGAATATCGTCGGACCGTTCGGCCAGCGGCGGCACGGGCACGGGCAGAACGTTTAGGCGATAGAACAAGTCTTCACGGAATCGTTTCCGCGCCACCCATTCCTGCAAGTTTCGGTTGGTCGTGGCAATCACGCGCACGTCACACTGCCGGGTCTGGCTGCTGCCCACCCGCTCGAATTCGCCTTCTTGAAGCACGCGCAGCAGCTTCGCCTGCAACGGAACCGCCATTTCCGAGATCTCGTCCAGAAGAAGCGTACCGCCGTCAGCCAATTCAAAGCGACCTTTGCGCGTCCGGTCCGCTCCGGTGAACGCCCCCCGCTCGTGACCGAACAGTTCACTTTCCAGCAGGTTGGTTGTGATTGCCGCGCAGTTCAGGCAGAGCATCTGCCGATCGCAGCGCGGTGACGCCCGTTGAATCGCCCAGGCTACGAGTTCTTTTCCGGTTCCCGATTCCCCGGTAATCAGTACGGTCGCGTTGCTCGCCGCTACGCGCTCGATCGTCCGCCTCAGGGCCGTCAACGCCCGGCCGGAGCCGATCAACTCTCTCCGACGCTGCAAGTCATCCACCGACGTGCGCAGGGCCTCGTTTTCGCGACGAAGCCGAGCGTATTCCAAGGCCCGTTCGACCGCCACGGCCACGGTGTCCGCCTCGAACGGTTTCTGAAGATAGTCGAACGCCCCCAGCTTCATCGCCTCGACGGCCGTCGAGACCGTGGCGAACGCCGTCATCACGATGACCGGCTGTTCGCAGCCCGCGCCGCGAAGCTCACGAATCAAGGAAAGCCCGTCGAGCCGGGGCATCTTGAGATCGGTCAGCACCAGATCAAACCGGTTCTTCCTCGCCTCGCCCAGGGCCTCCACCGGATCGGCGAATGGAACCACGGTGTGCTCTTCCCGACTCAATGCCGCGGCCAGCGATTCCCGTATGATTTCTTTGTCGTCGATCACGCAAATCTGCGCCATGCCTCACGTTCTCCTCTTGTTGCGTCCCGATTCACCGGCGAATCCGGGGGTTCCGACGAGCCTCGAAAGCCCCGACGAATGCCCAAACTCCGGCTCGGGGCTATGCGATCTTCTTTAGAGGCTCCCCGTCGCTTTCCGTCCGGCGGGGAAGCCGAAACGTAAACCTCGCTCCGCCCTGTTCACGATTGCCGGCCGTGACCGACCCGCCGTGGGCTTCGGCCACACGATGCGCAATCGCCAAACCCAGGCCCGTCCCCGACGCTTTGGTCGTGAAAAACGGGTTGAAAATGCGTTGAAAACAGGCCGGATCCAGCCCCGGACCGTCGTCCTCCACCAGAATGGCAAATCGCGTGCCGTCGGTGGGACACGGCTGCCCGCGAAGCCAAACGTGTCCGTTCTTTCCGGCGGCATCGAGAGCGTTGAACACGATGTTCATCAGCGCCCGCTCGACCTGGTGCGGATCGCATTCCAAAAGGACATCCTCCGAACCGGACTCGACCGTGAGATCAATGCCCAGCGGCTCCGCACGAACCGCTGCGTGGGTGAGCACGGCATCCAGGAGATCGACGAGTCGCACCGATCGCACCGTCGGCGGACGCCCCCCGGCAAACGTGAGAATGTCCCCCACAACGCTTTCCAACGATGTCACCCCCGCGCGAATTCGTCGCACCCATTCCCACCGCCGCGGTTCGCCATGAACTTCACGCTCGAGCAAGGACGCGTAGAGTCCGATTCCGCCCAGCGGGTTGCGAATCTCATGGGCGACACCCGCGGCCATTTCTCCCAACGCCGCAAGCCGTTCTCGCCGCCGCAATTGTTCATTTTTCTCATGGAGCTCTTCGCGAAGGCGGCTGATTTCCCCTTGAAGCAATTCGTGTGAGCGCATCAATCGCTCAGTCACGTCGTGGTAGCTCCGGACGATGGCCCCCAGATCGGTTTCGTCGAGGACCGCGAATGCCGACGTCATGTTTCCGACTCCTCGCCGGGGCGGTCGAATCGCGACCCCACTGCTGCTCCCCGGCCCTGGTACGCCTGAATCGCCTGGCTCCGGCTGAAATGCTCCCTCAGGCCTTCGCCGGCTCGGCTGGTTTGCAACGACAGCAGGCGAGCGTCTTCGGTATCTCCCTCCATCAAACGTCGCAATCGCCCTTGCGTCTGGGAGAGCAACCGGTCCGCGAGGTCTTGTTGGGCCGTCGTCAACCCTTCCCGGTAGGCGGACCATTTCGTCCGCGCCGGCGCCAATCTTTCCGCGATTCTCGAAAGTCCCTCGGTCAGTTGCCTGCGCTCCGCCAGGAGCACCAGCAAGCGCCCGGGGTCGTCGCCGAAAATCAATCGGTGTTGTCGAACCGCGAGCGTTTCCAGACGGGCGTAGAGCCCGTCCTGCTCCTCGAGAAGCTCGATCGCTGTTTCGCCCGGAAGATCCGGAGCGTTGTCGGTGGCACGCGTTGTCGTGTTCCTGGTCAAACGCCGCGATCCTTAAAACAGACCCGATTCGCCGAGCCATCGGAAGTAACGGCGCCATTCGTCCAACGAACGCGCATCTGGACCTGTCCCGAGTTCCTCGGCCGACATTTCGCCGAGCATGACCTGGACATGCCGATGCGCTTCGCCGGCTTCATGAAACTCACCGAGAAAAACTCGGCAGTTGATGACCTGCACGTATGCAGCCAGCGCGGCCTGCGTGCCCTTCTTGGAATGGGCAATCGCATCGTATCGTTGAAGCGCGGCCCGGTAGTCCTGCGATTCGTAACAACAGTCCGCTTCATAAAGCGGAGCCAGGCGCAGTCCGAGCGACTCCCGCGGATTCAGCGACCGCGGGTCCCTCGAAGCCAGCTCCTGGGCATAGGCGTGATAAAGCTCCCGGGCGCGGCGAAGTCGCTCCGGTAACTCCCGACGCAACCATTCCCTGGCGGGAGAAATCTTCATTTCGTTGAGTTGGCTCTTGATTCGCATGGCGCTTTGGCGATACGCGTCCGCCAGCAGGTATCGAGCATCCCACGAACGCGGGTGGGCAGGCGCCCGTTCGATCGCCTCTTCCAACACCTCCACGGCGCGCTCGGGGGATCCGCGGCCGTTTTGCACTTCGCCCGACAAAAACAGCGCTTCGACAAACTCCGGCGCCTGGGGAGTGAACACGTCCGATTCCTCAAGAATCATGCGAAGGACTGCTTCGGCGGGCTCGGCGGACTCCCGACCCATGGCCACGTAGGTGCGTGCCAGCGGCAACAGGGCGCGGACACCCTCCAGGGATTGCGGAAACCTTTCGTGACATTCCCGATAGGCGTTTGCGGCATCGGAAGTTCGGCCTTGCTTTTCGAGCAATTGTCCCACGGCCAGCAACGCTCGGGGCAGCTTCGCGTCCGATGGCCGCTCCACCACAAACCGTTGGTAATGCTCTATGGCCTGGTCAAGATCGCCCGCGTTCGCCCACAGCTCGGCGGCGCGGTAGGCCGCCTCCGAGGAGCGTGATTCGTCCCAGATGCTGATTTCCGCCAGCCGTGCGAATAGCCGCGCCGCATCTCTATACATCGCGCGAACTTCGTCCGGCGTTTTGTCGATTCCGGTTCGCGGATCGGATCCCAATTCCTCCAATTGCCGAGCGAATTGGGCCTGTGAGTCGGCGACCTGGCGGAGCATGTCCGCGGATTCTTCCAATTCGCTGCGTTCGTGAAGCGCTGCGGCATCGCGAGCCAATCTAGCCGCCTCCCACCGATCGCCGCCGGAGCGTGCAGAACCTTCCGTCCATTCCGAGATTTGCAGAAAATCTCGGGCCGCTCCGTTGTAGAGGGCTTGGATTTCCTCGTACGACGGGGGCTGCGCTCCCTTCGTCCCCGGGTCGACTTCGCCCCCTCGAATTCGAAGCTGGTCGGCCAGACGCCACTGGAACTCGGCCACGTCCCGCAGGGCGACGGCCAGCAACTCGCGACGACGAGGCGAAATGAGCCGCAAGGCGAGCCGTGAAAAATCCAGCGCCCGGCGAAGGTTGCCCGCGTTGCGCTGCTCCTCCGCGGCCAGCGCCAGTCGCACACGCACCACGTCCCGATCCACGACGTCCGGATCTGCATTTTTCGGTAACTGCTCCACCGCTTCCGCGTAGGCGTCCCTGGCCTCATCGTCGCGTCCCAAGGCCATCAGGGCATCGCCCAGACCGACGCGGCTGCCCACGGAGTAGGTGCCGCCCGGATGATGAAGAATCACGTCATTAAAGAACGACGCCGCCTCTTCCGCGTCCGTCATGCCCGATCGGGAAAGGAGCACGCGGCCCAGAAGCCACCCCGTCTTTCCATGCTCCTCATCCCACGGCTTGAGCTCGGCGCGGAGCGACCGGAGAAACAACTCCGCCTCGTCAAGGAGTCCAAGTTGAAACAGGTGGCGAGCTTTCAGAAAGGAGTGGGTTCTCTCAAGATCGGTCCCAGCGAATTCGCCGGCGTGACGTTCCAGGAGGTGCCCGGCTTCATCGGTCCGCTCGTCGCCATCGAGCAGACTTACTTTCTGCCCCAACGCCCAAATCCGATCCTGAGGACTGGAACGGCCGCCTTCCGCAAGTACCGCGTCGAGGATGGGTTCACACCGCTTCACCGGCGCTTCGAACTCCGAACGAAGAAGTTCGGTCATTCGCCGCCGCAAACGGCCGGAGTCCGCCGCGCCCTGATCGATCGCTTCCTGGTAATTTCGAAGGGCATCTTCGATGCGCCCTGCCCATTCGTGGACGCGCGCTACTCGAGCAATATCTTCCGACTCCAATCTCGCGCCGGATTCAACGGCCTGTTCAAACCGCCCGATGATTTCCTGCGCCGTGGAGACATCCGCCGCACTGTCCAGTTCCGCGTGGCCGAACTCCGCCCGGGCGAGCGCCAACTGGAGCCCGGCGCGCTCCGGGGAACGGGGGGGAAGGGTTTTGAGCAACTCGAAGAGGACGTGGGCAGCCTGATCAAACCGGCCCGCATCCATGAGGAATTCTTGCTGGCGGATACCCTCGAGAAGTTTGGCTTGGGTGGACTGTTGTCGATGGCGATACGCGGCCGCGGCCAGCAGGCCAATGGAAAGGGCCAGCACCGGAATCTGCCATTTCCCGGTAATCCCTCGATGGTGTTCGATCCAATTTCCCGCGGTGCCCATCCTGAGCCGTGACCTCCACCTCGCACCGAGTTTCGCACGGTGCGATCGTCATGAATGTCGGCAGTTGTTGCCGTTCGCCTTGATCGGGTAGGCGAACTCCGCGGGATTCTTGCGTGAATCGCCGCCGTCGATGCAGCCTCACCTTCGCTATCAATGCTGACGCGAGCGTCCCGCCGCGTGGCCGCGAAAATCATTTTGTTTACTTCATCTCGCCCGACTCTCTCAACATCCGAGAAAAGTCTTCTCCCGGGCGTCCGCGGATTCGATCTCGCCTTTCAAATCTCCTCTCCGTCGCGTGCGGATCCCGGCGCGCCGGGTTCAAGACTTCGGTCGGGACCGACTTGTCGGGGTCGCCCTTCCTTCCTGCACCTCCGCGCAAAAAAGAACGGCGGCAGAGCATGTGCTCCGCCGCCCTATTTGTAGCCGTTGCTACAGGTCCGGACCGGAATTAGAAGTTCACGGCCAGGTCGTAGTTCGACGCGACAACCTTCGCCTTGGTGAGCGTCATGTACGGGTTTTCGCTGATCTTGGTGACGAACAACGGCTCGCAGCCGACGATCGTCAACAGCGGGGAGCGACCCGGGGCAACGCCGTCCTCGGGGACGCGAAGCAGATGACCGCTCCAGTTGCAAATGTAGCAACCCGGATCCTGAATCGCTTCAAACGGAATACGCGTTCCGATCGAAGCGCCATTGGCGTTCTCAAATCCCGTACGGCTTTGTGTAGCAGTCGTCATGAACAATTCTCCTTCTCTCTGGAAGCTTGGGTTTCCACGGACACGGTTTGAACAATCGGCGCCAACTGTTCCGGTGGCTTTTCCGTCCACCCCACCGTTCTGTTCTGACCGTCATATCGGTTTCACCCATGACCCCCCTGTAGAAATCCCGCATCAAATTTCCATTAACGCGGCAAACCGACGGCTCGAATGGATTGTGATTTCTTAATGCCCGGGCATGGCGTGCCGGCGCAACCGGTTATCGGCACCACGGCCATGCCCGATTTCAATGCTGATAGCCGCGATTTATCGACCGCGGGACACTTTGCAGGGCCGCGCCTCATCGGACCGCCACGATTGTGGTTTCAAGCGATCCGAACCGATCGACGGCCCGACCGCGATGAATGGCGATCTCCAACAAACCGCCGCCGCCGATGTACGCCACCCACTCGTGGGGCACCACTTCGTGGTACGCCGCCCGAAGCGGCCCGACACACTGCGAGCCGACATACACCTGCGGGCATCGGCCCCGAACGCGGAGCCCGTCAACCTGGTCCCCATGGATGTTGGTAATCAGATTTCCAAATCGGTCGGCGCAGAGCACGTCCCCTTCCAAACCCGCCTCTTTCGAATCCGCGCGAAATCGAAAAGGCAAAACTTCCATTCGGTCGGTCGCCGGTCCGAGTTCCCAGAGCCGGACGCCATTCACCAGGTGAGCCGCCACGGGTGCCAAGATATCCCGGCCATGAAACGTCGTCGAAACGTGCGGCTGGTACCATCGTCGGTTCTCAATGGCGTGCATGGCCTCGACCCGAAACTCACGATGAATCAGGGTCAACAGGCCGTTGTCCGGCACCAGGAACACATGGCCCGCGAAACTCGCCGCAAGGAGTTTCCGAGGCGACCCCACTCCGGGATCGACCACGGCCAGGTGCACCGTCCCCGCCGGAAACCACCGAAACGATTGCCACAACACAAAGGCCCCGCGCCGCACGTCAAAGGGGTCGATTTCGTGAGTGAGATCGACGACGACCGCCTGGGGCGCAAGGCTAAGAATCACGCCCTTCACGGACGCGACATACGCATCGCGCGTGCCATAATCCGTCATCAACGTAACGATCGACATGGTGGACCGAGCCAATGGTCTCCGTTCCGAGTCGCATACCGCCAGGCCGCAGCCATCGTATCCACATGGTTTTTAGCGACTTGTGGGCATAAAGGGGAGGGAGGAAATGCCTTCGGCCGAGATTCCCGCGCGCCGGCCTCATCGATCCCGGCCCTCGATTGTTCACAATACACAGCTACGATACCATCACGGGTGCCATGAAAACGGCACCGATTCGCCGCCGAATAGGTATCAAAATGCCCCCTGACCCACCCGCGGATTTCTTGCCGGCACAGAGGAAGACGATGGTCGAGACACAGATCCGCGATCGCGGAGTCCGCGACGAACGAATCCTTCAAGCCATGAATACCGTTCCGCGGGAGCGATTCCTTCCTGTCTTCGACAAGCACGCCGCCTACGAAGACCGCGCCCTTTCAATCGGCCACGGCCAGACCATCAGCCAGCCGTTTATCGTCGCGTACATGACCGACCAGCTCCGCATCCTGCCCCATCACCGCGTTTTGGAAATCGGTACCGGCTCCGGCTATCAGACCGCCATCCTGGCCCGACTTTGCGGCCACGTCTACACGGTTGAGCGACTCGAATCCTTGCAGCGTCCTGCCGCTGAAATCCTGGGCCAACTTGAATTTACTAACATCTCGTTTCATGTAGCCGACGGCAGCCTCGGCTGGCCGGAACATGCCCCTTACGATCGAATCCTCTCGACCGCGTCCTCCCCACGCGTGCCGATGCCCCTCGTTGAGCAACTCGCCCCTGACGGCCTGATGGTCCTTCCCGTCGGGATGGGCGACGACCAGACCATCGTTCGTGTATTCCGCGAAGGAACTCGCGTGGTCGAAATCCCGCTTCTCGGCTGCCGTTTCGTCCCGCTCATTGGCGAAGCCGCCTGGCCCGTGGAAGGCTGACGCGCGCAGCCAACGCACTGCGGCTACGCCTCTTGAGACGTCACATAAGCGTGCAGTTCGGCGACCGAAGGCGACCGGGCTCTCGACCCCCAAGTGCTCAGCAGGACCCATAGAACCGGTCCTTCCGCCTGAACCAACCTCGCTTTACCTCCATCCAGAATCGAGACTGAAAAGTGCGGGAGATAGACGAGCAATGGTGTCTCCTCGGCGCTGAACCGAGCCACGCGACAATGTTTTCGCCAGAGCCTGGATTCCCGAAGGCACAAGCCGCCGGGAATCACCCACCATTTTCGCTCGACGATCAAACTGAAAAGCCAAGAGGCGAAAAAGAGACCAATGAAAAACAGCAGCCAAAAGAGCTTATTCCTTTGTCCGCGGATCGCCCCCCAAACGATGGAACCCATATAAAAAATCGTGATAGCGGCCAACAACCACGATGAAAGCGCGCTCGTCCATCGCGTGAATCGCCCACTTACTTGCCCTTCACGTCGCTCCGCACTCACTTGGTCGTCCCGTTTGGCGACCGGCGATTTCGGCAAAACCGCCGTGGCCACATCCTCAAGCCGGTCGCTCCACTCGCCCACCTCCAGCGGCTCGAACACGATGTCCGAAGGCGTCGGCTGATCGAAAAGGCCCCAAGCCCAATCACCGGCGACGATTGCAGTGTTCGGCGGCAGCCGTTTGATAAGTTGCTTCAAACGTTGGGGAGTGACGATCGCGGCACGCAGTTCCCGTTCGATCCATCGATGGGGGAGCTTCGCCATCGCCTCGGAATACGAGGCGAGTTTTGCAAGCCGTTGCGAGCGCAATTCTGTTGGCCTCAGCAATCGCCGGTGATCCGCCCGATCCAGGGCGCGAACCGTAAGCAAGGAGACGACCGCGCCGACGGTCACTGCCGCGATCATAAGGGTGGCCCGGACTGCGTCTTGCAATTCTACCGCCGAACCCAAAGAACCGAGCAGCGCAACCACGAGCGCGAAAACCACAAAACCCATCGCAATCAGAAAAAGGAGGCAGAACACGCTCCGCGTTCGAACCGGCACGCGGAGCCAATGCACCCTCACACGCGCGGGCGGCCCAACGGCGGTATGAGGCCCCAGTTGATCTTTCAAGAGCTTGTTCAGATCGACCACGCCTGATTCTCGCAACTAGTCTCCGGGGACATTACGATTTCTCACGGTCGGCCCAAAAAGGACTCGCTCTTGGCAAATCCTCCTATTATGAACGCCGCACGCAGCGCTTGCTTCAGCACCCGACGCCGCTTATACGTTTCCGTCGATACTAAATCGGGGAGACTTGATGATGCTACTGTTACCGTTGCTTTCAATGGTTGGCTGTGTAAATCCTCTCGTCGAACCCGTCGGAGACGAATCGAGGTACTTGTCCAACGTCCGGCAGATCACCACGGCCGGCATGGGCTTCACCAAGGCCGGGGAGGCCTATTTCTCACCCGACGGGAAATCGATCATTTTCCAGGCGACCCCGACGGGAAAAAAGGACTACCAGATTTACACGATGGACCTTGTCGGCGGCTCGCCCAAAATGGTCAGCACAGGCAAAGGAGCCTGTACCTGTGCCTATTACCATCCAACCGGAAAAAAAATCCTGTTTGCGTCCAGCCACCTCGATCCCACACTCGACCAGCCGAAACCGGAAAAGCCCTACGCTGGTTATGAATGGGACTTCGACGCCCACATGGACATTTTTGAGGCCGACCCCGACGGCGGGAACCTTCGCCGGCTCACCGACGCCCCCGGTTACGATGCCGAAGGGGCCTACTCCCCGGACGGACGGCACATCGCCTTCACCTCCAAACGAGACGGCGACCTGGAGCTCTATGCCATGAACGCCGACGGCTCGAACCAGCGCCGGTTGACGTTTGGCAAGGGCTACGACGGAGGGCCTTTCATCGGACCGGACAATCAAACCATCCTCTACCGCGGTGACCGGCGAGACGACGGCAAGCAAAACCTCCAGATCCGCGCCGTCCAACTCGACGGGACCAACGACCGCGCCCTTACCGACAACGCCGTTTTCAACTGGTGCCCCTATTGGCACCCTTCGGGGCGCTCGTTCGTCTTTACTCAGGCCGACCACGGGGCCCGTGAAAGAGGCGCCAAACCCAATTACGATTTGTACATGATGAGCATTCAAGGCGGCAACGAGATTCGCATTACGATTGACCCGTCCTTCGACGGCCTCCCCGTCTTCAGCCCCGACGGCGAGCGACTGATGTGGACCTCCAAACGCGGCGATCTTCCCGACGCGCAGGTTTTCATCGCGGACTTCTCCGTCCCCGATGCCTTCCGCCCTCGCTAGGCGGAACCGCCGAGCAGCACGATACTCGCTCTTTTGTTATTCCTCGCTGAACTTCGTTCTCCGCGATCCGGGCCATGACCAGCTTCCGGACAAGTGCGGCCGGCGGAGGCTTGTCGGGGTGAAAGTGGATGGTGCCCTTGGTGGTCTCAAAGTTTGTGCGCTCGTCCTTGTGGGTTTCCACAATCGTCGAACTCATGAGGTAGAAGGCGCAATGGTTCTCGGTCGCGCCGAAGGCGACGAGCATTTTTCCATGATGGCGGAATGCGGCGAAGGACCAACTGCCCAGCGCCATTGAGCGTGCGCCACGGCCTGGCGTCGCCGATCGATTTCGGGCACGACTCGCACGCAACATGTGAATCGGATTGCAGGAGCGCGTCACGGCCACGCGACGCCAGACCGTGCCATGCAACGTGGTTCCGGTTCGGCGATCCCGGCGAGCCGGGATCGCCCTCGCGGGCGGCCCGCTGTGATTCGTGAAAATCGGTCAAAAAGTCTCTCGTGTTCTTTCGTGCCTTTTTTCGTTTCACCTTTTCTGACGGCACGAGCACAAGCACGTCGAAAAAAGGCAGAGA